>Ga0209212_1000271_pt1 | contig 109906 bp, 102 predicted proteins | sample RifGroC2_FD_183996 | JGI IMG/M metagenome (GOLD analysis project Ga0209212, IMG submission 183996) | Groundwater microbial communities from Rifle, Colorado, USA - Groundwater C2 (SPAdes) (version 2) | ecosystem: Environmental > Aquatic > Deep subsurface > Groundwater | place: Rifle, Colorado... | reverse complement strand
GCGCCACCGGTTCTCCCCCCTCCCAGCCTCCCCCCTACGGGGGGAGGAGCGTTACTCGCTGACAGGCGGGCGGCCCAGGGGGTGCGTGTGACGCTCTGTGGGAACCACGCTACTCAACAACCCGCAGTCCCTTGAGCGGCGCCTTGAAGGGGGCCGAAACTGCGACATAACCGCTGCCGAGTTCGGAGAGATCGGTGATCCTGGTGACCACCCAGCCGCCGTCGCCGGATTTGTCCTGTGCCACGACCATCTTCCCGACATACAGCTCTCCCGGCGCGGCGGGCCTGCTCTTCCAGAAATAAGTCGCCATGGCGACGGTGCCGTCGGGCTGCCAGGCGCAACTCTGGTCGCCGGACGTCACCTGCGCCTGTGCGAGTTCCTCCGTGCAGGGCTTGACCGCCACCCAGTTGCCGGCACCGAGCGTTTGGTCGGAGACGAAGTAGAGCCTGTCGTCGTCAGGGAGTCTCTCGCCCGGGGCGGAGACGCCGGCATAATACCCGGCGCCCTTTCCTTCCGCTCGGATTCTCAGGGTCTGCTCCATGGTACTGATAGTGTCGGCTACCGTGTTCAGTGACTCCAGCGGGTCTTCGGCATAGCAGGGAACGGAAACAGATAACAACAGTAACATCACAATGGCGCGCATGACCCTACCTCCTTGAATGATCTCCCGCTAACATTACCATCCATTAATTTTAGTTGCAACCGGCGACAGAAATTATTTTATCTCATAACGGAGCAGGCAACTGTTACAGGAGGCGGTTCAAGGAGGGTGCTTATGTGTCAGCCGGGGACAGGGACAGGCAGTCGGGATAATGCGCTGGTTATAAAGAGAATGAAGGCAGGGGCGACGGTCTGGCTGTGACAGTGAGAGGGGATCCAAAAAAAGGGGGCGACTTTCGTCGCCCCCTTCCCTGTTGGATCATCAGTTGAACCTGGCCGCTTTTAGGCAAGGCGGTTCGCGTACATCGGAAAACCTTTCATGAGCGCGTTGACCTCGCCCTTGACGGCGGCGATCTTCGCCTCGTCGCCCACGTTGGCGAGGACGTCGGCGATCAGCCCTGCCACCTTTTCCATCTCCGCCTCTTTCAGGCCGTGGCTGGTGGCGGCCGGGGTGCCGATCCTGATGCCGGAGGTGATGAACGGCGAGCGGGTGTCGAAGGGGATGCCGTTCTTGTTGACCGTGATGCCTGCGCGGTCCAGCGCCTCTTCGGCCACCTTGCCGGTCAGCTCGGTCTGGGAGAGGTCCACCAGCATCAGGTGGTTGTCGGTCCCGCCGGAGGTGAGTTTGAAGCCGCGCTTGGTGAGCCCTTCGGCGAGCGCCTTGGCGTTATTGACGATCTGCTGCTGGTACTGCTTGAACTCGGGGGCGAGCGCTTCCTTGAAGGCCACCGCCTTGGCTGCGATGACGTGCATCAGCGGGCCGCCCTGGATCCCCGGGAAGATGTTGGAGTTGAGCGTCTTGGCCCACTCCTCGCGGCACATGATCATCCCGCCGCGCGGCCCCCTCAGGGTCTTGTGGGTGGTGGTGGTGACGAACTCGGCGTAGGGAACCGGGCTCGGGTGCAGACCCGCAGCGACGAGGCCGGCGATGTGGGCCATGTCGACCATGACCACGGCGCCAACCTTGTCGGCGATGCGGCGGAAGGCCTCGAAATCGATGATGCGCGGGTAGGCGGAGGCGCCGACCACGATCATCTTGGGCTTGTGCTCGACGGCGAGGCGCTCGGCCTCCTCGTAGTCGATGGTCTGGGTTTCCTTGCCTACGCCGTAGGGGACGATGTTGAACAGCTTGCCGGAGAAGTTGACCGGGCTGCCGTGGGTCAGGTGGCCGCCGTGGGCCAGGTTCATGCCGAGCACGGTGTCGCCGGGCTTCAGCACGGAGAAGTAGACGGCCATGTTCGCCTGCGAGCCGGAGTGCGGCTGCACGTTGACGTGGTCGGCCCCGAACAACTCCTTGGCGCGGTCGATGGCGAGGTTCTCCACGACGTCGACGCAGTGGCAGCCTCCGTAATAGCGCTTGCCGGGGTACCCCTCGGCGTACTTGTTGGTGAGTACCGATCCCTGGGCCTCGAGCACGGCCGGGGAGACGAAGTTCTCCGAGGCGATCAGTTCGAGGTTGTATTCCTGGCGCTCCGTCTCATGCCGAATGACCTCCGCCACTGCCGGATCGAATGTTTCCAGTACAGACATTTCTTTTCTCCTAAAATTGCTGGTTTAAATGAAAACGGGACCTCGTGGAGTCCCGTTGGTGCTGATAACAATCCTGCAGGAGCGGCAACCCGCGGCTATCGCGGCAGTAGTGCCGCTCCTGCAAGAAAAATGAAGATCAGGGAAGCTTGGTTCCCAGTTCCCGCTCGACGGCCGTTATCTTGTCGAGGCGTCCCTGGTGCCGTCCCGCGGCGAACTCGGTGTCGAGCCAGGCCGCCACCATCTCGCGCGCCAGGTCGGTCTTCAGCACCCGACCTCCCAGGACCAGGATGTTGGCGTTGTTGTGCTCCTTCGCCATGGTCGCCATGAAGACGTCCGTGGCAAGCGCCGCGCGAATGCCGGGGAACTTGTTGGCCACGATGGACATCCCTATCCCGGTGCCGCAGACCAGTATCCCCTTCTCGGCGCTCCCCTCGGAAACCCGGCGCGCCACCCGCTCCCCGAAATCCGGGTAGTCGACGGAATCGCCGTTGTGGGTCCCCAGGTCCTCGCAGGGCAGGCCCCGCTCGGTAAGAAGGCTCTTTATCTCGTTTTTCAGGTCCAACCCGCCGTGATCGCTGCCGAGAACTATCATGCTACACCTTCTTGAAGAGCAGCGACGCGTTGGTGCCGCCGAAGCCGAACGAGTTGCTCATGGCATACTCGACCTTGGCGTCGCGGGCCGTGTTCGGGACGTAGTCCAGATCGCACTCGGGATCGGGCTCCGTGTAGTTGATGGTCGGCGGTACGACGGAGTTCTTCATGGCCATGAGCGAGAAGACCGCCTCAATGCCGCCGGCCGCGCCTAACAGGTGCCCGGTCATCGACTTGGTGGAGGATACCATCAGCTTTCTGGCGTGGTCGCCGAAAACGGAGTGGATCGCCATGGTCTCGCCGACGTCCCCGTAGGGGGTCGAGGTGCCGTGGGCATTGATGTAGTCTACCTGCTCCGGGTTGATGCCTGCCGTACGGAGCGCCATCTTCATGCAGCGCGCCGCCCCCTCCCCGCCGGGTGCGGGAGAGGTCAGGTGATAGGCGTCGCCGGAAAGGCCGTAGCCCACCACTTCGCCGTAGATCTTGGCGCCGCGCGCCTTGGCAGCCTCGTACTCCTCGAGCACCACGATGCCGGCCCCCTCGGAGAGGACGAAGCCGTCCCTCCCCTTGTCGAACGGGCGCGAAGCGCCGGCCGGGTCGTCGTTGTTGGTGGAGAGCGCCTTCATCACCGCGAAACCGCCGATGCCCAAGGGGGTGACCGTCGATTCGGTGCCGCCCGCGATCATGGCGTCGGCGTCGCCGCGCTGGATCATGTGGTAGGCGTCCCCTATTGAGTGGGTGCCGGTGGCGCAGGCGGAGACCGAGGAGACGTTCGGGCCTTTGGCCCCGTATTTGATGGAGATGTGCCCCGGAGCCAGGTTGATGATCAGCATCGGAATGAAGAACGGGGAGATCTTCTTGTAGCCCCCTTCCAGCAGCGAGCTGTGGTAACGCTCGATGGCGGGAAGCCCGCCGAGACCGGCACCAACCAACACGCCCACGTGCTCGGCGTTCTCCTCGGTGATCTGCAGACCGGAGTCTTCCATGGCGAACTGGGCTGCGGCGAGCGAGTACTGGATGAAGAGATCCATCTTCTTGATCTCTTTCTTGTCGATGAAGTCCTCGGCGACGAAGTCCTTCACCTCGCCGGCGATCCTTACCGGAAGGTCGGAGGCATCAAAACGGGTGATCGGGGCGATACCGGACTTGCCGGCAACCAGGGCGTCCCAGTTCTTGCCGTTTCCGCACCCGAGGGGGGAAACCACACCGACTCCCGTGACAACAACTCTTCTCATACTCTCAACTCCTTGGAATGCTTATGCTCATGCCGCACGCGGGCGGCATGAAAAAGGGGAAGCAAGACTCCCCCCTCTCTGCTAGGTGTGATCGGTGATGTAGTCGATTGCATCCTGAACCGACTGGATCTTCTCGGCGTCCTCGTCGGATATCTCAATCTCGAACTCTTCTTCGAGTGCCATTACCAGCTCGACGGTGTCGAGGGAGTCGGCGCCCAGGTCGTCCATGAAGGAAGACTCGTTGGTCACCTGTGCCTCGTCAACACCCAATTGCTCAGCAACTATCTCTTTAATACGCTTTTCGATCGAAGCCACTATACCACCTCCATTTGATTGTAACGATTTCAGACGTTTTTGATTTGGTTGAACCAAGACTGCTATTTCATAGCATGAAAAGACGAATTTGCAAAAGGTATTTTTGGCGCTGAAAGTAAAAACAACGCCGCCAGCCGACTCACATGTACATGCCGCCGTTCACCGAAAGTACGTGCCCGGTGATGTAGGAAGCGCCGCCTGAAACGAGGAACAGCACGGCGTCCGCGACGTTGTCGGCGGAACCGAGTTTACCCATGGGGATCTGCTCCAGGAGCGCCTCTTTGGCCTTCTCGGAAAGCTCGTTGGTCATGTCCGTCTCGATGAAGCCGGGGGTGACCGCGTTGACCGTGACGTTCCTGCGGGCGAGTTCCCTGGCCACGGACTTGGTGAGGCCGATCATCCCCGCCTTGGAGGCGCAGTAGTTGGCCTGCCCCGGGTTCCCCATCTCGCCGACTACCGACGAGACGTTGACGATCCTGCCGTAGCGCGCCTTGGACATCACCTTGGCGCCCTCGCGGGTGCAGTTGAAGGCCCCCTTCAGGTTCACGTCGAGGACCGCGTCCCAGTCCTCCTCCTTCATCCTGAGAAGCAGGCCGTCCTTGGTGATCCCGGCGTTGTTCACCAGGATGTCCACCCTCCCGAAAGTGGCGGTGGTCTCCTTGAAGAGCGCCTCCACGTCGGAGGCTACCGACACGTCTACCCTGACGGCGAGCGACTTGCCGCCGGCAGCGGCGATTTCGTCGGCCGTCTTGGAGGCCCCCGCGAGCGTCGTCGCGGTGACCACGACGGAGGCGCCGGCGGCGGCGAGTTTCAGGGCGACGGCGCGGCCGATGCCGCGTGAAGCCCCTGTTACGATGGCGACCTGTCCGTCCAAGCTCATTGCGCACCTCCCGTCAATGCCTTCACTCCGGCCATGTCCTGCACGTTGAAGCAGGTGGTTTCCTTGTCGATCCTCTTGACCAGGCCGGCCAGCACCTTGCCGGGGCCGATCTCGACGAAGCCCGTTACGCCCGCGGCGACGATCTGCTGCACCGTCGCGTCCCAGAGTACCGGCGAGCATACCTGCTCGACCAGAAGCGGCTTCACCCGCGCCGCGTCCGAGTTCGGCTTCGCCTCCACGTTGGTCACCACAGGGGTTGCCAGCGGGCCGACCTGGATCGGGTCGAGCGTTTCGGAGAGCCGCTGCGCCGCCTTCTGCATCAGGGCGCAGTGGAACGGGGCGCTGACCGGCAGGAGCATCGCCTTCCTGAGCCCTTTCCCCTTGGCGATCTCGATGGCGCGGTTCACGGCGGCGGTGTGTCCGGCGATGACGATCTGGCCGGGGGAGTTGAAGTTGGCGGGCGAGACGATCTGCCCCTGCGCCGCTTCCTCGCAGATCCCCTGCAGCACGTCGGCCTCGGCGCCCAGGATGGCGGCCATGGCCCCGACACCTACCGGGACTGCGTCCTGCATGTAGCTGCCGCGTGCCCTGACGATCCTGAGTGCGTCGGCGAACTGGAGGGCCCCGGAGGCGACCAGCGCCGAGTACTCGCCCAGCGAGTGCCCCGCGAGGAACGACGGGGTGAGCGGGGATTCCTCCCTCAGCACCCTGAGAGCCGCGACGCTGGCGGCGAGGATGGCCGGCTGCGTGTTGGCCGTGAGCTTCAGATCCTCCTCGGGCCCCTCGAAGCAAAGGCGAGAGAGGGAAAAGCCGAGTGCGTCGTCGGCCTCCTCGAAACTGATCCTGGCGGTCTTGAAGTTATCCGCCAGGTCCTTCCCCATCCCGGCGTGCTGGGATCCCTGCCCCGGGAATATGAATGCATAAGATTGCATGGGTAACCTCTGTTGTTCTTATCCTAGTTTCCTTACCAGCGGATCAGCGAGGCGCCCCAGGTGAGGCCGCCGCCGAAGGCATCCAGCAGGAGGATGTCCCCCTCCTTGAGCCGGCCGGCGCGGACCGCCTCGTCGAGGGCGATCGGGATGGAGGCCGCGGAGGTGTTGCCGTAGCGGTCGAGGTTCACGTAGACGCGGTCGCCGCCGATGCCGAGCCTCTTGCCGACCGAATCGACGATCCTCTGGTTGGCCTGGTGCGGGATGAAGAGCGAGACATCGTCGGAGGTCAGGCCGTTTGCCTGCAGCGCCTCGAGGGCGACCTCGCCCATGGCGCGTACCGCCAGCTTGAACACCTCGTTCCCCTGCATGCTGAGGAAGACCATCCGGTCGTCCACGTTCTGATGGGTGGCGGGGTAGCGGCTGCCGGCCCCCTTCTGGTACAGGATCTCCCAGTAGTTGCCGTCGCTGTGCATATGGCTTGAGAGTATGCCGTTCTCCCCCTCGACCGCCTCGAGCACCACCGCGCCGGCGCCGTCGCCGAAGAGGAGGCAGGTGTTGCGGTCGGTCCAGTCGACGATGCGGGAAAGGACCTCGGCCCCGATCACCAGCGCCTTCTTCACGCTCCCGGAGACGATGAACTTTTCGGCGGTGGCGAGTGCGTAGATGAAACCGGAGCAGGCGGCGGAGAGGTCGAAGCAGGTCGCGTTGACCGCCTTGAGGTTCTGCTGCACGATGCAGGCTGTGGCCGGGAAGGGGAAGTCGGGGGTGAGGGTCCCGACCACGATCAGGTCGATCTCCTCGGCGCAGACCCCGGCCGCCTCGAGCGCCCTCTGGGCCGCCAGCGTGGCGAAGGTCGAGGTGTACTCCCCTTCGGAGGCGATGCGGCGTTCGCGGATGCCGGTCCTGGCGACGATCCACTCGTCGCTGGTATCCACCATCTTTTCCAGGTCGAAATTGGTCCGCACTTTTTCCGGCAGTGCGGAACCGGTACCGGTAATCCTTGGTCTAATCATGAAGCCACCTTTTCTGTGCCGGGCTCGGGCGCCTGGGCGCCTTCCCGCTCGCGTACTCCACCGGGGAAACTCTCGTTCAGCTTCTCAGCCATACGACCGTTCACCCCTTTCAGCGCATATTCATGGGCAAAGCGGATCGCGTTCTTGATCGCCTTGGGGTTGGAGCCGCCGTGACAGATCATGCCGACGCCGTTGATCCCAAGGAGAGGCGCGCCGCCGTACTCGGCGTAGTCTACAGTTTTCTTGAAATTATTGAAAGCCTTGCGGCTCAGGAGGTAACCGATCTTGGACAGGAAACTGCTCTCGATCTCTTTCTTGAGCATCTTCCCGACGGCCTCGGCGAGCCCTTCGGAGAGCTTCAGCGCCACGTTGCCGACGAAGCCGTCGCAGACGACGACGTCGACCGAACCGTTGAAGATGTCCCGGCCTTCGACGTACCCTACGTAGTTGATCGGTTTTTCGCGCAGAAGAGCGCTGGTCTCGCGGGTGAGTTCGTTACCCTTGCTCGCCTCCTCGCCGTTGGAGAGGAGCCCGACCTTGGGGTTTTCCACCCCCATGACGAAGCGGGCGTACACCTCGCCCATCACGGCGAACTGGACCAGGTGGATCGGTTTGCAGTCGACGTTGCCGCCGACATCGAGGACGAGGGTTTTTCCGGAAACGGTGGGGAAGAGCTGGGCGATGGCGGCGCGATCGATCCCCTTCATCCTTTTCAGCACGAACATCCCCGCGGCCATGGTGGCGCCGGAGTTCCCCGCGCTGACCACGGCAACCGCCTCGCCTCCCTTCACCAGCTCGAAGGCGACACGGATGGAAGAGTCCTTTTTCTTGCGCACCGCATCGGAGGCGGAGTCGTGCATGCCGACCACTTCGGAGGCGTGCCAGACCTCTATGTCCAACCCCTTGCAGTCGTAGCGGGCCAGTTCGGCTCGCACCTTTTCGACGTCTCCGACCAGGGTGACCGGGATGCCGAACTCTCTGGCCGCGGCTACTGCACCTTCTACTTCAACATGAGGGGCGTTGTCGCCCCCCATAACATCGACAGCAACTCTCATATATCCCCTGGGAAGCGGATTCCGTACAGTCACGACAGCGCGAAAACGAGAAGCCTAGAGCTCTTCGGTTTTCAGCACCTGGCGCCCTTTGTAGGTGCCGCAGGAGGGGCAGACGCAATGCGGGAGTTTAGGAGCCTTGCACTGGGGGCAGGTCGAGACGGTGGGAGGAGTCAGGAAGTCGTGTGCACGCCTCATGTTCTTGCGCGACTTGGAGGTTTTCTTCTTAGGTACAGCCATGGTGTTCTCCTTTTACTTTTCTATCTTGATCTTCTTCAGGGCGGCCATCTTAAGGTTAATCCCGCCGCGATTGCAGCCGCACTCTCCGGCGTTCAGGTCAGCTCCGCACTGGGGGCAAAGCCCGCGGCACGACTCGCTGCATAAAGGCTTGTAGGGTATTTCCAGCATGACCTGTTCGGCAAGCTCCGGGTCCAGGTCGATCTCGTCTCCGGCATAGGAGGCGGAGATCAGTTCCTCGTCGCTCAACTCCACTTCATCGTCGAGTTCCTCGCCTTTGGACTCGGTGTAGAAGATGGTGAACTCCGACGATATGGGGATTTCATATTCCACCAAGCAGCGGGAGCAGGTGAGACGGGCAGAGCTTTCGACCTTGCCGGTCGCCCTCACGTGATCGTACTCCCAGACAGCCGAGACCTGGGCGGAGACCGGGGCGGTGAAGGTGCACTCGCCCGACTTTTCCATCTCTACCAGGTTGGGGAAATGCGACGCAGGCTCCACCTCGGAGAGGTCGAGCTGCTTCCTTTTCACCTTCTCGATTTCTATCTTCAAAGAACGGTGTCCCCCTTTTTCAAAGTTTCTCAGTATATAGATGGCGGTTTTTTTGTCAAGGTAAATCTAAAGGCAGAAGCGGGGCTAGGGGCTAGTCCCCAGCCCTACCACCCCAGCCGGTAATCGACACTGACACCGTTGTCGGAGCCGGCGAGCATCCCCAGGTGCTCCGCGGCCCCCTGTATCAGGAGATCGAGCGCCGGGTTCTTCTTCTTGCGCGGACGGATCACCTCAGGCTCTCCCTTGATCCCCCCCAGCCGCCCTGCCTCGGCTACGGCGTCCTGCAGGGTCCCGATCCGGTCCACCAGCTTGAGCGACAGCGCCTGCTCCCCCGAGAAGATCCTGCCGTCGGCGATCTGCCGCACCTGCTCCACCGGGAGCTTCCTCCCTTCGGCAACGGCGCGCACGAACTGCGCATGCGTGCTGTCGATCACCCCCTGCAGCATCTCGCGCTCCTCCGCCGTCATGCTGCGCGCAGGCGAGCCGACGTCCTTGAACTTGCCGGTCTTGATGGTGAACGCCTTCATGCCGACCTTGTCCATCAGCCCCTCAAGGTTGGAGAACTTCATCAGCACGCCGATGCTCCCGGTGATGGTGCCGGGGTTGGCATAGATGAGTGTCGCCGGCACGGAGACGTAGTAGCCGCCGGAGGCCGCGACGCTCCCCATGGAGACCACGACCTTCTTCACCTTGGCAAGCCCCTTCACCGCCGCGGAGATCTCCTGGGACGGCCCGACCACCCCTCCCGGGGAATCGACCCGCAGCACCACCGCCTTGATGTGCTTTTCCTTCTTCATCTCGTTCAGCTGCTTGATCGTTTCCTGCCCGTCGACGATGACGCCCTTCAACTCGACCAGCCCGACCCCGTCGCTTCCAGCCAGCTTGTCGCCGTCGCCGATCAGGACCGTTATGACGCCGACGCAGATGGCGAAGAGCAGCAGGATCGATACTGCGGGGACGACGATCCAGAACACCCACCTGTTTTTCATGTACCCTCCGAAGTCATAAACAGCCGCCGACCGTCTTATTCCAATGAATGCAATGTCCGGCAGCAGTTCCGGCTGATTTTCCTTGTCATCAAGGGGCGCTTTGTCATATATCAGGATAAGCGGATACCTGCCCAGGCGGCGCCATACCTTTGGGTAACGCCAACAACTCTACACCAATGACTCCGCCGCGCAAAAGATAAAACGCCAATGAGAAAAACGCGCCCATGGCCGCGCGCCTTGCAAGGGATGGAGGAGCTATGAGACTACTGGTCCTTTCCGACAGCCACGGCAATTACGCCCACGCCTTCCGCGCGCACCAACTGGCCGGCCCGGTGGATCACATCCTGCACCTGGGGGACGGCTCCGAGGATGCGCGCCTGCTGGAGGAAGTGCTGGAGGTGCCTGTGCTCCGGGTGGCGGGGAACTGCGACCTGGACCGGCGGGTGCCGACGGAGCTGACGCTGGAATTGGGAGGGTGCCGCATCCTGATGACGCACGGCAACAGGCAGCACGTGAAAGGCGGACTGCGGCAGTTGATCGGCAAGGGGGTTGAGGTGGGAGCGAAGGTGGTCCTTTACGGGCACACGCATCTGGCCACGGTCGAAACGGCGCAGGGGATGCTGCTGGTAAACCCCGGTCCGCTCAAGGAGGGGGCGCCGGGGAGCTACGCCATCGTCACCCTGGACGGCGCCACGGCGAGCGCCACGATATACCCGATTTAGCAGCCGCAGCCGCAGTTGTGGCAGACCTTGCGGTTCTCGTCGTCCGGCGCGACCGTTTCCGGCGCGAAAGCTATGCGGTTCACCGCACGCCTGATGTCCTCCATCGGGTCGAGGCGGGGGCTCTTCCCTATCACGTGGCCGACGCAGACGTTGCTGATGCCGTCGGAGGGGGAGGCGATCCTCACCGAGTTAAGGAGGTCCGCGTAGCTCTTCACCTCTATGACCTGGCCGGATTCCCCCCCCTGCTCCAGTGCGATTCCGAAGCGCTCCAGTTCCTGGGCCAGTTCCGCAAGAAAAAGATCGAAGGAGACCCCCGACAGCGCATTTTCCCATTCCGGCCTGCTCCCTTTCCTTCCGTAGCAGGTCAACCTCATGTTCTTTCCCATCTGTAACCTCAAAATCAGGGGCTGGGGGCTCCCCCCCAGTCCCTGCCTCTAACTCGCCGCGGCCTTTCTGTGCATGGAGCTGAAGATCATGTCCAGCACGGCCTTTTGCTTCGCCTCGTACTTGTTCAGCACCGCAAGACAGGTCCCCATCGGGAACTGCTCGTGCAGGTAATCGGAGTCACGCCCCGACAGTATCACGATCCTGTTCTTGTCCATGCCGACGGAGACCGCGAAGCTGAAGATCTTGCTCCCGTCGAGCTTGGGCATCTCCAGGTCCACCAGCAAGAGGTCCACTTCTTCCTCTTTCAAGATGGCGAGCGCCTGGAGCGGGTCCGTGCACGCCACCACGTCAAGCAGCGGATAAAGCGAGTTGATCTTGTCCCGCAAAGCCTCCACAAACGGCGCATCATCGTCTACGATCAGGATTTTTCCCATCAACACCTCAAAGACATTACTTAAGGACCCTGGTGGCGGCGGAAAGGACGGGGAACGGCACGTGCAAGTCCAGGGACTTCGCCGCCTTCAGGTTCACGATCAGGTCGATCTTTTTCGGCGTCACCACCGGGAATTGGGACGCCTTCTTCCCCGAAAGAACGCGCGCCGCGTACTCCGCGGCCATCTGCCCCTGCTCCGCGGGGTCAGCCTCCAGGGAGATGACCGCGCCTTTCTGGGCCGCCCCCGGCATCTGCGAGATCACCGGTATCTTCATTTCGGTCGCCTTGTGCACGATCTTCTCAAAGCCCCGCCCTCCCGCCGTGCATTCGGAGACATAGATGCAGTCCACGCGCGCGGCGAAGAGGGAGGCGAGAGCGGCATCCAGCCCCCCCGCCGCCACGTTCGCCTCCACCAGGATGACACCCGACTGGGCGGCGATCTTGCGCGCCTCCTTCAACTGCACCAGCGCGCCCTCCTCCCGCGTCGCGCAGATCACCCCGAGCGTCCGGATCGGCTTCAGCTCCATCGCCGTCTTGATCAGCGTGACCAGCGGCACCTTGGAGCTGACCCCCGCTATGTTGCGCCCGCTGGCGGCCATGCTCTTGCAGACACCGGTCTCCACGGGGCCGTACACGTCGGCGAAGATGACCGGTATGTCGTTGGACTCGCGCAGGGCGACCAGCGTAGCGGAGGTCCCGTAGGACACGATGACGTCGGCGCCGATGGCGTTGAATTTTCTTATGCTGTTGGCCCAGGAGATGGCATCGGGGTTGGGAGTCTGGGTGATCACCTCCACGTTGCTCTGGTCGTACCCCTTCAGGACGAGCGCCTTCATGAACGCCTTGTGCGCATCGCGGTAGCGCGGCAAGTCGCAGGTAAGGAGCGCGGCGATGAGCTTTCCGGCCGCGCGGGAGTCCGACGCGGGGATGAAGGCGCATAGCACGAGCAGCAGAACTATGGAACGGATGAGTGTCAGGATCTTACTCCTTGGTTACCACTTCGCCGCCACGCCGGCGATGACGGCGTGCACCGTGCCGTCGTAGGCGCTGTAGGCGACGTTCTTTTCATCGTAATCCTTCACGCTGTACTCCAGCGTGGTGGAGAGCACGCGGCTGAAACGGTATTCGGCCCGGGCGGACAGTGAGCTGATGACCGTGTCCTGCTCGGTCAACTGCTCGACCCCGGAGGTGTCCCCCGGGATGACCGTGAAGGTCGTCGGCACCGGCTTGAAGGCGGCAATCGACCTGATCTGCTGCATCATGAGCGACATGTCGAGCTTTTCGTCCATGGAGTAGGTGGCGTTCACGCCATAGACATGAGAGCGGCTGGAGAACTCGGAAGCGGCCTCGCTCCCCGAGATTACGCCGGTGAAGAGGACCGCCTGGTCCACGTGGTTTTGCAGGTACGCGTAGTGCGCAGCGAGAGTCAGCCTGGGAAGCGGCACGTACCAGATCCCCACGTTCGAGTTTTCGGTCCGCCTGGTCCTTGCCGTGAGCGGGTACACCGTGTAGCTGAGAGGATCGAACGGGTAGTTGACCAGGAAGTGCTCGACCTCGTCGTTTTGCTCCCGCCGGAACAGCCCGTGGGCGGTCACCCCCCAGGAGTTGCTGCGCGAGTAGGTGGCAAGGACCTTTCCTTCGTGCTTTTTCTGATAAGAGGCGCCGTAGGAGGGGTGGTCCGTGGTGGCGTAGCTGTAGTTGGCGCTGCTCCTGAATCCCTTGAACGGGCGGTAGAAGACGGCCAGCGACCCCGTGTGGGTCTCGGAGTTCTCGGGAAGGGCCCAGGTCGAAGTCGAGGGGATGCCTGAGACGTTGTCGCGGTTCAGGAACTCACCGCGGTACTCTCCGACCAGGGAGAGGTCGAGACGCGGCTTGTAGGAGACGGTCCCGATGACGACATCCTTGGTGGTATCCACCGCCGGCTTCACCGTCTGCACCGGGTCGACGAAATTGCTGCTGAGCAGGGCGCCGCGGTTGCCCTGGTCCAGCTCCTGGCGCCGGTACTTCAGGGCGAAGGTGAAACACTGGCACGGTGTGAAGGCGAGGTCCCCGGCTGCGTTTCGGACGTAGGCCCGGGCGTGCCTGGCGCCGGTGACCTCGGTCGATTCGGAGAGGTTCTCGCGCTGCTCGACGCTGTAGGAGCCGCTGGCAACCAGACCGCCGGCGATGGAGTTGTGGAGCTTGACGGTGTGCGAAAGGAAGCGGCTGTCGGGTTGGTCGTTGTGCTCCCGCAGGCCGCCGATCGTGGTCGGGCTGCCGTTTACGTCGTTGCGCGCCTGGTAAAGCGCGACCGGCGTGGGGACCCTGTCCTCGAAGTAACGGACCTTGAAGTCATAGATCAGGTCCACCGGGCCAAGATGGGCGTCCAGGCCGGCACGCCCCTCCTGCGCCTGCTGGTTCACGCCCCGCGCCTCGGCGCGGATGGTGTTGAGCGCCCCCTCGAAGGCGGTATCGGCGAACCGCTGCTGGATGGTCCCCTCCTTCTTGTACCTCCAGTACCCGAGGTTCACATGCAGGGGGTAGTTGTGCAGCCGGTAGCGGAACTCGGCCCGGTCCTGGACCACGCCGACGCCGTACCTCCTCGCCGGGTCCTGTTCCGCGACGTAATCGGCCAGCCCAGGCGCGTCGGCCCTGCCGAACTGGAAGTTCGGGGAGAAGAGCAGCTCGCGGTCGAGGTTGTGGTAGAGCGACTCGGTCCTGAGATGCAGGCGGTAGTCGCCGCGGTAGTCGAGCAGCAGGTCGCCGTGATAGTCGTTCTCGTTCAGGAAGAACCCTTCGAGTTCGAGGTTGCTCTCCTTCTCCAGGTGCCGGTAGAAGAGGCCGCCGCTGCGGCTGGACTCGAGCGACCCGTACTCAAGGGCACGCCCGCCGAAACCGTCGCTGAACACGAAGTTGAACCCGAGCGAGCCCCCCTTTTGCTCGAGGACGTCCACGCGCCGCTCCTCTTCCGGCGCGAGCGTACTCTCCTCGACCAGCAGTTGCGGCTCCGCCTCCGGCGAGACCACGATGGGTTCCCCCTCTGCCGCCGCCACGCTCCCGGCCGCCAGCAGCAGGAAGATGAGGGGCGAGATTACGGTTGATACTAGATCAAGCGGTTTGTTCACCGTCCGGCTCCTTTGGCGTTTACTGGCGCAGCGTGCCCCTCCCCGTTACGGACTGGGAGGGGGTGTCGGTGCCGTGAATCTGCGAATGGCAGTCCGTGCAACGGTTGGTGAAAAGCTGCTTCAGCCCCGGGGTGTTGCCGGCCACATGCCCGGTGTGGCACTGCATGCAGAGAAAAGGCATGGAGGCGTTCAGGAGCTGGTTGTTCACGGAGCCGTGAGGGGTGTGGCAGTTCATGCAGTTCTCCGTCACGTCTGCGTGCTCGAAGGCGAACGGCCCCTGCTTGTCCATGTGGCACCTGGTGCAGGTTTCCTTCGGGGTGGTCCCCTTGAGGAGCCGGTCCTGCGTGGAGCCGTGCACGTCGTGGCAGTCGACGCAGAACATCTTCTTCTCCCTGATCGGGTGGTGCGAGAAGAGGGAATTCTCCGCCTGCACCTGGGGATGGCAGACGTAGCACATCTCGGACATCTGCTCGCGGCTCACCTTCTGCTGGGGACCCTGGTGCAGCTTGTGGCAGTCGAAACAGCTCACGTCGTTCATGGCGTGTACGCTGGCGTTCCAGTGGGTGAGTGCGGGAATCGACGCGGCGGAGTGGCATTTCAGGCAGATCAGCGACTGGGCCTGGGGAGGAATGTGCATGATGTCCAGGAACTTCGTGGTGTCGCACTTCTGCTTCAGGATGGTGTTCGCCTCGGCGTCGTCGCTCAGGTGCGCTATGGCGAGGCTCCCGGGGCCGTGGCACGACTCGCAGTTGACCAGCGGCAGGCCGGTCTCGGGCTTGATCTGCTCCCCGTGCAGGCTGTGGCTGAAGTCCTCGTTGATCTTGTCGTGGGCGTGGCATTTCGAGACGCAGTTGTTGGTGCCGACGTACTCGGCGTCGAGCCTGCCGACGATCATCTTCTCGTATTCGCGTGTGGGGAGGAGGGGCTTGCTTTGCTTCAGTTCCGCGCAGGAAAGCAGCAAGAGGGGGAAAAGCGCCACAGAGATCATGGCTTTGCTGCGGCGCAGGAGACATGCAGATACCATCTATTCCCCCCTTATCCCCTTGGTCGTGGTGTAGATGAACCCGCGGACGATCGGATTTTCGCTCCGCTTGATCTCCCGCGGGGTCCCGATCTCCACCACAGAACCGCCGTGCATCATGGCGATCCGGTCCGATATGTAGAGCGCGAAGTTCAGGTCGTGCGTGACGATGACCGTGGTGTTCTTGGTGCTCTCTTTCAGCTTCAGGATCGTGTTGGCGAGTTCGTCGGTGGTGACCGGGTCGAGTTCAGCCGTCGGCTCGTCGTACAGGATCAGGTCGGGGTTCATGGCGAGGGAGCGGGCGATCGCCACGCGCTTCTTCATCCCCCCCGAAAGCTCCGAGGTCCGGAGTTCCTCCTTGCCGAAGAGCCCCACCATCTCGAGCTTCTGCTTGATGATCTCCCTGACCTGCAGCTCCTTGCAGACCCTCTTTTCCCTGAGCCACAGCCCTACGTTCTCCCCGACGGTGAGCGAATTGAAGAGCGCGGAGGACTGGAACACCATGCTGTAGCGGTAGTCCCGCGCCGAGGAACCCGGGTCCGAGGAGAAAATCGGCATGTCGTCGATATAGATCTCGCCGCTGTCGGGTGACTCCAGCTTGACGATATGCTTCAAGAGAACGCTCTTGCCGGTCCCGGAAGGGCCGATGATGCAAAAGGTCTCGCCGGCGTAAATCTCGAGATTGACGTCCTTCAGCACGTGATGCTCGCCGAAGAACTTGTTCAGATGGTCGATCCGGATCCCTACTCCGCGGGTGTCGTGCAGGTTCACCGGGCGGGTCCCGTTGTCCGGGTGGAAAAAGGATCCGGACAGACCATGTTTTAGCTTTTCAAACATCCTGGTCCTTTGCGCGCGGGGTTTCGGTTCCGGCAGTCGCGGGGGGGTCCCCAGCTTACTGAAAAAACAGGCACTCTGTCGATAAAAGAAACGCGGCACATAGTACCAGAGAAGGGAGGCACCTTGCAAGCGGAGAATCTTTGCGGCCGCTAACCTGTTTTCACGCAGGTACGGCTTTTGAGGGGGGATCAGAAAAGGTAGGGGGAGCGGTTGTCGAAGAACTCCCGGATCCGGTACAGGTACAGGTTCAGCAGTACGAGGAGCAGCGAGGCGAAAAGGGTGTTGAACAAGAGGTCGTGCTCGGGGACCGGCGCCTCAGCCAGGCGTGCGTATTCGGCGGCCGGGATCAGCGCGAGGTTGACCCAGGCGTTGCAGATGTCGAACAGGTTGTACCCGATCAGGAGCCAGACGGTCAGCTTCTGGCGTTTCAGGATGCCGATCACGAGGTACAGGCAGATCATGGTGTCGACGAAAACCAGGCGTTGCGCCGCCTCCCCCGCATAGAGCGTCCCCATGAACGGGAACGGATTGCCGTAGCTGGAGAAGGCAAGGAGGAGCGAGCAGAGGGAGACGGCGGCGACAAATACCATCAACGCCCCGCCAACCGGACATGCTCCTTCAGGATGCAGCGGTCCATCACCACCGCGAGCCCGGCCTGTTCGGCCCGTGCGGCGGCCTCCGGGTTCACGATCCCCTCCTGCATCCAGACCACCTTGGCCCCCTTGGCTATCGCCTGCTCCACGATCTCGGGGAGGAACTCGGGTCTGCGGAAGACGTCGACTATCTCGACCTCGCCCGGGATGTCGGCAAGGGTCGGGTAGCAGGGCTCCCCGAAGATCTCCGTACAGGAGGGGTTGACCGGGATGATGCGATAACCGGCCCTTTTCAGGTACGCCGCCACCTCGTGGCTCGGCTTCCCGTCGTCGGGGGAGAGCCCCACGACGGCTATGATACGGTACTTGGCGAGTATCTCCTTGATTTCCATGAGCACCTCCCTGGTATTGAAATACCGTCCTGCAGTCGTTGTTTTACTTCCTCATCCCGCTTACCGCGACGCAGAGAAAGATTACCACCATGACCCCCGCGATGAAGATCCAATCCGCCGGACTGTATGCCGCCATGCGCGCCTCCTCCTACTGTTGCAGTTTTTCCAGGGCGCTTTTCGCCTCGGCAAGTTCCGGGTTGATTCTCAGCGCCTGGCGCAGGAGCATCCTCGCGTCGCCGGCGGCCCCCATGTCGAGGCAGCAAAGGGCCAGGATGTAAGGTATCTCCGCCATCGGGAACTCCATGACGAAGTATGCGTCGGCCATGATGTCGTTCAGGATGGCCGCCGCCTCCTGGTACGCCCCCTCTTCCCTGAAAGAGAGGGCGCAGGCGATCGCCTCCAGGTAGTCGACGGCCGGGACCCGCGGCAGTTCCCCCTTCTCGATTCTCTCCAGCCGCCGCCCGATCTCGTCCGAGGCGGGAGGCGTCAAGGTGGAAAAAAGCTCCCTCCAGAGGGAGGCCGCCTTCTCGTACTTGCCGAGGAGGAAGGAGACCTCGGCCAGGGTGGCGGCGCACCTGGGGAGGTCGCCGGAGAGCGCGAGGGCGCGATCCAGGTAGCTCTCCGCCTTGTACAGCGTCACGGTGGAGAGGTGCAGTGCCGAGAAGCGGCACCCCTGTTCCAAAAGCGTCGTTCCGATCTCCAGCGGGAAGTGGGCGTTGTCCGGCTCCATCAGTTCGAAGATGCGCAAAAGCTTCACGCGCCGCTCCAGGTACGGGACCTCGACGTCCTTCTCCCCCAGCATCAGGATGTTGCTGGCAAGCTCGGAGACGTAATGAGGGTATCCCTTGAGCATCTGCGCGTAGCGCCGGCAGTGGTGGCAGCCGGGGTCCGAGCGGAGCGCCTGGTAGATGCCGCGCCCCACCGCGTCGTAGCCGGGGATCTCCCCGTCGAGAGTCCGGTAATCCTCCTCCAGAAGCGGCAGGGGCTCGGGGCCAAGCGGCAGGACCACCTTGCCGTCCAGGCCGCTCACCTCGCTCCCCTCGGGAGGGGCGTAATATATGACACCGGGTATGGCTGTTGTTTCCATGACTCTGCAGCTCCTATTTAAAATATAATCTTAATCTTTGTCCTGATTTTTAAATGTGTTCACGCCGGCGTGCACCCCGACGGTCTTGTAGATCCGCACGCCGTCCCACGGCTCGTCCAGGATGCCGTCGTGGATGGCCCAGCTCCGCCCCAGGACGCTCTTCTCCATTCCCCGGCGCCTGAAGGGGGTGGAGCCGTCCAGCCGCTCGAACAGGACGCCGCCGGGGGCGAACCCCTCGTCGATCTCCTGCATCTGCCTTTTCCCCACCACGTAATCGAAGCCGTAGCGCTCGTAACGGATGGCGTTGTCGTAGCTGAGCGGCTCGGCGACGATCAGGTCCATGCAGAGACGGCGGGTGAAGCACTCCAGAAGCGGCAGGAACTCTCCGAACATGCGCAACCCGCGCCTGATCTGGTTCGGGAACAGCCCCGCCTCCATCGCCCTTCGCTCCTCGTCCAGGTTTCTCCCCATGGTGGCGAAGAGGTTGTTGCGCCCCTCGCGGTCGACGTCGACGTCGAAACGGGGAGCCGACGGGTCGGCGATCAGGCAAAAGGAGAGTTCCATCTGCCCGTGATGGGTGTCGCAAAGCTCCAGGAAGAACGCGGGATCCGGGTCCGCCGGGCGCACCCGAGCCGCCATGCGCAGGAAGCGGAGCCCCTGCGGGGCGATTATCTCCAGCCCCCCCCCCTGCGCCATCATGCCGAGCAGGCGCGGCGGCAGGAGCGAGCGGTAGATCGCTTCCTTGTCCCGGGGCTCCAACCGGTTGATATCGTACAGGGAAAAAAGCTGGGAGCCCCGGCTGTCCCTGAGAACCTCATGTCCGGTGATGTCTGCCATAGTCGCCGATGAGAACAGGGAAGATGTTGTCGCGCACGTACCGTATGCTCTTCTCCACCGCGTCGAGCGCCGCGTTGCGGTCGTCCTCCTCGGCCCAGTGCATGGCGTCCAGGAGCATGCGGTGCGGGTAACCCAACTGCGAGATCAGCTTGGTGAACGGCGCGGGGAGACGGGGCGAGAGTTCCCTGTCGTTCATGATCCCCCAGGCGATGGTCCAGGCCCTCGCCACGTTCATCATGTCGTACCCGCCCCCGCCGACCGCCACCCAAGGTATCTGCAGGGCGCGCAGCTTCCTCATTATATAGGAATAGGCGTGCGTGGTCACCTCCAGCCTGGTGAGCGGATCGGTCCTGAAGGTGTCGGCGCCGAGCTGGGTGAAGAGGACGTCCGGGTCGAAGGCCGCTATCAGGGGGTACACCACCTCGTCGAAGGCCTTCATGAACAAGGCGTCGTCCGTGTGGGCCATGAGCGGGAGGTTCACCGAGTAGCCGCGTCCGGTCCCCTCCCCGGTCTCGGACTCGAAGCCGGTCCCCGGGAAGAAGTAGATGCCGCTTTCGTGCAGCGAGATGGTGAGGACGCGGTCGGTATCGTAGAACGCGTTCTGCACCCCGTCGCCGTGGTGGGCGTCCAGGTCGAGGTAGACCACCCGCTTCCCCCGCTCCAGGAGGTAGTTTATGGCCACCGCGGCGTCGTTCAGGTAGGAAAACCCGGAGGCGCGCTCCTTCTGGGCGTGGTGCCATCCCCCCAGCGGGTTGAAGGCGGCGGCGAAGCCGTGCTCGTTCACCAGGCGCGCCGCCTCGAGCGTCCCGGAAACGCCGAGGCAGGCCCAGTCGTAGACCCCCGGGAAGACGGGGTTCTCGACGTCCCCCAGCCCGTACCGGAAATCGGCCCTCGGCTCGCCGTCGGCGCTGAACTCCCGCAGCCGCTCCAGGTAATCGCGGGAGTGGGCGCTAAGGAGTTCCGCCTCGGTCACCGGGCGGGGACGGACCTGCTCCATCGACGGGAGCTCCAAAAGGGCGTAGGCGTCCATCAGGTCGCGCGCCAGACGGTAGCGCTGCACCTTGAAAGGATGCTGTTCCCCGTAGCTGTACCCGTCGAGTTCCGTGCAGGCGATGAGTGCGGTTTTGCGGGTCAAGGAGACCTCCAGCCGGAATCCCGACAAATCTACCCGCTGGCGCGTTAGAGGTCAACCACTAATTCCTGCCCACGCCTTAGGCACACGCGCACATTTTTTAGGCAGAATGGGCCGTTGTTCTCATTAGGGCAAAAACGCGTCCCTCATGATTCCGGCACGATAGAGAGTTGGCAAAGAGCTTGCTATGCGAAAGGGTTCTCCAACGAAGGGGAACATTCACCAACGGAGGTAATTTAATGAACGGGATGTCAATGGCGACTCTTGCCAGCAGCAGCGATGTACTCTTCCTCATGCTCGGAGCGGTCATGGTCTTCGCCATGCACGCCGGCTTCGCCTTCCTGGAAGTGGGAACGGTCCGGAAGAAGAACCAGGTCAACGCATTCGTGAAGATACTGACCGACTGGTCGGTCTCCACGGTCGTCTACTTCCTGATCGGCTTCCCGATCGCCTACGGCATCAGCTTCCTCAAACCGGTCAAGGAACTCCTCGGCAACAACCAGGGGTATGACATAACCCACTTCTTCTTCCTGCTCTGCTTCGCCGCCTGCATCCCCGCCATCATCTCCGGCGGGATCGCCGAGCGGGCCAAGTTCTGGCCGCAGGTGATCGCAGGCGCCGTCTTCGCCGGTCTCACCTATCCCATCTTCGAGTCGCTCATCTGGGGCAAGAACTGCTCCCTTTTGCAGGATTTCTTCAAGAGCGTAGGGGGTGCCGAGTTCCACGACTACGCCGGTTCGGTGGTGGTGCACTCCATAGGGGGGTGGCTCGCGCTGCCGGCCGTCCTCATCCTCGGGCCGCGCATGGGGCGCTACGTGAAGGGCAAATCGCACCCGATCCCGATCAGCAACATCCCTTTCCTCGCCCTCGGCTCCTGGATCCTCGCCATCGGCTGGTTCGGCTTCAACGTGATGAGCGCCGGCCACCTGGAGAAGATCTCCGGGGTCGTCGCCGTCAACTCGCTGCTCGCCATGGTGGGCGGGGTGCTGGCCGCCCTGGTGGCAAGCAAGAACGACCCCGGCTTCGTGCACAACGGCGCGCTCGCCGGTCTCATCGCCATCTGCGCCGGTTCCGACATCATGCACCCGCTCTCCGCCTTCGTGACCGGCGCGATCGGCTCCGTCATCTTCGTCTACGGCTTCCACATCGAGCAGGAGAAGCTGAAGATAGACGACGTCCTCGGCGTCTGGCCGCTGCACGGCGTCATCGGCTCCTGGGGTGGGCTCGCAGCCGGCATCTTCGGCCAGGAGGCCCTCTGGGGGATGGGCGGCGTGACCTTCGTCTCGCAGGCCATGGGAACCCTGGCAGCCATCGGGTTCGCCCTTTTGAACGGGTTCCTGGTGTACGGTGCCCTCGCCAAAACGGTCGGCATCAGGCTCGACCCCGAACAGGAATTCGCCGGTGCAGACCTCTCGATCCACAGCATCGGGGCCTACCCGGAGGACCACATCCGGTAAAATAAGCAGCAACAAACCACTAAAACAGCGAAAAGGCCCGTAACGGGCCTTTTTTATTTTGAAATTTTCGCGGAAGCCTGTATTATCTGTGAGACGGTTAGCACATTCTAATTACAATAAAAGGCGTACTCCATCATGAAGAAACCCTTGGGAGAAATTCTGGTAGAGTCCGGCATCATAACGGTGAAGACCCTGGAACGCGCTTTGGCCCGGCAGCAGGGGTGCGGCAAGAGGCTGGGAGCGGTGCTCGGGGAGATGGGGGTCATCACGCCGGACGAACTGATCGAGGCGCTGGCCAAGCAGTTTGGCATGGACACGGTGCAGCAGATCGAGGCACACGGCATCTCCGACCATCTCCTGCAGCTGATCCCGGGAGACGTGGCCAGGGAGAAACTTGTCTTCCCGCTCAGATGGGAGGAGGGGGTTCTGGCGCTTGCGGTGAGCGACCCGGCGGACAGCGACACCATCGCCTTCCTGCAAAAGAGCAGCTCGACCAGGATCGTGCCGGTGCTGGCGACCTGCGAGGAGATACTGAGCGCCGTGAAGCTGCACTACCTGCGGGGTGAAACGGCGGGGAACAGCACGCTGAAAATCCTGCTGGTGGACGACTCCGACGGGGTGACCTGCGACATCGACGGGGCCTTGAGGAAGGAGGGCTACCAGGTGTTCACGGCGAAGGACGGGGTCGAGGGGCTGAAGATAGCCTTCTCGCAGAAACCCGACCTGATTCTCTGCGACGCCGGAGCGCCCAGGATGGACGGTTACGCGCTGATGCGGGCTATAAAGGCGAACCCGTCCAGCGCCGGGACGCCCATGATACTGCTCACCTCCAAGGCATCCCCCGAGGAGGAGCATCGGGCGCTCAAGGCGGGTTTTCACGATTTCATTGCCAAACCGATGATGACCATCCGGGTAGTGTCCAGGGTGAAAAGGGCTTTCGAGATAATGCACAAGGGGAGGGAGCAGCAGTCGGCACCGGCGATGTAAAGATCCGCCCTCCTCCCTTCGACCGGCCCCCGGTAGCGTTCTTCACCACGCGCCGGGGGCCCCCTCCCCTCACCCGCCTCTGTGCCTGGTCAGTTCCTTCAAGGCATCGGCAAAGATATCCAGCGCTTCAGAGAGTTCCTCATCCTTCACGTTCAGCGGCGGAATCAGCCGTACCACGTTCCGCTTCAACCCCGCCCCGATCAGGATCAATCCCTTCGCCAGACAGTCGTCGATGAGGTTCTGGCAGAGACGTCCGTCCGCGGCACCCAGCTCGTCCACGAACTCCACCCCTATCATGCACCCCATCCCCCTCACGTCCCCGATGCGCGGGTTCTGCAGGGCAAGCCCCTGCAGGAAGGCCAGCATCCGGGAGCCGGCCGCCGTGGCGCGCTCCAGAAGCCCCTCTTCCCTGATGACCTGCAGTGTGGCCGTTGCGGCCGCGCAGGAGACGGGATTTCCGCCGAAGGTGGAGCCATGCGAGCTGGGGTCCCACTTCTTCATCAGCTCCTTCGAAGCCACGACGGCGCCGAGAGGGAAGCCGGAGGCGAGCGCCTTGGCGACGGTCATGATGTCGGGGCGCACCCCGGCGTGTTCGCAGCAAAACCACTTACCCGTCCTTCCTATGCCGGACTGCACCTCGTCGAAGATGAGTAGGATGCCGTACTGGTCGCAGATGTTCCGCAGCCCCTTCATGAAGGTCCTGGGCGCCGGGTAGTACCCCCCTTCACCGAGGAAGGGCTCCACGATGATGGCGCAGACCTCCTCGGGTGGAATCTGGCGCTGGAAAAGCCTGTTGATCTCCTCCAGGCACTTCGCGCCGCATGCCTCGGGTGTGAGGCCGCAGGAGCAGATGAAGCAGGCGGGATAACTGATATGGTAAACGGACGGGAGCAGGGGGTGGTAACGCCTGCGGTATGCGGAGGAGCTGCTGGTCAGGGAAAGTGCGCCCATGGTCCTGCCGTGGAAGGCGCCGGTACAGGAGATGAAGGCCTGGCGGCCGCTGGTGAAGCGGGCCAGCTTCAGCGCCCCCTCAACCGCCTCTGCGCCGGAATTGCCGAAAAAGAGCATGTCCAGGCCGTCCGGCGTGATCGCGGTCAGTTCCTCCGCGGCGGCCACGGTCGCGTCGGAGTAGTAGATGCCGCCCGCGTGAACGTAGCTTTCCATCTGCCGCTTGGCTGCCTCCATCACCCGCGGATGGTTGTGCCCGAGGTTCAGCACGGCCAGCCCCGAGGAGAAGTCCAGGAAGCGGCGGCCGTCCTTGGAGGTCACCTTGGTCCCGTTGCCATGGGCGATGGAGATCGGGTAGTAGTGGTGCGCCGGCGGCGCTATGACAGCCTGGGCCCTTTGAACCAGTTTCTCGTCCTCGGTCATCGCCGCACCTCCATGACAGTTTTTTCACATGAAGAGGAGATAATAACACAGGGCATTCGGGGCGCAACCAGGGTACCGGGGAGATCTTTATCGCGTCTCCTTGCATTCCCGTGAGATTATACTAGACTAACATTCGTGCAAAATCCGCCGGCCAAAACCAATGAGAGTCGAAAAGGAGGGGCGATGTACAAGGAGAAAAGGAACTTCGCCAGACTGGCCCTACACGCAAAAGCCAACATCCACCAAAACGACATGACGTTCGAGGGCGCAGTCGAAAACCTCAGCATGAAGGGGGTTTTCGTGACAGCGGCGAGGAGACTGGAGCTGAACGATTCGGTGGCGGTGACCATCTACCACACGCTGACGCCGCAGGTACTGTGCGACCTGAAGGCGAAGGTGGTGCGGTTGACCGACACGGGGATGGGGCTGCAGTTCGAAAAGACCCTTCTCGATTGAGAAGGGCCTCCTTGATAATCAGACGGGGAACGGTGGAGATGTTACGGCAACGACATCAGCAGATGCGGGGGAGTTGCTCGCCTGCCAGCATCTCCACCCCCCTCACGCCACCCACGGAAGTCTCCATAAGCACTCGTCCCGCCGAGGCTTCCGTCACTTCTCCTATGATAGCGGCGTCCTTTCCCAGCGGATGCCGGCGCATGATGCCAAGAGCCTCCGCGGCGGCCTCCGGCGCCACCAGTGCCAGCAGTTTCCCTTCATTTGCCACGTAAAGCGGATCAAGCCCCAGGATAGCACAGACCCCCTTCACACCCGGGTTCACCGGAAGATTTTCCTCTTGCATCACGATGGTGAGGCCCGACTGGACCGCTATTTCCTTAAGTGTGGTCGCCACGCCGCCGCGGGTCGGATCGCGCAGCACGTGGAGCCTCTCGCCCAGCGGCAGGAGTTCCGAGACCAGCCCGTTCAGGGCAGCGCAGTCGCTCTCGATGCCGCTGTCGATTTCCAGCCCTTCCCTCGCCGAAAGGACCGCGATGCCGTGGTCCCCGATGCACCCGTTCACGATCACCTTGTCTCCGACGCGCCCTGCCGCGCCGTTTATCTGCCAGGGGTGCTCCACGGCGCCGATGCCGGAGGTATTGATGAAGATCCGGTCACCCTTTCCCTTGGGGACCACCTTGGTGTCGCCGGTTACGATGGCGACGCCCGCATTGTCGGCCGCCTGGCGCATCGAGGCGAGGATGCGGGCGAGGTCCGACTTGGGAAATCCCTCCTCCAGGATGAGTCCGACGCTCAGGCAGAGCGGGCGGGCGCCCATCATGGCGAGGTCGTTGACGGTGCCGTTGACGGCAAGGTCTCCGATGTTGCCGCCGGGGAAGAAGATCGGGTCGACGACATAGGAGTCCGTGGTGAAGGCGAGCTTGACGCCGCCGACGTTGAGGAGCGCCGCGTCATTCTGGCCGGCGACGGGGATGCTGGAGAGTTGCGGGATGATCAGGTCGTCCAGCAGCTGGTGGGAAAGCTTCCCGCCGCTGCCGTGACCGAGCATGATGATGTCGTTGTTCAATGGGTGCTCCTTTTTTCTGGTCTGACGTCGGACTTGTCGGACTTGTCGGACCGGTCAGACTAGTCCGACTGTCAGACGTTTTGCGCCTTTACCGTGCGTACTTGTAAGCTGCCGCACAGGTCCCCTCGGAGGAGACCATGCAGGCGCCCACCGGCGACTCTGGGGTGCATTTGCCGGCGAAAAGGGGGCAGTCGAACGGCGCCACCTTCCCCTTGAGGATCTCACCGCACAGGCACCCCGTGTGCTCCTTCAGCTCCTCCACCTCGACAGGTATGGCAAGCTCGGCATCAAAGGCACGATAGGCGTCGGCAATCCTCAGCCCGCTGCCGGGGAGGACGCCGATGCCGCGCCACGGCGCATCAAAGGGGGTGAACACGTCGGCCAGAACCGCCTGCGCCTTGGCGTTACCCTCCCACCTGACCACCCGCGAGTACTGGATCTCCACCCTGCTTTCCCCGGCCATCGCCTGCCGCACCAGCATCTCGACACCCTGCATCACGTCGGTAGGCTCGAAGCCGGTCACGACACACGGCACCTTGTACTCCTCGCACAGCGGCTTGTAGGCGTCGGCCCCGATGATGGCGCTGACGTGTGCCGGGCAGATGTAACCGTCGACGGCGAGGTCCGGGTCGGCGGAGAGAATGGCCATCGGCTGCGGCATGGTCTTGTGGGAAGCGAGCACGAAGTAGTTGGCGAGCCCCTGCGCCTTCGCCGCGAGTATGCTCCCGGCAATGGTCGGCGCCGTGGTCTCGAAGCCGACACCCAGGAACACCACCCGCTTACCAGGGTTCCTTGCCGCTATCTGCACCGCATCCAGCGGCGAGTAGACGATCCTGATGTCGGCCCCCATTGCCCGCTCTTCCATGAGAGACGAACTGGAGCCGGGAACACGGAGCATGTCGCCGAAGGTGGTGACGATCAAGTCAGGGAGCCTGCTCATGGCGATGGCGCGGTCGAGGTAGCCGTTGGGGGTCACGCAGACGGGACAGCCGGGGCCGGAAATGAGCTTCACCTCCGGGGGGAGCAGGCTCCGCAGTCCGAACTGGTAAATGGCCATGGTGTGGGTGCCGCAGACCTCCATGAAGACCAGGGGCTTGCTCCTCCCGGAGGTCAGGTCGGCGATCCGCCGTGCCAGTCCCTGCACCAACTCCTTGTCGCGAAAACTGTCGAGGTAGTTCATCCCATCAACTCCGGTGTAAAGATCTCACGCATCATCTCCAAGGTTGCCTTGGCATCCTCCTCGTCCAGCTTTGAAATGGCGAATCCGGCATGAATGATCACGAAATCCCCCACCTTCACCTCCTGGTCGAGAAGCATGAGGCTTGCCTCCCGCTTTACGCCGTCGACCTCGGTCATCGCCTGGTCGCCTTCGATACTGATCACCTGCATGGGAACACCGACACACATAGTTACTCCTTACGCTTACGCTTCAGTCGTAGGTTAAGGTTAAGATCAAGGTCAAGATCAAGATTAAGACTAAGGAACCCTGGCAACCGCCGCTCTTACTGGAGATGTCCGGCAGCCGCCATGCTCCCTGCTATCACCGCCTGCCCCAGGGCTAGGCCTCCATCGTTTGGCGGCACCAGACGGTGGCAGTGCACATCGAAGCTGCCGTCGGAAAGGAGTTGCGCCACCTCCTCGGTGAGCAGCCGGTTCTGGAAAACGCCGCCGGACAACACCACGCTGCCGCAACCGCTTTCCTCCCGAATGCTCCGGCAGACCTCGAAAGCAGCCGCAGCAACGGTCTGGTGAAAGGCGCGGGCGATATCGGCCGGTTCCCTTGCCGCTGCCATGTCGGCACAGATCGAGGCGATCATGGGGCCGAAATCGATGACGTGGCAACCTTCTCCCTTTACCAGGAAAGGGTACGGCCTCGACGGAGTCCCGCGCTCGGCCAGCGCCTCCAGCTCGATTGCCGCCTGACCTTCGTAGCTAATGCGGCTCCGCACCCCGATCAGGGCGGAGACGGCGTCGAAGAGCCTGCCGCAACTGGAGGTGAGGGGCGAATTGATGCCGCGCTCCAGCATCTTCAGGAACAGCGGCCGATCTCCCTCCCCCACTTGGGAGAGGAAGGGGAACGGCTGGTCGAACAGCTCGCTTCCGTACACGCCGTAGAGCGCCGACAGCGCCATGCGGTAAGGCTCCTTCACCGCAGCGTCGCCGCCTGGCATCCTCAAATGCCCGAAATGCCCGCACCTCCTGAACCCGTGGTAGCCGCCCAGCAGGAACTCCCCTCCCCAAATCGTGCCGTCGCTCCCGTAACCGGTCCCGTCCAGGATTACGCCGATGACCTCTCCTTCCAGAGAGTTCTCGGCCATGCAGGACGCCATATGGGCATGGTGGTGCTGCACGGCTAGACAAGGAAGGCCAAGCTCCTGGGCGAAAAGTGTCGAGAGGTAATCCGGGTGCAGGTCGTGGGCGACCAGTTCCGGCGCGATCTCCAGCAGGCCTTCGAGGTGCCGGACGTTCTCCTCCAGGGAGGCCAAGGTCGCGGCGTTCTTAAGGTCGCCGATATGCTGGCTCATGAACCCCTGGCCTGCGCGCGTCAGGCAGAAGGTCGCTTTCAGTTCGGCTCCGACCGCCAGCACGCTCGTCTGCTGAGCGGGGAGCGTCACCGCACGAGGAACGTACCCCCTTGAGCGGCGCAGGAACAACGGCTCGCCCCGGTAAAGCCTGAGCACGGAGTCGTCGGTGCGGGTGTGAATCTCGCGGTCGTGCGTGAGGAACAGATCCGCAATGCCGCAGAGGCGCGAGATGGCCTCCGAGTCGCGATAGGCGATCGGCTCGTCCGAGAGATTGCCGCTCGTCATCACCAGCGGAGCGCCGGCGCCTCGAACGAGCAGGTGCTGCAGCGGGTTCCCCGGGAGCATCACGCCGAACCAGCCGTTGGCAGGGGCGACCAGGTTGCTGATCCGGTGGTCATGACGCTTTCGCAGCAACACGATGGGACGCTCCACGCCCGAAAGCAACCGCCCCTCCAGATCCGAAACCTCCGCGAAGCCGCGTACCGCGTCGAGGTCGGCGGCAAGGAGCGCGAACGGCTTCTCGTCCCGCTTCTTTCTTTGCCTCAGCTTCGCGACAGCGGCCTCGCTGGTGGCATCGACAGCCAGATGGTATCCCCCGACCCCCTTCACGGCCACGACCATCCCCTGCGCCAGCGCCTCTATGGTCCGCGTCAGGGGGTCCCCAGGGAGGACGTCGCCGGATTTGTCGAGCAGGAAAAGACGCGGACCGCAGACCGGGCAGGCGTTCGGCTGTGCGTGGAAGCGGCGGTTCAGGGGATCGTGGTATTCCGCGGCGCACGGGTCGCACATGGCGAAGGGGGCCATGGTGGTGTCGGGGCGGTCGTAGGGGATTCCGGTGATGATAGAGTAGCGTGGGCCGCAGTTGGTGCAGTTGATGAACGGGTAGCGATGGCGCCGGTCCGACGGGTCTAGGAGTTCGGCAAGGCAGTCGTCGCAGACGTCGCAATCGGGAGAGACGTCCCCGCCGCCGGCTGCCTTGGCGCTGTCGACGATGGCAAAGCCCTCTCCCCCCTTTGCCGCAATCGGCCTTACACACAGATTGCCGATAACCGACAGCGGTGGGGCCTCTTGCCGGATTGCCAGGCAGAAGGATTGCAGGTCCGCACCGGCGCCTTCCACCTCGATCTCGACGCCGCGCCCCGTGTTGCGGACCCAGCCGGAAAGATCGTGGCGCAGGGCGAGGCGATAGACGAAGGGGCGAAAACCGACCCCCTGTACGATGCCGTCAATCTCGACGCTGGCGCGTTCCTTTATGGCCGTCTCCTTACCGCAAGCATCCGGGCGTTAACCCTGGCACTTACCCATCTCTTCCTTGAGCCAGCCGTACCAGGCGTCCATCCCCTCACCGGTCTTGCTGGAGACCTCGAAGATCCTGATCCCGGGCGATACCCGCCGCGCCATCTCCTTGCACGCCTCGACGTCGAAGTCCAGGTACGGGAGAAGATCCACCTTGTTCAGCAGCATGATGTCGGCGGCATGGAACATCTGCGGGTACTTGAGCGGCTTGTCCTCCCCCTCGGTCACGCTCAGGACCACCACCTTGTGGTGCTCGCCGAGGTCGAAGGAGGCGGGGCAGACCAGGTTGCCGACGTTCTCGATGAGGAGGAGATCGAGGTTGTCCAGGTCGAAGGACTCGGAGGCGTGCAGCACCATGTGCGCATCGAGATGGCACCCCGCCCCGGTGTTGACCTGCTTCACGGGCACGCCGGTCGCGGCGATCCTGACCGCGTCGTTGTCCGTCTGCTGGTCCCCTTCGATGACCGCGGCACGGCAGGAACCGGAGAGATCCTTGAGGGTCCGCTCCAAGATGGTGGTCTTGCCGGAACCTGGGGAACTCACCAGGTTGAGCACGAAAAGCCCCTTGTCGCGGAAGAGCGCACGGTTACCCTGGGCCATCCGGTTGTTCTTGGCGAGGATGTCCGTCTCTATCACGACCTTCTTAGCTGCCTGCGAGTCACCTGCTGGCTGGTCGCCATCATGATGGTGGTGATGGTGATGCTTCCCATGAGCATGCTTATGCCCGTGGTGGTCATGGCCATGATGATCATGATCATGGCCATGCTGGTGATCGTGGCCGTGCTCATGATCGTGCTCATGATCGTGCTCATGATCGTGGTTATGGTTGGTGGGGCCGCAGCCGCAATCTACACACATGTTAACAACCTCCTGCTTCTGCTCATTAACGGGGTCAGCCGGCAAAGAGCCTATAGTATAACCGAAAGCGATGTCAAGAACAGCGGCAGGGATTCTGAAGTATCGCTGTGGCACTGACCTCACCGTGCAGGGCCAGGGATGGTTTCAGGGAGATTCCGCACCCTTCCCGCATCGACGCCTACTGCTTATCGTTAATCTTGATGACATCGTCGCCGTCCACCGCTTTCTTGAAGCCCCGTATGCTGCTGCCGAGGGCCTGGCCGAGCTGGGGAAGCTTGCTGGGGCCCGCCACGACAAGCACGATGGCGAGGACGATGCAGATCTCAGGCAATCCAAAACCGAACATTTCTTTCTCCTTTAATTGAAGCGGTCTCCCCGGAAGGGATCACGACTCCTTCCTTTTGATCTCGACGCCGAAGGACTTCAGTTGCTCGATTACCAGCGCGGCGACCTTCTCCAGCCCCGCCTCAAGCGGCGGCGTGAGTTGGTCCCCGGGATCGAGCGAGCCGGCGACGATGCCGTAGAAGGTCAGGTCCGGTTTGGGAGCGTCCCGCATCTCCGAGATGAGGAGCATCTCCTGGAGGCCGATCTGGTGCGGGGACATCTTCACCGGGATCTTCTTCAGCATGATGTCCTCACGCTCGTAGCGGAAGATATCTCCCGGCTTACCCTCAGCCTGCACCACGTCGACCAGGATGACCTTGTCGGCCTCCTCGAATTTGAAGTGCACCATGATCCCCAGGGTCCCGCCGTCGTACAGCTCGACGTTCTCGGGAATCTGGTATTGCTTTTCCATGTGCCTGACGAAATGGACGCCGAAACCCTCATCCGACAGGATCAGGTTACCGGCGCCGTAGATAAGGATCTGCATTCAAAACTCCTTGTAAAGCGGGGCTAGGGACTGGGGGCTAGGGGCTCCTACCCCCTAGCCCCTGCCTCTTACAGCACTTTCACCTTGGTTATTTCCTTCCCTTCGGGATCGATGGTGTGCACCGCGCAGGCGATGCAGGGGTCGAAGGAGTGGATGGTCCTCAGCACCTCGAGCGGCTTTGCGGTGTCGGCGATCGGGTTGCCGACCAGCGACGCCTCGTAGGGGCCGAGTTCGCCCTTTTCGTTTCTGGGCGCCGCGTTCCAGGTGGAGGGAACGACGGCCTGGTAGTTCTCGATCTTCTTGTTCTTGATGACGATCCAGTGGGAGAGGGTGCCGCGCGGAGCCTCGTGGAAGCCGACGCCGCGGTACTCCCCCTTGGGGATCTCGGTCGGGTTGGCGTAGGCCTTGTCGCCGGAGGCGATGTTGGCGATCAGCTTATCGAGGTTGTCCAGGGAGATGTCGGCCATCACGTGCGCCCTGGCGCCGCGGCAGAAGAGGCGCCCCATGGTGGAGTGGATGTCCTTCATGGAGATCCCCAGCGTGGAGACGGCGCCGTCCACCAGCTTCTTGACCTTCGGGTTGCCGGCGGCGTAGGCGGCCATGATCTGTGCGGGCGGGCCGACCTGGACCGGCCTGCCGTCGAGGGTCGGGGCCTTGCACCAGGAGTACTTGCCGTTTTCCTTGAAGTCGGTGTAGTCCGGCTTGGTCTCGCCGTCCCACGGGTGGAGCGTGCCGTTCCCCTCGTACCAGGCGTGGGTGACGTTCTCCTTGATGTTCTTGATCAGGTAATCGTCGCGGTGGTCCTTCACCGGCCTGATCCCCGCGATGTTGCCGGCCATGATGACGCCGCCCGGGAGGGTGAACTTGCTGTTCTTGGTGTCCTCCGGGAATTCCGGCACCGCCATGTAGTTGGTGACGCCTGCGCCGTACTTGAACCACTCCTTGTAGGAGCCGGCGATGGCGAGGAGGTCCGGGTAGTACACCTTCTGCACGAAATCGCGGGTCTCCTCCATCAGGGTGCGGAGGTAGATGAGGCGCTCCATGTTCAGGGTCGCGATGTTCTCCATGTTGATGGCGGTGGCGACGCCGCCGACCACGAGGTTCTGGATGTGCGGGTTCTTTCCCCCCAGGATGGCGGTCGCCTGGGACGCCTTCCTCTGGTAGTCGAGCGCCTTCAGGTAGTGCGTGACCGCCATCAGGTTAACCTCGGGGGAGAGCTTCATCGCGGGATGCCCCCAGTAGCCGGAGGCGAAGATGCCGAGCTTGCCGCCGGCCACGAACGCCTTCAGCTTCTCCTGGGTCGCCTTGAACTCCTTCTCCGAGTTGCCCGGCCAGTCGGAGATGCTCTGGGCGATCTGCGCGGTCTTTTTGGGGTCGGCCTTGAGCGCCGAGACAATGTCGACCCAGTCCAGCGCCGAGAGGTGGTAGAAGTGGACGATGTGGTCCTGCACCGAGTGCTGGGCGATCATGATGTTGCGGATGTACTGGGCGTTCAGCGGCACCTCGACGTCGAGGGCGTGCTCTACGGCGCGGATGGAGGAGATGGCGTGCACCGTGGTGCAGACGCCGCAGAAGCGCTGCACGAAGCTCCAGGCGTCCTCCGGGGCGCGCCCCTTGAGGATGACCTCGATGCCGCGCCACATCTGGGCGGAGGACCAGGCGTTGGTGACCTTGCCGCCGTTTGCTTCCACGTCAATCCTCAAGTGCCCTTCGATGCGGGTAATGGGATCCAGGGTAATTCTAGTAGACATTTATTTACTCCTCCGATAGCTAGTTGATATTTTTCATTGCAGGTTGCAGCGGCCCCTGGGAGAGCCCCTGGTCCGGTTCAGCCGCCTTTTTCCCCTTCGGTTTCTTCTGGTGCCTCTGGCCGCCGTGCGCCGAGGTGTTCGGGAGGACCGGGAAGAGGGCGACGAAGACCTTGTAGCCCAGTATCTCGAGGGCGACGATGCCGACGGTGATCATCACCTCGGCGAAGGAGGGGAAGTACCTCCACCCCTGCCCGGGGTTGAAGCCGATCAGGTAGACGTTGAAGCGGTACAGGGCGCCGCCCAGGACGATCATGGAGGCGCTGATGAAGAGCCAGCGCGGCGATCTTCTCAGCTTCTTGAAGAAGAGAAGGAGCGAGCCCCCCGCGATCAACAGGAACTCGGTCATGAACCACCCCGAGTAGAAGTCCCCTTTCAGGGCGGCGCCGATCTGGCCACGGTAGGAGAGGTCGCCGATGACGACGCAGAGCCAGATCACGGTGACGAACGGGATCAGGCCGGCAAGACCCGACAGTTCCTCGGTCTCGAACGGCCTCTTGAAGGAGTAGCTGGAGATGATCGACTCGAGGATGGCGATGGCGTAGCCGATGAAGACGCAGTTCAAGAGGAACAACAGCGGCAGGAAGCCGGTGTGCCAGAGCGGGTGCAGCTTGGTCGAGGCGATCAGGAGCAGGCTCCCCAGCGACGACTGGTGCATGGTCGGGAGCGTGATGCCCAAGACGATGAAGAAGATCAGCACCTTGTTCAGGCGCGGCTTGAGCCAGACCGCCCCGAGGCGCACCAGCTCCAGCTTGTCGAGCATGGTCTGCCGGTCCGGCGCGATCCGCGGGTGGAGCCAGTTCCTGACCGCGTTCATCCTCTCCCACTTGCTCTGCTCGATGGAGGTCAGGATCGCCGGGAGGAACTCGAGGATGAGGACCGTGGAGTACGCCATGACGCAGAGGGCGACCTCGAACATCGCGGAGTTGGCCTGCCACTTGCTCGGGATAAAGAAGTTGTAGGCGTTCCAGGGGCGTCCCAGGTCGACCATGACGGAGAAACCGGCGAGGCCGTAGCCGAACATGGAGGTGAGGATCGCCGAGCGGATCATCGGGTGGTACTGCATCCGGTTCCTGATGTAGACCAGAATGGCGACCGCGTAGCCGCCGCAGGCGATGGCCGTGCCGGTGGCGACGTCGTAGGTGATCCAGATCCCCCAGGGGTAGCCGTCGCTCATGTTGGAGACGGCGCCGATCCCCTTGACGTAGCGGACGCCGACGAAGTAGAAGCCGAGCAGCACCACGGACAGGAGGATGAAGAAGGACTTGGTAAAGATCTTGCCTTCCAGCTTCTGGTATTCTTCGCTGTTACCCATTACTTCTCCTCCTTCTTGTGGTCATCTGAGCCGTGCCCCTTGTGCCCCTTCATGTTCTTCACCGCGATGAAGCAAAGGGTGCTGTAGAGCGCCACCGGGGCGATGAACCCCTTGTAGATGGTGTGCTGGATCTTCTCGGAGAACTCGGCCGGCGCCTCGGGCTTTATGACCGGGAGACCCAGCTTGTTGAACGGCATGGAGGCGAGGTAGAGGTGGTTGGTGCCGCCCCCCTCGTGCTCCCCGTAGACGTGGGCCACGTACTTGTCCGGGTTCTCCGCGAGCCTCCTGTGCGCCTCCTCCAGGAGGTCCTTTCTCTTGCCGAACTTGATGGCGCCGGCCGGGCAGGTCTCGGCGCAGGCGGAGATCCCCTTCTCCCGTAGGTTGGTGTTCTTGCAGAGGTCGCACTTGACGATCTGCGGCAGCGCCTTCTCCCACTGGAACTTCGGGATGTTGTACGGGCAGGCGATCTGGCAGTAGCGGCAGCCGATGCAGGTGTTCTTGTTGTAGTCGACGATGCCGGTGACCTTTTCCTTGGTCATGGCGGAGACCGGGCAGACCGAGACGCAGGAAGGCTTCTGGCAGTGCATGCAGGAGTACTTGACGTAGCTCCAGCGCTGCTCGCTCTCCTTGAAGAGCTTGATGAGCGTCCGGGTCGAGCCGGAGAGATCGCTCGGCGCGTCCCAGAGGCCGTCCGTGTCGAACTTCGCCTTCTCGTAGGAGAGGGAGCCGTAGTCGGAGTTCACCCTCTTGCAGGCCGACATGCACGCCTTGCAGCCGACGCACTTGGTGGCGTCGTAGAGCATGCCGAGTTCCTCGTTGTTGACCTGTGTCCCCTCGTTGGCGAGCGCCCCGCCGGCGCCGCAGGCCAGAAGACCCGCACCGGTCGCGCCCGCCAGCTTCAGGAAATCACGCCTACTTGTTTTTTTCATCGCCGCCCTCCTGCGCACCGTCTCCGGGGAGCTTCTTCGCCATCATGGCGCCGGCGCCGAGCGCCGCACCCGCGGCGAGACCTACGAAACCGGTGGTGAGCGGGTCCGGCCCCTTCCCTTTCTCCTTCAGGTCGACCGGCGCGTAGCTGTCGAACGGGGTCGGCTCGTGGATCTGCACCTTCTCGGCGATCGCCTTCTTGAATAGGATGTCGGGTTCGGTGCAGCCGATGCACGGGTGGCCGATGGAGACCGGCCAGGCGCCGACGTCGTTGAAGCGCTGCACGGAGCAGTTGGCGCTGGTGGCAGGTCCCTTGCAGCCGAGCTTGTAGAGGCAGTACCCCTGTGCGTGGGTCGGATCGCCGTACGCCTTGGCGAAGCGGCCGGCGTCGAAGTGCGGGCGCCTCTCGCAGTGCTCGTGGATCTTCCTGCCGTAGGCGAACTTCGGGCGCCCCAGCTCGTCCAGCTCGGGGACCTTCTTGAAGGTGAGGTAGTAAAGGACGGTGGAAAGGAAGTTGTAGGGGCTCGGCGGGCAGCCGGGGATGTTGATGATCGGTTTGTCCTTCACGATGTCCCTGACGCCGACCGCGCCGGTCGGGTTCGGGGAGACGGACTGGATGCCGCCGTACGAGGCGCAGGTGCCGATGCAGATGATCGCCGCGGCCCCGGAAGCCGCGTGCTGCAGCGACTCGAGCGCCGTCTTGCCGGAGATCTTGCAGAAGATGCCGTTTTGCTTGGTCGGGATCGCCCCCTCCACCACCAGGATGTACTTCCCCTGGTTGGCCGCCATGGAGTCGTGCAGCGACTTCTCGGCCTGGTGCCCGGCACCGGCCATGAGCGTCTCGTGGTAGTCAAGCGACACCATGTCCAGGATCAGCGAGGAGATGGTGGGATGCGTGGAGCGCAAAAGGGATTCCGAGCAACCGGTGCACTCCTGGAAGTGGAGCCAGATCACCGACGGGTTCCCGTTTTTCTCCACCGCCTCCGCTACCTCGGTATGCATGGCGAAAGGAAGTCCCATCATGGCCGTAGCGGTGACACAGGCCTTCATGAAACTCCTGCGGGTTACCCCATCGCAAAACATCTCTTCAGATTTCATAACACCCTCCTCGAAAGAATCAAAACGCTCGTATACGGCAACTCTCGTGCCAAAGTTTACACAATAATAAAACCCCGATATCATTGACAAAAAAAAGCGGCGCCGCAGGGGTTTCCCGCAGGCGCCGCTTTCTCGTGGGTACTTCTGTCCCCGATTGTATCATTTTGTCCCGCGCCGGGCGCGGCGAGCGATCATTCCAGTTCCAGTTCCTTCACCCTCAGCTCCTCCCCGGAGACCACGCTCAGCCCGAAAGCCCCGCAACGGGGACAGGGATCGAACAAGGTGGCGATGGGGGACTCTTCGCCGCAGGAGGGGCAGCTCCCTTTGCCCGGGACAACCTCGATCTTGAGCCTCGCCCCGTCCAGGAGCGTCCCTTTCGTGCACGCCTCGAAACAGAACTCGACGCTGTCCGGCACCACGCCGGAAAGCTCCCCTATTTCCAGCACCACGTCGGTCACCTTCCGCCCCGACGCATGCGCCTCGCAGATCTCCACCACGCTCTGGGTAATCGACATCTCGTGCATCGCCGCCTCCGCAATATTAGAAGTGCGGGGATGATAGCAGATCGGCGCGACCGGCAAAAGGGATCTTTTTTCGGCCTAGGTGATGCACGACTGCAGCGTGAAGTAGAAGGTCGCCCCCTTCCCCACCTCCCCTTCGGCCCAGATCCGCCCGCCGTGGCGGTTGATGATCCTCTGCACCGTGGTGAGCCCGATGCCGTTGCCGGGGAACTCGCTGGAGCTGTGCAGGCGCTGGAAGGCGTGGAACATCTTCTCCGAGTTGCACATGTCGAACCCTATGCCGTTGTCGCGCACGAAGCAGGTCTTGTCGGCCGACAGTTCCCGCGCGCCGAACTCGATGTAGCTGGACTCCCTCATCTGGGTGAACTTCCACGCGTTTCGCAGGAGGTTCTTCATGGCTATCTCGAGGAGGTTCGCGTCGCCGAAGGTCCGGATGCGCGGCTGGATCACGAACTCCGCCTTCCGCTGCGGGGCGCTCTGCTTCAGGTCGCTGGCCGTGTCGCCGGCGATCTCGGAGAGGTCCACCACCTCGCGCTTGAGGTTCAGGTAGGAGAGCTGGGAGAGCTGCAGCAAGGCCTCGATCAGCTCGTTCATGTGCTGCGACGACTTGAAGATCCGTTCCAGGTAATCCATCCCCTCCAGGTCGAGCCTCCCGGCGTACTGCTCCTGGAGGGCGCGGGTAAAGCCGCAGATACGCCTCAGGGGCGCACAGAGGTCGTGGGCGACGGAGTAGTTGAACGCCTCCAGATCCCGGTTTATCGACTCCAGCCTCTCGGTCTGCTCGGTAAGCAGACGCTCCACCTGCTGGGTGAGGATGCTTATCTCTTCGTTGTTCGGCCTCTCCAGCAGCATGTTCCTGATCGTTTCCAAGGAGGTATGGACGGCGGATTTGAGATCGACCGCATAGGAGGCGTTCAGCATGCTGGATGCTATTTCCTTGTCTATATTCAAATACCTCCCCTCCCAGTTCGCTCGCTTTTCCTTGTACATTCCGGCCATTGGGCACCCCCTGTCATGACCCTGGACTTCCTCCTGCCATGCCTTCTCGCATCGGGTTGCCCACGTGGAGAAAACTGCCGGGCCTGGCTGTCACTCTTTTCTGTAGAGCACCAATCGTGCCCAAACCTAGCCAGAAGCATTTTCATCGTCATTACAGCCACTTGTCCAGGTCAAGGGTCCGATGAGGTCCGGGCGGGTCGGCAACAAAGATGTATCTGGTCAGGGGGCTCGTTCGCGGTTCGTTGCTGGTGGCGGGTTTGGCTCCGGGCAACTTTTGTGGCAGGTGCAACGGACGTTGCAGCTCAGGCTGCAGTGGCCGCCTTTCTTCTCAAGCGGTTGTTAAGGGCCTGTCTGGAGATCCCGAGAAGCAGCGCGGCTTCGGCCTGATTCCCGTTGGCCATCCGGAGCGCCTCGCTGATAAGGAGGGACTGGGCCTCCTTCATGCTGGGAAAGCCGTGGAAGGTGACGGTGACGCTATCCTCCCCGACTACGAAGCGGGGAGATTCCCCCCCGGACGCGCTGAGCTTCCCTCTGAACAGTGAAAGGGAGAGAGAGCCCCTCTCCTGCAGCGCCACCGCATCGTAAACCATCGCCTGCAACTCGCGAACGTTTCCCGGGAAGTGGTAGCACTGCAGCATCCCCGGCAGTTCCGCCGGGTAGGACGGCTTTTGCTTTCCCATCTGCCGCGCCGCTTTGGAGACGAAATGTTCGAGCAGAAGAGGGATGTCCACCTTTCGTTCCCTCAGCGGCGGGACATGGATCTGGTGGCAGCAGAGCCGGTAGTAGAGATCCTCGCGCAGCCTCCCCTGCTGCAGGAGCCTCTTCAGGTCGCGGTTGGTGGCAACCACGATGTTCGCGTCGCTGGCCGCCGGGACGTCCGAGCCGAGCGGCAGGTATTCGTGCTCCTGGATCAACCTGAGGAGTTTTATCTGGGAAACCTCGCTCAGCTCGCCGATCTCGTCCAGAAAGAGCGTTCCCCCCTGCGACTTCCTGATCAGCCCGTCCCTGTTCTGTTCCGCTCCGGTGAAGGCACCCTTTTTATGCCCGAAGAGGGTGTCGGAGAAGACCGCGTCGTCCAGGCCGGCGACGTTGACGGTGACGAGTTCCCCCTGACTCCCGCCGAACCGGTGCACCGCCTCGGCGAAGAGTTCCTTCCCCACCCCGGTCTCGCCGGTGATCAGGACCGGCTGCCCGGAACGCGACACGGCCTTGATCCTTTTCAGGAGCCTCAGCATCTCCCGGTCCCCGGTGACGAGATCGGAAAAAACCTCCTCATGCCCTTGCGGTTCAGGGAGAAGCATCTCCTCGTCGTCATCCACAAGAACCACCGGAAGCGGCGTTGCTTTCATGAGTCATGCCCTCTTGCGTGTGACCGGCCCCGATCCTCCTAGACCTGGAAGTACAGGGTAGCCCCTCCACCTGCCTGCTCGTCGCTCCAGATCCTGCCGCGGTGCAGGTTTATTATCCTTTGCACCGTGGCAAGCCCGATACCGCACGAGACGGGATCCAGACCATCCGCCTTCCCTACAGGGAGCTTCCCGATCTGCTCGGCCACCCTGGGTCCGTTGTCGCTCACGTATATGCTCCTCTCCCCGCGGACGTCGGCGGTGCCGAACCGGATCACCGGGTGCTTGACGCCCATGGTGCAGTTCCAGGCGTTTTTCAGCAGCTGCTCCATGGCGAGCCGGAGCATCTCCTTGTCACCGGTTACCGTCACGCCGTCCTCTATCCGGAAGGTGACCGGGCGCTCCGCGGCGCCGGAGAGCTGCGCCGCTATCTCGGACGCCATCGCGCTCAGGTCCACCTCCTCGGGCTGCAAACCGGCTGTCGCCAGGGTCGTCATCCGCTGCAGTGCGGCGATGGGACCGGTCAGCTCAAGGACGGACTCCTTTATGCCGCGGACCATCTCGCTGCAGGAAGCGCAGAGCTGCCCGCCGTGGAGCTTTTGCAGCGCCACGCACTCCTCGCTTATCCTGGCGAGCCTCCCGCCCAGGTCGTTCGATACGGCACGCCCGAACGCCTCCAGTTCGACCGTCCGCACCTCGAGTTCGTCTTTCAGCAGACGCAAACCTTTCTCGGCATGCAGCCTGGGGGTCTGGTCCAGCCCCACGATCCAGTTCACCCACCCCCTTATCGGGACATAGCGCGAGATGTTGGACCAGGAGATCGTCTTCAGGGACCCGTCCTTGCACCGGATGCCCCATTCCCTGCCGCGATAGTCACCTCCCTGGGGTGGGTGAGCCGCGACGACCTCCTCGCGCAGCTCTCCATCCACATGGAGCAGCTCCAGCATCGGCTTCCCCATGACCTCTTCCACCTTGAACCCCGTCACCCGCTCGAACTCGTGGTTGCACGCGGCCAGGTGGTCGCCGGTGTCGAAGGCCATCAGCAGGGCAGGTATGTGCTGCAGGATGGTCTGGAGCCTCCTCTTGTAATCCAGGAGCGCCTCGTCCTTCTCGTGGATCTCCCTCTCACTGGCGCGCAGCGTGTCCTCCTCCTGCCAGTTCTCGTAGATCTTGCGCGCCAGCGCCGAGTAAGCCTGCTCCAGTTCCTGCTTCAGCCTTTCGCCGTCCGCCGTCGCCGCCGCAAGCCTCTGCAGCGCCGCAAGGAAGAGGTCGAGTTCGCAGGCGGCCGCCTTCGCGCGCGGGTCGAGGCTCAACGGCACGAAGAACGGATTCTCGCACACCCTCTCCCCCGTGATGAGCTGCGGGTGCATCCTGGCCAGTTCCAGAAGCCGCTCCGGGGTGAACAGCTCCCGGTTGTAAAGGCAGAGGAGCGTCACGTCGTTTTGCGAAGCGAAGATGGTCAGCTCCCGCTCGAAGCGGTGCAGCAGCTCCATCTGCTTTGCCTCGTCGGCCGCCCACGCCATGTCGCAGATGATCCGGGTCCCGCTGAACCCTTCCGTGGCGGAACCGGCGCAGAGGTTGTGCAGCAGTTCCAGCACGCGGGACTGCTTGAAGCCCCCCTCCTTGAGCCAGACTTCCTGCACCGGGAGCAGCAGGAGCGCTCCCGAATCCTTCTTCTGGGTCAGTATCGCGTTCCTCAGCACCCGCTCCAGCTTGTCGTCGGCGGCGTTGAGGTAGATGCAGCGTTCGCCGGTGGCGACCCCCTTCTGAATGAACGGGAGCACCGGGTTCAGTATCTCTGTCTCACCCCGGTAAAGGAGGCAGAGGTGGTCGTGACAGTTCACCACTCCGATATCTACGATTTCGACTGGCTCTATTTTCTCTTGCATCTGGCGCCATCTCCTCGTTTTCGGACAGGTTAAAAAATTCTAAAACAATATACTGGAATTCGAATCCTTTGCAACGAGGCGATTTCCCGTTTTTTTACCGCTGCCGCGCCCTTTTCCGCACAAAGCCGTTTCTTGACCCAGGTCAAGGCGCGGACCGGCCAGGACCGCTATCGTTGCGGCAGCAGAAGAAGACTATTTGCAGCAAAGGGAGGCAGGATGTGTGATTGCGGATCGGGGGGGAACAATGGCAGCGGCCCCTACGCGACCGGAAGGGGACTGGTGGAATTCGTTCTCAAGGCGCACGGGGGAGAGGTGGCTTTATCGACTCTGCCAAATGGAGGCTTGCAGACGGCCTGTCAGGGGTGCGGAGAGGCGTTCCTCCTGAGGACCTTCGTCCAGGGGTGCCCCGCCTGCGGCGGCATCCACGCGGTCTCGCCGCCGCGGGCCAACGACCCCGCGGCCGTGCAGTTCGCGGGCGCCGGTTTCACAGCGACGTCACGGTAGACCACAAAAAAACCCGCGGGATGCGGGTTTTTCGTTCCCCTCCCCGGCAAGGGGGAGGGGAGGAGCAGATGGGTCGGCCGATGGCGAGGGTCAGCGACCTCCTCGCGTCCGCGGCCCCTTCGGGCGCCCCTCGGCGCGCTGCTGCAGCCGCGCCAGATAGACCACGTGCCTTAACCCGCCGTAACCGGGACGGTCGCAGGTGACGGAGAACCCGGCGGAACTAAGGCGCCTGTCGAACCCCTGGTCGTAGTTCTCGCCCCAGACGGCGAAGACCCCTCCGGGCTTCAGCGCGGCCCTGGTCATCTCGATGGCGGTGCTGCCGTAGAGCGGATCCTCCACCTTGTGCGATTTAGCATGCGGGCCGGTATAGAGATCCAGCACTACCGCATCGAGCCGGTCCCGGCCCATGGCGGCGTTCCGGATCACCTGGGCCACGTCCGCGATCTCGACCCTCACCCTGGGGTCGCTCGCGGCCGCACCGGTCAGGAAGGCAAGCGGCCCCCGGCACCATTCCAGTACCACCGGGTTCAGCTCGGCCACCACCACGCCGGCGGAAGGGGGAAGCTGGTCCAGGACCGCCCGGAGCGTGAAGGCCATGCCGAGCCCCCCGACCAGGACCCGGGGCGCGTCCGCCGTTTTGAGATGCCCGCAGGCGAGCGCTCCAAGCGCCACCTCGGAGCGGTGCAGCGAGCTGTTCATCAGCACCAACCCGTTCACCGTGATCAGGAAGTCGCGCTCTCCGCGCTGCCTCAGTTCGAGGATTCCCTCATTGGTTGTCACGCTTTCCAAAACCTTCCAGGGCTGTGCCATCTATCAATCCTTTCGCCGCTTCATTTTTTCCACTGCCGCCGCTGCGCCGCTTCCTCCGCGGCCTCCGCCTCGCCCAGGAGTTCCCGGTAGGTCTCCAGACGCTCCGGCGCGATCTCCCCCTTCCGCACCAGTTCCACGACCGCGCATCCCGGTTCCTGCCGATGCCGGCAGTTGTGGAACCGGCAGCCGTTCACCTGCAGCGACTCGAAGCCGGGGAAGTGGGCGGCGACCTCGGACGAGGAGATGTCGACCAGGCCGAAATCCCGGAAGCCGGGCGTGTCCACCAGCTCCCCCCCTTCCGGGAGTGCGTGCAGCGAGGAGACGGTCGTCGTGTGCTTGCCGTGCCAGTCGTTGTCGCTCAACTCCCCCACCTTCAGGTCGATGTCGGGGCAGAGCGCGTTGAGAAGCGAACTCTTGCCGACGCCGGTGGTCCCCACGAAGGCGCCCCGGTGCCCCTCCCGCAGGAAGGCGCGCAAAGGGTCGAGCCCCTCGCCGCTCACGGCGCTCAGGGGGAAGAACTGCAGCATCCCGCCGTAGATGGCGGCAAGGGAAAGACCTTGTGCGCGGGCCTCGGGGAGGTCGATCTTGTTGAAGACCACGAACGGCAAAAGGCCGGCGGCGCGGGCCGCGACGATGGCACGATCGAGGAAGCCGGGAGGGGACCCCGGAGCCACCGCGATGCCGAGGACGTCCAGGTTCGCCGCGACCAGGTGGATCCCGCCGCGGGCATCCCTGCGGCGAAGTTCGCTCTTTCTGGGAAGCCGCTCCAGCAGCTCGCCCGAGACAAGGACCTCGTCGCCCACCACGTGGCCGGAGTTCCTCTTCACCCGCACCATGCGCCGTCCGCCGTCCCGAAAAAGCACCTCGACCGCCACGCCGAAGTGGGAAACAATCAGCCCTGATGAAGGACGCTCCTTCTCCCGCTCCCCCTCAGGCGCCGAACCAATTACCGGTTTTCTAGATCCTTTTCCCGCCATCCTTCCCCTTCCTTGTCTGGTAGCTTCCGAGAGTACGCATGGAGAGTAAAGTTGTCAACATTGGCGTCCGAATAATTCATTAAAAAAGTGGCTTCAGGGGGCGTGAGACGGTTGACACGGGGAGCGTTTTCAACCATAGTTTTCCTTATTGCTCCAGATGTTGCGTCCCCTCACGGAGTTCCGCATCTGGCGCAAAAAGTACTTCAGAAGTTCTCTCCAGACGAAAAGGAAGGGCATCTATCCTTGCCAAAGACGCGGGCGGAGAGTCGCGGGCGGCGCGTGCCGGTCCGGCTCCCGAAGGGTGACAGCCATGAGTAAAGAGACAGTGGATGAAGCGATCAACATGTACGTGACGGAACGGATGGCGAAGGGAAAACAGATGGCGATCTCGCACTTTCTGGCGAACCTTTACCTGAAGGAGCAGAGCGAGGGGATCCTGGAGGCGATGCGACGTGTCCGCAGCTTGACCCGCTACTACATCGATCTCACCAAGGTGATGCTGAACCCGTTCAAGGGGCCGGAGATAGCGTGGCTCGCCTCCATGCTGAACATAGCCATCTACGCGGCCGTTCTCATCTCGGTGGAGGAGCAGAGGAACCTGGGTATATCGCTTCTCTCGGGAACGCTTGTGTACGGCTGCTATCTGATCCGCAACGTCGCCAGGAAGTGGTGCGACCTGCATGTCATGCTCGCCATCTACGACGAGATCGTGCAGATCGCCGACCAGGAGCTGCAGAGCCTTGCTTGAAAAAGGGCTACGCCAGTGCCAGTGCTAGTTCGGCCAGGCTACCTACGGCAAGGTCCGTAAGCTCAGGCCAGCGGAAGGCGCGCGCCGGGTCGACATGAACAGTGCCGGCCCCGGCCGCGCGGCCGGTCAGCAGATCGAAAGCGAAATCTCCCACCATCACCAGTTCCGCCGGGGGGACACCCCAGCGGGAGGCCAGCTTTAATATCCCGTCAGGATCAGGTTTAGCAAGCGCGTCTTCGCGCCCCAGCACGTCGCCGGCGGGGATGTACGGCGAGAGCCCGATGCGACCGAGCGTCTTCAGGGCGTTTTCGCGGGTGTTACGGGTCAGGACCCCCAGCCGCGCCCCCCGCAGGTGCAGCAGCCGCACCAGTTCCACTGCCCCCACCGCCGGTTCCGTCCTCTCCGCCAGCTCATCCTCTATCTTCCCCAGCACCTCCCTCGCAGCCAACGACTCGGCCTCCGGCAATCCATCCAGGTGCCCGAGTATGTCGCCCCCTTGGGGAACGCCGAGGACGCGGCGGATGTGGGCGAAGTCGTGAATGGCGACGGTAAGCGTGCCGTCCAGGTCGAAAATCCAGTGCCTGCTACGCAGTATGTCGGTCGATGCGCGAGAATTTTCCATGCAACCTTTGTATCAGATCCGCCCCGAAATGTGAACAGCGGTCCCTCCCCCGAGACGCGTCCCTATATCGCAATATTTACATTTTAAAATGCTGTAAGAAAAAAGGACCGCCTGTGCAGCACCTGAACAGTTCAGGCGGCCGTTATCCCGTGCAAATCCGCTAAAAATCAAGTCCTTTCAGTTGGCACGGAAGGAGCAAGGGTCGATTGACCCGCTCGAGATCATCCCGGTGCCGGAAGCGGAAGTCAACGACCATCGACGTTCAACGTGCACGCTCCCTTGACCGGGTGGGGGTGCCAAAGAAACGGTGTACCGGAGGCAGGCTCCCGCTACACCCGAGAAGGGGGATCTTATGGTTACCATCGTCGCAGTGTTCGTTGTTTTGTCCGTAGCCGCTCTCTCCGTCCAGGCAGTGGGGTTGATCCGCCACAAGCATCAGTAACCGCCATGGCCCAGGGCCTAGGCGCCATCAAGGGGGCTTTCCGGGGCTGGAACCTGCCCGGGAGCCCCCAGAATCCCGTCCAGAAAGCTCCCCACCGCGGCATGCACCTCCTGCGAACCTGGTCCCGCCAGGATGCCGTGTCGCTGCAGGGGGAACACGAGGTAATCCTTCCTCCGGCTCCCCAGCATCTCGAAGAGCCGCTTCGAGCCCCGCGGATCAACCACCGGGTCTCCTTCCGCCTGCAGCACCAGGGCCGGCGCCTCGATCCGGGGGAGCTTAGGCTCCAATTCCCTCATGAAACGCTCCATCGCCCGCAGGCCTGAGACCGGAATCCGGGCGTAGTTCAGGTCCGGCCGCTCCGGCACGGTCTCGACGAATTCCTTCTTGGCCCACTGATAGCTGAACACCTCCATCACGCGGTTCCACGCCGTCACCGCAGGCGCGAAGCGCGACGAGATGTCCCAAAGCCTTTGCGGCGGGCAGACCGCAAAGACCCCGGCCACCTTCCCCACCCGGTGCGCACAGTCGAGAGCGACGCCGCTTCCGAACGAAAATCCTCCCAGCACCACCTCGTCGCAGATGGCGCGCATGAGGGCGTAACCGGTATCGATCGACTCGACCCACTCCTTCCCGCTCCGCAGGGCGAGATCCTCGGGCGTGGTGCCGTGCCCCTTCAAACGCACCAGGTAGACCCATAATCCCTTCCCCTGCAGGTAGGCGGCAAGTTCGGCCATCTGCGCGGGGACGGAGAGAAAGCCGTGTACGAGGACCACCCCCAGCCGGCGCGAGCGCCCCCTGAGCAGCACAGGCGCGCCGAGATCGGGGCTCTTGCTCTGATTTTCGCGGGAGAACTCCAGGTAATCCTGCTGGTACTCGTGCCGGGCCTGCTGCTCCAGTTCCGCGGCGACCCTGCTGCGCACCAGCCACGCGGGAAGCCAGGCCATCAGGTGCACTTCGCGCTGCAGGACGGTCAGGGGGACCACCTCGTTGGCGATCACCCCCACCGGGTTGTCGATCCGGGCCCTCTGGACGTCGAAGGGAGCGGAGAACTTGCTCCGGTCTTTGACCAGTTCCCCGTCCCGCGCGGTCATGACCCCCTTCTCCAGCGCCAGGAGCGAGAAGTCCCGGTACTTGTGGTACCGGTCGTCGGTGAGGAGGGCGACCTGACCGGTCTTCAGGCTCTCGTGCCGGTTGCAGCCGCTTTTCTTGAGGCACTGGGTCGCCACCAGGAAGACCCTGCGCCGGAAATCGTCCTCGTTGATGGTCTTGTACGGGTAGGCGCGCAAAAGCGACGCGAAGAGGTGGTCGTGGTTCACCGTGGTGAGGTCGTATATGGACGTCATGTAGCGTTCCATCAGCCTGGCCGCTTCGTGCTTCATTTCGTCCAGGGATCTGAGCCTGTCGTCAAAACCTATGCTCCACGGCGCCACGATGTCGGCCTGTATCGCCTTCGCGGTGAGCCCCTGCGCCGGGTCAAGGGGCCTGCCGAACCGGACGTCTATGTCCACCCCGGAGAGGATCATGCTCCCCTCCGTCAGCATCTCCTCCCTGAGACGCTGCGAGGCGTCCTTGATGAAGAGTCTCGTCAGCCGGCTCAGCGAATTGTCACGGGCGCGCAGCGGGTAGTAGGTGATGTTGACCGGAACGATCCAGCACTTGCCGGTCAACACCGGAGCGAGATCGGTGATCTGGAACATCTCCTTCAGCCTGGCCACCTCGTCCGGGGCGGTCGACTCCAGGCGGGTCAGCCTCTGGCGGTAAAACTCCGTCCTAAGCGCCAGGGTCGCGGCGCCGGAGTGGGGACGCACGCCGCTGGAGGGAAGGAGCACCCTGCGCTGGAAATAACCCTTGTCCTTCACCATCCTCCCCTCCGGAAAGATGATCCAGTTCGCCTCCCCGGTAAGAAGGCTCTTGACGATGACGCGATCCCGGTCGGGGTTGCGGGTGGAAACGGCACCCATCATGTCGAGGAAGCTGCTGAGAGGACCGTCGAAAAGCGAGGCGTCGGCGAGCGACCAGACGGGGGTGTGCGTCAACTGGTAGATGTGGTAGGGGAGCAGCACCGTCTCGATCCTGGTGAAGTGGTTCACCACGAAGATCACGGCGCCCGGCGGGATGTTCTCCTTGCCGTGCACGTGCACCCGCAGCCTGGAGAATCCCTCCAGGACGGCGATCATGCGGCCGGTGGCGAGGTATGCCTGACGGTTCATGCAAGCTCCCCGGCGACTTGGCGCCTCAGCCACCCGGGGCGGTTGGTCATGATGGAATCGACGCCGAGCCGGCAGAGCCTGCGGGCGGCCGAGGCGGCATCCACCGTCCAGACATGGATCTCCATCCCCCTCTCCCTGAGCGCCTGCACCAGGGGGAGGTCGAGGATGGCGCGGTCGCGGCTCGCCAGACCGTCGGCGCGGCATCGCGCCAGTTGCGCCAGGACCTCCTCCGCGGAGGGGTGCCAGGCGCCGCGCCGGCGATAATCGGTGAGCCAGCAGGCACGATACTGCGGGAGGCGCTCCTTCAGGGCGAGGATGAGGCCGGCGTCGAAGCTAAGGAATCGGACACGGTCGGCGGGGACCGCCGCGTCGGCGAGATCGGCCGCGAGAAAGGGGATGATTTCGGCCCCGCTCTTCACTTCGATGAAGAGCCTCTTGCCGGCGGGGAGACAGAGGAGGGCTTCCCTGAGGGTGGGGATCCGTTCACCGGCCCACCGGGCGCCCTTCCAGGCGCCGAAATCGAGCCGGCGTAGCTCGGCGAGCGTCGCCTCTTCGACGCGCAGGTCGACCCCCGCCGTGCGGGCGGCGCTGTCGTCGTGCAGGCAGACGACCCTGCCGTCCCGGGTGAGGCGGAAATCGGCCTCGACGCCGTCCGCCCCCTCTTCGAAGGCGAGCCGGAACGAGGCCAGCGTGTTTTCGGGGGCATCACGGGACGCGCCGCGGTGGCCGATGATGAGCGTGTTGCCGGGCATGCATCTCCTCTCACTGGGGTATCCTGACTGTTCATTACCATATCCGCCCATGGACCACAAAGCAATTTAAACGGGAGACCCTTTACACTTCACCGGTTGAGACGAAGATCCTCCGATTGCCGTTTTCCTTTTTCCAGGTAGTGGCTGTAAAGGGCGCCGGCGCAGATGGTGAGGAACTTGGTGAGATCGCTGTCGCTTCTTGAGGTGAGGATGATCGGAGCCCGCGCGCCGAGCACCACGTTGGCGACCTCCGCCCCCATGGTGAACACCCAGCTCTTGTACAGGAAGTTCCCCCCCGAGATGTGCGGAACCACGAGGATGTCGGCCCGCCCGGCCACCGGGTTCCCCACCAGCCCCTTCTTGGCGACCGCGTCCGGATAGAGCGCCAGATCGTAGGAGAGCGGGCCGGAGACGTCCGCAAGAGGCCACTGCCGCTTCGCCAGCGCGTGTTCGAGAACGGTGGTCGGTATCTTCTCCGACGGCACCTCGTTCGCCTCCAGGAGTGCCACCTTGGGGCGCTCCACCCCAAGGGCGCGCGCCACCTCCACCGCGTTGTCGATGATGTCCACCCCGGAGTCGGCATTCTCGTGCGTGAAGAGTTCCGGATTGATGGCGGGGTCGGTCAGGAAGATGAGCCGCTCGACGCCGGGAAGCTCCAGGATGCTCACGTTGGAGAGCCTCCTGCCGGTCCCGATCCCCTCCTCCTTGGAGAGGGCCGCCTTCACCAGGACCGCGGTGTTCATCGCCCCCTTCATGAGCATGCCCCCCTCTCCGGAGGCAACCAGTGCCACCCCCCTGCGCGCCGCCTCCGTCTCCGGGTCCTTTGCGTCGGGGCCTATCTCCACGAATTGATAGTGCGTCTCGAAGAGGAGTTCCGACCCGCAGTTCTCCCTGATGCGGCCGGGGCTGCCGACGAGGTAGACCGTGTCGAGGATACCTTCCTCGATCCCCTTGTTGACGGCGCGCAGCGAGTTGCGGTCCGGGCAGACCAGCACGAGGCTTCTCTTTTTGACGAGCCGCGCCGCCTCGATCAGGCTCTTCATGCCGTGCCCCTTGGTGAGCTGCAGCATCGACTCCCCCCTGTAGAGCACCGCGACCAGGCGCGATTCTTCGCTAAGCGACACCAGGGAGTGGGGGAGCAGCGAGTCGAAGTAGAAGGAGTCCCCCGCCTCGAGTCGATACGCCTCGCCGTCCACCGTCACCTGCAACTCGCCCGCGAGCACGAAGAGGAATTCCTCTCCGGTGTGGCGGCTTACGTCCGGCTCGTCCTCGCGCCGGTATAGATCGACCACGAACGGCTCCAGGTGCCTCCCGGCGAATGCGGCGGCGAGGCTCTCGTAGTGGAGGAGGTTCTTCCTGTCCACTCCCACCCGCTCATCCTTCCCCGTCTTCATCACCCTCTTCTCGGACTGCTCGCTACCGTTCAACAGCCTCGCTATCCCGACGCCGAGGAAGGTGGCGAGCCTCAAGAGTTCGGAGATCCCGGGGGAGAGCCGATCCGACAGCACGCGCTCCAGCGTCTCGCTGTCCCACCCGAGCGCCTCGCGCACGCTCTCGGCGGAAACCCCCTTGACCTCCATCACCTGCTTCAGGTTAGGACCGATCTTCATCCGCGCCTCCCGCGTAAAGCCGCGCCTTCTCTACTCCAGCCGCCACCCGCAGCCCTGCGCCGATCAAGGCCTCGACCTCGTGCTCCCCCGGCCGCAGGAAGACCGGAGCGATGAACTCCACCTTCCGCCTGAGCGCATCGGTGATCGTCTCGCTGAAGGCGAGCCCGCCGGTGAGGACGATGCCGTCCACCTCCCCGTCCAGCGCCGCGGCCAGCCCCCCTATCTCCTTCGCCACCTGGTAGACCATGGCGTCGGTGACCAGCCGGGCCCGCGCGTCCCCCTCTTTGACCCTAACCTCCACCTCGCGCATGTCTATGGTTCCGAGGTAGGAGTAGACCCCGCCCCTGCTGGGGATCACGCCCTTCAGCTCCGCCATGGTCATCACCCCCTGTTCGAGGAGCTGCAGGACGCCCGCCACCGGGAGCCCGCCGGTCCGCTCCGGTGAGAAGGGGCCGTCACCGTTCAGCCCGTTGTTGACGTCCACCACCCGACCCTGGCGGTGTGCGCCGGCGGTGATGCCGCCCCCCAGGTGCACCACGATCAGGTTCAGGCTCCGGTAATCCCGCCCCATCTCCAGCGCCACGTCGCGAGCGACCGCCTTCTGGTTCAGCGCGTGGAACATGCTTTTGCGCTCTATGCCCGAGAGGCCGGAGAGTCGGGCCACCGGCCACATCTCATCGATCACCGGCGGATCAACGATGTAGGCTGGAGAGCCCTGGCGGGAGGCGATGGCCTGCGCCAGGACGCCCCCCAGGTTCGCCGCATGCTCGCCGCTCACCCCGGCGCGCAGGTCCCGCACCACGGCCTCGTCCACCAGGTAGACCCCGCCCGCAACGGGCCTGATCAGCCCCCCCCTCCCCACCACCGCGTCCCAGCGGATTTGCCCCGCGCCGCTCTCCCCGAGGTAGCTGTCGATCCGCTCCAGGCGGTAGTCGAACTGATCCATCACCGAGGCGAAACCCTCCGTCTCCCGGCGCGGGTGCTCGATGCACGCCTTCACCGTCTTCCCTTCGCGGTGGATCCCGACCTTGGTGGAGGTGGACCCGGGATCTATGGCAAGTATGTTCATGGTTACCCTCTCGTGTTCACCATTCTTTCCGCTTTACGCTTGCTCATGTACCCCTCCAACGTCGGGAAATGCCTCAAGTCAGAGTGACAGCTTACCCAACAAGATACGCCGCGTCAGCAACTAATTTGACTCCTGAATGAGTGTAAGTTGCAGATAGCTGAATCTGCGCCAAAAATGTCATGGGAAGGTGCCCCAGACGCCGGACTACATGCAGGGAGGGTGCGGATAATGCTTTTGGCGCGAATTTTTTCTCAACTTTGGGGAAGATATGTCGATACTATTACACGGGTCCGATGCGGAACGCTTCGATCCCGCTCAAGCTTTTAACTGGATGGGGCGTGGCTGATCAACGGGCAGCCCCAGGCAGGCATCCCTGAGAGAGGAGAACAACCATGGCAGTCGAAACTATCACAGAGACCACGCAGTATCTGACCTTCAAGCTGGAAGATGAACTGTTCGCACTCGACATCGGGAAGGTGCGGGAGGTGCTTGATTTCACCAGCATCACCAAGGTGCCGCAGACACCGGATTACATGCGCGGAGTCATCAACCTGCGCGGCAGCGTGGTCCCGGTAGTGGACCTCAGGCTCAAGTTCGGCATGGCGATGGCGGAACAGACGGTGAACACCTGCGTCATCATCGTCGAGGTCGAGTTGGAAGGGGAGAGGGTAGTCATGGGCGCGATGGCGGATGCGGTCCAGGAAGTGATGGATCTGGAGCCGGACCAGATCGAGCCGCCGCCGCGTATCGGCACCAAGCTCAACACCGACTTCATCAAGGGGATGGGCAAGCACAACGAGCAGTTCATCATCATCCTCGACATAGACAGGGTCTTCACCAACGGCGAACTGGAGCTGGTGCAGGAGATGGAGGGAGCAAAGGCCGTCAACGCATAGAGGCGCCGTATGGGGAATCCGAGCAGCCGGGCATTTCAGCCTGGCTGCTTTTTTTTAAGGAGTTTCCCTATGGCGGCAAGCTCATCGTCCCCCGCCCGGCCGCGCCGACGCGAGAGGTCGAGGGCTATCCCGGAGAGGGAGAGGTAGATTTGCGCCAGTTCCGGGTCCCACCCCTCCAGCGCGTCCAGCTGCGCCTCAACGACCGCGGCATCGCCACGCGCTATCGGTCCGGTCAGGGCCTGGACAGTCCCGAGACGGAAGACGTTGTCCACCGTCCCACGTACCAGCGGCTCCATGACCTTGAGGGCCGTCTCGGCTGGCACGCCCCCCTTCCGGTACGCCCTCACCCCGGCCTCCATGAGCGAGGTGAGATAGTTGCAGACGAGGACAGACCCGGCGTGGTAGATCGTCTTGAAGGCAGGGTCCAGGGGGAAGATCTTCCCGCCGATGGCGCTGAACGCCTCGCTCAGCAGTGCGACGGCGTCCGGGTCTCCCTCTATGCCGCACCAGGTCCCCGCGAAGCCGGTCGCGGAGGCGCCCGGGTCGGCAAAGCTTTTCACCGGGTGGACGCTTGCCGCCAGCGCTCCCAGTTCGCAGACCGGTTGCAAAATGGTACTGGGGAGCGCGCCGCTCACGTGGAAAACAACGGTTCCCGGCCCGATCCTGCCGCAGCGGGCCAGCTTGTCGGCGCAAAACGAAATGGCGTCGTCGGAAGCGGCGACGAGGTACAACTGCGCGGGTTGCAGTTCCTCGAACCGCTGCACGGCCCGCCCCGCACCGATGAATTGGGCGGCGCCCTCCCCGCTTGCCCGGGAGCGGGTCAGGATATCGCGCAACTCGAACGTCCCGGTCTCGTGGAACAGGCGCCCCAGCGTCTTGCCGACGACGCCGCACCCTATGATGCTGATAGACTTCATGTGCTTGCGACCTCTGGATGATTGATCCGGTCAGGTTACGCAAATTCCCTCCGGGTGTCAACGATGCGCCGGCGCAAGGGGAAAAAGGGGCTCCGGAAGATAAAAAAATCCCCCTCGGGTCGGAGGGGGACCTGGTTCGGAGGATGCTGCCAAGGGGGGAGCGGCCGGGTCGTGAGTGAGCGGGTCAGGATTCCTCTTCATGATTGAGACTGTTGTAGTCATCCCCTTCGACGCACTCGCTTTGGGCCTGCAGGAAGGACTCCGCCTGCGGGTCTTTTACGATCTCCGTCACTCCGTGGTTCACCGACCAGACTGTGCCGCAGATGCTGCATTCGGTGATCCCCTCTTTGAAACCGTCCGAGTGAAGATTGGTGTCGACCTGCTGATGGTTCTTGCATACCGGGCATTTCATGGCTGTTCTCCTTTCACTGAAACGGCGGGGCGCTTTCCTCATGAAAAAGATTATGACGGCATTTTCACGCTCCGCAAGTGCGAAAGATCATGCCGCGACAGCTCTCTCGTTGCGGTTCCGGATCTGAGGCGCCGGCAGTTCAAACAGCCGCATCAGCCGCTTCCTTCGCCTTCTTGACCTTGGGGGAGGCCTTTCTTGCCCCCCTTGCCTTCGCGCCCGCTACCGGCTTGACCGGCGGGAGGTAGGAGGCGGGGTCGGCCGGATGCAGGTCGCTGAAATGGGACGAGATGATCTTCCTGACACAGCCGTCGTTAAACCGTATCGTCGCCCTGACGTCGTCCACCTCGACCACCTTCCCGATGCCCCATTCCTGTGCAACTGAATGACTCACCACGCTGCCACGTTTGACTATCATTTTTTTCCCCTTGCAGGACTACGAAAATAGGAGGCGTCCGGCCCCGTTTCGGCACCGATGCCGGCGCTCTGCCCGCGACAGTGCCTGCCCCGTCACCGGAAGCGGTGGCTGGAAGCGATGAACTCTTTGAATGTGGAGCGAAGATATCTGCGAGTAAAACGATCATCTTGGAAAAGGTGAGGCGGTTTTTCGCGCAGCAAAACCTCGGCAACTATACACCCAAAACGGGAAATAGACAGCGGAACCACGATAAAGTTCGTTGCGGGGGGGACAATGGACCTATGCTATGGGCGCAAGTCAGGGGGCTCCGTCTCAGTCACGGCGGGGGAAACCGGGTTTGCTGCCGGTCTTGCCCCATAGACCGGAGGCTGCGGCTCACCCATTATGATGACCGCGGGGCCGTTCCTGAACCACTGGAAAGCACCGGTGTCCTGGTAGCCGACGACCCACTGGTACAGCTTCCTGGCATCCATGAGCAGCGGCTTGGCCGGTTCGCCGTAATACTTCTGCTGCATCTCCTCGTCGTACAACCCGATGCAACCGTGAGACGCGGGGTAACCCGGAACATCGCGACCGTGGATCCAGTAGGAGGTCCAGCCGTCCTCCTTCTTGTCCACATGGAAACGGAGGGCGTAGTGCATCGGGTACGCTCTGTCCGTTCCCTCCATCGGGTAGAGGCTCGATTCGTGAACAGGATCTACCGCATCCACCCTGTAGGAGCCGTTTCTCAGCCGGTACTCCTCCACCCCCACGGCAACAGGCGTCGAGAAAACCAGGGTGCCGAACTCATAGGCGCCCAGGAACATCTCGTTCTGGTCGACCAGGATCAGTCGAGGCTCCCTCTCGCCTTCCGGGACGTACTGCGCCATGGGGCTGAACCCCCTGATCTCCTCCATGCGCCGCGGCACCTTGACCGACATCCCGGCCAGGAAATGGCGCCGGTCCATGCGGTTGAAGCGGAGGCCGTCCCGCCAGAGCTTTCCGAAGAGCTTGTAGGGACTGTCCTTCGAGGTGACCTTGACACAGTCCCATTCATAGAGGTAATCGCTGGGGTAATGGATTTCGCAGAGGGAGCGGATCTTTTCGGCTGCAACAGAGGGGAGGCACGTAATGCCGAGCAAAACAATCAGGGTAATGGCTGTCTGAAGCAGAGCTTTCATCTTATGCCTCTGGCCATGGAGGACGAGACATAGCTAACTGGTACCGACACTCCGGCATGCATGCCGGCTTTGCGTTCATTCTATCAGAGACACGCCGAAAGTGAAAGAAGGTTGAACACGATCTTAATGATGACAGATGACGGATAACAGATAGCGAAATCGACCTTGGCCAGATCAGTAAAAAAGCCCCGTCGGCTGGCGCCGCGGGGCTTTTGTTTTTCCGATTTCCGCGTGTAACTCAGTAAGCGGCTACGGCGGGCACTGGGCGCACATCGACTTGAATAGGTTGGTGCTGAGGTAGCGGTCGCCGCGATCCGGGATGATGACAACGATCATCCCCGAATCGAGCCCTGCCGACAACCTGAGCGCCCCGGCTACGGCGGCCCCACCGGACATGCCGCAGAAAATTCCGTCGTGCGCGGCAAGAAGCCGGGCCGTTTCGAAGGCGTCGTCGTCCTCCACCACCAGTTTGCCGTGATAGGCAAGGGGATCGTAAATCGGCGGGACGATCGCCTCGCGCATGTTTTTCAGCCCCTGGATCTTGTGCCCCAGAACCGGCTCGATCCCTATGACCTGGACCTCCGGGCTCGTCTCCTTGAAGTAGCGCGCAAGCCCCATCAGGGTGCCGCCGGTTCCCATTCCCGCCACGATGTGCGTCACCTTCCCGTCCGTCTGCCGCCAGATCTCCGGACCGGTGGTCTTGTAGTGAGCCAGGACGTTGTTGGGGTTCGCGTACTGGTTCGGCATGTAGTACTTCTCTGGATCTTCAGCGAGTATCTTGTGGGCCAGCCTGATGGCGCCGTCGGTGGCCTCGCATCCGGGGGAAAGCACGATCTCGGCTCCATATGCCTCCAGCACGCTGCGCCGCTCGACACTGACGCAGGCGGGCATGACGAGCTTGATGCGGTACCCTCTTGCCGCTGCTATCATCGCCAAGGCGATGCCGGTGTTGCCGGAAGTCGGCTCCAGTATCACCCTATCGGCGGTCAGGTCTCCGCTCTCCTCGGCAGCGAGGATCATCTGGCGTGCCGGGCGGTCCTTCACCGAGCCGCCAGGATTGTTACCCTCCAGCTTTCCCATGATCCGAACCGCCGGATTCCGGCTCAAGGAGCAGATTTCAACAATCGGAGTTGAACCGACAGCCTCAAGTAAACTTTGACCTCTCAATGTGCGCCTCGCTTTTTGCAGTTTGAGAAAGGGTGTTCGACATAAATATGACGCCAATGACAGTTCTCAACGCATAAGGATTTCTATGATCAGATCGGGACCCGACTCCTTTTAGTAGCACAAGGACTCAAAAAGTGGAAGCATCTTCACATCTCTATCGTCACATAGCAATGTCCTCCAAGCCCCCCCGAAGCTGAAATGAAACAGCCCCACCAGGATTTCCTGATGGGGCTGTTTTGCGTGTAAGGGTTCCCGGTTATGCCGGCCGGTTCAGCTTTCCCGGAGAGAACAGCTCGCCAAGGAACGCGCTCAGGTCCCGCTCGCTGATCCGTTGCCTAAGGTAGGCCTCGTAATCGGTCTCCGGCCCCGGTTCACTTGCGCCAAGGGCCGGCATGGCGGCTTCCGATGCTGCCGGCGCTTCGGGAAGAGATGCCGTCCAATCGGCAGCGGCGCCGGCGGCCAGGAGGGGAGAAAAATCCCTGTTCCTGTTCTTTTCGATCCAGCGGTCACATTCGTCGTGAGGACCGGCGAAAGCGAAAACTACCTGTCGTTCCCCTTTTATGCAGATGAGCCGGAAACGACGGCCGATATAGAACTTCCGGCAACCGTCGATCCTCGCCTCGCCGTTATGGGTCTGCCAGCGTCTTTCGATGCCGGAGGGACACTCCATCGACATCTCGGTCACCAGCCGTTCCGCCCTTTTAGCCGCAATCGCCGCGTCGCCGCCCCCCAGGCGTAACGCCTCCAGACAGCGGTTGAAGCGGTTGGTGCGGAAAATGAGCGCCATCGCGTCGCGCCTCCCGGAGTTACAGCTTTATCACCGACGCGGCCCCTAGCAGGCTCTCAGCGGCGGTGAACATATTGGTAACCGTCCCGGCGCGGAGCAGTTCCTTCTTGTGGAAGAAGTCGAGACAGACTCCGCAGGAAAGTACTTCCACCCCCCGGCAGCCGAGCTTGTCGAGGGCCTCCAGCACCTCCGACCCGTCGGTGGCAAGGAGCACCCCGGTGTTCAGGAAGATCATCCGGTCGGGGACTTCCTCGAGGTCCAGCAGGGTGATGATGAAGTTCTTCATCAGGAGCCGGCCCAGTTCCTCCGGCCCATCCCCCAGCCGGTCCGAGGTGATCAGCATGACTTTCGGTCCGGTTTTGGCGACTTCCGGCAGAGATGCCTTTTCGGGAACGGACTCCCCCTGCGAGATGGTGAGTGCGAAGCCCCCATCCACCGCGGACTCGAGAACCGAGTACCCACGGGTGATGGCAAAGCGGGTGACGTTTTCCCGTGGGGCGCCATCGTCCACCAGCACCTGCAACGGCACGTGACCAGCCTTCTCCAGCGCACGCTTGGTGCTCACGACCGGGGCCGGGCAGACCATGTTGCGACAATCCAGTTTTTCCATGTATATCCTCCGAAAGATCCCGTCCCCTGCACATCGCAAGTTACAAGAATCAAATCCTGCCGCAGAAGGTACTTTCAAAGCACCAAATACTCAAATTGATAATATGCATCGAAAAGGGAAATTCTATTGCTTTTCCCGATAACACCGATTTCATCAGTCATTGCCGATTCACATGCAGTGATTGGAAGATCCGTAACTCCTCTTTTTAATTTACATCGCAGCTGTGTTAACTTATATTCACCGCATCCTTGAACTGGAGATTCCATGAGTAAGCAACAAAAGGTGTACCTTGCGTCGCCGCTGGGTTTCAGCCCGGAAAACGACCATTATCGGGAAAAGATAAAAATGCGGCTGGGGCAGCTCGGTTGCACGGTGTTCGATCCCTGGGAACAGGCGGAGGTCACCCGGAAGATAGATGAGGCGATGTCCGTCACTGATCCTGCCGATCGCACCAGGGCCATAAAGGAGGCAGCTGCTTTCACAGGTGGTGTCAACGCGGATGGGCTGACTGCTTCCGACGTGGTACTTGCAGTACTTGACGGCACGGAGCCTGACAGCGGCACTGTCTCGGAGTTAGGCTTCGGAGCAGGCATAGGGAAAAAATGCTTTGGCCTCAGGACAGACTTCCGCGATTGCGGGGATCTCCCCGGCATCCCGCTCAATCTGCAGGTCATGTATTTCATCGAGCACAGCGGCGGTCGGCTCTTCAGAAGGGTCGAAGAGATAGAACTTTAACGCGGAGCAGATCAGAGGATGGAGAAAGCAAGCGGTCGGGCCTTCAGTGTGGTGTTTATTGCCGTTATCGGTGCGGTGGCTGCACTATTCCTTGTGAACCACGTAACCGACAATGAGCGCTGGGGCAATTACGTGCACCTGATGCAGAAAGGCTCCACCTGCCAGGGGACCATAACCAGGGCCGATGCCGGCATAAGTTGTCTCGTCGAGTACTCTTTCAGCATCGGGGGGCACGACTACGCGGGGAGCGGACAAAATTGCAGTGCGACGGTCGGCGAGAAGGTGACCATCACCTATATGGCCGATGCCCCCGCGACTTCGTGCCTCGGCCATCCCGGTGAAAAACTGGCAGACGAAGTGGCATATTCCCTCTTTGGCGGGCTCTCCTTCCCGTCCCTACTCTTTCCTGACTAGCAAGGATCTTCCGCTATCAAAATCTCCCCCTCCCCTTCAAGGGACGGGGTCACTGCCATTAAGTTAAGGAACTTGAACCCCCATCTATCTTGACAAAGCGGTCCCCGCCCCCGGAGGGGGAGGGTCAGGGAGGGGGAAGTCTGCCGCTTCTTTGCTGAAGCCGCAAGTCTTCCCCCCTCCCAACCTCCCCCCGCTGGGGGGAGGAGTAAGTGGTTAGTAGTGGGTAAAGCTCTTAACTTAACGGCAGTGAGGGACGGGGTGGGGATGGGTGAAAAGCAGCGGGGTTCCCTTTTGTACGGAACGTGGCGCTACTGGCAGGCGAGGCTTGGCAACTGCTGTACTTAACGTTCGGATTCCACGGAAAGAGTTGATCGATCCTGTCTAGTATAATTCCTGCTGTCCGATGACTGCTGGCAGGCGCTTCGGCGCCTTGATCCGGAGTTGTTTGTTGACATTCATCCGCCCGAACACAACCTCGATGTCGCTGACCGATACGTCGAATTCACCAGCCAGAAACCGCACCATATGGTCGGTTGCCCGCCCAGCGCGGGGTACTGCGGTTACACTGACACAAAGCTGATGCCCCTTCACCTTGCCGATAGCATCACGCTTGGCATTGGGGGTGCCAAGAATGTTAAGCACCAGAACATCGCCATCCCAGGTATAAAACGGTCTCTTCATCATGCCTCGACTGTATGCTGCATTTTGTTCAATAAGATCGCACTATATTATCTCTCCTAATCCAAGTCAAACTGGAATGGTAGCAATGCCTTTCATAGGGGCGAGCGGACGCCCGACTGCACAAGTCGATCTTTCCTCCTAACCTTTCCAGTTGTGACATCTCCTTTTCCCAGTGCGATTAATCATTGTCCTAACCTTTTTCAGCCGGTCATTGAATGCTTTCAGCTTAGGGCGGAATGTCAACCGCTTTGGGCGCTTCGCCGAGTTGTCAGGATGGAAACAGGCATCCATGAATAGATTGCCAGCCGGACATGATAAAACGCACGAATCCTTGCCATAGTCCACGGCTCTTTGCCAACAAAGGTGCATGGAGGATGAAATGAGAACAGAAACAGTCGGGGGGGAATGCCTTGAACGGTGTGCTGATCACGGCCAATGGCTGTTCATCAACATGCTCAACCCATTGGCGGGTGCGCTCCTGGCGCTGACGCTCATCTTTGCCCCGATGCTCGAACGCCAGGCCCAAGCCGCCGGCTTTATTACGGCAGGCTTTTTTACAGTGGCAGACCTGCCCACTACAGCGACGCTGCTGCAAAACGGCAAGGTCCTGACCATCGGGGGGAGCAGCGCCCAGCTCTACGATCCTGCCACCGGCACCGTCTCCGCCACCGGCAGCATGGCACAGCCTCTTGCCTCGCACAGCGCTACGCTGCTGCAAAACGGGAAGGTCCTCGTGGCAGGAGTAAGTAACAGTTTGGGGGGGCATGAGCAGCGCCGAACTCTACGACCCTGCCACCGGCACCTTCTCCGCCACCGGCAGCATGGTAGCGGCTCGTGCCGGCCACACCGCTACGCTGCTGCAAAACGGGAAGGTCCTCGTGGTCGGAGGGAATAATGCGGATTACCTGAGCAGCGCCGAACTCTACGACCCTGCCACCGGGACCTTCTCCGCAACCGGCAGCCTGACAGTGGCTCGTTCCGGCCACACCGCTACGCTGATGCCCGACGGCAAGGTCCTCGTCGCCGGGGGGTACGGCAAGGACCCGATCCCCGGGGGGTATCGTCTTGGTTCCCTGAGCAGCGCCCAGCTCTACGACCCTGCCACCGGCGTCTTCTCCGCCACCGGCAGCATGGCAGCGGCTCATAATGGCCACAGCGCTACGTTGCTGCCCAACGGCAAGGTCCTCATCGTCGAGAGTACCGGTGCCGAACTCTTCGACCCTGCCACCGGCACCTTCTCCGCCACCGGCATCATGGCACAGCCTCGTTCTTCGCACAGCGCCACGCTGCTGCCCAACGGCAAGGTCCTGGTCGCCGGAGGGTATGATGGGTCTTTCCTGAGCAGCGCCGAACTCTTCGACCCTGCCACCGGCACCTTCTCCGCCACCGGAAGCCTGAGCGGGCCACGGGAAAATCATAGCGCGACCCTGCTGCCCAACGGCAGGGTCCTCGTCGTCGGGGGGAATAGCGACAGCGGAATTCAACGAAGGAGTGTCGAACTCTACGAATCTGCCACCGGCACCTTCTCCTCAACCGGCAGCATGGCAGCGGCGCGTTATCAGCACAGCGCGACACTTTTGCCCGGCGGTAAGGTCCTCGTCGCGGGGGGGCGTGGCGATTCGGGTTCCCTGAACGACGCCGAACTCCACGACCCTACCACCGGCACCTTCTCCGTCACCGGCAGCATGGCAGCGACTCGTTTTGCCCACAGCGCTACGCTGCTGCCAAACGGCAAGGTCCTCGTCGCCGGAGGATATGGGCCTAACAATAACAGCGCCGAACTCTATGACCCAGCCACCGGCACCTTCTCGGCCACCGGCAGCATGGCAGCGCCTCGTTATCAGCACAGCGCGACGCTGCTGCCCAGCGGCAAGGTCCTCGTCGTCGGGGGATATGGCGGTTCGGGTTCCCGGAGCAGTGCCGAGATCTACGACCCTGCCACCTTCACCTTCTCCGCCACCGGGAGCATGGCAGAGGCACGAGGTCAGCAAAGCGCAACGCTGCTGCCCAACGGTAAGATCCTCGTCGCCGGTGGGGAGGGCATTTCGGGTTACCTGAGCAGCTCCGAACTCTATGACCCTGCCACCGGCACCTTCTCCGCCACCGGCAGCATGGCAGTGACTCGTTTTGCCCACAGCGCTACGCTGCTGCCCAACGGCAAGGTCCTCGTCGCCGGAGGGGGGGGCAATTCGGGTTTCCTGAGCAGTGCCGAGTTGTACGACGTCGGCCTTGGTTTCGCCGACAGCCGCCGCCCGCTCCTTTCAGGTGTGACCGTTACTGGCGGGAGCAGTCCATCACTCACAGTCGCCGGCACTGGATTCCGCAGTGATTCGGAAGGCTCATCAGGCCGCGCCGGCAGCTCTCCCGCCAACTACCCACTGTTGCAACTCCAGCGGGTGGACAGCGACCAGACGGCCTTTATCCTCCCCGACCCCACGACTGCCTGGTCAGACACCTCGTTCAGCTCGGCCTCCATCTATGGCATGCCGGATGGCTGGTACCGTGCCACGGTTTTCGCCAACGCAATCCCAAGCCAGGAGCAACTGATCCTCATCGCTCCGGCTTTCGGCGTGACGCCCGACACATTTGACTTCGGCATCGTCAGTATGGGGACATCATCCCCTCCACAAACCTTTACCGTCAGTAACAGCGGCTCGGCGGACCTTGTTATAAACTCGGCGACGGTGAGCGGAGGGAGTTTCAGCTTGGGACCGGGTACCTGCGGGGCCCTCCCGGCGACCATTGCACCGGGCGGCAGTTGCACGATAACAGCTGCCTTTACCCCGATTTCAACCGGTGCGTTTGCAGACAACCTGGTGATCGTTTCCAATGGCCCGGCAACTCCCGTGGCGAATATCACGATGAACGGCGTCGGCGTGCCACCCCCCCTCCCATTGACGATAACCTTCGACGGTTCTGGCTCAGGAACTCTCGCGATAACGACCACCGGCACACCGAGCAGCGTTTCCGTTACTGCCAGCGGCAGCGTCTCCATCAGCAGCGGCGCCCAGGTCACCATCAATCCGACACCCATTAACTCCAGTTTCACCTCGTGGATCGGCTGCGATTCGGTGAACGGCAATGCCTGCATCGTCACCATGTCCTCTGCCAAAAGCGTTACGGCGAACTTCGCCATCAACAGTTATACGTTGACCTATACGGCTGGGGCCAACGGCACCATTAGCGGATCCACGCCCCAGACCGTAAATTTCGGCGCAAGCGGAACTCAGGTTACGGCCGTTGCCGCTCCAGGATTCCACTTCGTTTCATGGAGCGACGGCATAACGATCGCCGCCCGCACCGACACGAACGTAACGGCAAACATGCCGGTTACCGCCAACTTCGCCATCAACAGCTACACGTTGACCTATACGGCTGGAGCCAACGGCGCCATTAGCGGGACTACGCCGCAGACCGTGAATTTCGGAGGCAGCGGAACTCAGGTTACCGCCGTTGCCAATCCCGGATGCCTCTTCGTTTCATGGAGCGACGGCATAACGAATGCCGACCGTACCGACGCGAACGTGACCGCAAGCATTCAGGTTACCGCTAACTTCGCCATCATAGATGGCATTGTTTTTCCCGATACCGGGAAGACAATGCCAGACATCACCGACGCTCTGCGTGTCCTTAAAATAGCAACGGGGCAGATCACCCCAACAGTCAACGACCTGATCCATGCCGACATCGCCCCCCTGACGGTAAGCAACAAACCAAAAGGCGACGGTGCGATCGATGTCTACGATGTTATTGGCATCATGCGCATGATTGTCGGACTGATCTGAGAGGAGGAATTTGAGATATGAAAAAAATCATTGCGGCGGCCATCGTGCTGCTGACACTTGCCCTGAACGGCTGCGGCTCGTCAGGGGGGACATCAAACTACACGGTCAATTTCAGCGCCAACGCTAACGGCTCCCTGGTAGGCACCCTCAGCCAGACGATACCCTCTGGCGCAGCCACCAGCCCGGTGACCGCAGTTCCGGCAGCAGGATCCCACTTTGTCAACTGGACCGGCGACAACGGCTTTGCCACCAGTACCATGAACCCGCTGACCATTACCAACGTGACTACCAGTCAAAACATCACGGCCAATTTCGCCATCAATCCCAGTGGTGCCGTACTGAAGCTCTCCAGCGCCGGCGCCCTGACTTCGGGAAGCTCCCTGTCCGGCATCGGCGTGAAAGTGCAGCTCCCCGCCGGGGTCACGGTCAGTGCCGATGCCGGTAATGTGGTCGCGGCGGGTGTGGTGACTGCATCGGGTGTGGCGGCAGCTTCGACAATCCCCCCTGCCGTATATACGCCGGCTACAGCAACAACGCCGGCTACCCTGGAATTTGTAGTCGTAAGCAATACGGCTGGCGGCTTTGGCGTGGGAGAATTTGCCACCGTCAACTGTGTCATAGCTTCAGGCAATTTCCCGACGGCAAACGACTTCATTCTCCCTGCAGCAGATTTCAAGCCCGCCGACCTCTTACTTCAACCGATAACGTCGCTGACTGCGACCTTGACCGCGACCATCAATTGACGCCGGCATGAGAAGAAAGGGGGGTGCTAGAACCGGCCGAAAGCATCTGTCTACTAAGCCAGTTTCTCTTTCCTTGACCTCTCACCTTCGGCGTCCGGCGGGTCAGGTCACACGAAATTGCGCAGGATGTGCCCCCGCACCATCTCCTCGAAGTCGGCGTCCTGGTCGCCGCGATAGACGAGCGACGAGGCTATCTCCGCCGCCAGGATGGCGAAGAGGTACTTGGCCGGCAGATTCTTCAGGCGCCGCTGGTACCGCGGCGTCTCGCCGAGCAGTTTGGGGAGGTGGTTCAGTATCACCTTGCGAAACACCGGCTGCAGGCAGAGCTGCGGGCGCCCCTGGAAGAACTTGAACAGCCTGGCGTAGAGCCCGTTGATCTCGGTGCTGACGCCGTCCGATATCTCGGTGTAGAGCCGGTTGCAGCCCGGCTCCTGCCCCCGCCTCAGGATGAGCTTGGCCTCGTCCCCCGCCCTTTTTTCCAGGATGTCGATGACGTCCGCCACGTAGCGCTCCTTCACCTCGAGGAATTCCTTCTCCGTCAAAAGGAGGTTGGCGATGATCTCGTAGGAGGAGGAGATCACCCCGCACTTGTTGGCTGAGGCGTCGCGCATGATGAGCACGCCGCGGCGCTGCAGCTGCTCGCGCGCCTCCGGGGTGATGTAGGAGTTGGCCCCCTCGACCACCACCCTGGCGCTCGGCGTGCCGTCGGCTGCGAAAAACCGGGTCCAGTTGTCCCTGTCGATGGTCTCGGGTCTGCCGCCCGCCGGGATGAACAGGTCCGCCTGGACCGAGAAGACCAGGTCGTTGTACTCCCGCGAAAACTCATCCAGCGAGACCCACTGTTCCTCGATCCCCTCGCTCCCCGCTACCATCTTCCGGTACAGCTCCTTCAGCCCCTCGACCCGCCGCTGGCTGCGGTAGAGCAGGAAGCCGCCAGGGTTCAGCCGGGTCGGGTCGAAGGCGTCCAGGTCGTGGGCCATGACGAGCCGCCCCAGCTCGTTGCGGTCGGCCCCGGCCGGGTCGAAGAGCGCGGCGGTGCCGTCCAGGATCAGCCTGATCTCGGCTTTCGGCGAGCGCTCCAGGATGATGCGCATGGCGTTGCCCGCCACGTCCCCGTTGGGGCCGCCGGTGAACTTGACCGAGAACGGGTCGCGGCGCATGTCGATGCCGAGTTCGCCCATGGTGATCTCGGCGAATTTCACGACGCCTGTGGAGGTGACCCCGTACTCCTTGTGGTTGATGCCGACCGTCTTGCTGGAGATGATCCCTATGCCTAGCAGGTAGCCGCGCTTCACCGACAGCCGGGCAATCGCCTCCACCATGGAGTCATGCATGTTCTCGTCGGGACCAAGCTCGATCGGCTCGTCTTCGCCGTAGTAGTCGAGCACCCGGGGGTCCCGGGCGCGGCCGCCGCTGGTCACGAAGATGTCGAGGAAGGCGTTGATGAAACCGTACTGGAGCTTGTACAGACGCCAGGTTTCCATCTCGCGCTCCGGGCTCTTCAGGTCGGAGGCGTCCAGCACCACGACCATCTTGGAGCCCCCTTCGTAGATGTCCTTGTTCTTCAGGTGCTGGGTGTTGGCCAGGACGTACACCTCGCGCAACAGCGTGTTCGAGCTGGTGGTGTAGTCGTCGCGGCTGCGGGCGACGATGGTGCGCCAGCCGCCCCGGGCGATGTCCGAGAAGCCGACGTGGTAGCCCGCCCCGTGGCGGCCGAAAAAGAAGGTGACCCGGAAGGGGGTGGCCTTGGGGAGATCGGCGGTGAACTCCTGCCCCAGCTCGGCCAGGTATTCCGGGCTCAGGCGGAAGGCTAAGGCCTGCTTGGCTAGCACGAAGAAGTTCGTCTTCAGGGTGTGCCGGATGAACAGCAGCGCGCACCTGAAGATGGCGCGACGCACCTCGTCGAGGTAGCGGTGTCCGGTGTTGTACTGCTCGATGGCGCGCACGGCCCGCTCCAGGCGCTCCCGGTACAGCTCCTCCCGTTGCTCCAGCGCCGGGTTGAAGCGGGTGCGGAACAGCTTCAACAGCTGCAAGGCGATGTCCGGGTGGGACAGGAAGGCGCCCTGGACGTCGTCGCGGCCGAAGCGGTCCGGCTGGTTGTGGGCCAGGTTGGTGTGGCAGAAGCAGATCATGGCGTTCAAAAGCGCCGCGTCCTCGCCGTTGGTGATGCCGCTCGTGACCAGTTCCCGGTACAAGGGGGAGTGGGTAGCCAGCATCTGGGTGGCGTAGAGCTCCTGCTGCAGCCTGGCGAAGAGCCCGTTCTCCTTCTCCAGGGCGAGCCCGTCGCGCCTTTTCACGAAGAAGGTCCCGAGGAAATAGGGATGGGTGCCGTTGGTTATGGTGAGGCAGTAGGCGCGGCGCACGCCGATCTCCAGCCGGTTGAAGACCTCCATGGTCTGCTGCAGGAAATCCTTTTGCGGTGGGTTGCCGACGGCGAAAAGGACCCGCGACTCCCCGTACTGGTCCGCCTCCTCCACGTCGAGATAGAGGCCGCCGCTGGCGCTCCCCCGGGCGAAGAGCCAGACCAGTTGCGCCACCCGGTGCACCGGCGAGAGGCGCAGGTAATTCTCGTTGTTGAGCCAGAGGATCCCGAGCAGGCGTTCCATCTCCTTGAGGTTCATCCCGGGGTCCTTCGCCTTGAGCGCCCGGATCACGTCGCGCTTCAGACGGGCCGGCATCCCGGGCTCCCCTGCCGCCAGGATCTCGGCGCTGCTTTTGCGGTCGAACTCAAACCTCTGGATCTCCAGCTCGTGTGCGAGCCCCGGAACCTTGGCCCCGGAATGGGCGAAGTAGGCAAAGGAGACCTCGCGCTCGGGAAGCGTCCTCAGCGTGTCGTACAGGGAGCCGGGATGGTTCAGGCAGGCGAGGATCTGCCCCTTTTCCCGGTCGCAGAGCTGCAGGCGGCGGTTCTCGCCCAGCCCCTGCAGACCGGTGGCCAGGGCGGCCAGGGCCGCAGGTTCGTCCTGCATGGCCGAGAAAAAGTACGGGTGCATCTCCCGGCGCAGCCAGTCGAGATTCTCTTCGACACGGTTGCAGCTGGCGCCGACGATGGCGCCGATCTTCCCGAGGAGGCTGTTGCCGATCGAACCGGCGGCAATGGGGTCCTTCCCTGACGTCTGGTGCATGAAATGGTCCTCGTTGATTCGGATTTGGCGTCGAATATACCCGAGGTATAGCAATGCGGATGCCAACACTGCAGAGGGGGATGTAACCGACCGTAAGGATGGGAGAAAACGGCGTTTTGTCACTTTGGGCGGCGGCAAAGGGGTATAACCTTTGTAGGAGAGGAGTGCATGAAGGGGGGTGATAAGGTCGGGATAACGGGAGGTTGCACGGGTATAACCTTATGCGTCGAAATGACCGAAGTTATACCCCTTCCCGCCACACTCCCTCGTGCTTGACTGGTTGAAATGAGAAAGGCCGGATTACTCCGGCCTTTCCTCGTTGCCCGTTGTTCGATGGTTGATCTATAGCTGAATTTTCACGCCTGCTTTCCGGCTGCTGGCGGCAATTCGAGAAAAGTCGGCGTCAGCTACCAGTATATGGTTTGATAGCCAGCCAGCTAAGAAGGTTAGGACTTCGAGAGGGACGTTATTCCTTTCATGTAAAAGGTCTTTTTGGATCTCTGTTACACGTCGGGTGAAATAATTATGCATCTCTATATGCTCTTCAAGCTTTGGATACCCGTTTTCCCTCATCCAGAGTTCCTCAGCATTGAAATGATAGGTGGCATAATCAACAAGTTCATCAAGTACGGCGCCAAATTCTGCAACAGGAACCTTTGCGACGAAATTGTCATAGGCGGTGTTGAGCAACATAACCAAATGTTGATGGTGAGTATCGGATGGTTCGATTCCAAGTTTGAATTTTTCTTGCCACTCTATTATCGGCACGCAAGGCTCCTTTCCACCAATCGCTATTTCCACCTGCTGATTATAAATGGAAGGATGACTGGTAGCAACTTCTGACATAATTTTTTCGGGCTTGGCTTCAGAGGAAATAGGTGCGCGGCAACAGTTACGAGGTACGTGATCTAAGCATGACAAGAGAAAAGCAGGGCATTCCCCCACGGTGTCATTAAAAATATTTCACTGTTTTTTGTCTCAGGTGATATAGTGCAAACAATAGGGTGTGGATTAACAGAAAAGCTCGACCGTTTTCATGTTCGACGCCCTAAATCTTCCATGAGGAGGTAAGACCGTGAAATTCATAATGACCTTTGCTTGGAAACCAGATACGGATACCAGAGACGAAGCCATCTCCCGGTTTAAAAAAACGGGAGGGTTACCCCCCAACCCGGGAGCGAAACTCTTGGGGCGGTGGACTCGGGCTGATTTCAGCGGCGGGTTTGACTTAATCGAGAGTGAAGACACCAAAGCCTTGACTGAATTTGCCCTTATGTGGAGTGATCTGATGGAATTGACTATCGTTCCCGTTCTTGATGACAAAGAGCTTTCCGATGTGCTGGAACGGGTCAAGAAGTAGATCTTCCCTGAAATAATAAATGCCATAGAGAGGCTGCTTTTCTTTATCGAAAGCGGCCTTTTTTTGTCTTACACGAGTCGAGTTCGTCTTGGGCGTCGCCGTTCCCCCCAGGCCTCCAGCCTCCTTGCTCAATCCGGCTAAACACCGCTCAGTTGACCGCCTACCTGTCTTAATCGTCTCCCTCTCGCTTACTCCAGCTTAAACCTACTCTGCACGCACCTTTGCTCTTCACTCCATGGGGAGAACTTGACCTATGGCTATAAATCGTATATACAATAAGCATGGTCTACGAATGGGATGAAGACAAACGTCTGAAAAATTTTGAAAAGCATGGTTACGATCTTGCTGACGGTGAGCTGTCTATGAATCACCGAACAAGCTTACCGTTGGTAGCCACCGGCCTCATGAACAGCGATGGCTAGATATTGCCGAAGTTGGCGGCGAGCTTGTTACTCTTACACTGACTTACACACTCCGTGGAGTCGCAGTTCGTTGCATCTCGCTACGCAAGGCCAGTCGTAAGGAAAGGAGCCTATACAATGAGCAAAATAGTTAGAAAGACCTCGAAAGAAATTGACGCCATGCGTGCAAGAGGGGAAATAATGACCGACGCGGACCGTGTCGGCAAATATTCCGCTGAAGATGTAGAACGCATGGCCAAGGACGATCCTAACAACTTCCTTAAAACCGATGAAGACTGGGAGCGAGCGGTCATTCATCGTCCGGGTATCCGTGGCCCCCAAAAAGCTCCTACGAAAAAAGCGATCGCAATCCGGCTTTCCCCTGATGTGGTGGAGGATTTCAAATCCACCGGAGCCGGGTGGCAATCTCGGATTGATGAAGCGTTGAGAACCTTTTTGAAAGAGCATCCACTGAAGCGTGCCTGATGATCGTAAAATTTATTCAATAGGTTCGCACTGTATTACCTCTCCTAATCCTAGTCAAACGGGAACCATAACCATTTCTGTCGCCTCATGCCCCGTCACCCGGCGCCGCCCAGCTGCGCGGCCGGGCTTCCAGTTCGATCCCCAGACAGTGGAAGACCTGCAGAACAATATCTACGATCGTAAATACATGAAGGGGTCCCCCCAGATTCCCACGACGTCAACTGCCCCTGGCGCCTTAGTGAACGATTTGGTCTTCTTCAGCTTGTAGAAGCGCCTGTTCTATCTTCGACGCAATGGAGTCGGCGGTGACCGATCCCTGGCCTGGGATCCTTATTCCGGAAATCACGTTCTTCGCATGATCCAGATAATGGTTCAACACATTCCGCTTATCGGACAACCGCTCTACATCGCCACTCTCCCAGTAATCGCCTTCGTCGTTCACAGTTAGATCTGATATGAATTTCTTCTTGAGAGCGTGGAGAAGTTCCAATTTTATAATTGAGACAAACAGGGTGTTCAAGGTCAGTTGAACTCCAGCTTGTAGTAGAGGTCGGCGCCGCTCTCGCTGCCGCTTTGGGTCTCGATCTGCCAGTGCCGGAAGACGTCGTAACGGAGCCGGAACAGGTTCTCGCCGGTTACCAGGGACCGGCCATAGCTCACATAGATCTTCGGGGTCAGGTACTTGCCAACGGTGAAGACGGACTCGCCGGTCTGCGCCTGCTTGGCGGGCTCTCCGGACGGGGCGACGGGTATCTCCTTGTACCCCATGAGGCCGGTGCTCGTGGTGTCGACCTTCTCCAGACCGAGGGTGCTCAGGCCTAACCGGTCCTTGATCTGCTCCTGCAGCGATTCGGAATTACCGAAGGAGAAGAGACCCGCAGCGGCGGCTAAGAGCCCCGCCTGCTCGCCGCTGGCGCCCATGGGATGCCCCAGGACCATGTAGGAGAGGATGTCGACATCGGGAAGCGGCGGCTCGGAGTAAAGCTTCACCACCGGCGCGTTCAGATAGCCGCCGACGGTGACCCCGGCTCGCACCTCGCCAACCTTTCGCAGCGCCAGGATGTCGAGGGTCGGCCGATCCACCGGGTCGTTCACGTAGTAAAGCCGCCCACGCTCGATATCCAGATCCATGCCGTAGGCACGGTAACGCCCCTTCACCACGCTGATCTCACCGCTGCTCGATATGTCGTCGATATCCTTCATGACCAGGTACATGTTCCCGCCAAAGGTGGCGTCGATGCCGGAGGCTTGCACCCGCACCTTGTCTCCCAGGATGACCCTGACCCGCCCGTCGATCGGATAGGGCGCCCGGCGCTCCTGCGCCATCTCCGTTCTTCCCTCCATGACGACGTCGGGGCTCGCCGTGACCCCCTGGTGCACCGGCGGGCCCAGCACCAGCATCTCGGGTACGCGCAATTCACCACGCAGCGTCACCCCTTCCGCGCTTCCCTTGAAGCTCAACTGCGGCGAGGTGAACATGCGCAGTTCCGGGAGGTCTACGGTCAGGAATCTCTCGCCGCTCAGGCTGCCGCTATACTCAGCGACCTGCCACCCGTCAAGCATCACCAGCGCCTCGCCGGCGATCCACCCGCCGCCGGAAATGGCCCGGTATCTCTCGATCACGATCCGGTCCCGCTCCAATTGCGCCGACAGCTGCAGTTCCGAAACCTTTATCCCCGCACTCGGGAGGTAGCCGCCGGCCCGGGAGAGCTGCAGCGTCCCGGTGAGGCTCGGGTTACCCCAGGTCCCGGCGGCCTTCAGGTCGAGATCGAGGTCGCCGTGGCTCTCCTGCACGAGTCCCGGGAAAAAGGCCGAGAGAAAACCTTGTTCCTGGACCCTCCCGGTGAGCGTCCCCCGCAGCGGGCCGCCCCGGTCCGGGGTGACCGGAAGCCGGGCGGGGATGGGAAGCAGGAAATCCCCCTGCGCCTGCCCGCTCTCCGCAAGGGCCAGGGAGAGTTTTCCGGTGAGGGTTTGTCCGCGCCAGTCGAAGGTGAGGGATGCCTGCCGGACGTTGGCCGTCATTTCCCCCTTTTCGTCCCGCCACTTCGCCTTACCCTGTGCGAACCCGGCCTCGCCGGCCATCTCGAGGCGCTGCCCAGGCAACAGCCTCCCGTTCGCCTTCCCGGAGAGTTCCCCCTGGAGGTTCAGCGCGCCGGGGAGCCAGGGACCAAGGAGCGCCGTGTTTACGCCGCTCCACTGCAGGGAGAGATCCCCGGTTGCGGGGATGGCGGCGCCTGCCGGTGAGTCGGAAGAGAAGGCCGCCTGCAGCGTCCCCCCTTCCTGCAGCGCGAGATCGAACCTGGCACGGCTTCCCTGCCGGTCGGCGTCGATCCGGAGCGTGCCGTTGGCGACCAGGAGCCGCTCGCCCCTGGAGGTATAGGTCCCGGTCGCGACGGCTTGCCCCGCCAGCGTGAGGTCACCCCTCCCCTTGGCGGCGCCCCCGGACCGGTCGCGCCAGGTGAAATCGAGATCGGCCTTGTCAAGCGAGAGGTCGAATTCCTCCCCCTGCGACAGCCAGTTCAGGTGCCCCTCCGAGACCGCGGTATGTCCCTTCAGGTCGAGTCTTTTTCCCGGCAGCAGCCTCCCGGTCACCAGACCCGCCATGCGCCCGTCGAGGATGAACTCCGGCGGTACAAAGGGGCGGAGCAGGGCCAGGTCGAGGTTCGACCACTGCAGCGACAACTCTCCCCGGTCGGGGAGCGCGGCTTTCGCCGGTCCCCTGGAGCGGAAATCGAAGTGTGCCGTTCCGGCGCCCTTTTCCAGCGAGAGGTCCACCGTGGTCCGAAGGCCCGCGCTGCCGCCCTCCAGCGTCGCCACCAGCCGCTCCAGGTTCACCCGCCGGCCGTCGGTGACCATCGACCCGTGCGCATCGGCACGGCCGGCGAGGGTGATCCTTCCGCCCGGACGGCTCTGCATGGAGACGTTCCCCGAACTCGCCCCGGCAAGCTCTACCCCCTCCAGCCAACGGTTCGCCCGCGCCAGGTTCACCTCTCTCCAGTTCCCGCTGAAGGAGCCGGCGCCCCCCCCGACGTTCCCGGAAAGCTCAACCCGCTCCCCCCCCACCCCGTTGATCACCAGAGGGGAGACGCTGAACCTCTCGCCGCTCACCAGCAGGCGCGCGGGGGCCGCGAGGGCGAAGGGGCCTACGTTGTCGGTCCCGGAGAGCCGCGCCAGCTCACCGCGCCAGGCACCATCGGCGTAGCCGCCGGTCAGGGTGGCCCCGACGCTGCTGCCGGGGGAACTCAGCTCCGCCCTTATGGTATGGCGGTCGGCCGTCCCCTGCAGCGCAAGGAGCGCCGTTTCCACACGGACCCGCCCCACCCTCACCCCGCCGAGCGCCGCCTTCAGGCGCATCGGGTACCCCTGTTCCGGCCCCACTTCCGCATCGAGGGTGATGGAGGCCACCCGGGCGCCGGAGGTCGCGATGTTACTTCCCTTTGCTGCGGCGGCCCCGGCGAGTCTCCCGTCGCGCCAGCGGACCCAGCCGCCCGCCTGCAAGGCGCCCGAGGCCTTGGGCAGCAGGCCGGAGAGATCGCTCACGCTGGCTGCCAGGTCTAGCCGCCGGTCCAGTTCCCCGGCGCCCCGGAGAGTGAACCCCTTCCCCGCCACGAACAGCCGCTCCACCCGGAGCTTCTCCCCGACGAAGCTCCCCCGCAGTTCGCCCTGCAGGTCCCTCCCCTGCAGCCTGCTCTGCAACAGCTTCCCGTTCAGCGCGCCGCTAAGCTCCCCCTTTTCCGGCGCCTGCAGCGAGCCGGAGAGATCTAGGTTGACCACGCCGGACCAGTCGGGGGCGACCATGGCGGGGTTCATCCCCCTGCCGGACAGGGTCCCGGCGACGCGAAGCCCCTTGCTCCAGGCGACGTCGAGCGCGCCGCGCACCCGCCCCTGGAGCAGGCTCCCGGAAAGGGGGGCGAGCCTGATGGCGTCCTTGCCGCCGCGGTAATCCGCCGCTAAAGCCGCCGTCTGCCACCCCTCCCCCTTGTTGGCGAGGGAGAAGCGGCCCAGGTAATCGGACGGGGTCCCGGAAAAGGTGAGTGTGCCGGAGAGCCGCGTCGGTTGTTTCAGCTCCCCGGAGAGATCGAGATCGGCTCCCTGCAGCGCCAGGGAGAATATCGGCTCGCCCATGGTGAGGGTCATGCTCCCGCCGCCGGTGAGGGTCCCCTTTTCTCCCGGCCTCACCATCCTCAGGCTCCTCACGTTGAATCCGGTGCGGGTGACGCCAAGCTCTCCCGTCACCTCCAGGCGCTGCGCCCCGCCGCTGCGGCCGGCAACCGCTATGGCGCCTGCCATCTGTTCCGGGGCCTTGCCGGGCAAAAGCCTTGCCTGCAGGGAAAAGAGGTCGAATTCACGCGCAGGCTTCAGCGGCACGTACACGACATCGACCCGGAGAGAGGGGCGCCAGAGCCCGGCGACGAGTTCTCCCGAGGCGCGTCCCTGCGGCGCGTTGAGGCCGATGTCGTACAGGGAGAGCACCCCGTCCTTCAGGGCGAGCCTCGCCTTCAATTCGGTGACGCCGGCAGGCGCCTGTTGCAGGTGGCGATAGGTGAGCCCCTTCAGGCTGAAGCGCCTCACCTCGGCGTCCATGCGCCGCACCATGCCGCTCACCTGCGGCCAGGTCAGATCCGGAGCCTTGGCGCTGAGCGGCGTGTCGTCCTGGATGCGCACCCCGGCGATGGCGAGATCGTGCACCAGGAGCTTCCCCCCCAGGAGGCGCTCCGGCTCCCAGACAAGCTCCAGGCGGTCGAGCTGCGCCGCAAGCTTCGGGCGCGACAGCCGCACCCCGGTGAGGGTGAGCCGGTCCCTGAGCCTTCCCTCGACCTTTTGCACGGAGAGCCGGACGCCGCCGAGGCTGGAAAGGGTGGTGAGGGCAAAGCGCGCGCCCGAGCTGGTGTCGATGAGCCAGAAGAACCCCAGCGAAACCAGGAGGGCGAAGGCGAGGACGGCCGCGCCGATATAGAGCATGATCCGCTTCACAGCTCGAACCCCACGGTGAAATGGATGCGGACGCTGCTGCCGCCGCTGGTGAGCGGTCTAGCCACGTAGAGGTTCAGCCCCCCTACCCGGGTGTAGTAGTGGACACCGACCCCGGCCCCCTGCTCGAGCCGCACGTCGGCGTAGTCGTTGAAGGCGTTCCCCGCGTCGTAGAAGATGGAGACGCCCCAGCTCTCGTACAGCGCGCGCTCCAGTTCGAGGCTGCCGAAGAGGAGATTCTTGCCCCCCACCACCCTGCCGCTGGCGTCGCGCGGACCGAGGCTTTGATAGGAATAGCCCCGCACGCTCTGGTCCCCGCCGGCGAAGAAGCGGATCGAGGGGGGGAGATCGGCCAGGGGGTCCTGCAACACGCTGATCCCCCACTTCGCCCTGGCATGCAGGGAAAGGCGCCCGGGGAGAGGAAGGAGCGTGCTTCCCTGGGCGATGAACTGGATGAGCGCCGAATCGGAGCCGAGGAAGGGATGCGCGCCGCGCAGGTCGAGCGAGGTGCTGTAGCCGCGGGTGGGGCGGACCGCGTCGTTGAAGGCGTTCTTGGTGAAACGGAAACCGGGGAGCACCAGCCGTGAACTGGAATCCTCGTTCCCGATGGTGAAGTTCTCCTGCTGGAACTTGACGTAGGGGGTGGCGATCTCTCCCCGCCCCAGGCCGATGGTGCGGCTCAGTTCCAGCGCCACCAGCTGGCTCTGGTAGGTCGTCACATCCTCCTGCTGGAGGTTCAGCTGCACGGAGGTGGCGCTTCTGTAGTCGGTGCTGCTGGGGATCGTGTAACGGCCGGCGAAGCCCTGCAGGCGCTCCGCCACGAAGATGCTGAGGTCCAGGTCGTGGGCCTTGTGGAAGAGGTTCAGGTCGCGGTAGCGGACCGAGAACCGGCCGCCGGTGTCGGTCCCGTACCCAATGCCGGGGCGCACGGTGCGGCGCGGCGCGCTGGTCAGCCGCACCAGCACCGGCACCTGGGCGTCCTTTTCCTTCTCCTTCTCCGGGGTGAGCACCACCTGCTTGAACCGCTCGGAGTTGGCGAAGTTGAGCTGCGTCTCGCCGAGCTTCCCGTACGAGAAGGTCTCCCCCTTCTTGAAGGCGACAAAGCGCTTCAGATAGCCGGGGGGATAGTCGGGAGCCCCCTCGATCCGGGCGTCGCCGAAGAAGTAGCGCGGGCCGGTGTCCAGGGTGAGGAAGATCCGCGCGGTCGTGGCGCCGGGGGCTATGCGTATCTCGTGGCGGGGGAAATCGGCGTCAAGGTAGCCGAGATTCACGGCGCGGGACTGCAGCGCCCCCTTCCCCCGCTCGTAATCGGTTTGCAGCAGCACCTCTCCCTTCACCACCGGAAAGGCGCTGACCAGGCGGCGCAGATCCCCTTCCCCCGCCCCTGCCCCCTTCAGCTCCAGTTCCACCTCCGCGACGCGCACAGGCTCCCCCGGGAGGACCACGACCTGCAGGCGGTACTTCCCGTCGCGCCCCTGCTCCACCCGGGCCGAGACTTGGGCGTTGTAGTAGCCATACGGCTCCAGCGCCTTGCGCACCTTTTCCGGCGACTGCTGGGCGAAACGGTCCAGCCAGGGGCGGTCCACCTTCCCCTCCCGCACCAGGCCGTAAGGGACGGTGAGGGTGAGCTGCACGTTCTCGCGGGCGTCCCCTTCCACGCCGGAGATCGAGACCTCCACCGGGTCGGCGGCGAAAACGGCAGCGGAGAGGCCGAGCAGAAACAACAGCGCGGCGATCGCCACGTATCTCGGTGAGGATCTGGACATTGCAAGCCTTTGAACGGGGGATTCACGACTGAAGACGCCGCGGCGCGGCAGGCGCGAATGGGAGGGATTGGCCGCGACCCGTGAAGTTTACCATCTAATGCCGACTTGTTACCTCGGAAGGCGGAGAATATCCGACGAAGGAAGGTGTGATGTCGTCAACGGAGTGAAATTATACGATCATAGTTAAAGTTATCAAATCCATCCGGACAATTGTGACTGCGCCGACTGGCACTGTGACAGACCGGTTGCCGCCAGATCTCAGGTCCAGGTGGAGGCACTGATTGAAGGGGAGTCACAAATAAGAGAGGTACGGATAATTCCTGTGACCGCGGCAAATCGTGTCAGTTCGGCAATCCCGAACTCTGCTATAATGACTGCAGCCCAAATCAACGCAGTCGCGAGGTACGGCATGCTGCATCACAACGAAAACGAGGAAGAAGCGCCGCGCGTCAGGGAGATGATCATCGACGACCTGGCGGAGGTGTTCCACATCGGCGAGGAACTGTTCACGGCGGAATACTCCCAGAGCCTGTACCGGACCTGGGACGAGTACGAGATCACCACGCTCTTCAATTCGGACAACGAACTCTGCATCGTCGCCGAGCACGAGGAGAGGATACTGGGCTTCGCCCTGGCGACCACGGTGAAGAAGCACAATTCGCCCTGGAAGTACGGGTACCTGGTCTGGCTGGGGGTGCGGCGCGAACTCCAGAAACTCCATGTCGGGGAGCGGCTGTTCAAGGAGCTGAAGCGGCGTTTCAAGGAGCAGGGGGTGCGCATGATCATCATCGACACCTCGGCCGACAACCAGCCGGCCCTCAGGTTCTTCCGCAAACAGGGGTTCGACAACATCCAGGACCACGTGTACATGACGCTCAACCTGTCCAAGCGGCACAAGAAGAGAGCGGTGAAAAAGCCATGAGCGGCCGTCTCGACGACGTCATGGCGGCGATCGACCCGGCACGGCTCAAGGGGATCCTGTGCGAAATGGTCGACATCTACTCTCCCTCCGGCAAGGAAGAGGACATCCAGCTCTACCTGGAGGACCTCCTCAGCCGCGCGGGATTCACCGTGGAGCGGCAGGAGGTGGAGGAGGAGGAGCGCTACAACCTGCGGGTAACGATGGGGGAAGACGAGCCCCGGCTTTACCTGGTGGGGCACGTGGACACCGTCCCGGCCTGGGACCTGGAGGAGTTCGGCGCCCGCGAGGAGGGGGAGATCATCCACGGGCTCGGCAGCTCCGACATGAAAGGTGGTTGTGCGGCGATGATCGAGGCGTGGCTAGCCCTTTCGGAGGCGCTCAAGGGGGCCAGGCGCCCCAGTATCGGCCTGCTCCTGGTCGTGGGGGAGGAGGAAAACGGCGACGGGAGCAGCGCGTTCCTGGAGCAATGCCGCGCCCCCTGGGCCGTCATCGGCGAGCCGACCGGCCTTTGCGCCTGTTTCGCCCATTACGGCTACCTGGAGGCGGGATTCGTCACCCACGGGCTGAAGAGCCACTCCTCGCTCCCGGAACTGGGGCACAACGCGGTCGAGTCGATGCTGAGGGTGCTGCTGCACCTGGGGAAGGACCCGCTTTTCGACCGCGACAAGACCGACATCGTCTACTCCATCCGCGAGATGCGCTCCTCGCAGAAAGGGTTCGTGGTCCCCGACCGCTGCGAGGCGTGGATCGACCTGCACCTGCCGCCCGCACTCGACCCGGCTTCGGTGCAGCACTCCATCCGCCGCATAGTGTCGGCGGCGGGCCGGCACGTCCCGGGGCTGGATTTGACCGTCGCCTTCGACTTCGCCTCCGCCGGCTACAACCTCGGCACCAACAACCCGCTGGCCCGGGTGCTGGAAGAGATCTACCCGCGGCTTGGCATCCCGCTCAAGTTCGACGCCTTCCGTTCGCACTCCGACGGCAACCTCTTCTTCGCCGCCGGGTGCCGGCCGCTGATCCTCGGGCCGGGCGCCCTGGAGATATCGCACACCCCCGAGGAACAGGTGGACTTCAACGAGGTGCTGGCGGCGGCGCGGATCTATGCGGCCCTTTGCCTCAGGGGCGACCAGTTCGCCTCCCTGAGCGCGGAGCGTTGCGGGAGTTGGGCGTCGTTCGACCGGCAGGCCTGCTGGGTGGGATGCAGGGAGTGAGGTTGAAGGGAAGACAGGGGCGGGATCAGTAATCGGCGGAGTTGCTCATCGACCTGTGGCAGCGCTTGCAGTCGTTCATGGGGAAGGCGACCAGCATGTGGCAGGCGCCGCAGAAACTGCCGTAGATGTTGGCGTCCATGGTGAATGAAGCGGTCGATTTCTGCTTGATGTTGAAGATGTCGGGATGGCAGCTGGAGCAGTCAAGCTCGGCGAAATGTTCCTCGTGCGAGAAGCTGACGTCGCTGCGCGGCGACGAGGTCCCCAGTTTCAGCGGCTTGCGCAGCTTCTCGGGGAAGTCGAAGGCGTCTCCGGCGTTATTGAGCATGTTCGCCGGTTTTACGGACCCCTCCCTCAGCGCGTAGGCCCAATCTATGCCGTTTCCGAACGTCGACATCGGGAGGTTGTCGGAGAAGGTGGCGAACTGCTTCTCCAGATCCTTGGTGTTCTCCATGTGGCACTTCTTGCAGTTTTGCCGCGGCCCCTCTTTCACGGAGAAGGCGATCGTCCCGTTGTGGCACGCCCCGCAGTACTTCCCCGCGAGGTATTCCCTCCTGGTAATCCCGGTGTCCCCCTGGCGCATGCTGAAGCCGAGTTCCTGGTGGCAGACCCGGCAGGTGTAGCGTGAACGATGGCTCCAGTGCGCGAAGACCACCGGGGCCATCCCCGCCTTCCTCGACTTGGCGCGCATGACGACGTTGCCGTACTTCCAGAAGGGGCCGTTGGGGGGTATGGTCTTCAGCACCTTCGCCAGTTCGCCACGATCCATGGCCAGGCCACCGCTGCCGATCAGGAGTACGATCAGCACCGGGGGCAGGGCGCGCAGCATCAGGCGCTTCATGGTTTTTGTGCGGGTAACCTTCATGGCAGTCTCCCGACCGTCGACAGCATCACTTCGCGTTCTGCGCTTCCTTCTTGTAATCCAGCATGTAGCTGTAGAGGTTGCGGCAGAGCTGCAGCCTCTTCAGGTACACCTTCCGGACCGACGCTTCCTGCGTCTCGATCACCTGCTGCAGCGCGTCGCACTTGTCGACCAGCTTCTTCAGCTCGTCCGGAGAGAGCGTCATGGTCTGGCTGGTCTTGGAGCAGGTCTGCTCGAATTCCGCCTTCCAGGCTTCCTCCGCCTGCGCGGATGCGATCAGGCCGAGAAGAAAGAGTCCCGCAACGGCCGCCAGTAGTCCCCTTTTCACCAGGCTTGTCATCCCTTACCCCGATACCGGCTTGACGTGGCAGCGCTTGCAGTTGGTCTGGGGGAAGGCGACCTTGTCGTGGCAGACGCCGCAGTACTTGCCGTCAAAGAGTTCGATCATTGAATATTTGGTGGCCCCCTTCTTGATGCCGACGAAGATGTCCGGGTGGCAGACCTCGCAGCCGTTCCACACGGTGTGCTTGGCGTGGGAGAAGATGATCTCCGGCATCCCTTCCACCTTTGACTTCAGGGCGAAGTCCGCCTGCACCTTCATGGACGATTTCTTGAACGAGACGCCGTCGAGGCTGTCGGTGAGCTTCAGCAGCCCCGCCTCCTCGGCCTTCTCCCAGTTGATGCCGTTACCGAAGGTCTCCTTGGGCATCTTCTCCAGGAAGCGGTAAAAGGCCTCTTCCCTGGCCGGGTCCTTTTCCAGGGCGTGGCACTTGACGCACCTCTTGTAGTCCTCCCTGTCGTAGCTCGTGGCGCAGGACTGGAAGATCTTCACCTTGTTGAACGTGGAGGTGCCGTTATGGCAGGCGCCGCAGAAATACCCCTTGGCGTTGTCCGCGGCGCGGATCTGGGTGGAGTTCGCCGTCATGCCGAAGCCGATGTCGACGTGGCAGAGTCTGCAGGTGTAGTTCTTGCGATGGACCCAGTGGTCGAACATGACCGGCGGCATGCCGGCCTGCTGTGAGTAGTTGCTGATGGTGACGGTTCCGAAATCTTGCGGCAAGGGCTTTTTCTTCTTGGTCCCGGCCCCCCAGATAAGACCGGTACTGGCAAGCAGGATCAGGCATACGAGAACCATTCTTTTCATAGAACCTCCCCTCCCGGGTCCCCCCTTGCGGACGAGGAGACTGTATTACTCACTGCAAATGTGAGCAATCTATTTCAATTATTCCCATATGACAAGTCTTATTTAATGTTGTACCGGGAAATGCCGAAAAGGGGCGTGAGGTACCAGGTGGCGAAGGAGGCGTTTCGCTGCAGCGAGGAACCCCTTGCCCTGCACGACTTTTGCGGGTAATCTGCTCCGGCAGCACAACTTTTCAAAAGGCGGTACCACGTGTTCAGAGCTTTACCCTCTTTGCTGTTCATATCCCTGCTGGTCTTCTTTGCGACTCCCGCAACATCACATGCCGTGGTCAAGACCGGCGCCCAGGTCCTCGCCGAGCAGGGGTTCCAGCCGCTCAGGGGGAAGCGCTTCGCCCTGGTGACCAACCATTCGGCCATGGTCGGCGAGGAGCACCTGATCGAAGCGATGCACAGAAACGGCGTGCACCCGGCGCTGATCTTCACCCCCGAACACGGGCTGAAGGGGGCGGCGGAGGACGGGGTGCACCTGGCGGACGAGAGCTCTAGCGGCATCCCGGTGAAAAGCCTCTACGGCGCCACCAAGAAACCGCGCCCGGACGACCTGAAGGGGCTCGACCTGGTCCTGTTCGACATCCAGGACGCCGGGGTCCGTTTCTACACCTACATCTCGACCATGGGGCTTGCCATGCAGGCCGCGGCCGAGGCGGGGATCCCGTTCATGGTGCTGGACCGTCCCAACCCGCTCGGGGGCGATTACGTCTCCGGCTTCGTCCGGGAAGAGCTGCCGGCCACCTTCACCTCTCTCTACCCGATCCCGGAAGCCCACGGCATGACCGTGGGAGAACTCGCAGAGATGATCAAGGGGGAGGCGATGCTGCCGGGGCTCGCCCAGCTCGAACTCGCCGTCGTTGCCATGCAGGGATGGGAGCGGGACATGCGCTGGCCGGACACCGGGCTCCCCTGGGTCGGCACCAGCCCGAACCTGGCACAGTGGGAATCGGCGCTCCTGTATCCGGGGCTCGGTCTCCTGGAGGGGACCAGCGCTTCCGAGGGGCGCGGCACGGCACACCCTTTCCGGCAGGCGGGGTGGCCCGGCGTCGATGCCGCCGCACTCGCCAGGCGCCTGAACGAGGAGAAGCTCCCGGGTCTCCATTTCGAACCGGTGCAGTTCACGCCGGTCCGGATGCCGGGCATCTCCAGCGATCCCAAGTACCGGGACCGGGAAATCGGGGGGGTCAGGATCGACATCGTCGATTACCGCGATGTGCTCCCGGTGGAAACGGGGGTTGCCGTCCTCTGCGCGCTCCGCGCCGCGATCCCGGAGTTGTCACGCCCCTACTTCTTCAGGGGCGGCTTCGACGACATGGCCGGCTCCGAGGGCTTGCGCCAGGGGCTGCAGGGCGGAGAGACGGCCTCGGCCATCATGGAGCGCTGGAGCGATGCCCTGGACCGCTTCCTGGAGCAGCGCAGGAAGTACCTGATCTACCCCGAATAAGCGGGATCCGCTCCGGGGAAAAAAGAAGGGGCGCCTCCCGCCGTCAGGCGGGGAGTGCCCCAGGTGCAACCATCTGATGTCGGTATCGGCCGCACAGCGTACACCAATGGAAAGGAAGATGAACAGCCGCCCGGAAGAGGAAGCTTTCCGGCCCCCGACCGCCCTTCAAGGCATGCCGGCGGCACCTTCTGTGCCTGCGGCGGTTCCATGTCAACTCTGTCGACTTATCGCCCGCCCCCCCACCTACTTGAGCGAAAAAACCTCCCCAGGCGAAATAAACTCATTCGGTCTTCGGCTCCCCCTCACCCGCCCCGCAATGGCAGCGCCTTCTCTCAACCGGAACTATCGGAAAGTTAAGAGATTCCTCAAATAAAAAACCTCAACTTTGTTAGCGACCTGCCGATATCTCTACCAGCACCGGGACGTATACGTCCAACCTATCGATGAGGAGAAGGATATGAAGCAAGGCTACAGGTTCACCTTCCGAACCAAGATACTTCTGTTGGTCCTGGCCAGTTGCTGCGCCCTCGGGGCGCCGACAGGCTTGACCGTCATGAAGGAGTTCTACGATATCCTGTCCAGGTTCAACGGCACCTACAGGGAAGCGCTCTTTTCCGCCTCGGACAACCTCGCCAAGACCCAGGTGCAGAGCGCGGTGACCATGCTGCAAGGGGTAAGCGACCGGCAGCAGAAAGGCGAAATGACGCTTGATGAGGCCAAGAAACAGGGCGCGGACCTGCTGAGGAAGATGAAGTTCGGCAAGGACGGCTATTTCTGGGCCGACACCCCGGACGGCACCAACGTGGTGCTGCTCGGCAAGGACGCCGAGGGGAAAAACCGCTTCAACCTCAAGGACGCGAAGGGGAAGCTGCTGATCCAGGAGATCATCAAGCAGGGGATGCAGCCTGACGGCGGCTTCACCGATTATCACTTCCCCCCCCCGGGAAGCGACGTCCCTGCCGCGAAGCGGGGGTACTCGCTGTACTTCAAGCCGTTTGACTGGGTGGTCGGCACCGGCAGCTACGTCGACGACCTCGACCGGCAGGTCGCCAAAACGGCCGACGGAAACCGCCGGCAGATCATGGGAGGGGTGTACCTCGTGGTCGGCCTGACCGTGGCGATACTGGCCCTGATCTGCCTGGTCTCCGTACTGGTGGTGCGCCAGTTGATCGCCCACATAGGGACGGAGCCGGCCGAGCTTGCGGCGATCGCCGAGCAGGTGGCGGCGGGGGACCTCACGGTGCGTCTGGTTCCGGGCAAGACCGGGATTCACGAGGCGATGCGGCGCATGGTGGAGGCGCTGAGGGATGTCATGGAAAAGGTGAACCGCAGCGCCGAGGACGTATCCGCGGCGGCAAGGGAGCTGAACGAAAACGCGCGCCGGACGGCGGACGGGGCGCACGAGGTGGTGAACCAGGCCGGGACGGTTGCGGTCGCCAGCGAGGAGATGTCCTGCACCAGCAACGACATCGCACGCAACTGCCACTTGGCCGCCGACAGCTCCGGGCGTGCCAGCAGCACCGCGCATGACGGCGCGGCCATCGTCAGCGCGACGGTTCAGGGGATGAACAGGATCGCCGCCCACGTGCGGAACTCGGCGGGGGTGGTGGAGAGGCTCGGCACCCGCAGCGACCAGATAGGGGAGATCGTCGCCACCATCGAGGACATCGCCGACCAGACCAACCTGCTGGCTCTGAACGCCGCCATCGAGGCGGCACGTGCCGGCGAGCAGGGGCGGGGCTTCGCGGTGGTAGCCGACGAGGTCCGGGCGCTCGCGGAAAGGACGACCCGCGCCACCCGCGAGATAGGGGCGATGATAAAGAACATCCAGCAGGAGACCAAGCTTGCCGTGCGGGCCATGGAGGAGGGCGTGGAGGAGGTGGAGCGGGGGACCGGCGAGGCGGCCAAGTCCGGCGACGCGCTGGAGCAGATCCTGAACCAGATCAACGAGGTCACCGGCCAGATCAACCAGATCGCCACCGCGGCCGAGGAGCAGACCGCCACGACGCAGGAGATCACCAGCAACATCCACCAGATTTCCGATACGGTGCAGGCGAGCGCACGGAGTTCGCAGGATATCTCCGCCGCCTCCGAACAGCTCACCAGGCTTTCAGCGGAGATGCGGGGGATGGTGCAGAGGTTCAGGCTTTAAAACCCAATGGACAATTGACGATTGACGATTGACAACGAACTTCGTTCCACCAACCAATGCACCGACAACACGATTGACAACGAGGCCGCCCCAACGGGCGGCCTTTTCCGTGGCGGCCATCTTTTCTTCTTATCGTTCCTACGCTCCAGCGTGGGAACAGATCGCGGGACGCTCCCGCGTCCGGTCTTCATAACCATGGTTCTATGGATAGCAGCCTGTTGCTCACGCTGGAGCGCCAGGGGCTTTGCGTTCCCACGCTGGAGCGTAGGAACGATGAACACAATCTCCCCCTCCCCTTCAAGGGGAGGGCCGGGGTGGGGATGGGTGAAACCGGGACGCACAGCGGAAAATGGTCGTTAATTGGCAAATATTTTCGCTTGCGTGCGGGGTCGTGTATGATATTGGCTATGCCTGACTTCGACAACAAAACATCGGACAGCATCGTGGTACGACAGGACGTGCCGCTGGCCCCCTTCACCTCGTTCAGGATCGGGGGGGCCGCCCGCTTCTTCACCACGGCCGGAAGCCTCGACCAGCTGCGACAGTCATTGCTGTTCGCACGCAGGGAGGGACTCCCTTTCTGCATCCTGGGTGGGGGGACCAACCTGCTGATAAGCGACCAGGGGTTCGATGGAGTGGCGATCCGGATGCAACTGGAGGAGGTCCAGGTCTCCGGGAACAGGATCGAGGCGCAGGCGGGCGTCGACCTGATGGAGCTGATACGGCGCACTGCGGAACTCGGACTGTCGGGGATGGAGTCGCTGGCCGGGATACCGGGATCGGTCGGCGGAGCGGTTCGGGGGAATGCGGGGGCGTACGGAAGCTGCATGGCGGACGTGACTGAGAGGGTGCTCGCACTGCACGCGCAGAGCCTGGAACTCCTTTCCCTGGAACCCGGGGAATGCGCCTTCCAGTACCGCGACAGCCGGTTCAAGCGGGACCCGTCGCTGGTGGTGGTCTCGGCGCTGCTGTCACTCTCACCGGGGGACCCGGGCGAGGTCCGCCAGAAGATGGAGGCGACCGTAGCAAGACGGGAGGCGAGGCAGCTGCAGTGCGATCTGAGCGCCGGTTCCTTTTTCATGAACCCGGTGGTGACCGACCCCGAGCTGATCCGGAGATTCGAGACCGACCAGGGGGTGCGTTGCAGGGAGTGCAGGATTCCGGCGGGATGGCTCATCGACCAGGCAGGGTTACGCAGCACCAGGGTGGGAGGCGCCATGGTGAACCCGAGGCACGCCAACTACCTGGTCAACACCGGCGACGCCAGCGCCGAGGAGATGGTCCGGCTGGCCTCCCTGGTCAAGAGAAGGGTGCGGGACGAGCTGGGGGTCGTGCTCCGGGAGGAGGTAAGCTCCCTCGGCTTCACCTCCGAATCGCCCCGGGGGCAAGGTTGCTGAAGGCGGCAAAGGCCTGCTCCAGGTCCGCATATAGTCCCGGCACCCCCGACAGGTCCAGCCCCTCCTTGGCCGCCGTCTCCATCCGCAGCGCGATGGCGCGCATCGACTCGGCGCCGACGCTGGCCGCAGCCCCCTTGACGCTGTGGGAGTGGAGATAGATGTCGGGGACGTCCCCTTCCCCTATCGCCTCCTTCAGCTGCAGCATCAGCTTCGTGGTGCTGGCGATGTACTTGTCGACAAACATGCCGATGAAGTCTTCGCCCCCGAGACGGTTGGCAAGCCCCGCATAGTCGAAAACCGGCGGGGGGGCATCCTCGTCTCCGGCCGCCTCCCCTTCTCCCCTGGCCGGGACGACGCCGCTTTCCTGATCCTCGCCGGCGCTGCCGACGGCGTCTGCTGCGGCAACGCCCGGCTCCGGGAGCCAGCGCTGCAACACGTCACGCAGCTGCCTCAGATCGAATGGCTTGCTGAGGTAGTCGTCCATCCCCGCGTCCAGGCAGCGCTCACGGTCCCCGGCAATGGCGTTGGCGGTCAGCGCCACTATGGGAAGGCGCTCCTTCCCTTGCGCCGCCTCCATCTCGCGTATCGCCCTGGTGGCGGCAAAGCCGTCCACCTGCGGCATCTGGCAGTCCATGAAGATCAGGTCGTACCGCCCCTCACCGGCCGCCGCCATCGCCTCCTTGCCGTTCTCCGCTATTTCCACCCTGCAGCCGAGAAGGTCGAGCATGTGCCGCGCCACGTCCTGGTTCACCGGGTTATCCTCCGCGACCAGTATGCTCGCTTCGAAATACAGCTTAGGCTGCGGGACCGGTTCGCTCGCCTGCCGGACCAGGTCCTCCGGCAACGACGCTATCCCTTTCAGGGAGGCGGTGAACCAGAAGGTCGAGCCGGCGCCGTATTCGCTCTCCAGCCCCAGCTCTCCACCCATCAGCTCGGCCAGCTGCCTCGCTATGGCGAGCCCCAGACCGGTGCCGCCATAGGTACGGGTGGTGGAGTAGTCCGCCTGGGAGAAGCTCTCGAAGATATGCTGCCGTGCCTCCGGCCTGATGCCGATGCCGGAATCGACCACCTCGAAACGGACCAGGTCCCCCCCGCCCCGGCCGACCCTCAGCAGCACCTCCCCGTGGCTGGTGAACTTGACCGCATTCCCCAGGAGGTTCACCAGCACCTGGCGCAGCCGGACCGGATCCCCCTCGACGTGGCGCGGCACCCCGTCCGCCATCTGCAGGGACATCCCGACCCCCTTCCGCTGCGCCCCGTTCGAGAACATCTCCAGCACCTCGCGCATCATCCCGTGCAGGTCGAACGGGGCCGGCTGGAGTTCCATGCGCCCGGCCTCGATCTTGGAGAAGTCGAGGATGTCGTTGATGATGGAAAGAAGCGACTCGCCCGAGCTGCGCACCGCCTCGGCGAAGCGGCGCTGGTCCCCGGCGAGCCCGCTCTCAAGGAGGAGGCTCACCATGCCGAGCACCCCGTTCATCGGGGTGCGGATCTCGTGGCTCATGTTGGCCAGAAACTGCGATTTCGCCACACTGGCGGCCTCCGCAGCATCCTTTGAGACCCGCAGTTGGACCACCGTCTCGCTCAGTTCCTCGTTTGCCTCGCGCAGCTGCATGGTCCGGCTCTGCACCACCTCCTCGAGCTCGACGCGGTGGGCCTCCAGCTTCTGATCCCGCTCCTGGATCTGCACCAGCATCTCGTTGAAGCCGTCGATCAGGGTGCCCAGTTCGTCGTTCCCTTCCTTCCTGGCTCGCAGCGAATAGCTCTTGTTCTTCGCTACCGCCTCGATGACCTGGGCGAGGTTCATGATCGGCCCGGAGATGAGGCGCTGCAGCATGGCGGCGAGGAAAAAGACCAGCAGCAGTGCGCCCACCATGATACACGCCACCAGGATGAAGAAACGGGTGAGCCGCCCGGCGAGGTCGCGAGAGTCCGAGCGGATCACGACCGTGCCGATCTGCTGCCCGTCGAGCACGACGGGCGCTACGCCGTAGATGTCGTTGCCGACGGCGAAGTGGGAACCGGACCTCTTCAGTTCCGCCGCCAGCTTGCCGTCGTGTATGCGGATTTTTTCGCCGGAACCTTCCAGGAAGGGGAGCTGCCGCAGTTCCACCCCTGCGGCGAGGTAGCTCGCCAGGACGGAACCGTCTTTCAGCGTCACGAGTGCTGCGGTAATGTCCGGCTTCGCCCGCAACCCGAGGAGGGTTTCGACGGCCGATTTCCCGTCGTTGAATGCGACGGCGGCAGAGGTGTTGTGCCCCACCATCTTGGCAAGCGCGGCGAGTTCGGTCCGCGCCTCGCTTCGGAACATCGTCGCCTCGTTGACCACGAAAGCGGCCGACACCACCGCCAGCACGATGCTGTTGGTAAGGACCAGGATGGCGATAAGCTTGCGCCTGATGGAAAGGTCGCGGAAACTAGCTAGCATGATTGCCCTTTATGCAAAGAGATACCTACCTGCTTTGTCGGCTTTTCCGGAGATAACTTGAGCGGCAAAGCAATCGCGCAGGTGATATTCAGCGCACTGCGGCAGGTGCGGAAGGCGGTGGGGCGCCGGTTTGCGGCGGGAGGGCGGGAGACGACGGCGCGAAAGGGTCGCGCCGCCCGGGGAGAGGAGCGGTGGGAAGCACGCTGGGGGTGACGGGTCAGGTAGAGGGCGCGATGATGTTGATCCAGTTCGCCTGCCGCTCCGTGAGGCCATCGAACATGACGCCGGTTCCCGGGATGCTGCGGCAGCTCCCCCATTCGATGTTCCAGCAGACGACGGCCATGATCGGCGCTTCTCCCGCCTGTTCCGCGAAGGAGAGCCGCACCGGGGCCCCCTTGGGGAGCGGCCGGGTGGTGTGCACGAAAGCGCCGCCTTGTGAAATATTGACGGTAAAGCTCTTGACCGCTTCGGCATCTGGGCCGTCGCTTGCGAAGATGAGCACGGAGAGATAGCAGTCCTTGCGGTTGAACCTGCGCAGGGACCTGGCCGCGAACGGCTTGCACCTGCTTTCGATGAAGTAGGAAAGTCCCGCCTCCACGTTGCTGGAGAAGGACTGCTCGAGCGGGCTTAGGCTCATGCACTTCAGCCTGGTGTCCCACTTCACCCGCAACGTGGGGTAGAGGTTGATGCAATCGTAGGCGATGGATTTCTCTTCTTGGCTGCTGCGCACCAGCGTCAGGAGATCGATCAAGAGGCCGCTGTAGGCAGCGTCGATCGACATGTGCAGCATCTCCCTGAAGGAAGCCGCCGTATGGTAGGAAACCCCGACCCTGTCCAGCGCCTGCCGGTAAGCGTCCCTCGCCTCTGCCTCGTTCACCACCATCAATAACCTGGTTTCTTCCATGACACCCTCTGGACCGTGAAACTGGAATCAAAGGCGCCCGGGACGCGGGCCCCGGGCACGAGATAAACAGCGCTGGTCAAAACGCATGGATCATCACTTCGAGTAGCGCGACAGGGTTTGCTGCAGACTCTTCGTGGTGGCAGACTTCGTGCCCGCCTTGCCGGCCAGGATGTCGGTCGCGGGGATCGCCCCTCCGTAATAGGCCGCGTTCGCGTCGTCGTCGACCAGCAATGCCGCCCCTTCCAGCGACACGCCGGCGAACAGGCCGCGGCTGCGCGAGTAGGAGAGAATCTCGCTCTTTAGCTTCACGTCGGTCGCCGCGCTCGCCTTGCGTCCGACCGGCCCGGCGGCGACTGCGGCATCGGCGCCGAGGGTGAACTTCCCTTTCGTCAGCTTTTCCACGTCCTTCAGCTCCTTGAACACCAGGATCAGGTCGGTGGAACTCCCTCCCACCTGCCAGCCGACGCTCCCGCCGGTGATGCTCACGAAGATCGGGTCGCTCCAGACCCCGCTCTCCTCGTGCACCGAAAGGACCCCGGTCCCGTGCCGGCCGCCGACGATGAATGCCCCCTTGATCACCCCCGGTATGATGGCGATCGCCTTGGCATCCTTCAGCAGTGCCGGAGGGATCCCCTTCTCGGGTATCTTCATGATCTTCTTCAGGACAGCCGCCGACTCCTGGACCTTCTTGGTCTCATCCTTGGCGAGGACGGCACTGGCCCAGACACCGACCAGCATGACGGCGATCACCGCGATCGAGATGCCTCTACCGATTCTCATGGTGTACCTCCTTTGATTGGTCCGGCCCCGGCGACGCTTCCCGGATTTCCGGAGTGGGTTGCATCACCTTCTTTTCCTGCGGCGCCCGTCCTGGTCACCCAGGATGTAGCCGGTCAGCGCGCCCGCCGCCCCGCCGAGCGCCGCTCCTACGGCGGGCCTGCCGCCGGATATTCCGCCGAGCAGAGCGCCCCCGGCGGCGCCAATGGCCCCGCCGCTCAAGGTGCTCTGCTCCTGCCTGGACATTCCGGTGCAAGCGGACAAGGTAACTGCCAACAGCACGATCAAAAGATATAGTGACGATCTCATCGACGATCCTCCTCTTGAGTGACCTAAAGGTGAGTAAGCTACTGTTCCCTGAAAGGCTGGTCCGCAATCCCCGCTTTGAGCCTCGGCCTGACCACCTCGGACCAAATCACCCTCATCACGGGGAGGTCGAGGTCGTCCGGGTTCTGGCGGTAGTAGCCGTCGACCTGCTCGATTATGCTGCTCATGGGAACGCCGCGCAGCCCGTCGCCCAGCTTGGCCACGAAATCCTTCCTCAGCAGTTCCGGGTGACGCTGTATGACGTGTTCTTCTATGGTCACCACGTGCCCTACCCCCCAGATGAAGGCGATCTTGCTGTCGGGCTGCATGGTCTGCCAGGTCTCACCGGTCAAGACAGGCATCTCCTGCAGCACCTTCTGGGTATCGACCACAGCCGCCTCGTCGGCGGCAACGGCTTTGCCGACCACAACCCAGCCGGCGAGCAGAATCAGGATGCAGCAAATCCTCGTGATATTCGTCATCTTCATGCCTGCACCTCCATCAATGATTAAATTTGACTCATTATAGATACCACACAGGCATTTCTTGTCAATCTCTGCGCGGCGAAGAAGGCCAGCGACAAGCGGCTTTGAACGGCGTCTACAGGCAGGAACCACTCTCTCGAAGGGGTCGGTCTGGCCGCTCCCGACCAATGAGAGAAAACCAGCGCAGGGTAGGAGCGGCATTCCTGCCGCGATCAGAGATAGTGGAGCAGGGAGAGCATGGCTTAGCTATGCGGATAAGTTTGGCAGAGTTGTGGGAGAAGCGTGGCTGAGATACAGGGAGAACGGAGCAAGGAAAACGGATTGGGTTGTACGGAGGGATGCGTAGGCAGTGGCGCCGAAAGCAAGGCACAAAAAAAGTCCCGGATCGCTCCGGGACTTCCTTTAAACCTATGACCGGATCTGGTTAGACCCTGGACACGTTAGCAGCCTGAAGCCCTTTCGGGCCTTTGACCACTTCAAAGCTGACGCTATCGCCTTCTGCAAGGGATTTGAAGCCGTCGCCGGTGATGGCGGAAAAGTGGCAGAATACGTCGTCGCCGTTTTCCTGCTCGATGAAACCAAACCCCTTGCTGTCGTTAAACCATTTGACCGTACCATTTACCATTTACTTTACCTTCTCCTGATGCTTTCTTCTTTTGATTTTTCCGGGGGAACCCCGGAACTTCGGACACCTTAACAGCTTGCTTTGCACAAAGCAAGCAATTTAAATTACCTGGTGTGTGCCGATCTCGCGCCGGAGCAAACCTTCCTCTTCAGGGGGAGGGTCGGGATCACTGCCGCTCAGTTAAGGAACTTGAGCCCTAGCTCTCTTTGACAAAGCGGTCCCCGCCCCCGGAGGGGGAGGGTCAGTAGGGGCGAATAATCATTCGCCCCTACTCCGGTTCTTCGCTGAAGCCGCTAGTCTTCCCCCCTCCCAACCTCCCCCCGCTGGGGGGAGGAGTTCGGTAACCAGTGCGCTACGGCGGCGTCAGGTTGACGGTGAAGTCTACGCCGTTTATGGTCAAAGTCGTCGTTGCCGGGCTCAGGACGGTGCTGCGAAGGTTCCTGACGAAGATGATCCTGCCGTTCAGCACCGGGACGGTCTGCGTCACGTTGGTGAAGGTGGTGGCGTTCAGGCTGGCATCGCTGATGGAGTACAGGGCATTGCCGCTGTTGAGCGAGTCCTTGATGCTTATCACGTGCGTGCCGATGGTGCCGTCAAAGCTGATGACGGTGGCCTGGGCCTGCATGGAGGTGCCGATCTGGATCGGTGTGGTGAAGACAAGCGTGTTCACCAGTTGCGTGGTGCTGATGAAGGTGCCGTTCACGTTTCCTATGCTGAGGGTGGAAGTCGTCGCGGCCCCGAGGCTGCTCGAAGAGGTATGGGTCACCGTGACCTTGTCGCCGTTCTTCACGGTGCCTGCGGAGGCGGTCGCGGCCACGGAATTGATGGAATACTTGCTGTTGCTGCCGACGGAACCGGTGACGCTGATGGGGCTGGAATCCGCAGTCAGCCCCGAGACGGCGATGGGATCGGAAGTGACCTCAGTGCTGACGGCGGTGCCGGTCTTGGACGGGAAGGAAAACCGATCCGGAGTAGTGGGAAGCCTTTCGAATTCCGGGAACCACTCCACGTCGCCGCATCCGGCCATGAAAAGCGCCAGAAGGATGCACGTTACCTGAAGAAGCGATGCCGCTGCGCGGCTTGCACTGGAAGATCTTTTCATGACACCTGTCCCCGTTACCTTCGCTGGAATTTCTGGATACTATCCCAAAGCGCTCGGTCTGACAAGTTGAATGGGAAACGCGGGGAAGGCCCCCCGGGGGTGAACGCAAAAAAACCGCGCCTCTCCAAACGGCGCGGTTTCGTGTTTTGTGAAGGTCGGGTTAAAGCCCCAGGAAGCTGTTGATGGCCTTCTGCACCTCTGATATGGAAACCGATGCACCGCCGTCAGTATCCACGCACGCGGCAGGCACCTTGAGGCCGAGGAACATGTTTATGGCGGACTGCACCTCGGCGATGGAGACGCCGCCGATGCCGTCGCAGTCTCCCGGTTTCAGAACGCTCTTCGCCGCGCTGCACGAGGCCGTTGTGCCGTTAAATTCACCGGCGCAGGACCAGTTCCAGGGGCCGCTCCCGGTCACGGAACTGGCAGTCCCACTCTGGCAGAGGTTGGTGGTCGGGGCGGTCGAGAGGCTATTCCCATTGCTGCTGCCGCAGACGCCGTTATCGGCGACCTCGATGACGACCGCTGCACTCTGCGCATCGGAAATGTTCCCGGAGGCATCCCTGGTCCAGGCGTAGGCGGTCCTGGCACCTCCAGCACTGAAGGTGAATGAGGCAGGAACGGTGCTCCAGGCGGCAGAGAGAGAGGGGACGGCGCTGCTTTCCGTGATTAGGTACCCGCTCACCGCATCGTCATCGGTAGCCGTGAAGGTCGTTACCGAGACGGACAGCGAAGTAGCGGTCGCAGGCATGGCGAAGGCAGTAATCTGCGGTTTAGTTGTGTCCGTCCACTTGATTTTGATGCTGGCCGGCTTGTAGTTCGACACGTTCCCCGTAGCATCTTTGGCCCACGCATAGAGGTACTTCGTGGTTTCCACTCCCGGTTTGATGCCCGAGAAGGTATAGCTAGTGGGCGCGGTGCTGCTCCATGAGGCAGAGGCAGAAGGCGTTGGTGTATAAGATGTGTTCAAAAGATACCCCGTCACCCCGACGTTGTCGGTTGCGGTGAACGTAGTCACCGGCACGGTCAGGCTCGAACTGGTGGTGGGGATGCTGAACTCGCTGACCACCGGTTTGGTCGTGTCGTTCAGGGTGATGGTGGTGGTCGCCGGGAAGCCAAGCGAGACGTTCCCCGCCGCATCCTTGGCCCAGACGTAAGCGGTTCGCTGCACAGGTGTGGCATCGGGTATCCCGCCGGCAAAGGTGAAACTCGACCATGTGCTGCGCCATCCGGTAGCCGAGGCGGACGGAACCGAATCCGATTCGGTGATCAGGTACCCGGCGATGCTGCCTGAATCGTCCTTGGCGGTCAGGGACGATACCGCCACGGTCAGGCTGGTCGCAGTCTCCGGGAAGGCAAACGACGTCACCGTGGGTGGAGTATCCACCGCAGCAACAAAGGAAAACAAGACATCAGCGTCTTTGACTGTGACGCTCTGGGACTTCGGCGTGAACAGGTAGCCTGGTTTGGATGGGGTTACGGCGTAGGTACCGTTTATCAGGGAACCAGTACTATAGTTGCCGCTGTCATCGGCCGTCACGACCGAACCGCCGTAAGATATGGTCGCCCCTCCGACACCGGCGTTACCGCTAATTCGGTAATCGTCGGAGCAGGTGACGTTCAAGGTCAACGGTTGACTGTCCACACTTACCGGAAGAGGCGAAGATTCCGTCATCGTTGCATAGAACGTGGAGGAACCGCAGCCCGTCGGCGTACCGGAGATCGTCGCGCCGTTGAGCGCAAGCCCCGCAGGCAGGCTCCCGGACTTCACCTTCCATGAGTATGGAGCTACACCGCCGCCTCCGCTCAGCACGGCGCTGTAGGCGGCTTTCTGCAGGGCGCCCGGAAGCGTGGTGGTGGCAATGGCAACTTTTTCGTAGATCCGTATGGATAATTTCCGTGTTGCTATCATCGGGGGGACGGACTGATCCGTAACGCTGAAAGTAAGATTGGACTCACCTGCCTCGGATGGTGTGCCTGAAATTGTGCCCAAAGAACTCATGGAAAGTTCCGCAGGGAGGGTGCCGGTATAGCTGATCTCGCGGGCTCCTGTTCCACCGGACACCATGATGCTGTCGGGGAGGTTTCCGGTGGGGAGGGCGACACGATAGTAGGTGGAACCGACATAACCATACGCGAGCGCCTGATTGGTGATGGTGAGCGGATCAGCCGATCTGAGAATTAACGTGTTACTGTACGCGGAGGTGCCGTCCAGATCCGTGACTTTGAAAGATATTCCGTAGGGTCCCGCTGCCGTGTCGGTCTGGCCAGTGATGGTACCGTCGGAATTAAAAGTGAGCCCAGAAATGGGGAGTGTTACATTATTGTTTATGCTCCACGTGTATGGTTGCCTCCCGCCGGTTGCAGTTAACCCGCCTAAATAAGGAACCCCCACTACCACAGTGGCTAATTCCTGGGTCGTCACCTCAAGTGCAAACGCCTCCGCCGAGACGGAAAGAACAATCACCAACAGCAACAGTATCTGTGCCAGCCACCTTCCCATTACAGTTCTCCCACATTCAATGCATGTCAAACAATCCGTGTCAGAGGAGCCATATCATACTAGAATTCGCACAGATAGGAAACTTCCGATTGCGCAAATTATCACGACTTTACTTCCAGATCACTACTTTTTTGTACTGAAACCAGCTTTGCCCCGGTTTGGCCTTTGCAATCGGCTCCCCCTCCCCTTCGGGAAAGGGTCGGGGTGAGGGCGCTGATCGCGGCAGGAATGCCGCTCCTACAGTAGCGCTTGTCATACCTGAACATTCCCAGCTCCCTACAACTCTCCCTCGCCCCCTGGGAGAGGGTCGGGGTGAGGGCGTCGCCCCCTGCTCAACTGTCTCACTTCGTGGCACTGCCCTCACCCGCCCTTCGGGCACCCTCTCCCGGAGGGCGAGGGTTTAGTTCATCACAAGTGAGCTATCTTCAGTTTAAGATGAAAATGAAAAAGGCCGCTGAACCTCGGGATTCCCCCGCAGGTTCAACGGCCTTGTCCGTATGCGCTGCGGTTATCGCCCCGCCGCGTCGGTTGTGACTGAGAGTGCTATCCTTGCTAGCCGCTGGATAACTCGCTCAACACCTCGCGCAGCGTGGAGAGCTTGTACGGTTTCTGGATGAAGCCGGCGAGCCCCTTGCCGACAAACTTGTGGGTCACCTCCTGTTCGGTGAAACCGCTCGACATGATGACCTTCACTTCCGGGTTCACCTCGCGCAGGGCACGGAAGCACTGCTCCCCGTCCATGTGCGGCATGGTGAGGTCGAGAATGACCAGGGTGATGTCGCTGCGGCTCTGGTAAGTTTCCAGCGCGCGCCTGCCGTCCTCGGCCGTCACCACCTCGAACCCCAGTTCCTTCAGCATCTCGCTTCCCAGCGCGCGGATGGTTTCCTCGTCGTCCACCAGCAGGACGGTCCCGCTCCCCTGCCAGTGTCTGCCGTTTCTTTCCTCGTCCTTGAACAGCTCCGCTGGCATGGTCCCGGCCGGGAAGAGGATCTTGAAGCTGGTCCCCTTGCCCGGTTCGCTGTAGACCTTGATCGCCCCCTTGTGGCCGCGGACTATGCCGAGAACCGCCGCCATACCGAGCCCCCTCCCCGTGAACTTGGTGGTGAAGAAGGGATCGAATATCCTGGTCACGGTCTCCCTGTCCATGCCGCAACCGGTGTCGGCGATCTCGATGTAGACGTAGAGCCCGGCTGGGATGGGGTCGGAGAGCCAGGCGCTTCTCAGGTAGGAATCGCTGCACTCCATGCAGCCGGTGGTGATGGAGATAACCCCGCTCTTGTCGCCGATGGCCTCCGAGGCGTTGATGACCAGGTTCATCACGATCTGCCGGATCTGCGTGGCGTCCGCGGTCATGGCCGGGAGGGGGCGCTGCAGGTTGTAGCGCAAGAGCGCCTTCTTGGAGATGGAGACGTCCAGCATGTGACCCATCTCCTCCACCAGCCGGTTCAGGTCGAGTTCCTCGATGAGGAAGCGCCCCTTCCCCGAGTAGGCGAGCATCTGCCGGGCGAGGTCCGAGGCGCGGGCCGCCGCCGTCTCGATCCGGTGCAGGTTCTCGACCGCCGGAGACTCCGGTTTCAGCCGCATCAGGGCGAGATCGGCGTTTCCCACGATGGCGGTGAGGATGTTGTTGAAATCGTGGGCGATCCCCCCCGCCAGGACCCCGAGGCTTTCCAGCTTCTGGGTGTGGAGCATCTGTTTTTCCAGCTTCAGGCGTTCCTCTTCCGACTGTTTTCGCTCCGTGATGTCCCGGGCGGACAGGACCACCTGGGTCGAGGAGACTGGGGTGACATTTCCGGTGAACCAGAACTCATCGCCGCCGATGGTCAGCGAGTAATCGACGGAGACGGTCTTGCCGGCAGAGAGCGCCTTATGGATCGTGGCAAGGAACAATTCCGCATTTTCTTCGGGGAAGATTTCGTGGAGCCGCCTTCCAAGGAGTTCGTCGGGCGGGCGGTACAGCTTGTTGGTACTGGTGGGGGCGATCTCGAGGCATCGCCCCTCGGCGTCAAGGATGATGATCACGTCGGTCAGGGAGGCGAAGATGGAGCGGAGCTTTATTTCCGATGCCGCCAGGGCCTCCTCGGCGTGCTTTCGCTCGGCCACCTCCGTTTGCAGCCTCGCGTTCGATGCCGAGAGTTCCCGCGTTCTTTCCTCCACCATCAGCTTCAGGATGATGGGCTGGCGGGTAAGCCACCAGGCAGCCAGGGCAGCGAGCGAACTGGCCAGCAGGACGAGGAGGAACTCGGCCAGGACCACCTTCCTGGAGTACCATCCACCGACCGGCTCGACGGAGAGCGTCCACTCCCCGTTGGGGACCGCGATCCTCTGGCTCATCGGATCCGACAACGGCTTCCCCACCGCCCAGAACACCTCCTTTTTCTCGGTGTCCGGATGGATGCGGGAGATCTCGTAGTTGTAATCCTTCTGCAGCATCCCCTGGACGTTGACCGACTTGAGGAACTCCTCCATGCGGATCAGGGCGATGCTGAACCCCCAGAACCTCTCGCTGCCGTCCCGGTTCCGCAGGAAAACAGGGAGCCGCCCGATGGCCGCCTTTCCCCCCTGGACGAGTTCGAAGGGGCCAGCCAGCGTGAGGCGCCTGGTCCGCAGGGCAAGGATCGCCTCCTTGTTCCTCGTGGTGTCATCGAGGAGGTTGTGACCGATCGCCTTCTCGTTCCCCTTGAGCGGGACTATCTGGGATATCACCCCGTTGGGTGCGATCTGGAGGCTGCTGATCCCGTGGTAGAGATCGAGCATCTCTTTTGCCAGCTGCGGGAAGTTGTCGATGCTGCCGTTACCCTGCCGGATCACGGCGGCGAGCGCGTAGGTGGATGAAAGGGAGAGGTTGAGGTTGTCCTGGATTTCGTGGGCGGCCTGGATGGTGAGGTCGGCGACCTCCTGCCTGCGCGCCTGGATGCGGTTCGTTTCGAACAGCACCATCGTGGTCCCGATGACCATCACGGCGGCGAGGAAAGCGGCAAGCGTGGCGCTCCAGACACGGAGCATGCTGTCGGGGGGCGGATCGGACTCTTTTTCACCTGGCTTCAGCATCGGAATGCACCTTGCTCAAACGGTTAAGGGTCGTTTCAGGTTGTGGATACCTCAAAACACGCCCATTGTGCAAGATAATTCATGCTGCGATGCCGCAGACAAGGTTGAGGTTGAGGTTGAGGTTGAGGTTGAGAGTAACCGTTTACCGAGACGAATCGGCAGGCATTTTGTCCAGAAGCCTCAGCAGTCCGTCCAGGATGGTGGCCGGATGCGGCGGGCAGCCCGGGATGTAGAGATCGACCGGGAGCATCCCCTGCACCCCGTCGTGCGCCTCCGGGGAGCCGATGTAGGGGCCGCCGTTGATGGCGCAGGCGCCGCAGGCGACCACCAGTTTCGGGGCGGGAATCGCCTCGTAGGTCATGAGGAGCGCCTCGCGCATGTGCTCGGTCACCGGCCCCGTCACCCAGAGTGCGTCCGCGTGCCTTGGGCTCGCCACGAACTGGATGCCGAAGCGCCCGAGGTCCCAGCCGATGGTGGAAAGGACGTTGGTGTCCGCCTCGCAGGCGTTGCATCCGCCGGCGACCACGGAACGGAACTTGAGGGAGCGCCCGAACAGGGAGAGCATCTTCGCCTCCAGCGCCTGGGCCAGGCGGTGTTCCTCTCCCGTCTTCACCACGAGTTCCTCGCGGCTGTTCACCGCCAGCCTGTGGTCCCTGCTGTAGGCTATGCCGCCGTGCGGGCAGACGCCGGCGCACTCGGCGCAGAAGAGGCACTTGCCGAGGTCGACGGAGAGTTCGGGGGAGCAGCCGATGGCCTCCACCGGGCAGGCGTCGGCACAAAGGCGGCAATCGGCCGGGCAGACGGAGCCGTTCAACTCCGGGTAGCCGCGGAAGCGCTCCGGCAGGACGATCGGCTCTTTCGGGTATGCCATGGTGCGGTGCCCCTGCTTGCAGCGGGCGATTATGGCCTTGAACATGATGCGACTCCTGTGTTGATGAAAACCTTTGCTAGCCGAGAGTTCCCGCCCATTCCCCCTCGCCCTCCGGGAGAGGGCCGGGGTGAGGGCGCTTCCCTCTGCAACTCTCTTCCTTCGTGGCAACGCCCTCACCCGGCCTTCGGCCACCCTCTCCCGGAGGGCGAGGGTATACCTCCCTCTCCTTGCGGGAGGAGCTGGCTACAGATCGAACCCGCAGTAGGAGAGGTTGAAGCTCTTGTTGCAGAGCGGGAAGTCGGAGATCTGCTGCTTCCTGAGCGCCATGGCGAGCCCGCTCCAGTTGTGGAAGGAGGGATCGGTGACCTTGTAGCGCTCGAAGTTGCCGCTTGCATCGGTCAGGGCCACGTGGCAGACCTCGCCCCGCCACCCTTCCGTCAGCGCCACGGCGAGCTGGTCGCCACCCACCTGCCCCACCGGGTACTGGGTCGCCACGCCGGGAAGCTGCGCCAGCTGCTCGGTTATGAAGTCCAGGGACTTTTCCATCTCCAGCCAGCGGACCAGCGTGCGGCCGTAGACGTCCCCGCTCTTCGCCGTCTCCACCGGGATCTGGCTCATGTTGTAGATGCCGAAGGGGTGGTCGCGCCTGATGTCGCGGTTGAGCCCGCTGGCCCGGGCGGCCGGCCCCACCAGCCCGAGTTCCAGCGCCGTCGCCTCGCTCACCACGCCGGTCCCCTCCAGCCTCGCCATGACTGAGGGAGTATCCCACAACAGGTCGACGGCGTTTTGGACCTCCCCGCGCGCCACCGCGACCCTCTTGACAAGCTTCTCCGCCAGGCCGGCCCCGACGTCGAAGTTCACCCCGCCCGGCATCACCAGTCCGCGGCCGAACCTGCTGCCGCAAAGCTCGGCGCTCATGTTGAGGAAGTCGCCGCGGATCCTGCCGCAGAACGAGGCGGTGGGGAGGTACCCCACGTCCCCCGCTATGGCCCCGAGATCCCCGGTATGGTTCGCCAGGCGCTCCAGCTCCAGCGCGATCCCCCTGATGGCTTGGGCGCGCGCCGGGACCCGGGCGCCCGCCAACCCCTCGACGATCATGGCGTAGGCGGTGCCGTGGCCGATGGTGGTATCGCCGGCGACGGTCTCCATCATCTTCAGCGCCCTGCTCCCGGGCTTACCAAGGATCATCCGCTCCAGGCCGCGGTGCTGGTAGCCGAGCGAGATCTCCAGGTGCAGCACCTCCTCGCCGAAGCACTGGAAGCGGAAATGCCCCGGCTCGATGATCCCGGCGTGCACCGGGCCTACGGCAACCTCGTGCACCTCTTCGCCTGCGACCCGGTAGAAATCCATGATTCCGATCTTCCCCGGGGCGGCGTCACCCGGTCGCGCGGCAAAAGGGCGCTGGAAGCGGACCGGCTTGGCCCAGGGGTGCCCCTCGAAGGAGATCCCGAACTGCTCCGCCATCTCGCGCTCGAAGAGGTGCAGCTGCGGCGCCTCGGGCGTGAGGGAGGGGAAGCTCCCGCCGGTCACCAGCGTGCTCATGATCCCTATGGTCGCGTGGCTCTTGAAGGAAAGAAGACAGTAGATGCGGACGTCTTCCCCCTCGGGTGCGCCGAAGTAAGAGACGACGCGCCATCCTCCCTCCAGCGCCGAAAAAAGGGCCTCGCAGAACTTCTCCCCCGTATGCAGCGGGATCTCCTGCCGCGACACGACGCTCCCGTTCTGGGTAAAGATCATGGTCGGGGTCATGCGTCACCTCCCAGCATCCCGGCCGCCTGGTGCAGGATCTCCTGCAGGGGGGCCGGTATCCAGAGCCCGAGCATCAGCACCAACCCCATCAGGACCAGCGGGGGGAGGACCGTGTGGATGGTGTCGCGGTACGGGCTCCTGTCGATGTCGGCCGGTATCTCCCCGAGGACCACCGGGAGGACCGTCGACGCCATGCCGATGAAGATCAGGGCGAGGAAGGTGAGGAAGAGCCCCCCGGTCCAGTAGTTCTGCTGCACGAAGGCCGAGCTGACGATGAGGAACTCGCTGACGAAGGGGGCGAAGGGGGGCGACCCGGTGATGGCGAGGAAGGCCGCCAGGAAGAGCGCGCCCGACCACGGGGTGCGCCTCAGCGCCCCGCGCACGTGCTGGGTGCTCTTCGAGTTGTAGGCGCGGTGGATGTTGCCGCAGGCAAGGAAAAGGACCCCCTTGGTGAGGGAGTTGTTGATCATGTGCAGGAGCCCCGCGAAGAGCGCACCCTTCCCCAGCCCGAGCGCCACGGTGATGATCCCGATATGCTCGACGCTGGAGTAGGCGAGCATCCTCTTGAAGTCGCTCTGCCTGGCCATGAAGACGGCGGCGAACGCCATGGAGATGAGCCCCATGACGAGGAGCACCTGCTGGAAGAGCGCCCCCTCGGAGGAGGCGACGGCGATCTGGTAGACCCGCAGGAGTGCCAGGAGGGCGCAGTTGACCAGGCCGCCCGCCAGGAGGGCGCCGACGAGCCCCGGGGCCTCGCCGTAGGCGTCCGGCTTCCAGGTGTGCAGCGGCGCGAGCCCCATCTTGGAGCCGAAGCCGACCAAGAGGAAGATGAAGGCGGCGTGGCGCCAGCCGGGATGCAGGTGCGCGGCGTTGGAGATCAAGGTCGGCAGCAGGAGCGTCACGTCCTGCTTCGCCACGATGGTCGAGTAGGCGAGGAAGAAGAGCCCGAGAAGCGCTATGGCGATCCCGACCGAGCAGATCAGGAGGTACTTCCAGGTCGCCTCGATGGAGCGGGCGTTGTGGTTGAAGTAGATGAGCGGCGCCATGGTGAGGGTGGTCGCCTCGAGCGCGATCCAGAGGAGCCCCAGGTGCTGCGAGATGGATACCAGCGTCATGGCCGAGAGGCAGACGAGAAGTGCGGCGCAGAGGACCCGGTTCTGACGCCTGCGGCGGTAGTTCAGGTACCCCACCGCGTAGAAGGCGCAGACGGTGAAGAGGATGCTGTTGCCGATCAGGGTGAGCTTCCCGAGCGGGTCGAGGAGAATCCAGCCGGCCGGCGAAGCGGCGGGCGTCTTGGTGAGGAGCGCCGCCGTCATGGCGAGGTGCGCCACGGCGAAGACCGGCAGGACGAAGGAGCGCCTGCGGTTGTCGGGGACCAGCCAGGCGATGACGGCGCCCAGCAGCGGGAAAAGGACGATGGCCCACATCATATGGTTATTCCTCTCTCAGGGCGCTCAGCCTCGAGGTGTCGATGCTCGAGAACTCGCGGCTGATGTGGTTGATGACGATCCCCATGACGAAGACGCCGACCAGGAGGTCGAGAAGGGCCCCCGCCTCCACCATGACCGGCATGGCGTCGGCGAGCAGGAGCCCGAAGATGAAGATCCCGTTCTCCATCAGGAGGTAGCCTATGACCTGCGAGATCGCCTTCCTTCTTCCCATCAGCACCAGGAAGCCGCACATGAGCGTCGCGATGGAGGCGGGGACCACCAGGAGCCCCTCGTGCTCGGGCGAAAGCGGGAGCTTGGCGGCGAAGATGAAGGCGAGCGAGGTGAAGAGCGCCCCCAGGACCAGCGACGGGATGTAGCCGATGAAGGGCTCGAACTCCCGCTCGATCTCCGCCTTCTTGATGGCGCGGATGATGAGAAGCGGTATCACCGCCCCCTTGGCCAGGATGATGCTGACCACGATAAGGGCGAGGTGCCAGGAGAACGGGTGCACGATCGCCGGGAGGACGCCGAGGATCACCCCCTGCAGGGCGACGGCGCGCACCGAGAAGGCGAGCCGGCTGGTGCCGAGGACGGCGAAGTTCAAAAGGAGGCAGAGGACGAGAAGTTGGTCGGCCAGGGAGTTCATCGTTTCACCTCACTACCAGTACCAGGGAAAAGGCGGTCAGTATCAGGGCCGCCACCAAAAGCTGCGGCACGCGGATCAGCCTCAGGCGCGCCATCACCGACTCAACGACGCCGATGGCGACGGCGAGCGCCAGCATGGAGCACGCGAAGAGGAGCCAGTCGAGATAGCTGTTGCCGAGCGCGAAGGGGATGGCGACGTTGACGAAGACGGCCCCCAGCAGATAGAGCTTCAGCGCCGCGCCGTACAGGATGCAGCCGAAGTACGGTCCGCTGTGGTCGAGCACCATCACCTCGTGGATCATGGTGAGTTCCAGGTGCGTGTTCGGGTCGTCGAACGGTATGCGGCAGTTCTCCGCCAGAAGGACCACGAAGAGCCCGGCCAGAAGGAGCAGCAGCGAGGCGCCGGTGGCGAACCAGACGGAGAGCGTCACGTGCCGCAGCATCGTGGTCAGGCTCATGGTCCCGGAGAGCCTGGTCAGCGTGATCAGGGCGAAGAAGAGGGTCGGCTCGGCGAGGCAGGAGAAGGTGACCTCGCGGGCCGCCCCCATCCCCTCGAAGCTCGACCCGGTGTCGAGAGCGGCGACGGTGGTGAAGAAGCGCCCCAGCGCGAAGAGGTAGGCGAAGAGGATCATGTCCCCCTCGAAGGAGATCGGGGCCGCATGCCGGCCGAGCGGCACCAGGAAGGCCGCAAGGAGCGTCGCCGCCAGGGTGATCACCGGGCCGGCCCGGAAGAGCCAGGTCGTGGTGTCGCTGAAGACCACGCCCTTCCTCATCAGCCGCCCGAGATCGTAGTAGGGCTGCAGGAAGGGAGCGCCCACCCTCCCCGCAAAGGCCGCCTTGGTCTTGCCGATCACCCCCAGAAGGAGGGGCGGCATGGCCAGCACCAGGACAACGTGTAAGAGCATATCGGTCATCTCGGTCTCCTGTGGTCCGAGGCTAGTGAACCCAAAGCATAAGCAGCAAAAGGGTTACGAATATATACAGGATGTAGACCTGCATCAGGCCGTGCTGGATCCTCATGACGAAGGCGCAGGCGATGCCGGCCAGGTTCACGGCCGGCAGCACCAGCCGGTGCAGCACGGTCTCCTCCGGCAGGTAGCCAAGGCGCGCGGCAGCCGGGGCGACACCGGAGATGGCGTCCGCCTTGATCCGGAAACGGATCAGGGGAGTCGCCAGCGAGCCGAAGAACGCACCGAAGGAACTCGCGGTATACTGCATGCTGGCCGCGGGGCGAAGGTAGCCGCAACCCCAGGTCGGTCCGCTCCCGGAGGGAAGCGTCCTCCCCTTCCCCCTCAGCACCAGGAAGATGGAGAGCGAGAGTACCATGATGCTCCCCCCTGCCGCCGCGAACCAGAGCGGGGGGATAGGGAGCGCCGCGGGGACGAAACCGACCGGCAAAATCCCCTGCAGCGCCGGGTTCACCAGCGCCAGGAAGAGCTGCGGGAAGAGCCCCCCGGTCAGGCAGAGCGCGGCCAAAAGCGCCATGGGCGCCAGCATGGAGAAGGGGGCCTCGTGACCGTGCGCCGCGCCCTCGCTGCGCGGGGCGCCGAGAAACGTTATCCCGTAGAGCTTCACGAAGCAGATGACAGCGATACCACCTACCAGCGCCAGCACCGGCGCTCCCAGCGCCAGGTACGGCTCGGGTGCGAGCGCCTCACCGAAGAAACCGAGGTAGAGGAGCATTTCGCTGGCAAAGCCGTTGAAGGGGGGGAGACCGCAGATGGCGACGGAGCCCGCCAGCGCGAGGAGGGAGGTCCAGGGCATGCGGGTTGCGAGCCCCCCCATCCGGTCCAGCTCGCGGGTCCCGGTGGCGTGCATGACGCTCCCTGCGCCGAAGAACATGAGCGGCTTGAAAAGGGCGTGGTTCAGGATGTGGAAGAGCGCCCCCGCGAGCCCCAGGTAGGCAAGCCTCGCGTTGCCGGTCCCCTGGCCGATGAGGAAGACGCCGATGCCGGCCGTGATGATGCCGAGGTTCTCGATGCTGGAGTACGCCAGCAGGCGCTTGATGTCCTTCTGGGCCGAGGCGATGCAGATCCCCATCAGGGCCGAGGTGAGCCCGAGGGCGGTGAGAAGCCCCCCCCACCAGAGCGGATGCTCGGGGAAAAAGGTGAGGACCCGCAGGATGCCGTAGATGCCGAGCTTCAGCATCACCCCGGAGAGAAGGGCCGAGACGTGGCTCGGGGCGTTGGCGTGGGCGGAGGGCAACCAGATGTGCAGCGGCATGATGCCGGCCTTGGAGCCGAAGCCTATGAGGGCCGCGCAGAAAAGAAGCGTCGCCCCACCCTGGGTAAGCTGCAGCGCCCCCGGGGCGGGAAAGCCGAAGCCGCCGGTCGCGATCCTCAAACCGCTGAACAGGGCGAGGAGCGCCGCGGCGCCGAGGTGGCTGGCAACGAGGTAGACTATACCCGCGCTGCGCACCTCCTCCTCGCCGTGCTCGGCCACCAGGAGGAAGTAGCCGGAGAGGGCCATCATCTCCCAGGCGACCATGAAGAGGGCGCCGTTTCTCGCCACCACGACCAGCGCCATGGCTGCGGAGAGAAGTCCGTAGAAAAAGGTGACCGAGTACGCGGACGTGCGCCGGGTGGCGGCGGGCCAGTAGCCGAGGGCGTAGAGGGAGCCGGCGGGAAAGACCACGAATATGGGAATCAGGAAAAAGAGAGAAAGGGGGTCGAGAGCGATTTCGCAGGGGCCGAAGGGGAGGTTCCAGTTGAGCGTATAGCTTGAGGCCGCTGCCCCTCCCTGCAGCAGCAGGTAGCACAGCGAAGGGAGAGCGAGGAGCGAGGAAACAAAGGCGCCTGCCGCGGAGATCTGCTGACCCAGCGGGCCCTCTCTCAGCAAAAGAGCCGGCAGCCCCGATAAGGCGGCGACAATTATTGCGGCAAGGACCAGTGCGCCGGGGTCCCGAATCATGTCAAAAAGCATAGCCAACCCTCTCCGAAGCCGGCCGGGAGCGGCGGCTTCAAACTGCCCCGGGAAGAGCGGAGCAGGACTTCCTCATCGAGTTTCAACCTCCCGGGCTCCGCAAAAGGCGACGGCGCTGCACGGGTTCGGAAGGCGAGCAATTCTACGGCAAAACCAGCTGCCGCTTTTTCCATTCAATCTTGAGTCGGTTGGTGTCGATACGGATGACATGGGCGACGGAAAACTCAACATACTCCCTGAGGGCGGATTTGTCAAAAAAAGATTTTTGATTCCCTTCATAAGAACAATAAAACATCAATAGGACAGTTGAAGCTTTAAATAAAGCGGGTTACAGTTGTCACCATCACACTTGTATGATATTTTGAAACAGCGTTTTCGCTATTAATGAGAAGCCGGTTTACCGCCACCGCAGAGCCGGCCTCCCGCCGGTAAAGGAGGAAGTGCTGTGAAGAGTCACGTTTGGCGCCCCCTGTTCGTCGTGCTGGCAATCGTCGCCCTGGTGTTTGCGGCGCGCAAGGTCCTGGTCCCCTCCGATTTCGGCGTCGGCGAGCGGGGGTACATGTACGGCTGGCACCGTCCCAGCAACGAGCAGCAGTGGAAGGATGTGAAGGTGAAGTACCGGACCGCGCAGCACTGCAAGGAGTGCCACAAGGACAAGTACGACGAGATCAAGAGTTCGCCCCACGGCAACATCAACTGCGAGAACTGCCACGGTCCCGGGTTGGGACACCCCGAGGACCCGAAGGCGCTCGACATCGACAGGAGCCGCGAACTCTGCACCAGGTGCCACCTGAAGCTGAAATACCACGGCAGCGGCAGGGAGAAGATCCGCGGCATCGATCCGGCGCGGCACAACCCGGGGCTGGAATGCGTCACCTGCCACTGGCCGCACGATCCCAGGAAGGAGGGGCACAACAAATGATATCGAGAAGATCTTTTTGCAAGAAATCGCTCCTCATAGCCGGGGGGCTCGCCATCCCGTTCTCCGCCCTGGAACTCTTCGACCCCAAGAGGCTTCTGGCCGAAAAGGATCAAAAGGGGGCGCGCTGGGTGTTCCTGGTGGACACGGAGAAGTGCGTCGGCTGCGGCTTCTGCGTCCAGGGGTGCAAGATCGAGAACGAGATCCCGTACGACGCCAACGTGACCCGCACCTGGGTCGAGCGTTACGTCGTCACCAAGGACGGCAAGACGCACATCGACTCGCCCAAAGGGGCGCGCGACGGCTTCAAGACGACGGAGATCGACATTGGCGAAGGAAAGTTCGAGCCGATCAGGGATGACGACATAGAGAAGGCGTTCTTCGTCCCCAAGCTCTGCAACCAGTGCGACAACCCTCCCTGCGTACAGGTCTGCCCGGTGGGAGCCACCTACCAGACGGCCGACGGCGTGGTGCTGGTTGACCGGCAGTGGTGCATCGGCTGCGGCTACTGCATCATGGGGTGCCCTTACGGGGTGCGCTTCTTCCACCCGGTGCACCACGTCGCCGAGAAATGCAACTTCTGCTACCACCGGATCACCAAGGGGATGCAGACGGCCTGCATCGACGCCTGCGCCTTCGGGGCGAGGCGGATCGGGAACCTGAGGGATCCGGAGGACCCCGTCACGAAGATCATCATGACCGAGCGGGTCAACGTGCTGAAGGAAGAGTACGGCACCAAGCCGCAGGTCTTCTATGTCGGGTTTTCCAAGGAGGTGAAATAGCCATGGTGCACGGAGAAGCCTGGACCCTGAAAGAGTTTTTCACCTATCCCAACGAGTACATCTACTGGACCATCCAGATCGTGATGTACCCCTTCATGACCGGCCTCGTTGCCGGCGCCTTCGTCCTCTCCTCGCTGTACCACGTCTTCGGCGTCAAGCAGTTGAAGGATATCGCCCGCTTCTCGCTGGTCTTCTCGTTCGCCCTGCTCCCCGTGGCGATGCTCCCGCTCCTCCTGCACCTGCAGCAGCCGCTGCGCGGCATCGAGGTGATGATGACGCCGCACTTCACCTCGGCCATCGCCGCCTTCGGGATCGTCTTCACCACCTACGGCATGATCGTCGCCTCGGAACTCTGGTTCGTGTACCGAAAGCACTTCGTAGAAACCGCCCTGGCGTTCAGGGAGATCAAGGACAAGAGCGCGCTCCAGAGCCTGCAGTACCTGCTCTTCACCGCGCTCACGCTCGGCGCCTGGGACGTCTCCCACGAGGCGCTGGAGGCGGACGAGCGGGCCGTGAAGAAACTCGCCGGGGCGGGGATCCCGGTCGCCTGCTTCCTGCACGGCTACGCCGGTTTCATCTTCGGCTCGGTCAAGGCGAACGCGCTCTGGATGACGCCGCTCATGCCGGTCATCTTCATCTGCTCCGCCGTCGTCTCGGGGATCGCCCTCTGCATCCTGACCTACATCATCACCATGGAGATCAGGAAGCAGCTGTCGAAAAGGCGCAGACGGGCGTATCCCGAACTCCCCTCGGCCGAGGAGCTGAAAAGCGCCGAGGCGCACGTGGTGGCCATGACCTCGCGCTACCTCCTCATGTTCATGGTCGCGGCGATCACGCTGGAGCTGCTCGACCTCATCTTCCGGGGGTACACGGCGGTGAAGTCGTGGGACATCCTGAGGAGCGTCATCTACGAGCGGGACTTCGTGAACATCTTCATCGTGCAGTACGGCCTGGGGAACCTGGCCCCCTTCCTCCTGTTCCTGGTCCCCGGGCTCACCATACGGCGCGCCGTGGTGGGGACGTCGCTGGTGCTCCTGGGGGTGTTCATGATGCGCTGGAACGTCGTCATCGGCGGGCAGGCCTTCTCCTCCTCCTTCGCCGGCTTCATGCACTACACGCTGCCGATCTGGCCCCACGACATGGACAGCTTCAAGGAGGGGCTCTTCGGAGCGTTGACCGTCGCCTTCATCCCGTTCTTCCTGTTCTGGCTGCTCAACAAGGTGATGCCGGTGTTCAAGGAGACCCATTGACCGGATAGCACGACATCATTTCGGGGGAGGGGATTCCTCCCCCGTGCGCCATCCCGCTCGGGACGGCCTGCCGACAGGGGGGAGTCATGACGATCGAGAAAACGGCCTTGGAGGGACGGGTCGATCAGCTGGGCCTTGAGCTGCAGGGGCTCGCTGCACGGGTGGCCCAGCTCGAAGCGCTGCTGGCGGCGGATGTGACGCTGCCGGCGGCCCCGCCCTTGCCCCGGCCCGCGCTCACGGAACCGGCGCCGGCGCCGCAACCGGCCCAGGAGGAGTACGAGGACGTCTCGGAGGAGATCCTCGACTGGGCGGGGAAGGCGCACCTCTTGACCCGGCTCTCCACGCTCTGCTTCCTGCTGGTCGTGGCGCTCGGGCTTCGCACCGTCACCGACAACAACCTGATCGGCACCCTGGCCGGGTCCGTGCTCGGCATGGGGTACGCCGCCGCGCTGATGCTCTGGGGCGCCTACATCTACGAGAGGAAGAGCCCGCTCGCGCCCGTCTTCGCCTGCTGCGGCGCCGGCCTCATGAGCGTGATCGTGGTGGAGACGCACACCCGCTTCGCCGCGCTCCCGCTGGTCCCCGCCTACCTCACCCTGATACTCACCGGCGGCTGGATGACCGTCATCAGCTACCGGCACCGGGCCTTCCTCCCGATCTCGCTCGGGACCCTCGGCATGTGCCTCGCCGGCGCGGCCATCGACTACCCGCACCCGTTCTTCCCGTACCTCGCCATGGTGCTTTTCGCCGCCAACATCCTGGGGTACTTCGCGGCCCAGTTGAAGAGCTGCTCCTGGCTGCGCTGGATCGTCCTGGTCGTCACCATCGCGATGCTGCAGCTCTGGGGGGTGAGGCTCGGCCAGACCCTCTTGCACCGCGGCACCCCCACCCCGGACCTGGCCCCCTCCTGGTACATCCCGGTCCTCGTGCTCTTCGCCATGCTCTACCTGGTGCTCGCCTGCGCCGGGATACTCCGCAGCAAGGGGCAGAAGATCTCGCGCTTCGACTTCGCTCTCCCGACGCTCAACGTGCTCTGGAGTTTCAGCGCCGCCTTCTACGCGGTGAACGCCTCGGGAGGAAGCAAGTTCGCCCTCGGCGCCATCGGGCTTGCCGCCTCGGCCGGGCATCTGGGCGTGACGGTATGGCTTTCAGGCCGCAAGGAGCAGGGATCTCCCGGCACCAACTCGTTCGCCATGGCCGGAGCGGCACTCGCGGCGCTGGCGCTCCCGGTGGCGACCGGCAGCTTCATCCTCTCCCTCCCGGCCCTGGCGGTGGCAGCCTTGTTCCTGGCGATCCTCTCCCGGCAATGGGAAAACGGCGGCATCCGCGCCACGTCCTACCTGGTGCAGCTCTACGCGGCGCTCGCCCTTGCAGCCGCCGTTTACCTGGACCCCGCTACGGTCGGCGACCTGACCAACTCCCTGCCGGCCGGGCTTCTCGCCATCATCGCCATGTACCACTACCGGTGGTGCCGGCGCTACCCCCCTCCCTCGCCGTCCCTCTTCTCGCGCTTCGACAGCTCGGACCGAAGCGGCTCGCTCCTGCTTCTGGCCGCCCTCGCCAACTGGTTCCTCACGCTGAAGGTGGTCCTGCTCCAGGGGCTCACCCTCGCGATACCGGCGCAGGAGGTGGCCAACGCCCTGCGTTGCGGGGAATCGGTCCTGGTAAACGTCTCGGCGGCGGGGGCCATGCTGCTGGCCTATTACCGTCGCAACAAGGAGTGGAGGAACGTCGCCATCCTTTTGACGATCATCGGGGGGGTGAAGGTGTTCCTCTACGACCTCCTGGGATGTCACGGGTTTCCCCTGGTGGCGAGCATCTTCACCTTCGGGGTGGCGGCAGCGCTCGAGTCTGTCGCGCTGGGTCGCTGGCAGAAGCGGCAGGAGACCGATGAGATCGGGGAGAGCTGAGCCACTCGTTACGTATGAGGATTGTTCCTACGCTCCAGCGTGGGAACACATCGCAGGACGCTCCCGCGTCCGGTTTTTCTTACCGGCGGAACTAGAGATGGCAGCCTTTCGCTGGCGCCGGAGCGCCAGGGACTTTACGTTCCCACGCTGGAGCGTAGGAACGATGAAAACC
>Ga0209212_1000270_pt1 | contig 109923 bp, 115 predicted proteins | sample RifGroC2_FD_183996 | JGI IMG/M metagenome (GOLD analysis project Ga0209212, IMG submission 183996) | Groundwater microbial communities from Rifle, Colorado, USA - Groundwater C2 (SPAdes) (version 2) | ecosystem: Environmental > Aquatic > Deep subsurface > Groundwater | place: Rifle, Colorado... | reverse complement strand
CCAAACATTTTACATGCTGTTGTATTTACGCTTATTATCCTGCCTTCCTCCGAAGTTATTATTATGCTGACAGGTAATTTATCAAATAAATCTTTATCTTTGTATGATTCTATTAGTGTTTTCATATCACTATTGCCTCTCTGCCATGACTCTTTACAGTTATTCTCCCTGTGGCTATTTCAAACTGGATGTTCCTGCCATAATTATTCCCGGCATCTGCGGCAATCAGCCTTACACCCTATCTTTTAAGCTCTTTTCTTACTGCTTCTTCATTCCTCATGCCTGATTTTACGAAATTATACGCAATGCCTTACACCCATCCTCATATTTCAAATCACATGCCCTCTTAAAATCATTAGCTGCATTGACATATTCCCCTTTGTCATTATAGGCAAACCCTCGTAAATAATAGGCTTGGGCAAAATCAGGGATTATAATAATTATATGGCTGAATTCTTCAATTGCATTATTATATTCTCCTTTGTTGTAATAATTAATTCCATTGGCAAAGTAGGTTGCTGAATAATGACTTGAATTCAACATATTAGCATTGGATAAGTTGGGTGAAAACATACTTATTGCCATCAGATAACTTAATATTATTTTTTTCATAACCATTCCTCCTGATAAGATTAACTTTCAAAATCACGGTTACTAATATATATACTCAACAATCATGCCAAGTATAAAAAATCAAAAGGGAATTCTTAAAAGTGCTTTATTTACAAGAGATTAGGCTAGATTAAAATATGTCAGCTAGAATAAAATATTTTATTTGAAGTAGAGTAACGGTGGTATGAATTAGAACAAACTGGATTAATTTAATACAACCAAACCACTAATGCACTGAGATGCAAAAAAATAATTGGTATTCAATCATTTAGTTGTTATCTTATAAACTTTTTTTTGTTGTCTTCCTTGCAAGTCTTTGTCTTGTTATGCCGAGTATTCGGGCTGCCTCACTCTTATTGCCTCCAACCTTATCCAGCACGGCAGCTATATACATCTCCTCAAGGTTATTCAATGGGAGAATATCTCGTATATCTATTAGTGGCTTCTTCTTATCAGATTGCTCGGCAGCCGACTTAGAATCAGCATATATAATATCTTCAGGAAAGTCTTCAGGCATTATGGTATCTTTATTTGAAAGGAGTACTGTCCTCTCAATTACATTTCTCAGTTCTCTGATATTCCCTTTCCATTGGTATATCATCAGGACTTTTTCAGCTTCATTAGAGAGTTTTACCTCTTTTTTAAATTCTGTGCTGAACTCTGCAACAAACCTCCTTGAGAGTAATAATATATCATCTCCCCTTTCCTTCAAAGAGGGGAGCTTTATATTTACAACATTCAATCTGTAATAGAGGTCTTCCCTGAATTCATTATTTTTAGTCATTGCCGTTAAATCCTTATTAGTGGCGGATATAACCCTTGCATCTACTTTTATGGGAAATGTGCCTCCGACCCTCTCTATCTCATGTTCCTGTAATACCCTCAAAAGCTTCATCTGTAATTTTGGATAGAGGTCACCAATCTCGTCAAGAAATATTGTCCCCGTCTGTGCTATCTCAAATTTTCCTATTTTCTTTCTTATTGCACCTGTGAATGCACCCTTTTCATGTCCGAAAAGGTCGCTCTCAAGGAGGTTTTCACTTAGTGTAGTGCAGTTTACAATTACAAATGGCTTATCCCTACGCGGGCTTGATAGATGTATGGCACGGGCAAGGAGTTCCTTTCCTGTCCCGCTCTCACCTGTTAGCAACACAGGGGTTGTGCTGCTAACAGCAACCTTTGATGCAAGCGAGCATACCTCCTTTATTGCCTTGCTTTGACCTATGATTTTATCAAAACCATATTTCTCTATTTCCTGTCTTTCAATATCCTCAACCCTCTTTCTTAATCGGGCTGATTCAAGTGCCTTTTCTACATGAAACTTGAGTTCCCCAACATCAAAAGGTTTTGGAAGATAGTCATAAGCTCCTGACTTTATAAATTCTACAGTATCTTCAAAACCGGGTGCACCTGTAATGATAAGAACAACTGCATTATTATCAATCTTTCTGATCTTCTCCAATACCTCTTTGCCATCTATATCAGGGAGCCTAACATCAAGGAGGACAACATCAGGTTCACTATCAGAAAACCTACTGATACCTTTCTCTCCATTCTCAGCGAGGACGACTTCATACCCTTCCATAACAAAGACCGTCTTGAGATTTTCTCTAACAAGACTTTCATCGTCTATTATTAAAATGGTTGGTTTCATAAGATTAGCGATATTTTACTATATATTTTATATTTTTGTATAATATAATTACTTATCCCTTACAACTAACAACATTTTTAAATTATTATAGGTTATAAGTTATAGGTAGGAGATTTATCGTGTCAATACTTAAAGTTGCAAGACTTGGAAATCCTGTCCTTAGACAGAAGGCATTGCTTTTAACTGCAGAAGAAATAAAAAGTCTATTTGTGCAGAAATTGATGGATGATATGGTTGCAACCATGAGGGAGTATGAAGGGGTGGGGCTTGCTGCACCGCAGGTTCATGAATCAAAACAGATTATAGTAATTGAATCTGCCGGCAGTGTAAGATATTCTGAGGCACCTAATATACCCCTTATAGTTTTAATAAACCCTGTCATTTCATACTATTCAGAGGAAAAGGCAGATGGCTGGGAGGGGTGTCTCAGCGTTGGTGATTTCAGGGGAGTTGTCCCGCGTTCAACTTCCATAAAAGTGGATGCAATTGATAGAAACGGCAAGAAGGTATCAATTGATGCAAATGGTTTTCTTGCAGTAGTCCTTCAACATGAGATAGACCATCTGAATGGAGTTATATTTGTTGATAAGATAAAAGATTTAAAAACCCTCTCTTTCCTTAAAGAGTATGAAAGATACTGGATAGATAGAAAGATATGAAATGCCAAATAACAAATCTCAAATTTCAAATTCTAAACTGTTTATTTTTTTGGTAATTATTTGGTATTTGTAATTTCTAATCTGGAAAACTAAAATGTCAACTAACAAATTGGCAGTCTTTTTGTCTGCAATCTGTCTTGTCTTCTCAATCGGGTGTGCCGGGGTTGTCCCTCCGCCAGAAAAAAAACCAACACCTATTCCAAAAGCCGAAGAGAAAAAACAGCCTGAAGAAATAAGTAAAGAGAGAAAATCAGAAGAATATGTAGTATTTTTTGCAAGCCCGTCAGATACTTACGAATCGTTATCAGAAAAATATTACGGCGATAAAAATCTCTCCTATATCATCTCAGAATTTAATCAGAATCAGTCGATTACACAAAATAAGGAAATCATAGTCCCCCTCAAATCATTAAACCCAGGTGGTCTTTACCCTGAAGGCTATCTGACAATTCCCATCCTCTGTTACCACCAGTTCGGCAAGACTGGGAGTAAAGATAAAATGATTGTAAGTGAAGAGATGTTTGATAAGCAGATGGTATACCTAAAGGAAAATAATTATAATGTCATAACCCTCCGTGAATTCTTTGATTTTGTAAATTATAAGAGGCGTCCCCCAAAAAATTCTATTGTAATAACAATTGATGATGGCTGGAAGAATGTAAAGACTATAGCAGCCTCAATTTTGAAAAAATATGGTTTTAAGGCTACACTCTTTGTCTATACAGATTTAATTAAGCCAAGTAAAATAACCCTTACATGGGATGATATAAAAGAGATGCTCAATGATGGGGTTATTGAAGTTCAATCACATACACGATTTCACACAGACCTGTCTAAAACTAAGGATAATGAATCTGAAACAGCTTATAAGCAGAGGATTGAACAAGAAATAGGAGAATCTCAGAAGATTATTGAACAGAGGCTTGGAATCAGGCCGACATTACTTGCATATCCATTCGGCACCTTTAATGATGCAGCAATTGAAATACTGAAGAAATACCAATATGAAGGTGCCTTCACAGTAATAAAGGGTGGTAACCCGTTTTTCCATAATAATTTTTCTCTGAACCGCTCAATGGTTTTTAATAGTGAAAAGATTGAGGATTTTATAAAGTTATTAGAGACATTCAAAAAAGAATAGTTATGATTTCAGAAGCCAGAAGCCAGAAGCCAGCATACAGAAGTCATAGTCCAGAAGTTTTATTCTGTATTCTGTATCCTGTATTCTGTATTCTATTTTTTGCCTGTGTCCCTCCGCCTGCCAAACCTAAGCCCTCTTTAGAAATAACAAAACCTCCACCTGTCATAATAGACCCATTCAAATCAGTTTTAGATGAGCATCTTAAAAGGGCATTAAGTCTTGAAAAGCAGGGGGAGATTCCGGGGGCAATAGAGGAATTTAAGATAGCACTTACAATAGACCAAACTAATGATGAAGCTAAAGCGGGGGTAAAGAGACTATCTGCAATGGCAGACATAGAGGCAGAAAAGCATTATCAAAAGGGGCTATCTCTAAAAAAAAATGACCCATCAAAGGCACGAACAGAGTTTTTAATTGCATTAAGGTTAAAGCCAGACAATCCATTAGTAATAGAGGAGCTTAAGGGATGGCACATCTTCATTGCAAAGTCACGATTACTTGCCCCGTCAGGTGAGACAGATACAGGGGTAGAAGATTATCTCAGTGTTGCCCTCTCTTTATACGAAGATGGAGATTATGCAGGAGCTATTCAGGAGTTTTTAAAGGCTAAAGAAAAATATCCGAAAAATCCTGAGATAATAAAACATTTAAACCTCTCATATTACAAGCAGGGGGTAGCACATTTTGAGAAAGGGGAGTACAAAAACGCATTGCAGATGTTCTTAAACCTCAAGCCTGATTTTGAAAAGGTTGGAGATTATATAAAGAAAGTTAAGGCGGGTTTGAAGAAAATGGCTGAAAATAGCTATAAAAACGGACTTAAACTCTTTAGAGAGCAGAAATTAACTCAGGCAATTGAACAGTGGAAAATCGTTCTTGAAATAGAGCCTGAGCATAAAAAGGCGAGGGAATATATAGAAAAGGCAAAGAATCTCTTAAAATCACTGGAGCAGCTTAAATAGCATCATTGCCCCTCTCGCCTGTCCTTATCCTTACCGCATCCTCTAAATTCATAATAAATATCTTCCCATCGCCAATCCTCCCTGTCTGGGCAGATTTAATAAGTGTATCAACAACCTTTTCTGTCATATCGTCGGGAACTACTATCTCAAGCTTTACCTTTGGGAGGAAATCAACTACATACTCTGCACCCCTGTATAATTCCGTATGTCCCTTCTGTCTTCCAAACCCCTTAACCTCACTAACCGTTATTCCATGAATGCCTATCTCATTCAGCTTATCCTTTACCTCATCCAGCTTAAACGGTTTGATAATTGCCTCTATTTTTTTCATGTATAACCTCCTCCCTCATTAAAAATTTGTTTCAGGCTACCATTTATTAGATTAAAAAGCAATAATCCCAGAGTGGCTATTACTTCTTATCATTCAATAACTCTTCTATCTTCCTTGTTACCTTCTCAACACCGAGACATCCTGCACATTCGGATGGACCGGGTGCCTTAGATAATAGATAAAACGAAAAGACAAGGATAAATACAATCCCAGTATTCACACCGAGGTCAATCATGCTTCTAACAAAAACTTCTCTGGTAATCTCCTCTTCCACAGATAGATGCGCCTCTATAGTAAGTATCTTTCTTATTGATGCGATGATGCCCACTACGAGAAATGGCTGAAATGTAACCCTATGCTCACGGAGGTAAGTTATAACAGTGACAAATATCTCCATAACTATTAAGACAAAAAGTATCTCATTTATCAAATGGGATACCGAGTCGCTGGCAAATGATTTAAAGTGTGTAATAGCATTAATCAAAATTAAAGCTGCCGAAATTAAAAGCGAGACAGCTATAACTATATGAAAAAGATCTGATAATTTTCTTAGCCAATCCGTTAGCTGCACAATGCGAGTTTTTTCCATGAATCCTCCATTAAAAGTTAAGGAGTGGGGGAGTTAACTCCTAGACCCCTTGACTCTTCAACTCTTTAACTCTGTATATCTTAATAGGCATACTCTTACCCTTTACCATAACTGGTTCAAGTTTATCAACATCGGCAATATCTCCCACTTTTTCATAAACTGAATCACTTATGATTATGTCATTTGCCTTTGCCTCCCGTGTCAAGCGGGATGCAAGATTTACATTATCCCCTATAACAGTATATTCCATTTTTCTGCTTGAGCCAAGATTTCCTGCAACAACATTGCCTGAATTTATTCCTACCCCTATATTTATTGCCTCTCTGCCTTCACCTGTTTTCCTTGAGTTAAAATTCTTTAATTCATTTTGAAGAGATACCGCAGCCCTTACTGCCCTAACAGAATGGTCTTCATATGATATAGGGGCGCCAAATACTACCATTATCTCGTCTCCCGCAAATTTATCCACATGTCCACCATGCTTCTGTATCACCTCTGTAGCCATACTGAAATATTCATTTAAAATATTAACAACATCCTCTGGCTCCTTTTTCTCTGAGAATGCTGTAAATCCCCTTATGTCAGCAAACATAACTGTAACATTTAACTTTTTACCCTTGAGCCATTTCTCGTCAGGATTCTGGAGTATCATATCAACAATCTCTGGTGTTACATATTTGCCGAATGAATCCTGAATAATCTCTTTCTTTCTTAAGCCATCAGCCATGTCATTAAATGCCAGTGTCAAATCGCCAAGCTCATCATTACTCGTAATATCTATTATATATTTAAAATTTCCATTCTTAATCTCTCTTGTTCCCTCTACAAGTTTGTGAATGGGCTCTGAAAATAGGGTGCCTATTAAGAACGACATTCCAATTCCGATTACTATAAATAAAACGGTAATTGCCATGACAAATAATTTTACCTCACCTATATTCTTCTCCAGAGCTTCAAGGGAAATGCCTATATGAATAGTCCCTATGGATACCTTCTGGTATTCTATAGGCATGGAGAAATCAAGAATCTCTGCTTCACCCTCTTTATATTTCAAGATTTCAAGGTCTTTATCCTTTTTCAATTCCATTGTATCCTTTAAAGGCTCATATTCTTTATCAACTTTGTTGATGTCCGTATGAACCTTGATAACCCCTTTTTTATCTATGACCATCGCATAGACTATATCCTTGTTTTTAGATATCTCTTCAATGAGTATATTAAGTGATGCCTCATCATTCTCAAGAAGTGGAATGGAACAGTTATTTGATAGGTTGTTGAGGATAATAGTACCAAAACTTACCATTTGTTTTGTAAATTGACTTCTCTGTTCTTTGAAAACCAGATAGCTGGATAAGAACATAATCATGACTATTAAACTAGTAATAAAAACGGAGAATTTGAGTCTTATTGGTATTCTTCTTTTCTTCAATCGCTCGACCTTAATTATCGTTTTTTCGTCAAGAATTTCGCTTAGGTTTTTAATTTTCTTTCTAAACATAATTGCTTGATAAAATATGAATACTTTTTTATAATCGGACAAGATGCGTAAATTCAAAGTCTACTTTTTCATTATAACCCTCTCTCTTATTTACTGCAATATATTATATGGAGAGGAGTCTGCCTTATCTCTGCAGTTACCAGAGATCTCTGAAAAAAATCTACTTAAACATATCACCTATCTGGCATCAAAGGAGACTGATGGGAGACTGATGGGAAGTCTCGGCAGTCAAAAGGCGAGGGAATATATTGAAGGTCTATTTTTTGAATATGGGCTTATGCCTTCTGATAAATACTCAGGCTACTTACAATCCTTTAAGATAAAAGTAAGGTATTTGAGCAGTGATAATCATTTATCCATGGGCAGTAAAATATTTGAACAGAAGTTGAATTTTATTCCCCTTTATTTCTCGGGAGAGAGTGAGGTATCAGGAGTTACATGCCTATCAAACTATGGACTTAATATAGATGATTATAGAAGATGTAAGGATAAGATAGTTGTTGTATTGGATGATACAATCAACGAAGGTGGAAAGAGAAATGAATTGCTAATTAAAAAGGCTAAACTTGCACAGGAGAGTGGTGTAAAAGGGTTGATAATTGTTACAAAGTCAGCTGATGCAATTTACAATGAATTGACTACTTTCCCAGAATTCATTTCCCCGTCTTACCAAAAAAGATGGAAGTCCCAGCACCCATCAATGACAGATACATTATTGGAGATTAAAACCACCTCAGCTATCGCAAGACAAAAATTGCCACTAATAAATGTACCTGTAATTATGGCAGTAATAGATGGAGAGAAATTAATAGAGGGTCTTTCTGTAAATATAAAAATAAAATTTAATGATAGAACTATCATAGGCAAAAATATTGTCGGACTTATAAAAGGTAAATCAGATGAAGTTATTATTATTAGCGCACATTATGATCACCTTGGTAGAGATAAAGAGGGGAACATATTTTATGGTGCTGATGACAATGGAACAGGTGTAGCCGCACTCCTTGAAATAGCATCATCCTTTGTAGAGATAAAGAATAAGCTAAAAAGGAGTATTCTATTCATTGTATTTGATGGTGAAGAGTGGGGGCTTCAGGGTGCAAGTGCCTATATTAATAATCCTGCATTTCCTTATGAGAAGACAGTTGCAATGCTTAACATGGACACAATAGGAAGGAATAAACCTGATGAAATATATATCCTTGGTTCTTTGAGAAGCCCTGATTTAAAAGAATCAAATGATAGGGTGAATGAGAAGATTGGATTAAAACTTCTTGATACAATAGAATTTGCATTTGACTATGGAAGCGACCACTACCCATTTTACGAAAAGGGTATTCCTTCAATAGACTATACATCCAGCTACCATGAGGATTTTCACAATATTACTGATACAGTTGAAAAGGTAAACATAGAAAAGGTATCAAAAGTGGCTGAACTTGTATTTAAAGTAACCCATGAAATTGCTGTTACTGATATTAAATTTGACAAGCCAAAGAAGGTTTATGTTCCATTTCCAAAGAAATAAATCTGAATTATGTATTAACCACAGACACAGATAAACATTGATAAAACAAAAAGGTATTATAATTCTTACTTAAAAAGTGATATATATATCTTTTAATTCATTGAATAATCTGTGTTTACCTGCGGTTTCACACATTTTTTGGATTTAAAATAAATGACAAAAACAAATGGAAGGATAATTATAACTACTATAGTTATTATTGGTTTGAGTATCTTTTTCCATTTTAAGATTCCTGATGTAAAGCCCTATGAAAAAGGGGATATGAAGGTTATATTTATCCCTGATGACGATTCACCTGAAAACCGAAAACAGCTTATAACTCTATCAGCCTTCAGTGGGAAAGAGGGTGTGGATATAAAAGAGGTAAGGATACTTTATAAAAAGGCAAAGGGTGAGGATTTTAAAAAGAGTGTAATGCAGAGGGTGAAGGATGGTTCTATTTATGCAGATTACTTAACGGGGCTTTCAAAAGGTGAAAGATGGTTTTATTATATAGAGGCAGAGGATACAACAGGCAATATTCTGAGCATACCTGAAAGAATCCAAGAAGGAGAGAAACAGATAAATTTTTATGTTACATTTGAGGGAACTGCAAACCGCATCCTCTTTATCTCCCATATTGTATTAGCTATTACAGCCGTTATTCTCTGGATTCACTCTGTATTTTATGCAGTAAATTACCTTATTACTAAAGAGAGGCATAACATCAGATTAGTATTCTACTCAGTCCTTTATGGCACTATATCATTCTTTGTCTTCGCATTCCCTGTCGGTGGATATATTGCCCATCAAGTCTTCGGACAGGCTTGGAGCGGTGTCCCATTCGGGTGGGATATTACAGATAACAAATCCCTGATTACATTCTTATATTACGTTATCCTTATCTATCTAATGAAGGGTGAATTTTATGGATTAGAGGTTGGGAAGGGGAATGTAATCAGCGACAATAATTTTTCCTATCTTGTTATTTTAGGTATTATATTAACTATCGCAGTTTACAACATCCCCCACAGCTATTTTATCCAGTAAAGTAACCTTTTACCAACTCACTGTCTTAAATTTTCGCCTCTTCGCCTCCTTCTGTTTTCGCTTTCTCTTGTCGCTAGGCCTCTCATAAGCTTCCCGATTCCGAAGCTCTCGCATTATGCCATCCTGAGAGAGTTTCCTCTTTAGAATTCTTAAGGCCTTTTCAACCTGATTATTAAAAACCCTTACTTCCATTTATCTCCTTATTAGAGTCTAAGCATTTACAAACCGAAATTAAAATCTACGGCCTCTTCCTCCGCCACCACCGCCAAAACCACCACCGCTCCTCTTTGGAGCCTGCGGCCTTGCCTCATTAACAATCAACTTTCTTTCACCCAGTGTGTACCCGTTAAACATGGATACTGCCTTATCTGCCTCATCCTGTGTGGCGAATTCAACAAAACCAAATCCCTTTGAACGTCCGGAATATTGGTCATTGATTATCTTAACAGACTCAATATTGCCAGCCTGACTGAATAGAGTATTCAAATCATCCTCTGTTGTCTGATAGGATATATTTCCTACATATAGTTTCTTTGCCATTATCTTTCACCCCCTTTCCTGTTAAAAAAATAAAAAACCTCAGAACCTTTTTAGAAAGATTTCTGAGGTTTTAAGAGCAAAACAACGAAAACTTTCATACATTATTAACAATAATACTAACAAGAAATAGATGATGTCAAGATAAAAATCATGCTGGACTTTCTTTAAATTGAATAATAGAATCTATCTGCCAATTATAACCAATTGCAGAAAGGGGTGTTTTAATGTGAAGGCAGTTATCAAAAGAAAATCTGCAAAGGGCATGGAATTTGTTGATGCACCTGTCCAAAAGATAGGCTTAAGGGATGTACTTATTAAAGTAAGTATCGCTTCTATATGCGGCACTGATGTCCACATCTATGACTGGTCTCGGTGGGCACAAAACCGCTTTAAACCTCCAAGGATTATAGGGCATGAATTTGTTGGAACTGTTACAAGGATTGGAGAAGAGGTAACCCATGTCCAAATTGGTGACCGCGTCTCTGCCGAAAGCCATCTATACTGCGGCAATTGTTACCAGTGTCAGAACGGTTATATAGAGGTATGTCAGAATTATAAGTTACTTGGAGTTGACCATGACGGCACATTTGCTGAATTCCTTGTCTTGCCCGAGCATGTTCTCTGGAAAAATGACCCTGATATTCCTGATGATTTTGCAACTATACAGGAGCCATTTGGAAATGCTGTTGATACAGTCCTTTCAGAAGATATATCCGCAAAGACAGTCTTAATCCTTGGGGCAGGGCCAATTGGACTCTTTGCTGCAGGTATTGCAAAGGCAAGCGGGGCGTCATTAATTATCCTCTCAGACCCGAATGACTATCGTTTAAATATCGGCAAAAAAATGGGTGCTAATATTACAGCGAATCCTAAAAAACAGGATATTGTCAAACTTGTTCTTGAGGCTACAAAAAATAATGGAGTGGATGTAGTCCTTGAATTTTCAGGTAGTAATCAGGCACTAAATCAGGGGTTAAATGTTATCACGCCCGGTGGCAGACTATCTCTCTTGGGAATTTATGAAAGAAGGGTAAATATTGATTTGAATAAAGATGTTATCTTTAAAAAAATAAGGATTTACGGAATAACAGGAAGAAAGGTATTTTCCACATGGTATAAGACATCACGATTTCTATCTTCAGGGCTTGTTGATGTTAGTCCAATTATCACCCACCAGTTTCCATTGAAGGATTATGAAAAGGGTATAAAACTGATGAGAGATGGAAAGTGCGGTAAGGTTATTTTAAAAGTTGATGGACAAGCTTAATTTTATTAACGAAGAACTAATAAAACTCAAAGAGACGGGATTATTAATTAATATCCGCACTATTGAGAGTCCACAGGGTTCATGGATTACTGTAGATGGAAAGAAGGTATTAAATCTATGTTCAAATAACTATCTCGGATTTGCAAATGACCCAAAACTAAAATCAGCATCTCAAAGGGCTATAGAAAACTATGGTGTGGGTCCTGCGGCAGTAAGGACTATTGCAGGAACAACAACACTTCACAAAGAACTTGAACGCAAACTTGCACTTTTTAAAGGTGTAGAAAGCACCTTATCTTTTCAATCAGGATTCTGTGCAAACCTTGCTGTCATCCCTGCAATTGTTGGTGAAGGGGATGTTGTCTTTTCGGATGAACTAAACCATGCAAGTATTATTGATGGATGTCGTCTATCCAAAGCAAAGACTATCAGATATGAGCATTGTAATATAAAAGACCTTAAGGCAAAAATATCTGCTGAAAAGGATGTAAAACGAAGGCTTATTATTACAGATGGTGTCTTCAGTATGGAAGGGGATATTGCACCACTGACTGAAATAGTAAATGTTGCTGAAAAATATGATGCCATTATAATGGTGGACGATGCACATGGAGAAGGTGTTTTGGGGAGGGGAGGCAGGGGTATTGTTGACCACTTCAACCTGCACGGCAAAATTGACATAGAGGTAGGAACAATGTCAAAGGCATTTGGTGTTGTCGGCGGCTACATTGCAGGGAGTAAAAGATTAACCGATTATCTTGCACAAAAGGGGCGGCCATTTTTATTTTCAAGTGCAGCAACATCTGCCGATGTATCAGCATGTATTACTGCGGTAGACATCCTAATTGCCTCTGATACTCTTGTAAGGCAACTCTGGGAAAATACTTCATTCTTTCAGGAGAAGATGAGACTTGTTGGATTTAATCTTGAAAATACAAAAACCCCCATCACACCTGTTATGATAGGAGATGCCAAGATCGCCAAAGAATTTAGTCAGAAGTTGTTTGAAATGAGCATCTTTGCACAGGCAATCGGATATCCCACAGTGCCTATGGGCAAGGCTCGTCTCCGCGTGATGCTCTCTGTCACACACAGTAAGGAAGACCTTATTTTTGCAATAGAAAATTTTGAGAAGATTGGGAAGTCTTTAGGGCTTCTCTGATAATTTTATATGCTTTACTATCAAACAGAAGTCCCACATGACCTATATAATTCATTTCAATATTATCAGCCCATTCCAGTTTACTATACTCATAGGGGATTACCATTTCGTCAAAGGTTGTGTAGATTGCAGTAGCCCTAATACCTGCTTGGGGCATGCTTATTTTTTTTAAAAATTCACTCCCGGGCCTCATCTCCTTACCACATTTGCCAATAGAAAATGACCACAGTTTTGAGCCTCCAAATGGTGTCCCGAGTGCAATCAGTCTATCAATATTCTTTACTCCATCGTGTTTGTTTATATAATTGAGTGCCACAAGCCCGCCCATACTGTGGCAGATTAAATCTACCTTTTCAACCCCTCTCTCTTTTTTTACAAATTCTATCTTATCCTTTAGCTGCAGAGAGAAATCATCTATATTTAGCCACGGAGGGGAATATGTAAAGAGATATACATTTTTATAACCATCCTTATTCAGCCTCCGTTTTATTGGATACATGACGAGGCCACGCATCATGTATCCATGAACAAGGATTATTGGGTTCTGTGTATCTTGGGGTGAACTGATTTTTGGTGTAATTGATTGAAAAAGTGAGGTGATGTAATCTACGACAATAAGAACGAGGTGTACAATTACATAGATATATTCAAGTACAAATCCAACAAGGGCTTTGTAACCCTCTTTTTGAAAATCTGAGAAAATTGTTTTATCTTTGTATTTTTCCTTATATTCATTACTATTAGAAAATTCAAACCATCGTATTGCATAGACAATTAAAAGGTATAAAAATGTTAGTGATAAAAATGTACACAACATATTACATATATTTTCTTCCAATATAGACAATCAATAGACCTGAAATCATAAGTAAAATTCCAAGCCCCCTCAACACACTATCTGGAATATCAGGAAGTCTTTTTGCAAACTCCTTCACCTGTTCAGGGAATGCAAAATAAGGCAGCCCTTCTATAATCAACACAAGTCCTAATACCGAAAGAAAAAATGACATATTACTTCCCTATACAAAATTCCTGAAATATCCTGTCTAACACATCCTCAGTATATGTCTCGCCTGTTATCTCGCCGAGGCTATCAAGGCTAAGCCTTAAGTCTGCGGCTATAAATTCGGATGAGAGATTTTGTTTTATAGCATCAACAGCCTTACTTAGTGAGTCATGTGCTTTTGAAAGTCGTTCTCTATGCCTCTCTCTTGTAATAAATATACCCTCTGGAGTCACTACCCCCCTTTTCTCCCCCCCTTGTAAAGGGGGGGATGAGGGGGGGGTAATAATATCAAAAATCTTATTTTTTAACTCTGGTAAACCAATATTTTTTAGGGCAGATATTTTTACTATATTTTCATTAGGAAATTCATTTTTTACCGCGGATTCCACGGGGCACGTGTAGAAAATATTTAGATTTTTATAATTCTCTGTGCCCTCTGTGGCAGATATTACATCAATCTTATTTATAGCAATAATTACAGGTTTATTTTTTTGTTTTATTTCTTTTATTAAATCTTTGTCCTCTTCTCTTAAACCCTCCGAGCCATCCAATAAAAAGATAATCAAACCTGCCCCATCAATAGCCTTTTGTGTCCTCTTTATCCCCTCCTGTTCAACGAATCCTTCAGATTCCCTGATACCTGCAGTATCTACAATTTTTATTGTCAGCCCGTTTATATTCAACCCTTCTTCAATCGTATCCCTTGTAGTCCCCGGTATAGAGGTTACAATTGCTCTCTCTTCATTTAAGAGGGCATTCATGAGGCTTGATTTGCCGACATTAGGCCTCCCTGCTATTACAACAGATACTCCTTCCCTGTAAATCTTTCCGTATCTGTAGCTGTCAACCAATTGCCCTATTTCAGTCAATACCGATTCCAACTTTTTTTGCAATGTAATACCCCCCCGTGCCCCCCCTTGTACAGGGGGGGATGAAAGGGGGGTAAATTCAATATCCTCTTCTGGAAAATCAATATCTGCCTCTATCTCTGCAAGCATATTTATTAAGATGCTTCTTATTGATGTTATTTTTTTTGCAAGCCCGCCCTGCAACTGACTCATTGCGAATTCAAGTGCAGTATCAGATTTTGATTTGATAATATCAATTACTGCCTCTGCCTGAAGAAGATTCAGCCTGCCGTTTAAGAACGCCCTCTTTGTAAATTCACCCGGTTCGGCAAGTCTTGCACCGCTCTTGATTGTTAAGCTTAAAATCTTATTGAGAGGGAGACTTCCGCCATGACAACTTATTTCAACTACATCCTCTCCTGTAAAACTCTTCGGGGAGTGCATGACTGTGAGGAGAACTTCATCTATATTCTTCCGGGTATCAGGATCTTTTATATATCCGTGGATAAGCTTGTGGGATTCAACACCGTTTAGAAATTTTTCATTAGGTGTTGTAAAGATTTTTTTTGCGATAGATATTGAGGCGGAACCACTAACCCTGACAATCCCTATTCCACCCTCTCCGGGAGGGGTAGAAATAGCAGATATGGTATCAGTCAGGTCAAACATACAATTACAGAATACAGAACACAGAACACAGAATACAGAAAAATTCGGTTGTATTTTTATTCTGACTTCTGACTTCTGACTTCTGACTTCTGCTCTTAGGGGAGATTATTACCTTCCTTTCAAAACCCTCACCTTCACTCATCGTCTCCACATCTTCATCATCTTTAAGTGCTATATGGATTATCTTTCTGTCGCGGGCTCTCATTGATGCAACTACAACAGGCTTCCCTGTCATCTTTACCTGCCGTGCTATCCTATTTGCAAGGCTGTTCAGTTCTTCCCTCCGTTTCTCTCTGTAGCCCTCTGTATCTACAATTATACTTACCCTGTCTTCAATATTTTTATTGACTATCCTGTCCACCAGATGTTCCAGAGAATCAAGTGTTTCCCCTCTTCTTCCAATAAGAATCCCGCTGTAATCGCTGAAAATTGTCAGATGGATTAAATCTTCTTTTTCCTCTCCGTTAACCCTCGCATCAATCTCCATATAATCTAACAGTCTTTGAAGAATATTAATACTTTCTTCAACCTTTTCAATATGCGTCTTTTCTGCAGGTTTAAGTATAGCCCTTACCTTAAATTTCTTTTCACCAAACCCGAATAATTTTCTTTCTTCACCAATAACCTCTACCTTAATATCATCTCTTGATGCAACGCCAAGCCGTCTCATCACATCAGCTATTGCATCATCTTCTGTAGCGCCTTCGCCTTCTACCCATTCCATAAATTCCTCCTACTTCTTCATATCTTTATAAATTAAATACTGCTGGCCTATTGAGAGAACATTATTGACAAGCCAGTATATGACAAGTCCAGATGGAAAATTTAAAAACATGAATGTAAAAATAACAGGCATAATCAGCATTATCTTCGCCTGCATCGGGTCGCCGCCTGAGGGGGTCATCTTCTGCTGTATAAGCATTGTAGCGCCCATCAGAATCGGCGTAATATAATAAGGGTCTTTCTCTGAAAGGTCTTTTATCCACCAGATAAACGGCGACTGCCTCAGCTCAATGCTATACATGAGGACATTGTAAAGTGCTACAAATACAGGTATCTGAATAATGACGGGCAGAAATCCGCCAATGGGATTTATTTTGTTTTCCCTGTATAGCCTCATCATCTCCTGACTCAACATCTGTTTGTCGTTTTTATACCTCTCCTGAATTATCTTTAATTCCGGCTGGATCTTCTGCATCTTCTGCATGGATTTAAAACTCTTTTGACTCATGGGGAAGAAGATTAGTTTTATAATGACTGTAAGGATTATTATGGAGATGCCATAATTATGGGTGAATTTATAAAATAACTTTAATACCTTGAATAATGGCCTTGCAAGAAAATCAAACCAGCCGAAGTCAATAATCTTTTCCAGAGATACATTGTATGTCTTAAGCCTGTCATTCTCCTTTGGGCCTGCATATAAAATAAATCTGTTATCTATCTTGCCGCCGGCAGATACATATTCCAGTCCTGCCGATAAGTCGCCGGCATCTGAGGTCTTAACAACTGCCTTAAAATTTTCCTTAATCACGGGTATAAGGGCTGCCATAAAATATTTATTCTGAACAGCAACCCAGCCTATATCACCCTCATGATACACCTGCTTGCCTTTATCTAATTTATCGGAGACTAATTCACTGTTTATAAAGGAGGTGGGACCTTCATAACTATAGCCACCAGAATTGCCATCTTCCCTTAACCCTGGGCTCCATAAAACCTGATATGAAAGACCGTCTTCAGGCAATGCACCACCGTCTGTCTTTATGCTGACATCAATCTTGTAATCATCATAATAAAATGTATATTCCTTTGATACCACAAGCCCTGAATTGCTTTTATAGAAAAATCTTATTGTGGAATTTCTCTTATCCTGTGAAAGGTTTATTACATCCTCTGTCTCAGCGACATCAAATACAGCACTATTTATAACATCAGAAAACTTTTTATCCGCGAAATCCAATCTTACAGGCAGAAGTTTGTCCTCTGCATCTTTAATTAAATTAATCGGTTTGCCGTCTTTTGTTTTATATTTCTGTAAATATACTGCTTTGACCTTTCCACCTTTATTTGTCAAAACTACATCTGTTGCCCCTGTATTTACCTTTATCTCTCTCTCTTTTATAAGCACTTCTTCAACCCTAACTTCTTCCTTAACTAAAAGTTCAGATTGAGGGGGGAGAGGAGATTTAGGGGAAACACTCTGCTCTTCACCCTTAATCTGTTCAGGTTTTATTTGAGTTGTATCAATTTTGCTAAGATAAAAATATTGATACAAAATGAAGACCAATGCAGATAGAAATACTGCAAGAAAAGCCCTTTTTTCCATTTTTAATCAGCTCCTAATAAAATTCTAATAATTTCGGCAGGGAGGAGTTAAAGGGGGAGAAACTATTATCTGATAAGATTACTTTAGTCTCTAAAATACTCTTCATTCCCTATATTGATTATCTTTACTGATACTCAAAAATATTTCTTCTGCTTCCCTGAAAGATAACCCTTCAGCACCCTTTTTTGCTACAACCACAATATCGTGAGATTTTAAAAATCTCTCTTTGTTTTGCCTGAAAACCTCTCTTAGTATTCTCTTTACCCTGTTCCTTTTTACTGCCGTTCCAACTTTCTTAGGGACAGACAAACCAATTCTTGTAAACCCGAGGAGATTTTTAACTCCGTAAATTACGAAAACCCTTTTGTCTATCCTCCACCCTTTATCAAATACCTCTTTATACTGCCACCCCTTGAGGAGTCTTTCATTTTTACCAAAGGATTCATTACTCATTAACTCACTAACTCGTTAAACGGTCAGTTTCTTTCTCCCTTTGCTCCTTCTCCGCTTTAACACCTTTCTGCCGCCTTTGGTAGACATCCTCTTTTTAAAGCCATGAGTCCTCTTCCTTCTAACTTTACTCGGCTGGTATGTTCTTTTCAATTTCTCTCTCCTATCTTATTTGAATTTAAATATTTATTGATTTTCAAAATTTAACACATCCGTCTAAAAAGTCAAGATTAAATATGTTTTTACAAGTTTCTTTAGCATGTTATCTGCCATTGTGGGCAGTTTTCTAAAAGCCATATTTCAAGATCTGCCTCTATTTTTATAGCTTTTCCTTTATTTTCTGAAGATAATCAATGCTTTCTTTGCGGTGTATCTTGTTCAAGTCTTCTATTGCGCATTCCAATGCCTTATATAATACCGTCTTATCTCCAATATTCTTAATTAAATACAACATCTCATTTTCCAAAATATTGATGTCATCTTTAACAACTTTGAACACCTCATTAACATCTACAATATAAAACTCTGCGAATCTTTTAGACATAAATAAGCTCGCTCTGGATGTTATTTCTTATAAAACTTCTTAAACTGTCAAAATAGCAAATATCAACATTCCTTTTAAGGTTTTGAGACAGATACTCTTTAAGATAAAATCTATTTTTAAAATCCCTTATCTCCGTATCTATTAAGATGTCAATATCACTACCTTCAACTTCTTCACCTCTCGCATAAGAGCCAGATAGAGCTATTCTTTTTACAGAAAATTGTCTACATATAAACTCCTTATTATCATTTAAAAATTTAATAATATTTTCTTTTGTTGTAATCATAGCTTTTATTACCTCCTAACTGATTTTATCACACTGCCTTTTTCAAGCAATCCTGCATTATCTTTTTACAAGATACTTTAGCATGTTATCTGCCGTTATGGGCAGTTTTCTAAAAGTCATATTTCAAGACCTTCTTTTTCAAAAAACCTTATCCTTTACTTATAAATTTCTTTTCTGTGTCCGACTTTATGAACAGTTATAACCTTTTCACCATAATCTGCCTCATAAAGAGCCCGCCAGTCGCCTATTTTTAGTTTATAGAATCCCGAAAGACTGCCTTTAAGAGGCAAAGGGGTTATGTTATCAAGGTTTTCTGACAGCCATGTAATCTTGTCTGTAACTCTTTTGGCTATAGGTTTATCAATTCTGGAGAGGTCTTCAAAGGCAGTAGGGAGGATTATCACCTTAAACATTATTAGAGCCCCAGTTTATTTTTTGCTTCTTCAAGAGATATACCCTTACCATTTGCTTTCTGTTTTAAGGAGTTTTTTAATTCTTCCTCTACTTCTGGTCTCAATTCAAATCCATAATCAGGGTCAATAATTTCATAAATAGTATCCCTGATGAGTGTTTTAAATTCATTAACACTCATGTTACCTATTTTTTTGTTTTCAGTTATTGTAGACATCTTTTATCTCCTTTAGTTTAGTATTGTATAGGTTATCCGAATTATATCACATCCTGAAATAAATCCCCTCCTCATTTATTTTATCACACTGCCTTTTTCAAGCAATCCTGCATTATCTTTTTAGAACAAAAGAAAAAGATTAAGGAGAATGGGGAAAATTAATGAGGGAAAGGGAGAAAAGAAATATTTTTCAAAATAATCTTTTTCCCTTCCCCATTTCTCTCTGTTTGTTCTCCCTTCTCCTTATGATTTTTATAATTTCCTTAATATCAAGTTCCTTTAGCATGTTATCTGCCGTTATGGGCAGTTTTCTAAAAGTCATATTTCAAGACCCTCTTTTCGTTACTTTGTCATTCCGTGCTTGACACGGAATCCAGCATTGTTTGCTTCACTCCGATTAATCCAAGCAAATCAATCACCAAATCTATCTCTTTTGTAAAATCTGCAATTTCTTGCACCCATCCTCATCCCCCATATCACATGCCTTTTGTAAATCAGAGATAGCCCTGCCCATATTTTTTTTATTATAATAAGCAATCCCACGATTGGAGTAGGCTGCGGCAAGATTCGGGTCTAAGGCAATTGCCTTATTATAATCCTCAATCGCCCTGTCATATTGTCCTTTGTTAGCATAAGCAAACCCACGATTGTTGTAGGCTTTGGCATAATTCGGGTCTAATGCAATTGCCTTGTTATAATCCTCAATCGCCCTGTCATATTGTCCTTTGTTATTATAAACAATCCCACGATTGTTGTAGGCCTCGGCATAATTCGGATTTATTGCAATTGCCTTGTTCAAATCCTCAATTCCCCTGTCATATTGTCTTTTATTATAATAAGCAACCCCACGAGTGTTGTAGACAAAGGCATAATTCAGGTTTAATGCAATTGCCTTATTATAATCCTCAATCGCCCTGTCGTATTGTTTATTGTCATCATAGGCAAACCCACGTTTGAGGTAGGCAAAGGCATAATTCGGGTCTAATGCAATTGCCTTACTATAATCCTCAATCGCCCTGTCATATTGTCTTTTATTATAATAAGCAACCCCACGATTACTGTAGGCTTGGGCATAATTCGGGTCTAATGCAATTGCCTTATTATAATCCTCAATCTCCCTGTCATACTCTCCATTTATGCCGTATTCATATCCCTTCTCAAACCACTCAATAGCCTGAAGTAATCTCTCCTCATCCGTGATTTTTGCCTCTACCTGTTTCTTTTCCTTTTCACCTTTTGCCCCTGCCAACTGTTTCTTTAATTCCTCAATCTCTCTCTGGCTCTTATCATAAGCCTCCTGTATCTTCTTGTAATCCTCTATAACTGATTTCTCTTTGACCCTCTTTGCCATTTCTTCAATCTTATCAGGATTGACCCTTGCCTTGATTTGGACCCAAAAGTGAAAGCCATCACCAACAACAGTCCTCTTTTTATCAAGGATTTCTACTTCCATAATCCCTGATGCAAGAACCTGTATCTCATCCTTTGTTAATTGCAGATTCTCAACCTTTGTCCAGCTTTCTACATAAGTCCCTGCCTGCTCAAGGGCAGTCCTTTTTGCCTGTAGTAATGCTCTGCTCTCAGCAACAGACGGCGTCTCCCCATCCCCCATATTGTATGTCCCTTCTGAGATAATTTCTTTTGTCTCTGCAAAACCAAGTGATGGGAAAAACAAAAATACAGCAATAATGACTGTAAATATATGTCTTTTAAATATCATGTTTAACACCCCCTGTTTAAGGACAAAAACCTAATTTTAGCCACTGAGACACTGAGGGGAAAATAAATATTTAAAGAAGTTTTAATATCTCTGTGTCTCTGTGCCTCTGTGGCAAATTTTTTATAAGTTTCTTGCCAACACGAATGATACGAATGGACGAATTGCATAAGTTTACTCCCTGAAATCCGAAGGTGTCAAACGAATTTTTAGGGCGAATTGGGGGATTAAGCAACACTGTAGTATAATCATAAAAAGTGGATGCATTAAAAAATCTCTATACATATACAAGGAAATACAAATATGAATTAATAGCAGGCATAATCGCCCTTATTTTAACCGATGCACTCGGACTCCTGCCTCCATGGCTAATCAAACTCGCCATTGACTACATTAAAAAGGCTGACAGTCAAACCCATTCAATCAATCCCCTCATAAAATATTCTGTCTTAATTGTAAGTGCAGTCGGACTTCAGGCAGTATTCCGCTACTACTGGAGGAAGCACCTCTTCGGCATTTCAAGGAAGGTGGAATATGATTTGAGAAACGATTATTTTAAGCACTTGCAGAGGCTGCATTGGGGATTTTTTCAGCATACAAAGACAGGGGATATTATGTCCAGAGCCACCAACGACCTTCAGGCTGTAAGGGAGTTTCTCGGCATCGGAAGTGTAATTATTGTTGATACCGCAGTAATAATGACCACCTGCCTCATACTCATGATATTTATAAGCCCTAAACTCACCGGCATCTCCCTTCTGCCTATGGCACTGGTTTCTATTATTGTCTTGAAATTCAGCAGAGAGATAAGACAGAGGTTTGAATCTGTCCAGAAACAATTATCGGAGATAAGCTCAATGGTTCACGAGAATATTGCAGGGATAAGGGTCATACAGGCTTATGTGCAGGAGGAGAACGAATTAAACAGGTTTAAGAAACTTAACGAGCAACTTATAAATAAAAATTTAGAACTCACAAAAATTTCAGGTGCATTTTTCCCATTGATGGTTTTTACGACAGGACTTGCAACTGCCCTTGTCCTCTGGATTGGAGGCAGAGAGGTTATAAGAGGTCAACTGACCCTCGGCAGTTATGTCGCATTTAACGGGTATCTGGCAATGCTCACATGGCCAATGGCCGCAATAGGATTTATGATAAACCTCTCACAGAGGGGGATTGCCTCAATGAGAAGGATTGAGGAGATTATGAATGTAAAGCAGGAGATTTATGACAGTCAACAGTCGGCAGTCAGCAGTCAACAGTCAGTTATTAAAGGTAATATAGAAATTAAATCACTCACATTCTCATACACGGGCAAAAATAATGTCCTTTCGGATATTAACCTGAATATTAAGGCTGGAAGTTCACTATCATTGGCAGGCGCTGTCGGCTCGGGAAAAAGCACACTGGTTAAACTGATAATGAGGATATACGATGCCCCTGATAATTCAATCTTTATTAACGGAGTTGATATAAAAAGGATACCACTTAAAATACTAAGAGATAACATCGGTTATGTAGAACAGGAGCCGTTCCTTTTTTCAGATACGATAAGAGAGAACATAGTCTTCGGTGTAAGTGATGTTACTGAAAATGACATTGAAAAGACAGTGATAATGGCAGGGCTTGAAAGGGATATAGAAATATTTCCGCATGGCATCAATACAGTAATTGGTGAAAGGGGTGTAACTCTGTCGGGCGGGCAGAAACAGAGGGTGGCGATTGCAAGGGCAATCATTAAAAAACCAAAGATACTGATACTTGATGATGCCTTTTCAAACTTGGATGCGTCCACGGAGGGAAGGGTATTTACTAATATAATGTCGTCATTAAAAGACATGTCCTCGAATTCTTCTATCGGGGATATTACTGTCATTTTAATTTCTCATAGAATTTCTACAATGAAAGAGGCGGATATGATTGCAGTAATGGAGAATGGGAGAATAGCGGAGACAGGAACCCATGAAGAGCTTATTTTAAAAAGCGGCCTCTATAATCGTATTTACAAAAAACAGGTTTTCTCTGAGATGGAAATCGTGGAGGAGTGAATGCAGGCAAATCTTCATGAAGATGAGATTATAGGCAAGGCTTATGATGCGAGGCTAATGAGGAGGCTTTTAAGTTTTTTTGAGCCATATAAAAAACAACTCACTATATCTATACTCCTGCTGATTGTCATTTCTATTTTGAACCTGTCAGGACCATATCTTACAAAGATAGCCATAGATAACTACATACTCAATGGCGACTGGAGCGGGCTGAATTTTGTAATGGCTGTCTATTTTATGGTTTTACTCCTGACATTCTCTCTCCAATATGCACAGGTTTATATAATGCAGTTAACCGGACAGAGGGCAATGTATGATATAAGAGTAAAGCTGTTTGCCCATATAGAGAAGATGTCCCTCTCGTTTTTCAATAATAATCCCATCGGCAGGCTTGTAACAAGGGTTGTAAATGATATAGAGGTTTTAAATGAGATGTTCACTCAGGGGATTGTTGTTGCAATTGGAGACCTCCTCACGCTCATAGGCATAGCCATCGCCCTGTTAATTTTAAACCTTAAACTTGCACTATTGACATTCATTGTCCTTCCTCCCCTCCTTTATGCGACAAAATTTTACAGGGACAGGGCAAGGGATTCTTACAGAAATATAAGGACTAATCTTGCCAAACTGAATTCATATCTTCAGGAAAATATAGGAGGTATGAGCACTGTGCAGGTATTTAACAGAGAGGATGAAAATTTTAAGAGATTTGACAGGATAAATATAGAGAACAGGGACGAGCAGATGAGGTCTCTTATTTATAATGCCATTTATTTCCCCAGTATAGAATTTTTCTCTGCTATAGCTGTCGGGGTCATTATCTGGCATGGGGGCGGCGAGGCGATAAGGGGCGGGATACAGCTTGGTGTCCTTGTAGCATTTATTCAGTATGTCCAGAGGTTCTTCCAGCCTGTAAGGGACTTTGCAGAAAAATATAATATAATGCAAGCCTCAATGGCATCATCAGAGAGGATATTTAAACTACTGGATACACATGAAGAGATTTCAAATCCCCAAAAACCTGTAATTTTAAGAGATGTAAAAGGAGATATTGAATTTAGAGATGTATGGTTCTCGTATAATCATACATCATCGGAAGATTATATTTTGAAGGGCATATCGTTTCATCTTAAGGCGGGTGAGAGTGCTGCCATAGTCGGTGCGACAGGTGCAGGCAAGACATCTATTATAAATCTCCTCGGAAGGTTCTATGATATTCAAAAGGGGAGTATATTGATTGATAATATTGATATACGAGATATTGATAAAAAATCTTTAAGGAGAAATATAGGGATAGTCCTCCAGGATGTATTCCTATTTGCAGGCGACATTGAAAATAATATAAGACTGGGAGAGGAAGGGATATCAATAGAGAAGGTCTATGAGTCGGCAGAGATTGTAAATGCCCATAGATTTATAGAAAGATTGCCAAAGGGATATAAAGAAGATGTTCAGGAGAGGGGGAGCACACTCTCACTCGGACAGAAACAACTCATCTCATTTGCGAGGGTTCTGGCATTCAATCCAAAGATATTAATATTAGATGAGGCTACATCAAGTGTGGACACAGAAACTGAGATTTTAATCAGGGAGGCACTCCGTAAATTAATTAAAAACCGCACCTCCATTATAATTGCACACAGGCTATCCACAATAAGATATGTGGATAAAATAATCGTCATTCATGACGGCAAGATTGTTGAAATGGGAAATCATGAAGAGCTTCTGAAAAATAATGGGATGTATCATAATCTATATCAATTGCAGTTTGGAACTCGTTAAAAATCCCGCTAAAGCGGGATTTGGGAAAGCAATATCCTGCTTCCCCTTTAAACAAAGTTCTCTATAGCCTTGGCAGGATAGATACAATTGCTGTTTAGAATCAGCGGTTGGACAATAGTTTAACCAAAAAGGAAAGGTTCGGCACTGACGAGGTCTTGCTGAATAAATCTTGCAAAGCCTCTGGTTTTTGTCAAAATAACAATCAGGGTTAAAATCAGGGGCGCTTAATACCGCATTTCCTTTATAATGCTTCACATATTTGGCAGTAAACTCAAAGGGTTGAAGATTGAAAAAGAGTGCGAGTCTTTTAATATCTTCATTATCGAGATAAACCCAGCCATCCGGGTCGCTGCAACAGTTTCCACATTTATGACAATTAAAAGAAGCCTCTTCCATATTACCTACCTTCAATGAGTTGTAGTATAATTCAAAAGAGATAATAAATCAAAGTTCATAAATCTGATGAGGTATTCCCTTGACAGGTAATGACTATTTATCTATAATTCTCGGAAGTTAAAGAAGATAAGTCTAAAAAGTATTGGAGGATATTGATGAGGCAAAATAAAAATAGATTGCTCTCTTTAATGATATTTTTTGCAATAGCTGTTATCGGCTGTGGCACTGACAAAACTACCGATATTTTAAAACAGGATATTGCATATCTAAAAAGCCAGATAGCTGATATTCAAAAAAGCAATACTGATATGGAGGTAAAAATATCCGGTATTGAAAATAAATTACAGCATTTTGAAGATAAATCAAAGGACTTAGAAAATCAGCTTTTCAATCTATCTGCAAAGGTTGAAGAAGGTCCAATAATTGAACTGCCTGTAGAAGAGAAGGCTGCGCCGCCGCCTCAGCCTGAGGTAAAGGAAATTCCACCCCCGCCAAAGGAGGAAATAATTCCAGAATCCCCAAAACCTGAGAAAATAGAAAGTGTGCCAGTGCAGGAGAAAAAGGAAGATGAGCTGAAAAGCCTTGCAGGTCTATCTCCTGAAGAACTCTATAAGAAGGCTTACAACTATTTCATCCGTGGTGAGCATGACAAGGCAATAGCTAATTTCAGGATATTTTTAGATAATCACCCGGAAGATACCCTTGCTGATAACTCTCAATACTGGATAGGTGAATGTTATTATGCCAAGAAAGAATATACTGTTGCATTGTCTGAATTTAAAAAGGTTGTAGAAAAATATCCAAAAGGTAACAAGACTCCTGATACAATGCTTAAAATAGGATATGTGTATAATGAGCTTAGCGATAAAAAGTCTGCCATAAAAGAGCTGGATGACCTTATTAAAAGATTTCCAAAAAACAAGGCTGCCAGATTGGCAAAAGAGAAAATAAAAAATATTGAGATAGGGAAATGAAAAGGGAATACAGAATGCAAAATAGAATAATAGCTGCCTCCTTATTCTGGCTTCTGGCTTCTGGCTTCTGGCTTCTGGCTGATACCACTTCTGCCGAAGAAATCCCTCAAAAGGAAATTGTAAAGACTCCCAAAGTGCATATTGTAAAGGAGAAGGATACCCTCTGGGATATATCAAAGAAATATCTTAACAACCCTTTTAAGTGGGAGGAGGTATGGGATAAAAACAAGTCTATAGCCAATCCGAACCGTATATATCCGGGAGACAATATAGTTATTCCCGGGGCATTTGATGATATAGAGGTTGAACCAACTCCTATTCAAGTTGTTGAAGAAATAGACGAGAATATAATACCACCCCTCCCGCTGGTGGCATTACAGCCTCCTCCGCCTCCACCCCCGCCAAAAATTCCGTTAACTACTGTTACGGCGTTAGCCTCGGCAGGTTATATAATACAGAAAGAAATTGAGAAAGGAATAATATTTGATTCCCCTGAAACAAGAACTATATTTGGAATAGGCGATACGGTCTATATAAATATGGGAGTGAAAGAAGGGGTAAAGCTTGGTGATAAATTTACAATATATAAGCCTTTAAGGGTAGTTACTCATCCAATTACATATAAAAATATGGGTATATTGATTGAAGTATTGGGTGAATTGGAAGTAAAAGATGTTAGAGAAAATAGTTCTACTGCAAACATAATTGAATCGTTTGCTACCATAGAGATTGGAAATAAATTAAAAGATAGAGAAGATATGGCCGTCCCTATGATAGACCCTGCCGCAAAGATAGAGCCTAAAGGCATAAAAGGTTATATCATTGATGCCAAAGACCAGAGGGATACTGTTGCTACAGGAGATATTGTTTATGTTGATGTAGGAACCGAAAGTGGCGCATCTGCGGGTGATAGATTCACCATATTTAAAAGTGAGGGGCAAATAGGGAAAAAGGCTAAAAGGGGAGAAAAGATGGAGGTTCCAAAGGTTGTTATCGGCAGCCTTCGGATAATTAAACCAAAGGAAAGAGTATCCACTGCCATAGTATTAGAAAGCAGAAAAGAGATAGCAATAGGAGAAATAATTGAGCATGAAAAAAATATCAAATAAAAACAATTTAATTTCAAGGTGCCCACAAAGCGAGTCGTCGGATTCAGTATTTAAAATCATATAGTTTCTGCGTTAATTCCAATTGCATTTTTGGGTTAGGTCTTTTCCTCAGTCTCTGAGCTATCTTTTCTGTTATCTTCCTTATTTTTATCTGTATAGATTTTTCTTATCTCTTTTTAACGCATAAGATTCTTTTGAGATTAACGTGAGATAATAATTGGGATACAAACCGAGAGGTATAATTTGATACTGATTTGATATAATTAACATTAATTTTATTAAATTATACTTGACAGCACAGGATGGCTATGATAAAGTTGCCTCAAAATTATTCCGAAACTCTAATTAAAAGAGGTAATATCATTCGTGAGGTCTAAATGAGGAGTGTTAATAGTGTAAAAACAATCAGGGAATCCAGGTTGATCAGCAAGGCTGAGTTGGCAAAAAAAACTGGGCTGTCCTTTCAGACTATAGACAGGATTGAGAAAGGGTATCCATGCAGGCTGGATACAAAGAGGAAAATAATAATAGCCCTTGGGCTAAAGTTCAGTGATAAAGGAAAACTATTTAAAGATTGAGGTAATATTATGTTTGGTTCAAAGGATTTAGTAGGGCTTGATATAGGAACACATTCCATAAAGCTGGTTCGCCTGAAGAAGGGGAAAAAGGGCTTTGAACTTCTTAATTTTGGAATTATGCCCCTCCCCCCTGAAACTATTGTGGATGAAACAATAGAGAAACCTGAAGTAGTAACTGATGCAATAAAAAACCTCTTCAAGATGGAAAAGATTAGCACAAAAGAGGTTGTTACTGCTGTATCAGGCCAATCACTAGTAATAAAAAAGATAAATGTTCCCAAGATGACAGAGGATGAACTGGCAGAATCTATCAAGGTTGAAGCAGAGCAGTATCTCCCCTTTGCTATAGAAGAGGTAAATGTGGATTTTCAGATTATAAAGGAGATAACACCTGAAAAAAACGAAAAAAAAGAAGGGGAAGATGAACCAAAGATAACTATGGATGTTCTGCTCGTGGCAGTAAGGAAAGAATTGATAGAGAATCGCAATAAACCAATACTTGATGCAGGATTAAAACCAATCATTGTTGACTTGGATGTATTTGCCATAGAAAACGGATATGAACTAAACTACGGCATCCCATACGGTGAGGTAGTGGCACTGATAGATATGGGAGACTCATTTACAAATGTAAATATACTGGTGGATGGCGTAACAGAGGTTACGAGGGATATACCAGGCGGAGGCAATCGGATCAATCATGAATTACAGAAAAACTTCAATACAGATCATAAAGGTGCAGAGAAGCTCAAGATGGGGATAGGGCTGAACGGCGTATCTGAAAAGGATGTGGCAAATACTATTACAACAGTCCTTGGGGAATTATCTCATGAGATAAACAAGATGTTTCATAACTTCATAAAATCTACCGAAAAAAATATTAACAAAGTTGTCATAAGCGGTGGATGTGCAAGGATACCAGGGATAGAAAAAATTCTGACAGAGAACTTTGATATACCAACTGAAATAATAGACCCTTATAAGAACATAAAAATAAATCCAAAGATATTTGACCTTCAATATATACAGGATATGGCACCACTTGCTGCAATAGGCATAGGACTCGCTATAAGAAGGCTCGGGGACAAGGTAAAAGCATAATCAGTGTCAGTGTCAGTGAACAGTGTCAGTAAAAAAATCCTTTAACTGACACTGACACTAATCACTTACACCGTTTTAAGTTATGATAAAGATAAATCTGATATTTGACAGGAAGGCGATAGAGAGGGGAAGGATCAAGCAGCAGATGTCTCTGGCAGTGGCTCTGATGATAGCAACTGTTGGATTAAGCAGTTTTTTATGGTATTCGCAGAATGATAAAATTAAGGGAATAAATACAAATATAAGTAATTCTCAGGCAAAGCTCAATAGCTTAAATACAATTATAAATAAAATTAATGATAAAGAAAAAAAGAAAAATAGGCTTGAGGATATTTTAAAGGCTATAGGGGGATTAGAAAAAATACGGTCTGGACCTACCAGAGTCTTTGATGAAATAAATACCTTAATACCATCTGATTTATGGCTTACATCAATTATGGAAAGTGGAGGGAATATTAAAATAGATGGTTATTCATTTTCTGACCCGGGGATAGCAAATTTTATGAAAAGTCTTGACACCTCAAAATACTTTTCAAATGTAGAATTGCTTGAAATACAACAAATCGTTATAGAAGGGGAAAAGGTGAAAAAGTTTACATTGAATACAGTCATAGAATTATCTCAAGCTAAAAAATTAGAGGGAAAACCACAGGAGGCGGGAGGCAAAGTTGGAGGCACTTAAAAAACTGCTTGATAAGATACCTTATGACAAGATTGGAGGCATACCTTTATACCAAAGATGGCTTATTATAGTGGTTTTACAGGTTATCCTCTTCGCCCCATACTACTATTTTATTCATATGAGCAAAGATAAGGAAATTACAAAATTGAACGGAGAGTTAGCTAAATTACAGCAGGAGATTGAAAAGAATGAAAAGATTGCAAAGAGGCTCCCTCTTCTTGAAAAAGAGATAGAAAAACTTGATATAGACTTAGCTATTGCAAAGTCCCAGTTGCCTGAGGAGAAGGAAATCCCAGGACTTCTGACAGTAATATCAAATCTCGGTATGCAGTCAGGGTTAGATATGCTTACCTTTAAGCCAGGAACAGAGAGCCAGAAGGATTTTTATGCAGAGGTTCCTGTCCAGATTAAAATCAACGGAGGCTTTCATAATACACTGGAATTCTTTGATAAAGTGAGCAAGATGCCACGAATTGTTACTATATCAAATGTGAAAATAGCCAATCCTAAAGAAGATAATGGAAAGACCTTAATTGAAATGGAATGTTCTGCTATTACATTTAGGTATAGTGAAAAACCTCCAGAACCTGTGAAGAAAGAGGAAAAGAAAAAATGAGATTTCTTAATAAGCTCATATACATCAAAGTCCTTTATTTTTTTCCCGTTTTATTTTTTACTATGCTGTGGTATACTCAATCGGCATATGGGGTTGATGAAAAACAGCAAGTCACTATACCTGCAGACGAACCTGCTGATATATCAAGGCAGGCAAAACCGACAGAAGAAAAGGTGAAGAGTGAAGATATTTATATATATAATCCAATAGGCAAGGTAGACCCTTTCAGATCACTCATACTTGGTAAAAAAGAACAGATAAAACAGGAGGAAGAGAGAAGGAAGATTGAAGAGGCAAAAGAAGAAGATAAATTTAAAAAAGAACTGGAAAAGATTCCGCTTACACCACTACAGAAGTTTGAGCTGGCATCCATAAAGATAGTTGCCATAATCTGGGGTGGGGTTGGCAGATATGCATTGGTTGAGACACCTGATGGCAAAGGTTATACGATAAAGAAAGGGACACATATAGGCAAAAACCGGGGGATAGTGAGAAATCTAACTGCCGATACTGTCACAGTTGAAGAGAAATATCAAGATGTAGATAAAAAGGTAAAAACAAGAACTGTTGAGTTAAAGTTAAAGAAGGAGGAATGAGATGCAGAAAACAGAAAACAGAAGACAGAAAAAGATAGTAGGCAGTAAGCAATATGCAGTAGGCAGCAAAACTACTTCCTATCTGTTGTTTACTGCTTACTGTTTATTGCTTACTGCTTACTTTTTTTCTGGATGTGCCACCTCAAAGACAGAAAGCAAAAAACTTGATAATGCCGCATCCTCCCTAAAGGTTGAAGAGAAGGCTGATCAATCAAAAAGGGAAAAGGCTGCCCTTACAAAGGTTTATGCAGAGCCATCGGCTGATATGGTTCAGCTTACAATCGAGACAACAGACCCTCTTCAATATACCGCATTTAAGCTAAATGACCCTTCAAGATTGATTATTGATTTGTCCAATGTTGGGTTAGGTGATATAAAAAGCCCGATTAAGGTTGAAAGAGGGGTTGTAGGAGCGGTTGCATTACACTATTTTGAACAGAGCAATACTACAAGGGTTGAGATTGGATTAAGTGCCCCCATCTCCCATGAAATATCAAAACCTGTATCAAACAAAATAATAGTCTCTATAAAAAATAAATCTACTGAAGAGGACAATGAGACAACTGTTGCATCAGGAAAAATAATCACTGTAAATTCTATTGACGTTCAAAGGCTATCAGATGGCAAGACAAGAATAATTGTAAAAACCGACAGCGTAGAACCAAAATTTACCTTGATAAAGAAAGAGGATTTAAAGAGGCTCTCCATGGATGTGGAAGATGCCCGGATATTGCCTCAGGGACAGAAGGCATTAGATACAACTCAGGTATCAACCTTTGTAAAAAAGGTAAGCTCATTTCAGCATAAAGATAAACCACAACCTATTGTAAGGATAGTTGCAGAACTTACAGAAATTTCTTCTTACAATATTTCTCGTAATGGGACAGATATAGTATTGGATATAGAACCTCCTGGAGTTGCTTCAAAGAAGATAGAGGCAAAACAATCAGTTTCAGCAGAGGCGAAGATAAACGATGTTTCTTTAGAGGGGGGGAAGAAATATAATGGCAGGAAGATATCTCTGGATTTTCAGGATGCAGATATAACTAATATACTAAGGCTTATAGCTGAAGTCAGTGAGTTAAATGTAATAACCTCAGAAGATGTTAAGGGAAAGGTTACCATGAGGCTAATCAACATTCCATGGGAACAAGCACTGGATGTAATATTAAAAACGAATAAACTTGATATGATAAGAGAGGGGAGCATTATAAGGATCGCACCTGCTGTAAAAATAGCGGAAGAAAAAAAGGCATTTAATGAGGCTAAAAAGGCAGCTATAGAGGGTAAGGTGGTTGAAGAAGAGACAGAAGAGCTGATTACTGAGATATTCTCCATAAGCTATGCAAAGGCAGGAGATTTAACAAAAAATCTTGAAAAAATAAAAAGCAAGAGGGGTGATATTACCATAGATGAAAGGACAAACACTCTTATAGTCAAGGATATAGCAAAAAAAGTAACAGAGATGAAGTCCCTCGTTGAGAAACTGGATAAGAGGACACCTCAGGTGCTTATAGAGGCGAGAATTGTAGAGGTAAACAAAAACTTTTCAAAGGAACTTGGAATAGAGTGGGGTGGAAAATTTAACCTTGCATCAGATGTTAATTTCCCAAATACAGTAGCCGTTACAGGAAGTTCAGTAGGAACAAGTGCGGTCAGTCTCCCCGCTGCTGCCGGCTTGGGGAGTGGAGGTGCAATAAGCGCCACACTTGGAAGCGTAACAGGTGCTACCCAGCTTGACCTCCGTTTATCGGCATTGGAAGCTACAGGAAAGGCAAGGATACTTTCAACTCCAAAGATAACCACTTCTGACAACAAGGAGGCTGTAATTGAGAGCGGGAGAAGCATACCTTATGCTACTGTATCCCAGTCAGGGACACAGATTCAGTTTATAGATGCTACTATAAGTCTGACAGTAACACCTCATATAACACCCGATAATTTTGTATCTATGAAGATAGTAGCCACAAAAAATGAGGCAGATTTTGCAAATCAGGTTCAGGGGACACCGAGTATAATAAAAAAGAAGGCAAATACGGAGGTGTTAATAAGAGATGGAGAGACAACCGTTATTGGCGGCCTTTACAAAACTACAAAACAGGAGAATGTTGCGGGGGTTCCATGGCTCATGAAGATACCCATAATCGGCTGGTTATTTAAAAAGAAGTCGGATAGGGATGACGGCGAAGAACTCCTGATATTTATTACGCCGAAGATAATAAGGTCATAATGGAGGTAGTAAATGTAGGTCTTGGGGAGAGGAGTTATTCAATCTATATTGATAAAGGACTCCTCCTTGAATGCGGAAATAGACTAAAAAATATTAAAACAGGCAGGAAGATAGTTGTTATTACAAATCCTTTAATAAACAAGCTTTACGGTGATGCATTAAAAAAATCTTTGACAGGTGCAGGTTTTAATGTAAATTTTGTTGAAATACCCGATGGTGAAGAATATAAGACAATAAAGACTGCTACTGGGATTTATGACAGACTCATAGATATAAAGATGGAAAGGGAATCCCCGCTCATCGCCTTTGGCGGCGGGGTTATAGGCGATATAGCAGGATTTGTTGCGGCAACATACTTAAGAGGGGTTCCATATATACAGATTCCAACAACCCTGCTTGCACAGGTGGATAGCAGTATTGGTGGAAAGACAGCAGTAAATCATCCGAGGGGGAAGAACCTAATCGGAGCATTTTATCAGCCTAAGGCGGTTTTTATTGATATAGATACACTTAAGACTCTGCCAAAAGAGGAAATTTTATGCGGGGTAGCAGAGATTATAAAATATGGTATTATCAAAGATGAAGGTTTCTTTGAATATCTGGAAGGCAACATAAAAAGATTGATTAACCTTGATGAAGATATACTCATATATTCAATAAAAAGGGCATGCGAGATTAAGGCATATGTGGTGGCAAAAGATGAGAGAGAGAGTGGTTTAAGGGCAATATTAAATTTTGGACATACCATTGGGCATGCAGTTGAATCACTGACAGATTATAAGAGATACAGGCATGGCGAGGCTGTGGCAATCGGCATGGTATATGCCGTAAAGATGTCATTGGAATCGGGATTATGCAGTAATAAAGATTATGAGAGAGTGGTTAATCTAATTAAGAATGCAGGTTTGCCAGCTGTAATTGCCGATTTAGATGTTAGCAATATAATAAATTCACTTTCTTTAGATAAGAAGGTAAAGGAAGAAAAGATTAGATTTATTTTGATGAAAGAAATAGGTTCTGTTGAAATTCGGAGTGATATAGCCCAAGGATTAATCAAAAAGGTATTAATGAATTAAAGGAGTGTAAGTAAGAGAAAATGATGACACTAAAAACTGACACTAAAACTGTGTGGAGGGAGTGATGAGGATGAAAATAGTATGGCCACTAATTTTTCTCATTACTATATGTATTGCTGGAATAGGCTGTGATTCAAGTAAGGCAAATAAGATTACAGGGCCAGTCAGTTTTGGCAGTCCAGCATATGAGGGAAATGCCATGGATATATGGAGTGATAAGAGTAAGATTGGTGTTGGCGATACTGCAACTATAACTACAAAGATTTATAATACTGACGGTTCTGTTTTGAGTGGATATGGTGTATCAGGTGTTACAGGGACATCTGCAATTATAAATGTAGCATATTCAATAAATACACATGGCACACTTTCCGCATCATCTTCGTCGGCGACATTAACAGGCTCAACTACAACTACAGGCCCGATTACTGCAGGGGCATATTATTTTTATATCACCCTTACAGGTGCAACAAGAGGGACCGCTGCAATTACTGCCAACCATTTTGAGATGCAAAAGACCATCTATGTTGACATAGAGTAAAACCTTTTTTAGCCACCTGATGAAATCAAATAATAAAAACATTGCAGTATTTATAGATAGGGATGGGACTATCAGTGAGGAGGTTGGGTATTTAAACAATATAGACAGACTTAAACTTATTAAAGGGACATCTAATGCGATTAAGCTCCTTAATAAAAATGGGTTAAAGGCAGTGGTTATTACGAATCAGGCAGGTGTGGCAAGGGGGTATTTTCCTGAAGAGCTTATACACAAGGCACATGAAAGACTAAAAAAACTCCTCTCAAAATCAGGCGCCTATCTGGATGGAATCTATTACTGCCCCCATCATCCTGACGGGAAAAATAAGAAATACAGGAAAATTTGTGATTGCAGAAAGCCAAATCCGGGCATGATAGAGACAGCAGCAGATGAACTCAATGTAGATATAAGCAGGTCATATGTAATTGGTGATAAGTTAAGCGATGTTGCACTTGCCCACAATGTTGGTGCAAAAGGGATTCTGGTGCTTACGGGCTATGGGAAAGGGGAACTTGAATACTTGAGTGATGGGATTAAGAAACCTGATTGTGTTGCAGATGACCTGTATGATGCTGTTAAATGGATTTTAGAGAATATAAAAAATGGACAAAAATAGATTTAAAAATATCTTAAAGAAGTTTTCAAAACAGAAGGTAATGGTGATTGGCGATATAGTTGCTGATGAATATATCCTCGGTATGACCTCCCGCGTGTCAAGAGAAGCCCCTGTTCTTATACTTAAATATGATTCCCAGACTGTCCTGCCGGGATGCGGTGCAAATGCCGTAAATAATATCCATTCTCTTGGAGGGACGGTGTTCCCGGTCGGCATTGTAGGAGATGATGATATGGGAAGAAAACTCATTGCCCTTTTGAAAGAAAAGGGAATAGATACAGAGGGGATTATATCAGATGAGGGGCGATTAACCCCCACAAAGACAAGAATCCTTGCAGGAGGCTCTAATACTACCAAACAGCAGGTAATAAGAATAGACAGAGAGAATAGCAATAGAGCAAACAAAAAAATAGAAGAAAGACTATTAAAAATTTTTAATGGGATGTCAAAGATGATGGATGCTATCCTCGTTTCAGATTATGGGCTAGGGACCATTTCTGAAAAAATTTTGAATAGTATAAACAGGCTGGCAAAAAGTGGTAAAAATGTAATCACTGTTGATTCACGCTTTAATATTCTAAAATATCGGCACATAACAGCGGCCACACCAAATACTGAGGAAGTAGAATTTGCACTAAATACAACATTAAATGGAAATAATATAAACAAATATGGCAGAAAGATTCTAAGCCAGATTAAGAGTGACGGGCTTTTAATAACAAGGGGTAAGGAAGGTATGACCCTTTTTGAGAAGGATGGCAAAATTACAGATATAGATGTTTATGGGACTGATCAGGTGGCAGATGTGACAGGTGCTGGGGATACAGTTATAAGTGCATTTACTCTCGCACTATGTTCAGATGCCTCAATGAAGGAGGCGGCTAGAGTTGCGAATTATGCAGGGGGCATTGTAGTTATGAAGAGTGGAACCGCCACAGTAACGATTGAAGAGATTAAAAACGCCATAGAGAGTGAAACACTGGCATTAATAACTAACACTTACCATGAATAAGCTAAAAAAAATAAATAACCTTAAAGTCATTGTTGAAAAAGAAAGAAAAAAGGGGAGAAAGGTTGTGTTTGCAAACGGTTGTTTTGATATCCTTCATGTGGGGCATATAAGGTATCTGAAAGAGGCAAAAGAATTGGGTGATATGCTCATAGTGGCAATAAACAGTGATTCCTCTGCAAAAAAACTCAAAGGGAATGGAAGACCTGTAACACCTGAAAATGAAAGGGCTGAAATCGTAGCCGCTATTGAGTATGTTGATTATGTAACGATCTTTAATGAACCAGACGTTTCAAGTCTCCTTTTGACTTTAAAGCCTGATATTCATGCAAAGGGGACAGATTACACTGAAAATAGTGTCCCGGAGGTTGATACTGTTAGGGCATACGGTGGAAGTGTGGCAATTACAGGGGACAAAAAAGAGAGGTCATCCACTAATTTAATATCAAATATTAAAAGTCAAATATCAAAATTGAGGAATGAATTTTAAAGATTTAATTTCTTCGCGTCTTTGCGTTTTTGCGGTAAATCTTATATGGAACGGATTTTGATTGTAAAGTTGAGCTCCATTGGTGATGTTGTTCATGCCCTTCCTGTCCTCAGAACCATCAGACATAACCTCCCTAATTCATATATCGCATGGATTGTTGAAGATAAGGCAAGGGAAATACTGGAGGGGAACAAAGATATTGATAAAATTATCACTATAAATACTAAACAATGGCGTAAGGTTCTAAACAGGAAGACAATTAAGGAATTATTGGATGTCATAAATATACTCAGAAAAGAGAGATTTGATACCGCAATAGATCTTCAGGGACTTATCAAGAGCGGTGTCATTTCATATTTGAGCAGGGCAAAGACCAGAATTGGGTTTGATTCAGAAAATTGCAGGGAATTTTTAAATATCTTGTTCACCAATAAAAAAGTCTCTCCAAAGAAGGAGGCTATTCATATAGTTGATAAAAATTTAAGCCTCCTCAAACTTTTTGATTTTAAAGAAATTAAAAGAGAATTTTTTATAAGCACATCACTCAAAGATGATAAATATATAAATGATTTTTTCTTAAAAAACAGTATAAATGAAAAGCCAATTATTGCAGTCAATTTAGGGGCAGGGTGGAAGACAAAAGAGTGGGGAATAAAAAATTATACCGAGCTGTGCGACCGCATTATCTCAGAAGTTGGAGCTAATATCATTCTTACATGGGGACCTGGCGAGGAGGATATGGTAAATGAGGTGGCGGATTCAATGTCATGTATGCTCTTTGCCGCACCAACTACCACATTGAAACAGCTTGTTGTACTCTTGAGAAGATGTAAACTTTTCATAGGCGGGGATACAGGACCTCTCCATATAGCTGCGACACTGAAGATACCAACCGTTGCAATTTATGGCCCCACTGACCCTTTAAGAAACGGCCCCTATGGAGATAATCATTTTATAATACATAAGAAGATTAAGTGCAGTGGATGTTATAAAAGAGCATGTGATACAATTGAGTGTATGAAATTGATTTCTGTGGATGAGGTATTTTCAGCAGTTAAATCATCAATAGTTAATTGTCAATTTAAAAGGGAGGTATTATGCCAATAGATAAGGAGCTTTTAGATATCTTAGCATGCCCCAAATGTAAAGGGGATATTTATCTTACACAGGATGGAAACGGGCTCATCTGTAAAGCCTGTAAGCTTATGTATGAAATTAAGGATGATATACCAATAATGCTGATTGATGAGGCAATAAAACTTAATGAGAACTTGAATCCGTTAAAATAACAAAAACCTATATGAAAAAAGAAAGTAATAACACCCAATCCATTAGTTCTTTTTTTGGTGAAGGGACATTTATGAAGGGGACTTTAAAATTTAACGGGGCACTCCGTTTTGACGGCAAATTTGAGGGCGAGATAATAACCAACGATACCTTCATAATTGGGAAGTCAGGGATAATAAATGCAAACATATCAGCAGGGAGTCTTTTTAATTCAGGGGAAGTTACTGGAAATGTGTCGGCAAATCATAAAATAGATATCAATGCAGAGGGGAAGCTCTTTGGCAATATAAAGACACAAATATTGCATATACAAGAAGGGGCTCAGTTTAATGGAAGCTGCGAGATGCAGAGAGACAGAAAAGCGAAGGAGGATATATTAAGCCATGAATCTTCAGAAAAAAATAATTATCTGTACTCTATAAATAAAAGACGCATAAAAATTGGTGCCGGAGTTTTAGCAGGTTTGTTAATCATCTTTGCTTTATCTAATATTTCTATCAGTTTAAATATCATAGATAAATTTAATAACCTAATAGAGGGAGAAGACCCTGTAGAGATTATGCAGAAAGGCGTGTCACTAAAAGAGAGTGGAATGACAGATGAGGCAATAACTGCATTTAACAAACTAGCACAACTGGACTTAAAAGACCCTCATATACATCTGATAACTGCAAGGGCATATATGGAAATGGGATTAGAAGATGAGGCTGTATCAGAGTATAAAAAAACTATAAATCTTAACCCTGATAATTTAGAGCCCTACAATGAGCTGATTCAATTGTATAAAAAGAAAGAAATTGATGATGAATTGATAACCATATTAAAAAGGACTACAGAAAAAGATAATAAAAACTTAGAGATGCATCTTGACCTCGTGGCTTTGTATGAGAAAAAAAATATGGTGGATGATGTATATCAGGAATATAAAAATATAATAGCCCTTGCACCTGACCACGAAGACAGTATTTACAATCTCGGTGTAATAAGCCTTTCTAAGGGATTGGATGATGAGGCAGTTCAAATGTTTAAGAGGGTTATAAAAATCAATGATAAGAACATAGAAGGGCATCTGAATCTTGCCAACATTTATTACAAAAAGGGATTAGAAGGTGAGTCATTAAATGAATATAAAAAAGTAGAAGAGATTGACACACAGCATCCTGAGGCATACAACAATAAGGGTTTTAATGCCATTGGTGTAGAGAAATTAGATACCGCTGCAGCAGAATTCAATAAAGTTATAGGAATCGATGAAAAGAATGTGAGGGCTCACCTTGGGCTTGCCATAATCTACGGACGGAAAGGGGCTAATGATAAGGCAATTCAGGAATGCAAAAAGGCAATTGAAATATCCCCGCACCATGCACCTGCCCTGAACAGGCTGGCAAGGTTATATGTAAAACAAAATATAAATATAGATGAAGGTATTGAATTGTCAAAAGAGGCAATCCAGATAAATTCAAACTCACCTGAATATCTGGATACCCTGTCAGAACTCTACTATATAAAAAGGGAGTTTGATAATGCTATTGAGACCATAAATAAGGCGATAGGTTTAAAGCCTGAAGATATCTATTACAAAAAACAACTAAAGAAATTTACTGCAGCAAAAAACACAAAAAAATGATTAAACCACTGAGACACTGAGGCACAGAGAATAAAAAAAATAAAAAATTAATTTTGGTCACAGATAAACACAGATTTTTTAGGATTTAAAAAGAAAATAATTTTTATCTGTGTAAATCTGTGTCCTATTTATTTATCTTTTTTCTGTGTCTCTGTGGTTATTAACCTGTTTTTCAACTTTTTTACGAAAGAACCAAATTTAACGAACGGGGAAGCTCTGAAGGGCATCCTCAATACCAATTGATAAAAGCTGTTCCACAGTCTGCCAGCTTCCACCGCCCCGCAGGAAATTTTTTATATTCAGGACATTTTCAGAAAGTGCTTCCTGTGTCTTATCAAATCTTATTTTCCATAAAATATTGCCTGATTTCACATCTACCAAAACTGCGGTAAATGCAGCAGAGGCAGGTCTGTTTACTGCCCACGATGTTCCATCTCTCTCCTCATAGCGTAAGACAACCCCCATTAAGACTGCGTCAACTTTTAAGGACTCACCAAAACTTCTTCCAAGTAGAATATCGTAAGCATCTAAGAGATTTTTATCAATAGTATCATACATAAGATTCACATCTGTTTCAGAGATAAGTGTGATAACTTTATTGTTTAATAAGACATGATAAAACAATGATGCAACATTTCTACCTGAATCAGGTTCTACCTTTCCCCCTTTGAATGTCTGACCAGTTAAGTGGCATATTACAGTGCCATTTTCAGGAGGGTTGAGGCTGCCGTCTCTGAAAGGGAGGACAGCAATATTTCTGATTGAAATAGTATCGGGATGGAAAGATTGCAAAACAACTATGCCCGAATGAGGTTTGAAACTCTGACAAGAGCTGAAGAACAAAAAATATATTAATGAAAGGATGATTTTTAGTTTCATGGCTTCTCCCCTTGATAATTAATCAGCTTATCAAGCTTTTTTCTCAGTGTAATCTCATGAACCTTATAGATAAATTCCCTCTTTTTGTTTATAAAAACTACAGGTATAGACTCTTTAAACTCGCTATAAATCTTTTCGTCTTTTGTAATGTCAATTTCAGTAATCCTTAAAGGATAATCGCTGGCAACACTCATTAGCACACCCTTTGCAGATTTGCAAAGGTGGCAGTCATCTTTTGTATAAATCTCTATATTTATTAAACTCATGAGGCTATTGACAGATTTGACATAAGGCATTATATTATAGCTGAGCCATTGAGAGTTTGGGCAAACAAGGGAAAGGGCGGATGATATATCCTGTGTTAAGACCCAAATATGAGTGAGACAGTCATTAAATGGCTCAAGGCCCCGGACTTTTCACGGTAGGTTGTTCGGTTGGGGTTTTAAAGTTCGGGGCTGCTTTTTTAACTTATTCTTGCCATCAAATTTAATAATTTTTGGTTTCATTCCCCTTGCCTCTTTCTCATCCATTACCCCATACGATGCTATAATTACAAGGTCGCCTATTGTTACAAGGCGGGCAGCAGCACCGTTTACGCTAATAATTCCGCTACCGGCTTTACCCTCTATGGCATAAGTCTCAAATCTATTCCCATTATTTATATCATAGACCTGAACCTGTTCAAAGGGTAATATGTCTACAGCCTTGAGAAATTCACTGTCTATTTCAATACTCCCCTCATAATTTATATTGGCATCAGTAACCTGTGCCCTATGAATTTTTGCCTTGAGCATTATCCTCTTCATTTTACCTCCACCATACAATTATCTATAAGACGGGCATTCCCTATCCTGACAGCTATAGCTATCAGTGCTCTGTCGTTAATTATTTTCATATCCTCCAGTGTGTCAGGGTCACAGATAGAGATATATTCTATTTTTATACCGTCTTTGCTTTTGATGACACTTTCCATTTCGTTTATTATCTTTCGGGATATCCTCTCGCTATCCTTTACCATCTCCTGAGATATCTTAAGTGCTTTATATATAGCAGTAGCGGATACTATCTCCTTCTGATTTAAATATCTATTCCTTGAACTCATTGCAAGTCCAGTTTTCTCTCTTATTGTTGGCATATTTATAATCTCAATATCTAAATTTAAATCTCTTGCCATCCTTCTTATAACCAACAACTGTTGGTAGTCTTTTTCCCCAAAATACACCCTCTTAGGTTTAACTATATTAAAGAGTTTTAATACAACTGTTGCAACCCCTTTAAAGTGTCCTAATCTAAACTTACCACATAGGGGTTCTGTAATATCTTCTACATTTACAAAAGTCTTATACCCTTCAGGGTACATCTCATCTGCCGACGGCAAAAACAAATAATCCACTTTGCTCTTGGATGCTATTATCTTGTCTTTCTCAATATCCTTTGGATAATTATGATAATCCTCTCCAGCAGTAAACTGGGTCGGATTAACAAATATTGAGAGTATAACTGCATCATTATCCTTTTTTGCCTTCTCTATGAGGGAAGCATGCCCCTTATGAAGTGCACCCATTGTAGGGACAAAACCAATACTCTTACCTCTCTTTCTTAAAGCCAGAGATGTCTTCTGCATTTCTGAAACTGAACTGATTACTTTCATTTTAAAATCTTAAATATTTTTAGCCACAGATTTACACAGACTAAATAAAAATATCTCTAAAGAAGAAATTATTTTAGTCAGTGAAAGTCAGTGGCAAATAAATCTTTTTCTTCGCTTCCTCTGTGTTCTATGCACTGTGCTAATTAAGTTTTTGCCCCTTTCTGAACTGGGCGTAGATGCCTCTCATCCATAAAATAGCTGTGGTCATCTGTAGGAAAATTCCCATCTGCCACATCTTTGATATATTCCTTTACAGCATTTTTGATAATCTCTCCTCCCTCAACATATCTCTTCACAAATTTAGGTTTAAATTCCCCTGACAGCCCAAGGAGATCATGAATAACCATAACCTGCCCATCACAGAACTGCCCTGCACCAATCCCAATAGTGGGTATTTTTAGTTTCTGTGTTATCTCTTTAGCCAATTCAAGCGGTATCCCCTCAAGGACAATTGAAAATGCCCCTGCATCTTCCAAAGCCTTTGCATCCTCAATTATATCCCTTGCCTGTATAGATTTTCTGCCCTGAACCTTATAACCGCCAAATTTATGTATTGATTGAGGTGTAAGCCCTATATGCCCCATGACAGGTATGCCTATCTCCACAAGAGCACTTGCAATCTCCTGAATGGCAATACCACCCTCCAATTTTACTGCCTCTGCCCCGCCTTCTTTTATCAGCCTCCCGACGTTTTTTAGAGCATCATCAATAGAGACCTGATAGGACATGAATGGCATATCTGCAGCAAGAAATGCCCTCTTAATTCCTCTCTTCACAGCCTTTGTGTGATATATCATATCCTCAAGAGTTACAGGGAGGGTATTTTCATAACCAAGGACAGTCATCCCAAGCGAATCACCTACTAAGATAATATCTATACCTGCCTCATCAAGAAGCCTTGCAAATGGATAATCATAGGCAGTCAGGGCGGTAATCTTTTTCCCATCAGACTTCATTTTCTGTATATCAATAATTGTAACCTTGTTCTTTTCCATTTTTCTTACCTCCGAAAATAAAAAAGCCTTCTGAACGGGTTCAGAAGGCTTAACTTTCTATCGTAACAGTTGGGGTTAATCCCTATACGCCTAACCTGTAACTTAGAGCCTTTATTAAGGTCTCCTGTTACTATCTGCTGATACAACCGAAAACACCTTCCATCCCGGTCCAGTTAAATGGATCCAAGTGGTGAATAATATTCTCTGCCCTTTTTATGCGATAAAATCTTTTTAATTAAATCCTTTAAATCCTCTTTCCTTTCAACAAAGTTAATATCATTGGCATTTACAATCAAAATCGGTGACTGTGTATAATGAAAAAAATAATTATTGAATGCCTTATTTACCCCATCAAGATACTCATTATTGATATTTTTTTCAAAAGCCCTGCCGCGCATATTTATTCTTTTTTTCAGAGTATCAATATCTGCCTGCAGGTATATGAGCAAATCCGGCTTTGGGATTTTATGCCTCAATATGGAATATACATCCTCATAGAGCCTGATTTCATCGTTATTAAGATTAATATACGCAAATATTCTGTTCCTGTCAAATATATAATCGGTAATTGTAACCCTGTTGAATAGGTTATACTGTGATAGGCTCATCTGCTGCCTGTATCTGCTTAACAGGAAAAACATCTCAGTCTGGAAGGCATATCTCTCCCTGTTTTTATAAAATTCTTTAAGAAAGGGATTGTCTTCAACAGTTTCTAATACTGTATGTGCATTAAAATATTCACCAAGCAGCTGCACAAGGCTGGTCTTTCCAATACCTATTGGACCTTCAATAGCAATATATCGGGCTTTATCCAGTTCCATAGAGGCTCTACTTTCTGCTCTTTACCAACTTTATTTAACAGCAGACTAATACTCTTTTTTATAATAGGATGGATGAGATTTTCATCTATCTCAGCCAATGGCTCAAGGACAAATCTCCTCTTATGTATTTCCGGATGAGGAATCTTTAATCTATCCTCATTTACTATTAGATTATCATATAGAAGAATATCAAGGTCTATTGTCCTTGGCCCGTTTTTTATATGCCTTTTTCTTCCGAGCCTTTTCTCTATATCCTGTAAATCTGACAGCAAAAAATAAGGTGTCAGGTCAGTCTCAATTTTTACCACACAGTTTATAAACCAGTCCTGATTGATATTGCTAATAGGTTCGGTTTTGTAAAAAGATGATACAAAAATTATTTTACTCCCTTTTATTTTCCCTATCTCATCTATCCCTTTTATACAATTATCTATTTTATTTCCTACATTAGAGCCTATGCCGATATAGACAGAATGTCCAGACATAATAAAAACTTTTTATTTTTTTCTTTTATTCACAACAGCTTGCTCTTTAAAAAAATCTTATCAAAATGATAACATCATTTCCTAAAAGAAATCAAATACATAAAATCCCCTCTTCTTAGGAGAGAGGGGAGGTGAGGGGTTCGTCCTTGACAGATTTTTTTCACAGGTCTATATTACACATTGTGAAAGCAATTTTCTATCTATTTGATTGTTAGTGGTGAGGAGTAGCATGCCAATACAATTAAAAACCTTACTTGGTTTTTTAGGAGTGGTTTTTCTTGCTTCATGTACTGCGACTCCGCAGGTTCAGGTAAAAAGCCTAGGGATGTCTATGGAGTTAAAGCGGGAGGCGTATGTTGTTCAGGCAGCAGCCTTTTCCCCTGATGGTAGATATGCCTTAACAGGAAGTTGGGATAAAACTCTTAAGCTTTGGGATGTTTCAACAGGGAAGCAGATAAAAATATTTAAAGGGCATAAAGAAAGAGTTATGTCCGTCACCTTTTCCCCTGATGGCAGATATGCCATGTCAAAGGGTTTTGACGGCACTCTTCTCTGGGATGTTGGAACAGGAAAAGAAATAAGGGCATTTAACAAAGGGCTTTCAGTGATGAATAGCAACGCAGCCTTTTCCCCTGATGGAAGGTATGTTGTGTTAGCAGAGTTAGCGAGTATTGGACTCTGGGATGTTTCAACAGGGAAAAAGATAAGGGAATTAGAAACTGGATTTTTGGAGTCGGGTAATTTGACGAAAGCAGCATTTTCCCCTGATGGCAGGTATGTAATATCTGGAGGTTATCTCAATCTCTGGGATGTATCAACAGGCAAAAAGATAAGGACATTTCCTACTTCACCTTACCTTGTTCGAGCCGTAGCCTTCTCCCCTGACGGAAGGTATGCCCTGGGGAATACGAACACCACCCTTAATCTCTGGGATGTGGAAACTGGAAATGAGATAAGGACATTCACAGGGCATTTAGGTGAGGTTTTCTCTGTAGCATTTTCCCCTGATGGTAAGTATGGACTGTCAGGAAGTAAAGATGGAACCGTTAAGTTATGGGATATTTCTACAGGCAAAGAGATAAGAACATTTAAGGGGCATTCGCATTGGGTTGATTCTGTCTCCTTTTCTCCAGATGGAAGATATGCATTGTCAGGGAGTGAGGATGCCTCTACACGAGTCTGGGATGTCTCTATCGGAGAACAAGTAGCCATGATGGTCGGCTTTGACGATGGCGAATGGATTGTTACTACACCTGATGGGTACTACAACTCCTCTGAAAAGGGTGACAAGTATCTAAGTGTTAAAGTAGGAGGCAAATCTTACAGCATAGAACAGCTCCGTGAAAGCTTTTATCGTCCTGACCTTGTTAGGCTGTCACTATCAGGCGGGATACTCAAAGAATTTAAAAAACTATCTGACATTAAACAGCCACCAGATGTATCCATAATTGAAACTCCAAAGAGTGTTGATAAAGATGAAGTGGCTGTAACAGTTAGAATTGTGGATACTGGAGGAGGGATTGGAGATGTAAGGCTCTACCTCAATGGCTCTGCAATTATCCTTGACACCACCAGAGGATTTGAATATAGTCCCAACCAAAGATGAGAAGGCACTCCATAAAAAATATACAGTAAAACTACTTAATGGGTTGAACACAATCAGGGCAATTGCCTTTAACGGTGATAACACTATGCAGAGCACAGATGCCCTGTTTAATATAACAGCCTCATTCAAAACTCTTACCCGACCCTCATTATATGCACTAATAGTCGGTATCAATGAATACAAAAACCCGAAGCTTGAACTTAAATATGCAGTAGCAGATGCAGGACTCTTTGGAGATACAATCAATAAAGCATCATCAGGATTATTTGAAAAGATTATCATAAAGAGGCTCATTACAAAAGATGAGACAGAAAAAGAAAACATCGTCAAAGAGCTAAAAGCCGCACACTCTCTCAATCCTGATGACTTATTTATCTTCTATGTGGCAAGTCATGGAACTGTTGATGACGGAGAGTATTTCCTTATCACATCAAATGTAGGCTCAACATCCACAGCAAAACTAAAGACAGATGCCATACCTCAAAATACAATAAAAGAGCTCATAGCAAACATACCTACAACAAAAAAGCTGATAGTCATTGATACATGCAGTGCGGGTGCATTGGGAGATGCCATGCAAACTGCAATGCTCACCAGGGGTATGAATGAAGATACGGCAATGAAGGTCTTGAGCCGTGCTGTTGGCTCAACCATACTCATGGCATCAACTGCTGTTCAGCAGGCGATTGAAGGGTATCAGGGACATGGACTCTTTACCTATGTAATAGCTGAAGGGCTGTCAGGCAAGGCGGACAGCGATAAGGATGGGTTTGTGAAGACAACAGAGCTTGCAAATTATGTGGATGATGAAGTCCCTGCACTTGCAGAAAAGGTCTTTAAAAAGGCACAGTATCCGACTGTATCACCGAGCGGGATGGGGTTTCCTATAGGGAAGGTGAAGTAAACATTTTTCTTTTTATGACTCATATAATTTCTGTGTTCGTCTGCGTTCAATTTCATTTTTTGGATTAAAACTCAAGTTTCATTTCTGATAGTCTTCTCCTCACCTCTTCCATAACTCTCTTTTCCTCTTTCTCCCCATTTGCAATAAATGTAGCAGATAATCTAATATAGTGTCCAACATCATCCCATGGAACGGTGGATATTGATTTCTCTGTTATGAAATACTCGGAGAAATCCTCTGCCAGTTCAAACCTCCTTCCGCCTTTTATACCTTTTGGCGATCTTACATATAAATAGAATGAACCGCCTGGCATCTTTGCATTAAACCCAACTGAGTTCAATATTTCTACCATCATCTTGAGCCTTCTTTTATATTTTTCACAGATGGCATCGGTTATTTCAGGATGTTCCAATGCATGAATACCTGCTTTCTGTATTGATATAAACTGTCCTGAATCATAATTGTCCTTCACAAACCCAAACCCGCTTACTATAAGGGGATTGCCTGTTACAAATGCCAGTCTCCATCCTGTCATATTAAAAGCCTTTGATAGAGAATGAACCTCCACGCCTACATCTTTTGCACCTGGAATTGAAAGAAAACTTAAAGACTTTTCATTATAATTCAATGAAGCATAAGCTGCATCCTGAACGACTATAATATTATTCTCCTTTGCAAGCTTAACAACCTTTCTATAGAATTCTTCAGTGGCAACAGCACCTGTAGGATTATTTGGATAGTTTAAATAAAGAAGTTTTGCCCTTTTTCTTATATCATTTGGTATTGAATCTAAATCAGGAAGGAATCCATTTACTTCCTTCAATGGGAGGTTATAAACCTCTCCGCCATACCACTTTGTGTGCGTTGCAATTATAGGATAGCCCGGCACTGTCATCAGTGTAACATCGCCAGGATTTATATAAATGGCAGGAAACATTGCAAGTGCAGGCTTTGAACCTATGGAATGTAGCACCTCATTTACAGGGTCAACTGATACCCCATATATCCTTTCCATATACTTTGAGGCTGCATCCTTAAACTCCTGTATGCCATTGTCTGCATAACCCCTGTTTTCGGGTTTTGCACACTCCTCCTTCATTATATTAATTACCTCAGGAAAAGCCATCTCATCAGGCTCTCCTACACCTAGGTCTATAAGTTCAACATCAGGGTTCTTTTCTTTCGCAGCCCTCTTTGCCCTCTTTATCTTTTCAAACTTGTATATCTTTGTATCCTTCCCAAATTTTTCTCCTCCAAGCCTTTCGGCAAAGAGAGATTGAATATAACTCTCAGCCATTAATCCTCCCAATAAGAAAAACAAATAACCAAGCACTAAATACCAAAATAAGCTCCGATTGCCATTAACCAATGAAAAAAATTATTAACATATATTGATAGGAGATGTCAAAAGAAATATAATTAGAGAAACTCTGTTTTAAAAACACTGAATTTTAGGGTCAAAGTATATTTACAGTTATGAAAATACTTGCATTTATAAAATTTCAGGCTTATATTCAATACCGAAAGGAGGGATGAAGATATGAGAAAAATGACTGAGCAAAATTTAAGGGCAGCATTTGCAGGGGAGAGTCAGGCACATATGAAATATCTTATATTTTCTGACAAGGCAGAAAAAGAGGGGAAGCCAAATGTGGCAAGGTTATTCAAGGCAATATCCTTTGCAGAACAGGTCCATGCTACAAACCATTTTAAGACACTGCATGACCTTGGAGATACATCTTCAAATCTGAAGACTGCAATAGATGGGGAAACCTTTGAGGTTGAAGAGATGTATCCTGCCTATGATGCAGTAGCTAAACTTCAGGGGGAAAAGGGGGCGATACAGAGCATATATGGTGCTCTGGAGACAGAGAAGGTTCATGCGAAGATGTATAAAAATGCAAAAGATGCCGTAAGCAGCGGCAAGGATGTATCACTTGGGGCTGTTTTTATCTGTGATGTCTGCGGCTATACCGTTGAGGGTGAGGCACCGGATACTTGCCCTGTTTGCAAGGCAAAGAAGGATAGATTTAAAAAGTTTTAATTTTTCAGGGAGGTTTTTATGAATAAATGGAAATGTGGAGTATGCGGTTACATACATGATGGTGCGGATGCACCGAATAAATGTCCGAAATGTGGTGCACCAAAGGAAAAATTTGAAAAACTGCCTGATGATAAGGCACAACTCATAGAGAGGTCAAGATTAACAAATGGACTTCATCAAAAACTCTATACACTTTTAGATGAGGTATCGGCAGTATGTGATAATGGAATAGCTGACAACTTAGACCCGACCTGTATGGAAATTTTTAAAAGGATGAAAGACTGCTCATGGACTACAAAGCAGATGATAAAGGCTGAAATACAGGGGCATATTGGCAAAGGAAAGTGGGGATAAGCTTTATATAAGGGTGAAAGGGTAAGTTCCTTTCACCCTACCACATTATATCTCCTCTCCCTGAACTTAACCCCTAATTCTTTCTCTGCAATTTCCTTGCATTTTTCCTCATCAACTTCAGGGACATCTACAATTGTGGCTATAACCTCAGATATATATTTCTTTGCCTCCATTATAAACTCTTTAACTGCCTCGTAAGTGCCGTTCTTAAATACTGGGTGGCATATCTTATTATATTTTTCACTATCCTCCGCATCTATACTTACGGAGATAGTATCAACAAGCCCCTTTAACTCAGGGAGGATATTTCTCTTGTTTATAAGATTGCCATGCCCATTTGTATTGAGTCTTATCTTTCCACCCATCTCTTTAACCTTCTTTGATACCTCTTCAATAACATTGAGTCTCAGGGTTGGCTCTCCATAGCCGCAAAATACAATCTCATCATATCTCTTTGGGTCGCCTATCTCTTTAAGAATATCTTCACTTAAAGGCTCATCTTCAAGTCTCAAATTATATCCCTGAACCCATGGGTCTGTAGTCCTTGCACAGAAGTAGCATTCATTTGTGCATCTATTAGTAATGTTCAGATAAAGGGAATTCCTTATTTTATATGTAACCCTGCCAATTTCATTCACATCTCCAATCCCAAAAAGGTTATGGACATTCAGTCTTATTACCCGTTCAATATCCTCAACTGTCAATCCTTTTACCTCTGCGACCTTTTCTGCAACATGTCTCACATAGGCAGGCTCATTCCTCTTTCCCCGCATCTGCTGAGGGGCGAGATATGGACAATCGGTCTCTATAAGCAATCTGTTTGTTGGTATAGATTTAACAACCTTTCTCAACTTGTCTGCATTTGGATATGTAATAGGTCCTGCAAATGAAATATAAAATCCCATATCCATGCACCTCCTTGCCATCTCTTCATCCCCCGAAAAGCAGTGCATAATGCCGCCAATCTCTGATACCTTTTCATCTTTTAATATCTTAAGTGTATCCTCCCTTGCATCACGGCTGTGGACAATTACAGGTTTTTTAAATTCCTTTGCTATCCTTATCTGATTTATAAACTCCCTTTGTTGAATATCCCTTGGAGAGTAATCTTTATAATAATCAAGCCCTATCTCACCTACTGCAACTACCTTCGGGTCAGTGATTAATTTTATTATCTCTTTATAGGTATCGGTTGTTATCTCCTTTACCTCATGGGGATGGATGCCAGCAGATGCATAGATAAAATCATATCTACGGGCAAGTTCTAAAGCAGTCCTACTCCCTTTTAAATCAGAGCCTACATCAATTATCAGGGATATGCCTGATTCAACAGTCCTTTTTATAACCTCATCCCTGTCCCCATCAAACTGGGGCATCTCAAGATGGGCATGCGTATCAATCATGAATTTTTAATGTCCTATTTTAATATCCCAGCCTATATTGTATTTTGATAAAAGGGAGGTAATAATAGTTAAGGAATTTGTCATAAGAAGCACACCAAGGATTACGAGGAAAATACCGCTCATGACAGTTATGTAATTCATCCATCTGTTCAGTTTTTTGAAATATGCAAGAAAGGAATTCACTGCAAAGGATGTAAGAAGTAAGGGGAGTCCCAAGCCTGCAGAATATACCGCAAGAAGCTCTATGCCTGTGATTACTGATTCCTTTGTGCTGGCAATAAGTAATATAGAACCAAGTATTGGACCGATACATGGAGTCCACCCTGCTGCAAATACAACGCCTACAAAAAATGTTCCAAGATAGCCTGCAGGCTTATTCTGAATCTGCACCCGCCTTTCGGACATAAGAAAATTTAGCTTCAGGACACCCATAAAATATAAGCCTAATATTATTATAATAACCCCGCCGACCTTTCTTATAATATCCTGCTTTGTAAGAAAGAACTTGCCTGCAGATGTGGCACCGGCTCCGAGCATTATGAATATAAATGAGAACCCTGCGATAAAAATAAGAGAGTTCTTAACAGTGAGCCATCTTATCTCTTTTTTATTATCAGTAGATGTGAGTTCGTCATAGGTAAGCCCTGTGATGAATGTAATATAAAATGGAATGACAGGAAGGACACAGGGGGATACAAATGACAGAAGCCCTGCCAAAAACGCCATAATAAAAGACACATCTGGTGTAAGTCCCATATTGCTATAATATCAAAAATGACAAAAAAAACAAAAAAGATTTAGACAAATTTGAATGCTGGCGTTTTCCGTTATCAAATAGCCTCACCACATGGGCTATGGCATCTATAGTTTTAATGGATTGAATTATATCCTTCCCCCTCTCCGTTGCCTCTCCTGTAAGCCCTGCAACATCAATGGATGTCAAATCTGCATAGACAACCTTCTTTGGATTAAACATCTTTGTCAGTATCTTTAATTAAAGTTGAATTTTAAATTTCTTATTGATAATATAAATTTTGACTTTGGGGGATCGTCTAACGGCAGGACGGCAGACTCTGAATCTGTCTATCTAGGTTCGAATCCTAGTCCCCCAGCCAAAATTCATTTCATCCCCACATGAACTGCCACAATACCGAATGTGAGGTTAAAATATTTCACATCGTTTAAACCCTCTTTCTCCATAATTTTTTTGAATTCTTTCTGGTTGGGGAATTCCATGACGGAATCGGGGAGGTATTGATACGCATATCTTTTGCCCGAAATAATTCCACCTATAAATGGCAGGATTCTTTTAAAATAGAGGTGATAGATTTTCTTGAGGATTTTATTGGATGGATTTGTAAACTCAAGTATGACAACCTTGCCATTTTGCTTTATAACCCTCCTCATCTCTCTTATTCCTCTTCTTATATCAGAAAAATTTCTGACACCAAAGGCTGATATTGCTCCATCAAAGTAATTATCTTCAAATGGTAAGCCCATAGCATTTGTCTCCAGCAGAGTGATGCTATCTGAAAGCCTCTCCCTTTCAGCCTTTTTTCTCCCTGCGTAAATCATCTCAGGTGTGAAATCTACCCCGATAATCTTTTTTCCACCCCCCCCCTGCCTTACAATCTCTATTGCACAATCCCCTGTCCCTGTTGCAACATCCAAAAATAAAACGCCACCTGATTTTAATAGCTCTCTAACGGCAAACTTCCTCCAGTAAACATCCCTCCTCAGACTCAAGAGCTTATTTAAAAGGTCATATCGGTGGGCTATGTCGGAAAACATCTCTTTGACAAAGGCATCTTTATTTTCCTGAATTGGCATAAAATTATTCTAACATGGACACTATTTTCATGGTAACTTAAAAGCAACTGGCAGTAAAACTAATTGTCTCGCCTGTGAAGTATGACTTTAAACTTTTATTTTTATGATATGTATTGTAACATTAATCTGCATGGAGAAATGGAGCGAGCTTGAAATTGTAACTGAAGAAAGAAAGAAATTCCCGTTTCTTCATCTTTTATTACTGCTTATTACCTTTATAAGCACAATGCTGGCAGGGGCAATCCAGGAAGGTATAAACCCCATAGTCCAGCCTCATTTAATATATAAAGGACTTCCATTTTCTCTGACCCTTATGCTTATACTGGGGACACATGAAATAGGACATTATATCGCTTCAAAGAAGAATGGTGTAAGTGCCACACTTCCGTATTTTATTCCTGCACCATCACTCCTTGGAACATTTGGGGCTTTTATAAAAATGAAATCCCCTATACCTGATAGAAAGGCACTTCTGAAAATAGGCGTCTCAGGCCCTATAGCTGGTTTCATAATCGCACTGCCGGCAACCATCATTGGACTTTGGCTGTCTGAAGTAAGAGAGCCGTCACAAATAAAGGAGGGTATATCACTTGGCTCATCACTCCTCCTCTCTTTTTTGACGAAGGGCATACTCGGAGTCACAGATGATACTGCTGATATTCTTCTCCACCCTGTGGCATTTGCCGGGTGGATTGGGCTATTTGTAACTGCATTAAATCTCCTTCCTATGGGACAGCTTGACGGCGGGCACATAACATATTCATTGTTCAAAAGCTGGCATAAGTATCTTTCATGGCTCATCTTTATCTCCCTTATTCCGCTTGGATTCCTCTGGGAAGGCTGGCTTTTATGGGTTGCGGCTGTATTCGTTTTCGGATTGAGGCATCCGCAGTTGATTGATGAAACAACACCGCTTGATAAGGGAGATAAGATTCTTGGTGTAATTGCAATTATTATCTTTATCATTACATTCATACCTGTTCCATTTAAAATTTGATTATGTTACTTGTTGGACTTACCGGAGGAATAGCTGCAGGAAAGAGTTTGGTATCCGAGATACTCAGGGGATTGGGGGCTTATATAATTGATGCCGACAAGATTGCACGGCAGGTTGTTGAGCCTGAAAAACCTGCATGGTTTGAGATAGTAAAATTTTTTGGGAGAGACATTATAAATAAGGATAAAACAATCAACAGGAAAAGGCTTGGTGAAATTATATTCAATGACCCTGTCAAAAAAAGGAAATTGGAGGAGATAGTTCATCCAAAGGTAATAGAAGAAGAGAACAGGCTGGTTAAGGAATATGGGAGAAAAAATCCTAATGGCATTGTGATTATAGACGCAGCCCTTCTGATTGAGGCGGGGAGTCATAAGAGGGTGGATAAATTAATTGTAGTTTATGCCGATAAAGAAACTCAATTTAAAAGATTATCTGAGAGGGATGGATTGAGCCGAGCCGATGCCGAGAAAAGAACAGCCTCCCAGCTGCCATTGGATAAAAAGGTTAAAATGGCGGATTTTGTTATAGATAATAGTAAGGGTATTGAAGAAACACGGAGACAGACTATTGATATATTTAATAAGTTAAGCGGTAGATTCAAATAGTTGCAATTATTGAGATTTTTTGTAAAATATGGACACTAAAGAGGATTGTCTATGGAGATGATTGATATAATCGCAGAGCTTAACAGGATTATAAAAAACATTGACAGGGCAGTTATAGTATCAAAAGAGGTTAATGAAATTCTGAATAAAGTGGAGGTGTAAGGAGAATTAAGGGCTATGATAGCTGGGGTTGGGGTTGATATTGTAAAGATTGGGAGGATAAAGACTGCGGTTGACAGATGGGGGGAGAAGTTTATGGATAGGGTGTTTACAGAAGATGAAAAAAATTATTCCCTTAGCAAATATAATCCATATCCTCATCTTGCGGCGAGGTTTGCCTATAAAGAGGCATTGGCCAAGGCACTGGGGACAGGGTTCGGGATGGGCATAAAATGGAAGGATATAGAATTAATAAGAAATGAGAATGGCAAACCTGAGGCGAAGCTTAACGGGACTGTAAAAGAATTAGCCGACAGGAAGAACATTAAGAATGTTATGGTCAGTATCTCACATGATACCGATTACGCTATTGCGTATGTAACAATACTAAACTAATTGGACGAAGGTAAAACACATTTCTCCGCTTCCCTTATTTTTTTGTTTTTTATGAAAATTGTAACCGCAAAAGAGATGCAGGATATAGACAGGATTGCGATTGATGATTATGGGATTCCAGGCATTGTCCTCATGGAAAATGCCGCAAAAGGGGTAGTTGCATCCCTATTTAAAAAATTTCCTGATATTAAAGATAAAAAAGTAGGGATATTTGCTGGGAAGGGGAATAACGGCGGTGATGGTCTTGCAGTGGCGAGGCTCCTTACTGATAAAGGTATTGCAACAGAAGTCTATCTCCTATCAAAAAAGGATACGCTTAAGGGTGATGCAAAGACCAATCTGGATTCAGCCGAAGGGATGGGTATAAAAATCCTTGAGATAGTTTCATTAGATGAACTTGAAGCTGTTAAAGATAGTATCCTCAAGAATGATATTTTTATTGATGCCATATTTGGAACAGGTTTAACCTCAGGTGTTAAGGGATACTACACAGATGTAATAAATTTTATAAATTCTTCAAAAAAGTTTGTCCTTTCCATTGATATACCCTCAGGCTTAAGCTCTGACACAGGGGAAGTTATAGGTGAGCATATAATGGCAGACCTTACAGTTGCCCTATGCCTTCCAAAGATTGGGGAGATACTTTATCCAGCGGCTGAATATGTAGGGGAATTAGATGTAGTAGATATAGGTATACCTGAATTAATTATTAATAACCGAGATATTAAAATAAATCTCATTGAAGAGAAAGATGCAGCAGGAATACTCCCAAAAAGAAAACCCGATACACATAAAGGGACTTATGGACATTTGGTTGTCATTGCCGGCTCAAGGGGGAAGGGTGGGGCGGCGGCTTTATCAAGCATATCTGCACTAAGGGCTGGCACAGGACTAGTCACGCTTGCATTACCTGAGTGTCTGAATATATCCTTTGAGGCAGGCATCCCTGAGGTTATGACACTTCCGCTTCCTGATACAAAAGAGGGGACTATTGATAAGTCCGCACTGAATATATTAATAAAATTTTTGGAGGGGAAATCCGCACTCCTGATAGGGCCTGGTATTACAACCAATCCATCTACATCTTCACTAATAAAAAATCTTATAAAAAAAGTCAGTTGTCCGATGCTTATTGATGCAGATGCTCTGAATATAATAGCTGATAAGATAGAGTTACTTAAAGATAAACTATTCCCTGTAATAGTGACACCTCACCCCGGCGAGATGGCAAGGATGCTAAATACAACATCAAAGGAGATACAGGCTAATAGAATTGAATCAAGCCGAAAACTATCTGTTGAATATGGGATATATGTAATATTAAAAGGTGCAAGGACTATTGTTGCTACTCCGGAAGGTGAAGTATATGTAAACCCAACTGGAAATCCCGGAATGGCTACAGCGGGGACAGGCGATGTCCTTTCAGGAATTATTGCCGGATTCATGACACAGGGATTATCAGCAAGAGATTCATCAATACTCGGTGTATATCTGCATGGATTGGCTGGAGATATTGGTGCAGAAAAATTAAGTCAGACTGCACTTATTGCAAGTGATTTATTAAAAACATTTCCAGAGGCAATTAAGAGAGTGGAAAGATTTAATGAGAAAATGCCTTAAGAGGGGTAAAGAAAAGATTAATATCAACCTATCTACCCCTCTTATAAAATAAATCAAAACTATACCCCTGTCTCACTCCCCTTATAGGCAGACCTTACCCTTTCCTTTTTTTCTTCTATAAAATCCTTCATCTTGCCTATGCCTTCTTTAGATTTGTCCAATACTGTGCCATAGGTATCTATTACAGTGTCTCTTACTTTTTCAGCAGTATCTTTTATCTTCTCTCTTGTCTCTTTACCTGCTGCTGGTGCAAAAAGAATCCCGAGTGCAGCACCTACGGCACCACCCAAAAGGAATGCCAAGGTTACCTCTAACATTGTTGAGCCTTTATTCTCTGACATTCAAATCACCCCCTTTTCCTTTTTAAAGATTTTAGCGTGTACAAAATTCCCCCAACAAGCCCCGCCGCTACTACAAATGGTTTCTTAACATTTTTGGCAATAGCTTCTGTAATATAAGGAAGCTTACTACCGACAGTCTTGAATTTTTCTATAGCATCACCAATTCCATCAATCTGCCCCCTGACCTTGTCAATTACAGGGACTGTTTCTTTTAAAACAACCTTTGCATCCTCAGAAAGCTCCTGAATACTCCTCGCAGTCTGACGGAGTTGAATTATAGCAGGTATTAAATACACTACGAGCATTAAAAATCCAATTGCTATCAGAAAGACTGAGAGTTCTATAAGTGTAACAGTAAAAGTCATTTGATTTATTCCTCCGATATAAATATATATTTAAATATGAGGTTAGTCAACCTGAAAAAGTCTTTTTTATGAATAATAGCCCCAGATTGTCATTACAATAAAGCTAAGCGTCAATAGGATACCTATGAATGTTGCAATAGGGCGTCTTAAGGGGTGTCTTTCTGGATGCTTGTCAAAAAAAGGGAATATGATTAAAAGAAATATTATTATCCCCTGACCAATCACACCCAATATCTTTGGAGCCCCTCTGCCAAGGAATTCAAATATCTCGGCAGCCTTTAAAAACTGATACCCTGCAAGAAAATACCATTCAGGCTTTATATGCTCAGGTGTTACAAATGGGTCAGCCTTCTCACCCAGATGCGGCGGAAAAAGAGTAACAAGTGAAATCATAACTCCCATTATAAGGAGTATAATTATAACTTGTTCAAAAACATGGTGAGGGAAGAACCAATGCGCCTCCCCTTTTTCTATCTTCTCTAACTTCTCTCTTATTGGAAGATGCTTTGTTTCAACCTCTTTTTTGAACATATTTGAACATAGATTAAAAATAGAAAATAAGAACTATACCCGTAAGTGAAAGATTATCAAAGAAGGCAAAGAAAGTCATCAAGAAAATTATGGGAAACTCCTCCTCCTTTTTCTGTTTTTTTATTTAAGTGTCTGTGGTAAAATATCATGCATTTTGAAAACATGATAAGTGTTTTTATGTAAGCAATTCTATTAAGAAAGGAGAAAAAGAATGGCAAAGGTTTATTATGAGAAGGATGCGGATTTAAAGTATTTGAAAGGTAAGACAATTGCAGTGATTGGTTATGGAAGTCAGGGGCATGCACATGCTCTAAATTTAAAGGAAAGCGGTCAAAATGTAATTGTGGGTTTAAGAAAAGGGAGTGATTACTGGAATAAGGCAAATGGTTCAGGACTTAAGGTTGAAACGGCATCTGATGCTGCAAAAAAGGCGGATATTATAATGATGCTGATTCCCGATACGAAACAGAGAGAGGTCTTTGAAAATGATATAAGACCGAATTTAAAAAAAGGTAATGCAATTGCCTTTGCCCATGGTTTTAATATACATTTTGGCCAGATTGTCCCGCCAAAAGATATAGATGTATTCATGGTAGCACCAAAGGGTCCGGGGCATCTTGTCCGCAGGGTTTATACTGAAGGGAAAGGCGTTCCATGTCTCATAGCAGTCTATCAGGATGCTACAGGAAGGGCAAAGAATATCGGGCTCGCATACGCAAAGGGTATCGGTGGGACAAGGGCAGGCGTAATTGAGACTACATTTAAAGAGGAGACCGAGACCGATTTATTCGGGGAGCAGGCAGTCCTCTGCGGCGGTGCTTCTGAATTGATAAGGGCAGGTTTTGATACACTTGTAAAGGCAGGCTATCAGCCGGAGGTTGCATATTTTGAGTGCCTCCATGAATTGAAGCTTATTGTAGATTTAATTTATGAAGGGGGTATCAGCAATATGAGATATTCCATTAGTGAGACTGCGAAATATGGCGATATTACAAGGGGCCCAAGGGTAATAACAGATGAGACACGCAGGGAGATGAAAAAGATTTTGCATGAAATCCAATCAGGGGAATTTGCAAGGGAATGGATAGTGGAGACTCAGGCTAACCGCCCTGTGTATAACGCCCTCCTCAAAAAAGGTGCAGAGCATAAGATTGAAGAGGTCGGAGAGAAGTTGAGGAAGATGATGGGGTGGATTGGGAAGAAGGTGATCTGAAAGGTTATTCCGAGCGAAGCGAGGAATCTCATAAAATGCCAATTCCAATAGTTTCCGATGGATTCAGATTTATTATTCCCCTATTCATTTTGTCAGGCATATCAATTTATTTTTGCCTAACGGTTCTCTCAATAATATTAAGTATTCTAACTATCTTTGTAATTGGTTTTTTCCGTGACCCTGAGAGGGAGATTCCAACAGGCGAGGGGATAGTTGTATCACCTGCTGACGGAAAGGTAGTAAAAATACAGGGTGTAAAGGGTGATGCAATTTATGGCGGGGATGCAGTATGTATAAGCATATTTCTCTCCATATTCAATGTCCATGTAAACCGCGCCCCTTATGAAGGTGTGATAAAAAAGGTTGTATATAATCACGGTAAATTCCTTGCCGCCTTTGACGATAAGGCATCACTTTTGAATGAGCAGAATTCAATTTTAATTGAATCCCAAAACGGGAAAAAGGTTTTGGTTAAACAGATTGCAGGGCTTATTGCAAGAAGGATAGTTTGCTGGGTAAAGGAAGGGGATAGAGTTGAAAGAGGGATGAGATACGGCTTAATCAGATTCGGCTCAAGGGTAGATATTTTTCTGCCTCCTGACACTGAGCTTGCCGTAAAGGTGGGGGATAAGATAAAGGGAGGAATAAATATCATAGGGAGATTAAAGGTATGAAACTTAAAAAGGGTGTCTATATAATCCCGAATTTGTTTACCACTGGAAATTTTTTCTGCGGGTTCTATGCCATAATTTCAGTGTTCAATCAGCAGTTTTATAATGCCGCAGTAGCGATTATTGTTGCAATTATATTTGACGGGCTTGATGGGAAGATTGCAAGGCTTACCCATTCTTCCAGTGATTTTGGATTGGAATACGATTCTCTATCAGACCTTATATCCTTTGGGCTGGCACCGGGTCTGCTGGTATATTCATGGGTCTTACAGCCATTTGGAAGAATCGGCTGGCTTGCGGCATTTTTATTTGTTATTTGTGGTGCCTTAAGGCTTGCCCGATATAATGTTCAGGATACATCAGATGTGAGAAACCTTGACTTTACAGGGCTTCCGATTCCGGCGGCGGCAGGTGTAATCGCATCTACTGTGATAATGGCAAAAGACCTTCTCTTTGTGGAGAAGATAGAGCCATTTATTTTGGTAATGACGGTATATCTACTCGCCTTTCTGATGGTGAGCAATATAAGGTACAGAAGTTTCAAAAGGCTCGATTTAAGAAAGAAAAAGCCCTTTAATATTCTGGTATTTGCAATCTTATTTATTTACATTATTGCAACCATACCAGAACTTATGATTTTTGTAATAACCGTTATATATGCATTGTCAGGTCCTGTAGAAAGAGTGTTGTTTCATAAAAAGATGAAGCAGGAGGAGATAGTGGATGTAGAGGATAAAACTATTGGAGGTAGTCTGTGAGTAACAGGGTAATAATATTTGATACAACACTGAGGGATGGTGAGCAGTCACCGGGCTTCAGTATGAATATAGAAGAAAAGATTATCATGGCAAAACAGCTTGCAAAACTCAATGTGGATGTCATTGAGGCAGGTTTCCCGATAGCATCTGAAGGGGACTTTGAGGCTGTTAAGGAGATTGCAAGGAATGTAAAGGGTCCGACCATTGCAGGCCTTTCAAGGGTTATTATCAAAGATATTGACCGTGCATGGGAGGCATTAAAATTTGCAAAGAGGAATAGGATTCATACCTTTGTTGCAACATCAGATATTCATCTCAAATATCAGTTAAAAAAGGGGAGGGAAGAGGTGCTTGATGATGCAGTAAGGGGAGTCAAACATGCAAAGAAATATACTAATGATGTGGAGTTCTCTGCAATGGATGCAGTGAGGAGTGATATAGATTACCTCTGCCTTGTTCTTGAGGCTGTTATTGATTCAGGTGCGACAACAGTGAATATCCCTGATACTGTCGGCTATGCAATTCCTTACGAATTTGGAAAGATGATAAAAACTATTAAAGAGAATGTTTCCAATATAGATAAGGCGATTATCAGTGTCCACTGCCACAATGACCTTGGGCTTGCGGTTTCCAATTCAATAAGTGCAGTTCAAAATGGCGCGAGGCAGGTAGAATGCACAATAAACGGCATCGGAGAGAGGGCTGGAAATGCCTCAATGGAAGAAGTTGTGATGGCGGTTAAGGTTAGGAGAGATTTTCTCCCATATATTACAAGGGTAAAGACAAAAGAGATTTATAAGACAAGCAGGCTCCTCTGCACAATTACAGGTATATCAGTCCAGCCGAACAAGGCGATAGTGGGTGAGAACGCATTTGCCCATGAATCAGGGATTCATCAGGATGGTGTATTAAAAGAGAGGACTACTTATGAAATCATGACACCTGAATCCATAGGGCTTACAAAGAGCAGGCTCGTCCTCGGAAAACATTCGGGTCGCCATGCCTTTTCAAAGAGGCTTGAAGATTTGGGAATAAAACTAAATAAGATAGAATTGGATAAGGCATTTGTGAGATTTAAAAAACTTGCTGACATTAAAAAGGAGATATTTGATGAAGACCTTGAAGTGATTGTAGAAGATGAGATTGCTAAGGCAGAAGAGGTGTATAAATTAGAATATATCCAAACTACTACTGGAAATCAGACACTGCCCACTGCAACCATTAAACTTAAGAAAGGGAAGCAGATTATTCAGGATGCAGGAATAGGTGATGGACCTGTGGATGCCACCTATAAGGCTATTGAGAGAATAACAGGGATACCCGGAAAACTTATCTCTTATTCAATCAGGGCAGTGACAGGTGGTAAGGATGCTATCGGTGAGGTTGTTGTAAAGGTCAGCTTCAATGGTGAACTGGTTACAGGGAAGGGTGCAAGCACCGATGTTATTGAGGCGAGTGCAAAGGCATATCTCAACGCAGTGAATAAAGTGGCAGGTAAAACAAAAGTTAAGAGAGTTAAAGAGTTGAAGAGTCCGAGAGTCTAATTCAATAACTCCCAAACTCATTAACTCATAAACTTTTTTTATGGCATGGTTTTTAAGGAGCAAAACTCCGAAAGAAAAATTAAAGGTTAAAAAGCTCAATATCCCTGAAGGGCTATGGCTAAAGTGTGATAGCTGTAAGGAGATAATATATAAGACTGAGCTTGATAAAAACTATAGGGTCTGTCCGAAGTGTAATCACCATCACCGGATGAATGCCTCACAGAGAATTTCTCTCTTGGTTGACAATGGGAGTTTTGTTGACATGGACACCCGTATAACCCCTGAAGACCCGCTTAGATTCAGGGATACAAAAAGATATAAGGACAGATTGAGGACATATTCCAAAAAGACAGGGATTAGAGATGCAGTTATTTGCGGTGAGGGGATGCTCAACGGCCACAAGGCCCAGATTTGTGCAATGGAATTTGGTTTCATGGGCGGCAGTATGGGTTCTGTAGTCGGTGAAAAAATAACGAGGGCTATTGAAAGGGCGGCATCTGAAAAAAACCCGCTTATTGCCATATCATGTTCAGGCGGCGCCAGAATGCAGGAGGGGATTCTTTCCCTCATGCAGATGGCAAAGACCTCAGTTGCACTTGCACAACTATCCGAGGCTAAAGTTCCTTTTATCTCTGTGCTAACTGACCCTGTGACAGGCGGTGTTACTGCGAGTTTTGCGATGCTCGGGGATGTAATCATTGCAGAGCCTAATGCACTTGTCGGATTTGCGGGACCAAGGGTCATTGAGCAGACAATAAAACAGAAACTCCCTGAGGGATTTCAGCGGGCAGAGTTTCTCCTTGAACACGGGATGATTGATATGGTTGTTCACAGGAAGGACTTGAAAAATACAATAGGAAAGCTGTTGGATTTACTGGAAAGAACAAAAACTTAATAAGCCACAGAGCCACAGAGAATAAAAAAATAAAAGATTAATTTTGGTCACAGATAAACACAGATTTTTTAGGATTTAAAAAGAAAATAATTTTATTTGTGTTTGATTTGTGTAAATCTGTGTCCCATTTATTCATCTTTTCTCTGTGTCTCCGTGCCTCTGTGGTTAATTTTAAATTTCCTATCCTGTAATCTTCTTTATTTCCCCTTTACCCTCTCTCAATATTATTGGTGAATCTCCTGTAAGGTCAACTATAGTGGATGGCTCTGATATAAGGGGTCCCTCATCAATTATCAGGTCAAGTGAAGACCCAAGCTTATCTTCAATGTCGTCAGGATTATTCAGTTCCTCTTCTGTTGAGATATTTGCACTGGTTGTAATCAGAGGATGTCCTAATTCTTTAACGACGGCAAGGCATATTTTATGGTCGGGTATCCTGATACCCACAGTCTTTTTCTTGCTCATTATCTTTTTTGGTGTTATTGAAGACGCCTCAAGGATAAATGTATAGGGGCCCGGCAGAGATCTCTTCATTATTCTATATGCATAGTTAGATACAATGGCATACTGGCTTATGTCGCTTAAATCAGCACAGATAAAGCTCATGGGTTTATTTTTCTCCCTTTTTTTTATCTGATATATTTTTTCTATCCCCTTCTTATTAAATATATCACACCCTATTCCGTAAATAGTATCTGTGGGATAGGCTATTACTCTGCCGTCCTTTAAAATCTGGACAACCTTTTTTATTAATCTCGGTTGCGGAAAATCCCGATTTATGACAATTCTCATGGTCTAATTCTATAAATATGTGAATATGGTTGTCAATAAAAGAAGATGCTTATTTTTCCTTTGCTTTTCGGCGGTGGATATGCTATAAAACTGAAATCTACGGAAGGATAGACTTTCTATAATATAAACCCCGTAAGATCTTCGGTCTCTTATGGGGTAAACCTCAATTTTTATTAATATTCCGGGGTGCATTATGGACATTAAACTTCATCATAAAATAAATCAATTAGATTCCATATTTTTGGGATTGGATATAGGCTCTGTAAGTGTCAAGACTGTCATTGTAAATCACAACAAGGACATAGTAGAAAATTATTATGAGAGACACAAGGGACAGCCTATCCGGATTGTCTTCAACAGGCTAAGGGATATATTAAATAAAACCCCCATTGAAAATATTTCAGATGTAGCAGTAACAGGCTCCGGCGGCGAATTGGTGGCAAAACTCCTCGGTGCCGATTTTGTCAATGAGATAGTGGCACATGCAAAGGCAGTCGGAAAACTCTATCCCCATATAAGGACTGTTATTGAAATGGGAGGGGAGGATTCAAAGCTCATCCTCTTCAAAGAAGATAAAGGCAAAGACGAGACGGTGTTGGAAGATTTTGCAATGAATACACTATGTGCCGCAGGGACAGGCTCTTTCCTTGACCAGCAGGCTGCCCGCATAGAGGTATCAATAGAAAAAGAGTTCGGCGAGATGGCACTTAAATCAAAATGCCCTCCGAGAATTGCAGGGAGGTGCAGTGTATTTGCAAAGTCAGATATGATTCACCTCCAGCAGATCGGGACGCCTGTTCATGACATTGTTGCAGGGCTCTGCTATGCAGTGGCAAGGAGTTTTAAGAGTAATATTGGACGAGGTAAAGATTTTAAGAAGCCGATAGCATTTCAGGGTGGTGTGGCAGCAAATAGCGGACTGGTGAAGGCTTTTGAAGATATTCTCGGACTTAAAGAGGGTGAGCTTATGATTCCGCAATACAATGCATCAATGGGTGCAATAGGTGCTGTATTTGTTGTGATGGATGATAAGGCGAAGACAGTATCAAGGTTTAAGGGATTAAGTGCAATTGAAGATTATCTAAGGGCAAAAAAAGTCATAGGCGGCGGGCTTGAAAGGTTATTGAGGCCTGACAATGGGCATAATGATATTCATATAATAAAGATAAATACAGCTAAAAAGACAGATGTTATTATTGGTATAGATGTGGGCTCATTGAGTACGAATGTAGTTGCCATTGACAGGGATAAAAATGTGGTGGCAAGGAGATACCTGAGAACGGCAAGCAAGCCTATAGATGCTGTAAAGAGGGGGCTTTTTGAGATAGGTAATGAGATAGGCGGTTATGTTAATGTGGTTGGTGTCGGAACTACAGGCTCCGGAAGATATATGACAGGTGATTTTGCCGGGGCAGATATTGTAAAAAATGAAATAACTGCACAGGCGACTGCATCAATTCATTTTGAGCCGCATGTTGATACAATCTTTGAGATTGGCGGGCAGGACTCAAAGTATGTCTCGCTGAAAAATGGCGCTGTTGTGGATTTTGAAATGAATAAGGTATGTGCTGCAGGGACAGGCTCATTTTTAGAGGAGCAGGCAGAGAAACTCGGCATAAGCATTGAGAATGAGTTTAGTGAGTTTTCTTTTAATTCAATAACCCCGGGTAAGTTTGGTGACAGGTGCACAGTATTCATGGAGTCTGACCTTGTATCTTACCAGCAAAAGGGTGCTGTAAAAGAGGACCTCGTATCCGGGCTTGCATACTCTATTGTCCACAATTATCTGAATAGGGTAGTCGGTGACAGGAGGATAGGAGAGAGGATACTCTTTCAGGGGGGCGTTGCATGGAATAAGGCTGTAGTATCGGCATTTGAGAAGGTTACAGGCAAGAGGATAACTGTCCCGCCGCATCATGATGTCACAGGTGCGATTGGTGTTGCAATCCTAGCACTTAATTATATTAAGAGGAGAGAGGGATATAAGACAAATTTTAAGGGATTTGACCTTTCAAACAGGAAATACAAGGTAAGCACATTTGAGTGTAAGGCATGTGCGAATGTCTGTAATGTCAGCAAAGTCCAGTTTGAAAATGAAAAGCCCCATTTCTACGGTGCGAGGTGTGAGATATTTGAGGTTGACAAGAAAAAGGTTGAAAATAACACCCCTGACCTCTTTGCTGAGAGAGAAAAACTTGTATTTTCAGGATTGGATGCAAACTCCAAACCCCAAACTCCAAACTCCAAACTTAGAATAGGTATTCCCCGTGTCCTCTATTTTTACGAGTTGTTTCCATACTGGAATAGATTTTTAAGGGAATTGGGTTTTGAGGTTGTTCTCTCTGATGTTACAAATCAAAATACAATACACAGCTCTATGGAGAAGGTGACAGCAGAGACATGCTTTCCGATAAAGGTAATCCATGGCCATATATTGGAATTGATTGAAAAGAAGGTTGACTACATATTTTTTCCGAGTTTTGTTAGTATGAACAAAAAGGACTCAGAGTTCCCCCAGAGCCACAGTTGTCCCCTTGTTCAGTCTGCCCCATATCTAATAAATGCTGCAATAAATATGGAGAAGAGCGGGGTTAAATTTTTAACCCCTCCAATTTTATTCCAGATGGGGGATAAGGCAGTAGAGAAGGAATTAATAAAGATGGGAAAGGAATTAGGGGTTCCATCATCAAAGATAAAGGCTGCAATGAAGTCTGCGCAAGATGAGCAGAATAGATTTGCAGACAGTATAAAAAAGAGGGGTGAAGAGGTTGTCAATGAATTGACAGATGATGACAGGGCTGTTGTATTAATAAGCAGGCCGTATAACGGCTGTGACTCTGGATTAAATCTGGACCTGCCAAAGAAATTGAGGGAGATGAATGTAATCGCCATCCCGATGGATTTTCTCCCCCTTGATACAAAAGAGATTGCAGATAAATATCCTGATATGTACTGGAGGTCGGGGCAGAAGATGATAGCTGCAGCGGATTTCATAAGCAAGAATAAAAAGTTAAATGCAATATATATCTCAAATTTCAAATGTGGTCCCGATTCTTTCATTGATTATCATATAAGGGAGGAGATGGGGGGAAAACCTTATCTTCAGCTTGAGATTGATGAGCACAGCGCCGATGCAGGGTTTATAACGAGGTGTGAGGCATTCTTTGACAGCCTTGAAAATACAAAGGAACTGGAGTTTGAGAAGAAAAGCAGAAAAGGCATAAATACATTTAATCATAAAGACAGGATTGTTTATCTCCCCTATATGTGTGACCATGCCTATTCTCTATCTGCATCCTTAAGGGCATGCGGTATAAATGCGGAAGTCCTTCCTGAGTCAGATGAAAAATCGCTTGAAATCGGGAGGAGATATACAACAGGCAAGGAGTGCCTCCCTTTTACAATTACAACAGGTGATATGATAAAGAAGACAAAGGAGAGCGGGTTTGACTCGTCAAAGATTGCCTTTTTTATGCCGACTGCCGATGGGCCATGCAGATTCGGGCAGTATAGGAGTGTCCAGAGGCTCTTCCTGGATGAGATGGGATTGGCAGATGTTCCAATTATATCTCCTGATGCAAAGGATTCTTATGGTGAGTTTGGTGACTTGAGGACAAAATTCCGAAGGCTTGCATGGAGGGGGCTGGTGGCTACAGATATACTCCAGAAGATAACCCATGAGGTGAGACCATACGAAGTCAATAAAGGTGAGACTGACAGGATATACAAGAACTGTCTTGAAATGATATGCAAGGCTGTAGAGGCTGGCGGAGATGAGATATTTGGAGTAATGGGGGAGATAAGAGATTTATACAAAGGTGTGGCAGTTGATAAAAAAGAGAAGAGGCCAATTATAGGTCTTGTAGGTGAGATATATCTCAGGTCACATTACTTTTCTAATCAGAATATAATAGGAAAGATAGAAGGGCTTGGGGGCGAGGTCTGGCTTACACCGATTGCAGAGTGGATATTCTACTGCACGGATAGATATATAGCAAGGGGGATGGCTGAAAGAAAATATGGCGATGTCTTGAGGGGCTATGCCCAACATTTTATCCAGAAACAGGATGAACATAAACTCCTTAAACCTTTTAAGGGTGTGCTTTCAAATTTTGAAGAGCCTTCAAGCAAAGAAGTTCAGGAGAAGAGCCTTAAATATCTTCATCCCACATTTGAAGGAGAGGCGATACTATCCATAGGAAAGTCTGTAGATTATGTAGAAAAAGGGGTGTCGGGTATAGTCAATATAATGCCCTTCACATGCATGCCGGGCATGGTTGTAACGGCATTGTCAAAGAAGTTCAAGGAGGATTATAATAATATACCATGGCTCAATATGGTGTATGATGGCCAGCAGGACGGCCAGTCACAGACGAGGCTGGAGGCATTCATATATCAGGCAAGGCAGCATAGGGAGAAGAACTAAGAATTGAAACCATAAATTAGGGATTGAAAAAATAGTTTTTTTGAGGCATAATTCATAATTCGTAACTTTTTATTCCAATTGGAAGGGAGGTGGCTTAAAGAATGGCATTAAAGATTACTGAGGAATGTGTAAATTGTGGAGTCTGTGAACCCGAATGTCCAAATGGGTCTATAAGTGAAGGGTCGGATATCTATGTAATTGACCCTAACAAATGCACTGAATGTGTCGGTTTCTTTGACGAGCCTCAGTGTGTAGAGGTATGTCCTGTGGATTGTATAATCCCTGACCCCGACCACAAGGAGACAAGGGAACAGCTTCTTGTGAAGAAGGAGAAGCATGCAGGGAAGTAATATATATAAAATTTACCACAGAGGCACGGAGAACACAGAGAAAGAATTTTAGATTTACAATTTTTAAATTTATTTTTTCTCTGTGCCTCTGTGTCTCAGTGGCTTATTAGGTTTTGTTTTTTTAATTATGTTAGACAGAGAATTAGGTTCAGAGTGGGAAGGTGAAGATATAAATAGTGTAGAAGAAACGATAGATGAGGGGAAGGGTCTATTCCTGTCTCTGTCATTTCTTGTGATATTGCTATTCTCTGTTTCTACGGCTTTTATCTGGTATATGATAAAGCCCCGCCTTATAGGGATATCGCCATACCTCTATACTATGGGAGGCATTGCAGCAGGCATCTTTATTTTTTATACTCTTTTAAAATTTACCGTTACAGTATTGTCGGTAATCATCGGAAAAAATCTCCTCCCTTTTTTAAATATAAACAGTCCCGGCATAGTAATATTAATCTGCCAATATGCTATAAAGATTGGGAAGACATTTGGTATATCAATAGACAGGATAGGAAATTCCTTTGTCCATTTTAACAACTCCTTGATGAGGGTGATAAAAAAGGGGAGCAGAAATGAGAGGCTCCTTGTCCTCCTCCCAAGGTGCATACAAAACTCTAAATGCAAGCAGAGGGTTGCTGAGGATATAAATAATTGCAAAGACTGCGGGAAGTGCGTCATTACAGAATTTAAGGCATTAAGCAAAGAATACAGGTTTCATATAAATGTTGCCACAGGCGGAAGTCTGGCGCGGAAGGTGGTCTATAAGTTAAGGCCGTCATCAATACTGGCTGTTGCATGTGAAAGGGAACTTGTCAGCGGGATTCAGGATACAGGTTCAATCAGGGTCTTTGCTATACCAAATCTTCGTCCCGAGGGCCCATGTAAAAATACAACAGTGGATATGGATAAAGTCAGGGATGCAATAAAATTCATATATGATAATGAAACTGAAAATTTGAGTCTTGATGACAAGGTGAGCGGGGCAATTGTTGGGGCAGGGGCAAGGGGATGATTTTTATCATGAGGTTATGTTAATATATGCAGGGGAAGGAAGTAGATGTTTTTTGTAAGGAGGAAAGATGCTTAAGGAAAGGGTAGAAAAAGTTTTGGATGAAATCAGACCAGCCCTGCAGATGGATGGAGGGGATGTGGAATTGGTTGATGTGGAAGAGAGTGGTGTGGTTAAGGTAAAACTTATGGGTAACTGTGGTTCCTGTCCGAGTTCCACTATGACACTCAAGATGGGGATTGAAAGGGCAATAATGGAGAACATCCCTGAAGTTGTAAGTGTAGAACAGGTATGGTAAGAAATTAAAGTAGGCAGTAGGCAGTAGACAGTAGGCAGTAATTGTTTTTTTACTGCTTACTCCTTACTGTATACTGCTTACTCTTTTTTTGGAGGTATTTTAATGGTCAATGAAGCTTATGCAATGGCTCCTCTTCCGGGTGGTGAGGGTGGAGCAGGGTCTTTATTTATGAGTATGCTGCCGATAATAGCAATGTTTGCTATTTTTTATTTTCTTCTAATAAGACCCCAGTCAAAGAAACAGAGGGAGCATCAGTTAATGCTTGATAATCTTAAAGAGGGGGATAATGTTATAACAACAGGTGGTATATACGGGACAATCGCCAAAATTAAGGAAGATGCCATAACCCTTCAGGTTGCTGAGAATGTAAAGGTGAAGATAGGGAAGGGTTACATAGCAGCACTTAAAGGAAAAGAGGATTAAAAGAACAAAAAACTAATTAAACCACTGAGGCACTGAGACACAGAGGAAAAGCCAAAAATAAAAGACTGAATTTGGACGCAGATGAACACAGATTATTAGGATTTAAAACAAAAAAACTGTGTCCTATAATTTTATTTCTTAGTGCCTCTGCGTCTCTGTGGTTAATATTTTTATGAGTAAGAGGGCGTTGGTAAAGGAATTGACTCGTGATGAAATAACACTTGATGCCGTTAAACAGCATCCAAGGGTTAAGGTTTATATAGAAAAGGCAAATGAACACCTGAATGGCATCGGTTATACAGAGCATGGCTACCGTCATGCCGGTCTGGTGGCTGAGATTGCCTTTAATATCTTAGAGAGGCTTGGCTATCAAAGGAGATATTGTATTGCCGCCTCAATTGCAGGCTACCTGCATGATATGGGTAATCTCCTCGGCAGGGATAATCACTGGCAGTCAGGGGCAATACTGGCTAAGGACATACTGATTGATGTCGGTATGAATATAGAAGATGTTGCTGTGATTATGAATGCCATAGCAAACCATGAGGAGGGTGTGGGTGAGCCGACAACCCCTGTAACTGCGGCACTGATTCTGGCAGATAAGGCGGATGTCCATGTATCAAGGGTGAGGAATCCTGATATGAAGACATTTGATATTCATGACAGGGTAAATTATGCAGTCAAGCACTCTTTCTTAAGGGTGGATGCTGAAAATAAAAAGATTTCTCTGGAATTGACAATAGATACTGCAGTATCGCAGGTTATGGAATATTTTGAGATATTTCTTTCAAGGATGATAATAAGCAGGAGGGCAGCCAAATTTTTAGGCTGCACCTACGAGCTTATAGCAAATGAGGTGAAATTATTATAAAAATATGAGAAAAGAATTTTATTGGAAGATTGTATTAATATTGGTAGTCGTCGTGGTATCGGTCTGGTTTGCCCATCCTATAAAGGATAAGATAAATCTTGGGCTTGACCTTCAGGGGGGTATGCACCTTGTTTTGGATGTGGAGGCTGAGAAGGCTGTTGAAAGCACACTTGACAGATATGTTATGAATTTGCGGGATGCGTTTAAAAAAGACAAGATTGAATCAGTATCTGTTGAGAGGGATAAGGATAATATATTAATTAATCTCTCAGATACATCAAAAGAAAAAGATGTGGAAAAAGCTGTCTCAGAGATTACAGATATGGAGAAGATAAGTTCATCCTCAGGTTCAAACAGAATGGTATATCAAATAAACGGTAAGATGAGGAAATATATTGAGGAGAGGGCGGTTGACCAGGGGCTTGAGACTATAAGAAACAGGATTGACCAGTTTGGTGTGGCAGAGCCGTCCATTCAGAGGCAGGGGGACAGAAGGATAATTATCCAGCTTCCCGGCATAAAGGATACAGACAGGGCAATTCAACTGATAGGAAAGACTGCACAATTGGAATTTAAGCTGGTGGATGACGACCGCAGTCTTGAGGATGCCATTAAAGGGAATATAGCTGATGGTAATGAGATGCTCTACCAGAGGGTTACAAACCCTGACAGCGGGGAGGTATCAAAGAAGCCATTTCTTATAAAGAAAGAAGTAATGATGACCGGTGAGTCTATTGTCAATGCAGAGGTGAGGATAGATTCTCAGTATAATGAGCCTTATGTGTCAATTGAGTTTGATAAGGGAGGCAGTAATCTCTTCGGCAAGATAACTAAGGATAATGTCAAGAAGAGGCTTGCGATAGTGCTTGATAATAATGTATATTCCGCACCTGTAATACAGGAGGAGATTTCAGGCGGCAGGGCACAGATAACAGGCTCATTTACGACTGAAGAGGCACACGACCTTGCAATAGTCTTGAGGGCAGGTGCACTTCCTGCACCGGTTAAAATACTTGAGAACAGGACTGTAGGTCCATCGCTTGGTAAGGACTCAATAGAGATGGGATTAAAGTCAACAATCATGTCGGGTGTCCTTATATTGATATTTATGATATTTTATTACCGTCTCTCAGGCCTCATTGCAAATATAGCACTCTTTTTGAACTTAATCATCCTTGCCGGTGCAATGGCATATTTTAAAGCCACTCTGACCCTTCCCGGAATTGCAGGTATAATCCTGACTATAGGTATGGCGGTTGATGCGAATATACTTATCTATGAGAGGATAAGAGAGGAGTTGAGGCATGGAAAGACCATAAGGGCTGCCATTGATTCAGGATTTAAAAGGGTATTCATTACAATATTTGATGCTAATATCACCACACTGATTGCCGCATTAGTATTGTTTCAGTTTGGTACAGGGCCAATAAAGGGATTTGCAGTCACACTTAGTATAGGTATAGTGGCAAGCATGTTTACCGCTGTCTTTGTCAGCAGGTTCATATTTGACCTTATGGCAAGCAAGATGAGGATGGAAAAGCTAAGCATATGATACAGTTTATAAAACCAGGGACGAATATAAATTTTATAGGTATAAGAAAAACTGCTATTACTATCTCTGTAGTATTGATTGTAATAGGGCTTATCTCAGTTGCAATAAGGGGATTCAATTACGGAATAGACTTCTCAGGCGGGACAATGGTTCAGCTTCTCTTCAAAGAGGATGTCCATATTGATAAGGTCCGTAAGGGGCTGACAGGTATAAACATGGGGGACAGCACTATCCAGCATTACGGCGGGAGTAAGGAGGTTATAGTCAGGGCTAAGGCAACACCGGAGACATTGGAAGATATCGGGAAGAAGATAAAGGGTGCATTATCCTCTGAATTCCCAAATGATGATTTTGAAATCAGAAGGGTAGAGATGGTAGGACCAAAGGTTGGGAAGGACTTGAGACAGAAGGCACTCCTATCGCTCTTCTATGCGATGCTATTTATGCTTGCATATATATGGTGGAGATTTGAATTTGCCTTCGGCATGGGTGCAATGATTGCACTCCTGCATGATGTCCTGATAACTATTGGTGTAATATCCATCACCAATACTGAATTTGACCTTACAATTGTAGCCGCACTCCTCACTATTGTTGGTTACTCAATTAACGATACCATAGTTGTGTATGACAGAATCAGGGAGAATCTTAAGAATATGAGGAGGGAGAGTTATACAACTATAATAAATAGGAGCATCAACGAAACCCTGAGCAGGACCATTTTAACATCCTTTACAGTATTTTTAGTTGCCATCATTCTATTTTTGTTTGGGGGGGAGGTTATACATGGTTTCTCCCTTGCTATGGTGGTCGGTGTTATTGCAGGGACATATTCATCTATCTATATTGCAAGTCCCATTGTCTTGTTTTGGGAGGAGCGTCCCAGCAGGAGATTATCAAGTACAAAAAAATAATTTTAACTACAGAGACAAAGAGCTCTGTGGTAGATTTTTATAATTGATATGAAAATAGATAAAGTTATAGACCTTTACAATAAATGCATTGCCGATACATACAGAAGATACCCTGTTGTTTTGGTGAAGGGGAGGGGAATCAAGGTCTGGGATTCTGAAGGTAAAGAATATTACGATTTTGTAAGCGGAATTGCAGTCAATAATCTCGGACACTGCCACCCTCAGATAACAAATGCCTTAAAAAAACAGGCAGGTGAACTTGTCCATGTATCCAACCTCTACTATACGCTTCCGCAGATGGAGATGGCAAAGCTCCTTACAAAAAAATCATTTGCAGATAAGGTGTTTTTCTGTAACAGCGGAGCCGAGGCAAATGAGGCGGCAATAAAGCTTGCAAGGAAATACTCCAAAGACAATTATGGCAGTGACAGGTATGAGATTATAACCATGCATCAGTCATTCCATGGCAGGACAATAGCCACCATATCAGCCACAGCACAGGAAAAATTTCATAAAGGTTTTGAGCCGTTGCTTGCCGGGTTCAGGTATGTTCCATACAATGACCTCTCGGCAGTAGAGAAGGCGATAAACGGGAGGACATGTGCGATAATGGTAGAGCCGATTCAAGGTGAGGGGGGTGTCAATATCCCTCACAGGGATTATTTGAAGGGCTTAAGGGAGATATGTTTTTCAAAGAGGCTCCTCCTTATATTTGACGAAGTCCAGACAGGGATGGGGAGGACAGGCAAATTTTTTGCGTATGAACACTTCGGGATAAGCCCTGACATAATGACACTGGCAAAATCTCTTGGGGGCGGTGTTGCAATAGGCTCTATGCTCGCAAGGGCTGAAGTTGCAAAATCTTTTGTCCCTGGAAGCCATGCCTCCACATTTGGAGGAAATCCTCTTGCATGTGCTGCAGGTGTTGCCGCAATAAAGGCTGTTGATAAAGGCGTTCTGTCCCATTGCAAGAGAATGGGGAATTATTTTATAAGAAGACTGAAGAAGCTGAAAGACAAATACTCATTTATAAACGATGTCAGGGGTATAGGATTGATGATCGGTATGGAGCTGAGTCTCCCCGCAAGGGGGATAACTGAGGAATGTCTGAAAAGGGGATTCCTTATAAACTACACCGCAGACAAAATTTTAAGATTTATTCCACCTTTAACTGTTGTAACTAAAGATATAGACAAATTGGTAAATGTATTGGATGAGGTTTTCAAAGAGGCATTAAATAAAGGGACTGTGACGGTAAAATGAAAAAAGACCTCCTCACCATCTCGGATATCAGCCGTGAGGATATTGAAGGCATTTTTAATCATGCCAAATTTCTGAAAGAAAAATTTCGTACAGGCGAGACCTACCATCCGCTGAAGGGTAAAACCCTCGGCATGATATTCAAAAAGGCATCAACCCGCACAAGAATATCCTTTGAATCAGGGATGTATCAACTGGGCGGTCATGCCCTGTTTCTTGGTGCAAAAGACCTTCAGATGGACAGGGGGGAGAGTATAGCCGATACTGCAAAGATATTCTCACTTTACCTTGACGGCATTGTTGTAAGGACATTTTCTCAAGACGAGGTTGAGGATCTGGCATCAAATGCATCAATACCGGTCATAAACGGACTTACAGACCAGCATCATCCCTGCCAGATATTATGCGATATGTTTACCATAATGGAAAAATTCGGCAGACTTAAAGGGGTTAAGGTTGCCTATATTGGAGACGGCAACAATATTGCCAATTCATGGCTTGACGGTGCATCAAAGATGGGTATGAATCTCTCCATATCTACACCGCCTGATTATAAACCAAATTCAGAAATTGTAAAAAGGGCAGTTGCAGTTGCTCAAAAAAACGGCGGGAAGATAGAACTGACGGATGACCCATTTGATGGTGTAAGGGATGCAGATATTATATATACCGATGTCTGGACGAGCATGGGGCAGGAAGATGAATATGATAAGAGATTGAAAGACTTTAAAGGTTTTCAGGTTAATACAAAGCTTGTAGGGGCTGCTAAAAAGGATGTCAAAATTATGCACTGCCTCCCGGCACACAGGGGGGAGGAGATTAGTGCGGATGTGATTGACGGGGAAAAGTCTATTGTATTTGAGGAGGCTGGAAACCGCCTCCATGTTCAGAAGGCAATACTTGAAATACTGATGGGAGGCAAATTATAAGTAATATGACAGAAAAAATTAAAAAGGTGGTTCTTGCTTATTCTGGCGGGCTGGATACATCGGTTATTTTAAAGTGGCTCATAGAGACATATCAGTGCGAGGTTATCTGTTTCTCTGCTGATCTGGGGCAGGGGGAGGAGCTTGAACCTGTCCGGGAAAAGGCGATTAAGACAGGGGCAAGCAAGATTTATATTGAGGATGTAAGGGAGGAATTTGTAAGGGACTTTATATTTCCAATATTAAGGGCGAATGCAGTTTATGAGGGACAGTATCTCCTCGGGACATCTATTGCAAGGCCCCTTATCGCAAAAGAGCAGATAAGAGTTGCGAGGAGGGAGAAGGCAGATGCCGTAGCACATGGTGCAACAGGCAAGGGGAATGATCAGGTTAGGTTTGAGATGACATATATGGCACTCCAGCCTGATATAAAGATTATTGCACCATGGAGGGAGTGGGATTTAAACTCAAGGGAGTCACTTATAAAATATGCAAAGAGGCATGGAATCCCAGTCCCTGTTACAAAGGCAAGGCCATATAGTTCCGACAGGAATCTCTTTCATATAAGTTTTGAAGGAGGAATCCTTGAGAATCCTTGGGCTGAGCCGCCGGAGAGCATGTATGTATTGACTGTATCACCTGAAAAGGCACCAAATAAACCAACATATATAGAGATAGAATATGAAAATGGGAATCCGATTGCAGTGAATGGGAAGAAAATGAGCCCTGCAAACCTTCTTTCTTTTCTGAATAAAGAGGGGGGAAAGAATGGAATCGGAAGGGTTGATGTTGTTGAGAACAGGTTTGTAGGAATGAAATCAAGGGGTGTCTATGAGACACCGGGCGGGACAATACTTCATACTGCCCACAGGGCAGTTGAGTCTATGACAATGGACAGGGAGGTAATGCACCTGAGAGATTCCCTCATTCCCAAATACTCCCAGCTTGTCTATAACGGCTTCTGGTTTGCACCCGAGAGGGAGATGCTCCAGTCAGCAATTGATGAATCTCAGAAGAATGTAACAGGTAATGCCAGATTAAAACTTTATAAGGGGAATTGCACAGTAGCCGGCAGAAAATCAGATTACTCGCTTTACAGACAGGATTATGCAACCTTTGAGGCGGAACAGGTTTACAGGCAGAAGGATGCAGAAGGATTTATAAGACTAAATGCTCTGAGACTCAAAATAGGTGCCTTGGTAAAGAAGGGGAAATAAAGATTTTTTTCCTTGACATAGGTTAAAGCTTTTTATAGATTAAATACTATTTTATTTATTTGAAAGGGCTTTAAGAGTGGCTTTGTGCCGGAATTTATAAACGAAAGGAGGTGATATATTTGAAAAGGTATGTAGGTATTTTATCCGTATTGGCATTTGCGATTGTTCTAATGAACTATTCTTTTGTATCAGCAGATGCAGCCAAAGGACAGGCTATATTCAATGATGCAAAGGCTGGAAATTGTAAGACCTGCCACGATACAGGCGACAAGAAGAAGGTAGGACCAGGCTTAAAGGGTGCTACTGACAGGCAGCCGAAGGAATGGCTTGAAAAATGGCTTGCAGATCCTCAGGGGACATGGGCTGCTAATGATGAGCATGTTCAGGACCTTAAGAAGAGGATGAAGAAGGAAGATAAGCCGAATACTGCAATGAAGCTTCCAACCAAGTTGGCAGCAGATCAGGTTGCTGATTTAATTGATTATCTGGCAACTCTTAAGTAATTTTTAAAAAAACCGTGGCATCTTTAATGGTGTCACGGTTTTTTTTATTCCCCTTCCATCTATTATTCTTGCCTTTTATTCAACCACATTATATTATAAAAAAATATTATTTTTTCTCTGCGATCTCTGTAGTTTTAAAGAATTTGTGAATTAAGGATTGGTGCCGGAGGAGGGGGTCGAACCCTCACGAGGTTGCCCTCACGGGATTTTGAGTCCCGCGCGTCTTCCAGTTCCACCACTCCGGCAATAAATGATTATTTATTATAAATCGTCAATCGTCAATCGTCAATCGCAATTAAGGGAGGCGTGATGCAGCAGATACCATTAGTGGATTTAAAAAGACAGTATTTAACTATAAGAGATGAGATAGACCTTGTTATTAAGAAAGTAATAGAGAGTGGATATTTTATTCTTGGTAATGAGGTTTCATCTTTAGAAAGAGAGGTTGCGGAATATATTGGTGTAAAGCATGCAATAGGAGTTGCCTCAGGTACAGATGCGTTGCATCTAGCTTTACTTGCCTGTGGTATTGGAGAAGGGGATGAGGTAATCACAACCCCTTTTACATTTATAGCTACTGCCGAGGCAATTTCATACTGTGGGGCAAAACCTATTTTTGTTGATATAGATATTAATAGTTACAATATAGACCCTGCAAAGATTGAAGGTAAAGTAACAAAAAAGACAAAGGCTATTATTCCTGTACATATGTATGGCTGTGCGGCTGAAATGGATGAGATTTTAGAGATTGCCAGAAGATATAATTTAAAAGTTATAGAAGATTGTGCACAGGCATTTGGCACTGAGTATAAGAGCGAAAAGATTGGAGGGATTGGAGATATTGGAGCCTTCAGCTTCTTCCCCTCTAAAAACCTCGGTGCTTATGGCGATGGCGGTATTGTTGTGACAGATGATGAGTATATTGCTAATAAGATAAAAATACTAAGGGTTCATGGGAGTAAGCAGAGGTATATCCATCAGGTAATTGGTTACAACAGCAGGTTGGATGAGATTCAGGCTGCAATATTAAGGGTAAAACTAAAAAAAATTGATAAGTGGAATGAGATGAGGAGAAAAAATTCCTCAATTTATAATAACCTCTTAAATAAACTTCCTGTTCAGTTACCGAAAGAGGCAGGCAAGAGTCATGTCTATCATGTCTATACTATACGAATAAAAAACCGTGATGAATGTATAAAGTTTCTTTTTGGAAATGGTATATCAACAGCTGTTCATTACCCTGTTCCAATCTCCGCACAGGAGCCTTATAAATATTTAGGCTATTCTGAGTCTGATTTGCCTAATAGCTATAAGGCGGCAAGTGAGGTCATCTCTTTACCTATGTTTCCTGAATTAGAGAGGAAAGAGATAGAAATTGTTTGTGATAAGGTAAAAGAATTTATAAATAAGTAAGCCAATCTTTATATTTGCTGTTTTTACCCTTCACAATATCAAAGAAGGTCTCCTGAAGTTTTTTGGTAATAGGGCCCCTTGTTCCTTCTCCTATGATTCTATTATCCACCTCTCTTATTGGTGTTATTTCGGCAGCAGTCCCGCAGAAGAATGCCTCATCGGCTATATACAGTTCATCCCTTGAAAAGGGATCCTCTTTTACTTTTATACCGGAGTCATTCGCAATCCTTTCAATGGAATCTCTTGTTATCCCTTCCAAGACAGAGTTTATAGGAGGTGTCTTAATGGTGCCATTTCTTACTATAAAGATATTTTCCCCTGAGCCTTCAGCTACATTACCGTTTACATCAAGTAATATCGCCTCATCGTATCCGTTCTCCGTTACTTCTAACTTTGCCAGAATAGAATTTATATAGTTTCCGCAGACCTTTGCCTTTGTCATGTTTATATTTATATGGTGTCTTGTAAAGGATGATACCTTTGCCCTGATTCCATTTGTCAGTCCCTCCTCGCCGAGATATGCACCCCACTGCCATACAACAACAGCAGTATGGACATCGGCGTCTTTGCAGTTAAGCCCAAGTTTATTACTGCCGAGAAAAACTATCGGTCTTATATAGCACGCATCAAACCCATTTGCCTTTATAATCTGTTTTATCGCATCTTTTATATCTCCTTTTGAATAAGGTATCTTTATGCTCATGATATGGGCAGAGTTGAAGAGCCTGTCTATATGCTCATTTAAACGAAAAACTGCCGAGCCGTCAACAGTCTTGTAGCACCTGATTCCTTCAAACACTCCAAGTCCATAATGAAGTGTATGGGTCATTACATGGACATTTGCCTCATCCCATCCTATAATCTTTCCATCCATCCATATTTTTCTGTTATCCATCAGACCTCCTAAATTCTGTTTTAATTTCTTTTACCTTTTCAGGTGAAGAAAATATATCAATGGCAGTCATTGCAATTGTCTTTGTCATTTTTATCATCATGTCAACACCAAATTTTGAGACTGCAGCCTTTACAAACTCTGGCGAGTGATTTACCACACTCCTCTTGCCAATTGCAAATTCGGGATGAATTGTAGGTATAATCTGGCTTAGATTTCCGATGTCTGAAGAGCCCATGCTCTCTTTTTCACCAATTGAATCCTCTTTAAGCTCTGCTAATCTCATATTATATCTTAATATTTCCGCCATTACATAGTTTGGTTTGAACGGATGATATACTGTTTCTCTGGTATCTATCCTGAGCTTGCATCCTGTAGCCTTTGCCGCCCCTCTGGCACACTCCTTAACCTTTTCAATCACATCTTCAAAATATTTCATGTCAAGTGACCTTACATAAAATCTTGCAGATGCCCTGTCAGGGATGATATTGGGTGCCTGCCCACCGTCTGTAATAATACCATGGATTCTTACATCTTCTTTCAGCTGTTGTCTCAATGCATTTATATTATTATATGTCAGGATTACTCCGTCAAGTGCATTTACTCCCTCAGAGGGGAATGCCGCTGCATGTGAGGATTTACCAATAAATGTAAATGTCATCTCTACTACTGCCAGCATCCTTCCCACTACCCTTGTTTTATTTGATGGGTGAGCCATTATTGCCATATCTATATTCTTAAAAACTTCTTTTTCTATGAGTTTTATCTTTCCACCCCCGCCCTCTTCAGCAGGTGTCCCTATAACAGAAAATTTACCGCCTATATCTGCTATAGTTTTTTTTAAGGCAGCGGCTGCACCTGCACTTATTGCACCTATCATATTGTGTCCGCATGCATGACCTATCTTCGGAAGGGCATCGTATTCGGCAATAAGGGCAATGGATGGAGACTTTCTCCTTCCTTTAGCTGATGCAATAAAAGATGTTTTTAGTCCACCTATACCTCTCTCTACTTTGAAATCATTTTTTTCGAGAAAAGATATCAGTATTTCTGCTGCAAAAAATTCATTATAGGCAAGTTCGGGTTTTGAATGGATGAGCCTGCTTATATTTATTATTTCAGGCTTGAGCTTGTCTATTTCTTTAATAACTGCGGACTTGAGATGGTCTATTGTCATATTATTAAAAATTCAGAGATCAGATAAAATTCTGTATCCTGACTTCTGTATTCTGAATTCTGTAATTTATGCTATATTTCTCAATATTCTCACATAATTTAGCTCTCTTGGAATATCGCACTCCTCACAGTAGTTATGCTCTGAAAGAATCTTTATGTCATCAAGAACCCTCTTGTCCCCTTCAAATACTACAGTCTTTAAACCCTTATCTGCAATCAATCCGCCTGCCTCCATTATGCTCAGGACAGATTTTGCATTAAATCTCTGGCTATTAATAACCAAATATACATCTGTCCCATGTTCATTGACAATAAGGGATACATATGTGGCAGGCCTGGCATGGAATCCGACAGGATAAGGCACAGGCAGTTCATATTTGATATTTTTTACATACGATGTGAGTATCTTCTCGGTAATTGTATTCCCCTTTTGCAGGTATATGTTGCTGTAATAAAGGGCAAAATTTGCAATTCTGTCAAGGAGGATATTTTTATCTATAATGCTTGCAATTTTTCCCTTTACCTCCCCCTTGCGAATCTCATCCTCATGTCTTTCGTAAAAGTGGGACAGCCATCTGACCATCTCCATCAGATGCAGGGGGAGAGATATAAATCCCCTCAGCTTTTTTAAATGCTCATTAGTCTTTTCTATAGATGTATTTTTTACATAGGTATCATAATCTGACTGGACACCATGAACCATATTTTTAATCTTTTGAGCCTTCTTCTCATCTATCTTTAATGGAATTAAATCCAGCAGCTCATTGTCACCTCGCCTTTTCCCCAGATTTTCCTCTCTGAATATCTTTGAAACTTTTCTGTATTTCCTTGAGAGCTCAAGTATCCTTTCCTCCTCATCTCTGACGATCTCTTCATCAGCATTATGAGGAAGCCGTTTATTTACTGCTACCTCCTTAAATTCCTCACTGCCTAACTTATCCTTTGTTATGCCAAAATTTAAAGACCTTGCCTCAAAATCGGCGGCATTAAAGAGTGATTTGATGGATTCGTTAAAGAAATTCAATGTCTTGTTAGCCTCTGCCAAAAACTCATTTTTTTCATTCTCTGACTCTCCGGTATTATAATCAGGATACCTGTCAATCAGGTGTCTAAGCTGGAAGGAGGCGATTGCAAAGTTTCTTATGGATGCAACAAGTTCGGCAAAGAATGTCCATGCCTTGTTCTGCCTTGCACCATGGTCGTCAAGAAATATCTCAAAATGGTCAGACTCATTCATGAGATTGGAATAAAACTTCTTTGTAAATTCGGGAGAATCTGAAAGGAAGAAATTATATATCTTAAAAAACTCTAATGAAGCCTTCTGGACTAAAGGTAGGAATTCTTCATTAGTTATAATTTTATCAATTGATTCTGAAGACATTTTTTTTAATTAACCCAGAGAGGACACAGAGGGAAAAAGATTAGATAAAGGTACAGATATCTTCTCTGCCTCTACCTTTACCTCTACTTGCTTTATATTCTGCATCTTGTTGTTAATCAGGATTTTGTTTATTTCTTTGGTTTCGGTTCCTTTTTAGGTTTTTCCTCTTTTGTCTCTGTTTTCTCAGCAGCCTTAGTTTCTTCTGCTTTTTTTGCAGCCTCTGCTTCGGCCTTTTCTCTTACCTCTTTTTCTTCCGTCTCTCTTTTTGCCTTTTCCTCTGCCTCTTTTGCAGCCTTTTCCTCAGCCCTTTTTTGTGCAGCCTCTTTTTCTGCTGCCTCTCTAAGTGTTCTCTTTTCTTCTTTTTCCGTTCTCTTTTTTAAATGTTCCTCATGTTTTACCTTTTGCTCATCAAGTTTTTTCCCTTGAATAAGAACAAGTTTCAACCTTCTCTGAAGCCTTTTTAATGTCTTTTTTGTCCTTCTTGCCTTAGCGTCAGCTATAGTCTTACCCTTCAATTGATTTTTAGCCTTCTCAATCCTTATCTTTAACTTTGCCGCATCTGCCATATATTTCCTCCCTTTGTTTTAATTAAGCTGGTTTATATAATGATCTTATCACTTCATCCTCTAATATTCAAGGAGAGAATAGTCTCTTTGTTTAAAAGAGAATTGCAGTTGACAACAAATAAAAATAATCTTAATATTCAGTCTTATGATTATAGAACAGGCGAAAAGGGTGTTGATGATTGAGAGTAAGGCTATAGAGGCACTCATTGGCCGCATTGGTGAAGATTTTGTTCAAGCAGTTGAGCTTATCTATAAATGCAGCGGCAGGGTTGTTGTAACAGGGATGGGAAAGTCTGGAATCATAGGGAAAAAGATTGCCTCTACCCTTGCGAGTGTCGGGACTCCCGCATTGTTTCTTCATCCTGCTGATGGCATCCACGGCGACCTCGGAATGGTAACTAAGGGCGATGTGATTATCTGTCTTTCTAACAGTGGCGAGACAGAGGAACTCTTAAAGCTTCTGCCTGTTATTAAAAGATTTAATATAAAATTGATAGCCATTACAGGTAATACTAAATCAACCCTTGCCAGAAGCGGCGATGTTGTTTTAGATGTTTCTGTAGATGAGGAGGCATGTCCGTGGGATATTGTCCCAACTGCCAGCACCACCGCCACCCTTGCCATGGGGGATGCACTTGCCATTGCCCTCTTAGATAAAAAAGGTTTTAGTAAGGAGGATTTTGCAATCTTCCATCCCGGCGGGAGTCTTGGCAAGAGCCTCTTGCTTACAGTAAATGACCTTATGCATAAGGGGGATACAATACCGATTGTAAGGGAAGATGCCATTCTCAAGGATGTCATATATGAAATATCATCAAAGAAGATGGGGGTCACTGCAGTGGTGGATGGGAAGATGGTTTTAAAAGGGATAGTTACGGATGGAGATTTGAGGAGATTGCTTGAGAAGAGAAGAGACATCTTTGAAATTAAGGCATCGGAGATAATGAGTAAAAACCCGAAGACAATAGATAAAGATGAGCTTGCCGCAAAGGCATTACAGATTATGGAACAGTATTCTATTACATCTTTGTTGATTGTTGATGGGAAAAATTCTCCTACAGGCATTGTTCATCTCCATGATTTATTAAAAGCTGGCGTAGTTTAAAAAAAACATAATTTAACCACAGAGACACAGAGAGAGGCAAAAGCAAAAAAGAGTAAAGAGAAAGGGAGAAGATGGAGAAAGGAAAAATAAAAATTAATTTCCTCTTAGGAAAGCATGAATAGAGGAATATTATTTCCTGTTTTCCTGGATTCCTTAGCCATATTTATTTTGTTCTTTCTCCCTTTTACCCTTTTTATCATTTCTCCTTATTGTTTTCCTCTGTGTCTCCGTGCCTCCGTGGTTAGTTTTTTCTTATATGAATATATTAAATAAGGCAAAGAGGGTAAAATTACTGATAATGGATGTGGATGGTGTCCTGACTGATGGAAGGATTATTTTGGATGATAGAGGCAGAGAGTTAAAATTTTTTGATGTTAAAGATGGACACGGTATTACCCTTGCCCACAGGGCAGGTCTTCCTACTGCAATAATATCAGGGAGGAATTCTAAGGTTGTGAATATAAGGGCAAGGGAGTTGGGGATTAAGATTGTTTATCAGAATTCATTGGATAAGTTAAAGAGTTATGAGTCTATTCTTAAAAAAACAGGACTTAAAGATGAAGATGTGGCATTTATTGGTGATGACCTTATTGATATTCCCCTTTTAAAGAAGGTTGGCTTTTCCATAGCAGTTGCAGATGCCCTTTCTTATGTAAAAGATACTGCGGATATGGTTACAGAAAAAAAGGGTGGAAGGGGTGCAGTAAGAGAGGCAATTGAGTTTATATTAGATGCTAAAGGATTATGGAAAAAAATCTACAGAGAATTTGTCAGAAATTGGGCGGACTTTTGACCTCTTTAGTTCCTTTGAGATATTGAGCATTAAAAATTATCCTCCTTTCTGTTCATCATGTAAAAAAGTAATGATAGTCGGAAATAATATATATAGTTTTATGGTTTATTATTAATAATTTTATTTTTCTGAATATTTACTTTATTTTGAAGCGGATAACCCTATGAAAGGTACGCCCGAAGTATTTTAATTAAAGGAATACGGTCACCATTCACGTTTCAGAAAATTCTTTGTCGTCAATTATATCAAAAAGGACATAAAAATTTGGAGTAAAAATATAGGGATATTCTCTATACAACACATATACAAGGCATCTTGAAATCAGATAATGTTTTGCGAAGCTACTGATGTGGTCAGGAGGAGAAAAATAATAATAGCTATTCCTGTTATAATTGCTATTATCAAGATATTACCCAGAAATTCAAGAGTGCTGTAATCAAAACGATAGAAATCTATTCTCTTTATCATGATTTGCACCTCCCTTAAAATTAAACAGGGATATTTATTTTATTCGCTTTCACCTATAATATAGGTTAAATGGTTAAAATTGTCAATAGGTTATAACATATAAAATAGGTGCATAAAATTAGAGTTTTCTGGCTTTTTAATCGAAGTCAAAGCGAAGCTTAGTATTTTTGAATATGTAGGTATTCTATAATCGTATTAGGAAGCACTTTGCACTGGGCTATAAAAGTCCTGTAGAATATGAGAGGCTGCAAATGCAGCTTAAACTTAACAGAGTGTCCAGTTTTTTTGGGGAAAGATAAATTTTGCCTTAATTACATATGAAATATGAACTATTAATCATAACAGGTGAAGACTCTGGAGACCTCTATGGAGGGAATCTGGCGAGGGAGATAAAGAAACTCTCACCTGATATAAATATTTCAGGTGTCGGTGGAAGGCAGATGAAGTCTGCCGGCGTTGATATATTTTGCAATGTATCTGATATTTCAGTAGTGGGTTTCTGGGAGGTTATAGAAAAATTAGGCTTAATCAGAAGGCTTTATAAACAAGTAGTAGAAAAATTAGACAGCGGAGATGTTAAAGGTGTTGTCCTAATTGATTATCCGGGATTTAATCTAAAGGTGGCGAAAGCGGCAAAAGAGAGGGGGATACCTGTATTCTATTATATAAGCCCTCAGGTATGGGCATGGAGAAAAGAGAGGGTAAAGACCATAAAGAGGTATGTTGATAAGATGATGGTGATTCTCCCATTTGAAGAAGAGTTTTATCAAAAGGAGGGAGTTGAAGTGAAATTTGTGGGACACCCATTGCTTGAGGCGATAGACCCTTCTTTAAACAAGGAGGAGATTTGCAGAGAATTGGGAATTGACAGTAAGCAGTTAATTTTAGGAATATTACCGGGGAGCAGAAAGAAGGAGATTTCCTATATACTCCCTGAAATTTTAAAGGCATCAATCCTTATAAAAGAAAAATATCCGTCAGTTCAGTTTTTGCTCCCCCTCTCTCAATCAATTGAAGAAGATTATTTAAAAAATTTTATAACCTCTGACTATTCATACATTAAGGTTGTTAAAGGGAAAAATTATGATGTGATGAAGGCATCTGATTTGCTGATTACAAAATCCGGAACTTCTACACTGGAGGCAGCAATCATTGGGACTCCTATGATAATCGTTTATAAATCATCTTTTCTCTCTTATTATCTTGCAAAGGTGCTTGTAAATGTTACCTATGCAGGACTTCCAAATCTCCTTGCAGGAAAGGAAGTGGCACCAGAACTTTTGCAACACAAGATGATTGCAAAAAATATTACTGAAAAGGCAATATATTATTTAGAAAAAAAAGGCAGGCTTGAGCAGATGAGAGAAGAATTGAAAAATATCAAATGTTCACTTGGTGAACAAGGTGTATCAAAGAGGACAGCAGAAACAATAGTTAATTTTATAAAGACAGGTCAAAAACTTAAGTAGCTTAAAGTCTACCCGAATATCCCCCCCTTTTTTTATGCGAAAATGCAAATTCCAAATCTCAAATAATACTTTTGGAAATTGGAATTTGATAATTGGAAATTATTTGATTATTGGTGCTTGGTTATTGGAATTTTCCCTCCTTTTGTGAACCAAAGGTTTATGAGTGTTTAATCACTAATCTAAGATTTTAAATCATACCAAAAAACTTTTCATTTTTTTATCTTTTTTCTTGACATTATCTGTCATGGTGGTATATTTACACCAAGTTGTGGGATAAAGTGGGATAAAATAGGATAAAGGTTATGTTTATTGGACAATCTCTCCAATCTATTGATTCAAAAGGAAGACTGAGCATCCCCTCAAAATTTAGGGAGATACTTAACAGTAAATATGGTGGAAAATTGATTCTTACCTATCTTGAACCCTACATCGTTGCTTATCCTGCAGAGGAATGGATGGGGATAGAGGAAAGAATCGGGCATTTATCAACAATGCAAAAAGAGATAGTGGATATAATTCGGATAATCTATTCCAATGCCTCCGAATGCTCACTGGACAATCAAGGGAGGATACTTATACCGCCGACATTGAGAGAGTTTGCAGGACTTCAGAAAGATGTAGCAGTGCTTGGCATAAGGAATAAAATTGAAATCTGGAGCAAAGACAAGTGGGATGAATTTAGAGAAGGGGTTAAGGAAAAAGCCAAGGCATTACCCGATAAACTTATGGAAATTGGTTTTCTGTAGTTTATAAAGTTCATAAAGCTTGATTTTTTCAACTTTATAACCTTATGAACTTTTAATTTATGATGGTTCATATCCCTGTATTATTAGATGAGGTGATTAATTTTCTTCGATGCGAACCCTGTAAGAGGCCGAAGGTCTTACGGGGTGAACCATGTAATATATATGTTGATGCTAATCTTGGAGATGGGGGGCATGCAGAGCATATATTAAAAAAGAGCTCACCCACAGGTATTCTTATAGGTATAGACAGGGATGAAGATTCAATAAAGTTTGCTTCAGACAGATTGTCTTCATACAGGGAAAGGGTTCATATTTTTCATGATAATTTTAAAAATATGAAATATGTTGTCAGTGGCAGGGCAGGGTTTTCAAAGGTTGATGGGATTCTCTTTGACCTTGGGGTTTCAACACGGCAGCTTATGACTGCTGAAAGAGGGTTTAGTTTTTCTCAGGATGCTCCACTTGATATGAGGATGGACAGGAGTAGAGGTGTTACTGCAAAGGAGGTTGTAAATAATTTTGAAGAAGAGAAGCTGAGTAACATAATTTATAAATATGGTGAGGAAAAATGGGCGAAGAAAATAGCCCGTGCAATAGTCAGGGAGAGGGGGAAGATGCCTGTTGATACTACATCTCAACTGTCTGACATAGTGGTTTCTGCTATACCACCTGCTCACAGGTCTCAAAGGATACATTCTGCTACAAGGACTTTTCAGGCTATAAGAATTGCTGTGAATGGTGAAATAGAAATACTGGAAGATGCAATAAGAGATGCGATTGATGTTCTGAATATAGAGGGAAGAATTTGTATTATATCCTATCATTCTCTTGAGGATAGGATTGTCAAAAATCTGTTTAGAGAAATAGAGCATGGGTGCACCTGTCCGCATGATATACCAAAATGTATATGCGGAAGAAAGGGTGTCATAAAGATATTGACAAAAAGACCTGTGACTCCTTCTGAAGAAGAAGTGAGGAGAAATCCGAGGTCAAGGAGTGCAAAACTCAGGGCAGCAGAAAAAATAGCGAATTGAAAAACTTGTAACTTGCAACTTGTCACTTTGATTTATGTATACATTCAATAGAGAGAGAAGGAATATTAACCCCGGAGAATTTCTGACTTACTCTGTATGTGTATTCCTTTTCATTACAGGTGTTTTATTTTATATATGGCCTTATATAAACATTTTAAATATTAACTATAAATTTGAGAAACTGCTTAAAGAAAGGGCAAAATTGGTTCAGAGTAATAAACTCTTGAAGATTGAAATGGCAAGCCTGAAATCATTGGACAGGGTAGAGAATATAGCAACTACCCAATTAGGATTGTCATTTCCGCAGGATGGGCAGATAGTTATTATTAAAAAGTGAAAGTGTCAGTGACAGTGTTAGTGAAAAGATAATAATATGTATTCAGAAAATATTGAAAAGAAGACTAAGGTTAAAATTTATTTTGTTTTGCTCTTTTTTGTTATCAGCTTTGGGGCTGTGTGGAAGAGGATTTACAATATACAGATTCTTCAGCATGGGAAATTTTTAAATCTTGCAAACAGGCAGTATTACAGGACATTATCTCCAATGCCTGAGAGGGGAATAATATATGACAGAGAAGGAAGGGAGCTTGCAGTGAGTGTAGAGGCAGATTCAATCTATGCCAACCCCCTTGAGATAGAAGACACTTATAAGGCGGCAAATATTATTTCTCAGATGCTCAAAGTGGATAGTTCAAGATTAATCAGGGAGTTTAATAAAGAGAGGGGTTTTACATGGATTAAAAGAAAGGTAACACCTGATGAGGCTGAGGCAGTGGAGTCCCTTAACCTCAAAGGTATAGGATTTTTAAAGGAGGGAAAGAGATTTTATCCAAAGAAAGAACTGGCGGGAAGGATGCTTGGTTTTGTAGGTATAGATAATCATGGATTATCAGGTGTAGAATATTATTATGATGAGCAGTTGATGATTAGTCCTGACCGTATTGTCATTGAGAAGGATGCCTTGGGAAGGGGTATAAATTTTGCCGATGACTATGAAAAATCATCAGAAAAAGGTTATGATCTGAGGCTGACCATTGATGAGGTGATACAATATATAGCAGAAAAGGAGCTTGCTGAACAGGTATCAAGATATAAAGCAAGAGGCGGGACGGTAATCGTGATGAACCCTTATACAGGGGAGCTGCTGGCAATGGCTGACCAGCCTCAGTTCAACCCAAACAGCTTCAGCCAATATAAGGAAAGGGACTGGAGAAACAGGGGGGTAACCGACAGCTTTGAGCCTGGTTCTACATTCAAGCTGATATTGACTGCTGCCGCTATTGAAGAGAAGATTGCAAATCAGGATGACATCTTTTTCTGTGAGAATGGCGAATATGAGGTTGCTGGAAGAGTCATACATGAGGCTAAAAACCACAGGTATAAATGGCTTACCTTAAAGGAGGTTGTTGGAAAATCATCCAATATAGGCGTAATAAAGGTTGCCGAGAGGCTTGGTATAAAAAATTTTTATGACTATATATTAAAATTTGGGATTGGCTCAAAGACAAATATCAATCTGCCCGGCGAGTCGGCAGGAAAGGTAAGGGATATTAAAAATTGGTCAGGCGTATCATTAGCATCCATATCTTTTGGACAGGAGGTTTCTGTTACCCCTATTCAATTGGTATCTGCAGTATCTGCAATTGCCAACGGCGGAATATTGATGAAGCCCTATGTAACGAAAGCAGTTGAAAAGAATGGAATGATTGTAAATGAATTTAAGCCAGAAGTGGTTAGGAGGGTAATATCAGAAAAGACCAGCAGAGAACTGACAGAGATTCTGGAATATGCTGTCAGATATGGGACAGGACAGAAGGCGATGCTGGAAGGATATGATGTTGCTGGGAAGACAGGGACAGCCCAGAAGGCATCGCAGGACAAAAAGGGATATTCAATGGATAAATTTATATCGTCATTTATAGGATATGTGCCTTCAAAAAATCCAAGAGTCGTTATACTGGTTATTATAGATGAGCCTGATGGTATTGCATGGGGAGGAGAAGTTGCCGCACCTGTATTTAGAGAAATCGCAAGACAGTCACTGAGGTATTTAAAAGTTCCCGCTTTGAATAGAAGCTGAGCAAATGAATTTTACTTTGATATGAAGATTCAGGAAATTCTCAAGGAGGTAAACCTGATAAATGTAAACGGGAGTATGGATATAGAGATTTCATCTTTATCTTATGATTCAAGAAAGGTGGATGAAGGCTCTCTATTTGTGGCAATAAAAGGGCTTAAGTCTGACGGGCACAATTTTTTAAATGACGCGGTAGAGAGCGGAGCGAGAGCAGTGGTTGTAGAGAATGGCTTATGGGGTGGAGATTTTGAATCCGAAATACGACGACCCATCCACTGGATGGGTACCCCAAAATCCGAAGTTACTTATATAACTGTCCTTGATTCAAGGAAGGCACTTGCTGTTATATCTACTGAGTTTTATGGGCATCCATCAAGGGAAATATCAATAATAGGTGTTACAGGGACGAATGGCAAAACGACTACATCCTATTTGATAAATTCTATTCTAAGGGCGAACAATTTTAAGAGCGGATTAATAGGGACTATTGATTATAGATTTGATAGGGAGATTATTCCCTCATTACATACAACCCCTGAATCCCTTGATCTTCAGAGGTTTTTTAAGAAAGTTGTTGATGGCAGTGGAAAGTATTGTGTCATGGAGGTATCGTCTCATTCTCTGGAATTGGACAGGGTTTATGGGACAAGGTTTGAGATGGGTGTCTTTACAAATCTGACACAGGACCATCTTGATTTTCACGGCAACTTAGAGAAATATTTTTCTGCAAAGGCAAGACTTTTTAAAGAATACGGATTGAAAAAGGCTGTCATAAATATAGATGATCCTTATGGAAAGAGATTAATAAAAGACTCAAGGATTGATAAGATTTTGACTTATGGCATTACGGAAGGTGCAGATGTAAAGGCAGATGATATAGATATGTCAGTAAAAGGTCTTAAATTTGTTGCCACTACTCCAATTGGCAAGTTGAATATAGAGTCAAAACTCTTAGGAATGCATAATATATATAATATCCTTGCATCTGTATCTACAGCCATACTTGAGGGATTTTCAAAGGAGAGTATTATAAAAGGTATATTATTGCTTGATACGGTCCCGGGGAGATTGGAAGGGATAAATGAAGGACAGGACTTTACAGTATTGGTTGATTATGCCCATACTGACGATGCGTTGAAGAATGTTCTTAATGCTGCAAAGGAGCTTCCGCATAAGAGACTTATTGTTGTATTTGGGTGCGGAGGTGACAGAGACAGAGGTAAGCGTCCATTGATGGGAAAGGCAGCAGTAGAGTATAGTGATTTTGCAATTATAACATCCGATAATCCGAGGAGTGAGGACCCGTTAAAAATAATTGAGGAAATTGAAGCAGGAGTCAGTAGTCAGGAATCAATAGTCAGGAGTCAAAGGCATATCAAGATTCCTGACAGGGGAGAGGCAATAGAGTTTGCGATAAATAACGCCTCGAAGGGTGATATTGTAATTATTGCAGGCAAAGGGCATGAGGACTATCAGATATTCAGGGATAAAAAAATACACTTTGATGACAGGGAGGTTGCAAGAGAAGCAATAAAGAAAATCCAAAGCACTAAATCCGAAATCCGAAACAAATTCAAAAATCAAATGACATAATTTCAAAACATTTTTGACATTTTGATATTGTTTCGAATTTAGATATTAGAAATTAGAATTTATTAGAAATATTATGGCTCAATTTACATTGGAAGAAATATTGAAGGTAACAAAGGGAACACTGTTAATGGGTTCCGGTTCTAGGGTTTATCCATCTGTATCAATATCAATAGATTCAAGGACTATTGGCAAAGATGAACTCTTTATAGCTATTAAGGGAAAAAATTTTGATGGGCATGAATTTGTAGTTCAGGCTCTGATGAAGGGTGCAGGGGGTGCAGTCATTTCAGATAGAGGCCTGATAGAAAGAAAATTCTTTCATGGAGGTGAGAGCAATCTCCACACAATAATAGAGGTAAAAGATACACTCAAGGCACTGCATGAAATAGCCAATTATCACAGGAGGAGATTTAAAATACCGGTTGTAGCAATAACAGGAAGTAATGGAAAGAGCACAACAAAGGAAATGTCGGCATCTGTGGCTGGTGTCAGGTTTAATGTTTTGAAAAATGAGGGGAATCTTAATAATCAGTTTGGCCTGCCTCTAACGCTTTTAAAAATGAATGATAGTCATCAGGTGGCAATACTTGAGATGGGCATGAACGAAAAAGGTGAGATTGAAAAATTAAGCCAGATTGCTGAGCCTGACATAGGAATAATCACAAATATAGGCATGGCGCATCTGGAGAAACTGGGTTCAATAGAAAATATAAGGGATGCAAAGGGAGAATTGATAAGAAGAATAGGGGAAAACGGGACAGCAATCTTAAACTCTGATGACAGGCTGGCTATGGAACTAAAAAAGTGGTTTAAGGGAAAAGTGATTACATTTGGCATAAATTCTCTTTCGGATATTACTGCTGTAGATATAAAGAAGAATAAGGATATAGGATATCAATTTATCCTCAAGATGGATGGAAAAGATACTGTAATTAATCTCTCCTGCCTTGGTTATCACAATATTTATAATGCCCTTTCGGCTGCCGCAGTCGGGAAGAGTCTTGGCATAGATATTAATGATATAAAAAAGGGGATTGAGTCTTTTAAGCCACTTCCGATGAGAATGGAGCAGTTTATGATTGACAGAGATATTACATTTATAAATGATGCATATAATGCAAATCCATCTTCAATGGAGGCTGCAATAAAAGAATTTTCTATTGCAGATTTCCCAGGAGAGAAATTTCTTGTAGTGGGAGATATGCTGGAATTGGGTGAGGCATCAGAAGAGGGACACAGACATATAGGGAGACTGGTTGCATCGGAGTCAATTGATTGCCTTATAACTGTTGGTACTGAGTCTAAGTTTATTTTTTATGAAGCTGTCTTGAGTGGTATGCCAAGGGGTAGGGTTTATCATTGCGAGAATTTTGATGAGGTAGCATTTATTCTTGATGATGAGCTGAAATCTGGCGATTGTGTAATGATAAAGGGGTCAAGGGGGATGAAGATGGAGAATGTCGTAGAGAGGGTTATTAAACTGAGAAAGGCATCATAATGATATATCATCTTTTATTTCCTCTTCATGAGGCATATTCATTTTTTAATGTATTCAGATATATAACATTCAGGACTGCCTATGCGATCCTGACTGCACTGATAATCAGCTTTATATTTGGACCATGGATTATAAGGAAACTAAGAGAGAAACAGATTGGTGAACGGATAAGGGAGGATGTCCCTCGCTCTCATCAGTCAAAGGCAGGGACACCTACGATGGGAGGGATAATGATACTCTTTGCCCTTTTTGTCCCAACGCTCTTGTGGGCAGACCTTACAAATAAATATATATGGCTTGTAATATTTTCAACTGTATCATTTGGTATGATAGGTTTCATAGATGATTATTTAAAATTAAAGGGGAGAAAAAATGGCTTAAAGGGGAAGGAAAAATTTGCAATACAGTCATTGATGGCACTGATACCTGTCCTTATATTATATTTTGACAAGGATTTTTCGCTGATTATGACAAAACTTGGCATCCCGTTTTTTAAAACTATAAAGCCTGAAATGGGGATTATGTATATAGTGTTTGCAGTGCTTGTGATAGTTGGGACATCCAATGCCGTAAATCTAACTGATGGATTGGACGGGTTGGCGATAGGGCCAATAATAATATCAACTGCAGCCTATATGGTAATTGCCTATGTAACAGGGCATTTCAATTTTGCAAATTATCTCAATATAGAGCATATAAGGGGTGCCAGTGAATTGACTATATTATGCGGGGCTGCGGTTGGTGCGAGTCTCGGATTTTTGTGGTTTAATTCATATCCTGCTGAGGTGTTTATGGGAAATATCGGATCAACCGCGCTTGGCGGGATGCTCGGGACTCTGGCAGTTATAACAAAGCATGAACTTATACTGCTTGTGATAGGCGGGATATTTGTTGTAGAGGCAGTTTCTGTTATCCTTCAGGTTGCCTCATTTAAACTCAGAAGGAAAAGGATATTTAAAATGGCTCCGCTCCATCATCATTTTGAGGAGTCGGGGTGGGATGAGCCGAAGGTAATTGTGAGATTCTGGATTGTTGCAATTATACTTGCGTTACTTTCATTGAGCACATTGAAACTGAGATGAAAAACAAAAAGTTTAAAAGGTTATGGATTTCAAAAATAAAAATACTTTAGTAGTCGGGCTTGCGAGGTCAGGTGTATCTGCCGCCAATCTTCTTCACAAATTAGGTGCAAATGTAACAGTTACAGATGAAAAAGGTGAGGATGAGCTATTAGAAAATATCAAAAGACTGAGTAAGGGCGTCTCACTAAAACTTGGTGGACATGACAGTGTGAATATAAATGAAATTGACCTAACCATTATAAGTCCGGGTGTACCGTGGGATTCCCCATTTTTAAATAAACTTAGAAGGAAGGGAATAAGAATAATGAGTGAGGTGGAGTTTGCATTTCAGCAACTTCAAGCTCCTTTTATTGCAATAACAGGGACAAATGGAAAGACAACTACAACGACTCTGACAGGCGATATGCTTAAAAGGGGTGGCAAAAAGGTATTTGTGGGGGGGAATATCGGCAATCCATTATGTGAGGAGGTTTTGAATGGAGGAAATAGCGAATTAGTTTTATCGGAGATCAGCACATTTCAGATGGAAGGGATTGAGACCTTTAAGCCTTATATAAGTGCAATATTGAATATTACGCCCGATCATCTTGATAGGCATGAGAGCATGGATGAATACATAGAATTGAAAAAGAGGGTATTTATAAATCAGGATGAAAATGATTATATGATTTTAAATTTAGATGATGAGATTGCTGCAGGATTCTCAACAGAAGTGAGAGGGAAAAAGGTATTTTTCAGCAGGTTAAAAGAGGTGGAAAACGGGGCATTTGTAAGAGAGGATAAGATAATTTTCAAGAATGACGGTAGAGAAGAGACAGTTTGCTCTCTAAAGGACTTGAAACTGATAGGTGTGCATAATATAGAAAACACACTTGCATCTGTGGCAATAAGCGGGATATGCGGTATAAGCGGTAAAATAATGAGAGATGTGATATCGGAATTTAAAGGGATAAAACACAGGATGGAACTGGTAAGGGAAATAAGAGGGATCAGGTTTATAAACGATTCCAAAGGGACAAATGTAGGTGCCACAGTTAAGTCACTCCAGAGTTTCAATGAACCAATAATACTTATAGCAGGCGGTAAGGACAAGGGAAGCGATTATCTGCCTTTAAAGGGACTTATAGAGGATAGGGTAAAATTTCTGATATTGATTGGAGATGCAAAAAAGAAGATAGCAAAGAATCTGAATGGTTTTAAAAATAGGATCGAGGCAGACACTCTTGAAAATGCTGTAAAAGAAGGATACAAGAGGGCTAAAAGTGGGGATATAGTCCTCCTCTCTCCTGCATGTGCCAGTTTTGATATGTTCAGGGACTATGAGGACAGGGGAGAGCAGTTTAAGGAGATTGTGAATGGATTGAAGATTGAAAATTGAAGATTAAAATAAAATTCTTATAAATATTCAATATTGATATGCCAAAGAAAAGGACATTTGACCCAATAATTTTAGTAAGTGCTATTGCCTTAATAGCAATAGGCATTGTAATGGTGTATAGCTCCAGTGCAGTAATAGCGATGCAGAGGTATCATGATCCGCAGTTTTTTCTAAAGCGTCATTTAATGTGGCTGATACTTGGTTTAATTTCTATGGTCGTAGTGGCGAGGATAGATTATAGAAAAATTATTAAACTAACTTATCCATTACTTGTTTTTTCCATTGTTTTGCTGATTTTGGTTTTTATGCCATATTTCAGTAAAGAAGTTGGGGGTGCAAGGAGATGGCTCAGTTTCTGGGCTTTTTCGTTTCAGCCTGCAGAACTGGTAAAATTCTCAATGATATTATTTTTAGCCTATTCTTTGGTTAAGAGAAAGGATTATCTGCAGGACTTTACATACGGCTATCTTCCAAATTTAGTAGTGATAGGCATATTTTTTATATTGATTATTGTCCAGCCTGACCTCGGTAGTGTTGTGGTTATGTCAATTGTGGCATTTATACTCATGGTTGCTGCAGGTGTAAGGTTCTCATTTTTATTTTCCACGGTTTTGATGATGATTCCATTTCTATACATGGCGATATTCAAAGTTGGATATAGAAAGAAGAGGATTATGGCTTTCCTTGACCCATGGAACGACCCTCTGGATACAGGCTTTCAGACAATTCAGTCTCTTTTGGCATTCGGGAGGGGAGGGGTTCTTGGTCTTGGGCTTGGTGAAGGAAAACAGAAGTTATTTTATCTCCCAGAGCCTCATACAGATTTTGTTTTTTCAGTGATAGGTGAAGAGCTTGGTTTTATAGGCATTTCAGCAGTGCTTTCTCTCTTTCTTATATTGATATGGAGGGGTATCAGGGTATCTCTTAGGTCCCCTGACCTTTACGGGACATATCTATCGCTTGGGATTACACTTACAATAGGGATTCAGGCGGTTATAAATATGGGGATGGCGGCAGGACTTTTGCCAACAAAGGGATTGCCTCTGCCGTTTATCAGTGTAGGAGGATCATCACTCCTTATTTCTATGGTAAGCATTGGTGTATTGTTAAATATATCGGAGCATTCAGCATGAAAGTTTTAATTGCAGGCGGAGGAACTGGAGGGCATCTATTCCCTGGCATAGCAATAGCAGAGGAATTCAAAAGGAGAGAAGATACATCCCAAATGCTATTTGTGGGGACTAAGAAGGGAATTGAAAGCAGTGTCATCCCAAATGAAGGATATGAAGTTAAATATATCTCATCAGAGGGTTTAAAGGGGAAAGGGATTTTAAAAAAAATGAAATCCTTTTGTAAGATACCCATTGGAATTATACAGTCTATTAAAATATTGAATAGCTTTAGACCTGATATTGTTATTGGAGTCGGGGGTTATGCCTCTGGACCTGTTGGTGCTGCATCACTCCTTCTTGGTTATCCCCTTGTCATACAGGAGCAGAATCTTTTTCCGGGATTTACAAACAGGATGCTTGGGAGATTTGCAAATTTGATATTTATATCCTTTGATGAAACAAGAAAGTTTTTTAGCGGGAGAAGGGTATGTTTGACAGGAAACCCAATAAGGAGGGGTATTGTTGAATGTGGAATGCGAAATGCGGATTTTAAATTACAATTCAGCACTCCGAATTCATCAATCTTCACGGCTAAGTTTACTATATTAATTTTCGGCGGGAGTCAGGGGGCGCATAGTATAAATAAGGCTATGGTTGATGGATTGAAATATCTTATTAAATTTAAGGACTTAATTTTTATTATACACCAGACAGGGAAAACAGATTTTGAGTTTGTAAAGAAGGCCTATGAGGAAATGGGTCTTGAATCAGAGGTGGTTCCCTTTATTAACAATATGGCTGATTCATACAGGAAGGCAGACCTCGTTATATGCCGTGCCGGGGCAACTACCATATCAGAGATTACGGCATGCGGTAAGGCGGCTATATTAATTCCATTTCCATTTGCTATTAACAGTCATCAGGATATGAACGCCGCTGTCTTAAAAGACCATGAAGCGGCAGAAATGATTATAGAAAGGGATTTGAGTGGCGAAGTGCTGGCAAATAAGATTTTATTTCTCATGCAGAACAGGGCAAACCTTTTTAAAATGGAATACAAAAGCAGAAAGATGGGCAAACCAAATGCAGCAAAAGAGATAGTGGAACAGTGTTATAAGTTAATAAAAAAAGGGGTCAAAGGATCAAGTGATTTCACTCGAACCCACGAATCCTCGAACCCTCTAATCCTGTTTTTATTATGTTCAGAAAAACAAGACACATACATTTTGTCGGCATAGGCGGGTCAGGGATGAGCGGTATAGCCGAGGTGCTTTTAAATCTTGGTTATAAAGTCAGCGGCTCAGACCTCTCACAATCTGAGGCTGTCAAACACCTTACAGGTATTGGTGCAGCTGTATTTATGGGGCATAAGGCTTCCAATGTAAATGGTGCTGAAGTAGTTGTTGTTTCATCTGCAGTATCTCCTGACAATGAGGAGGTAGTGGCTGCAAAGAAAAAACTTATACCTGTAATACCAAGGGCAGAGATGCTGGCAGAGTTGATGAGGCTGAAATACAGCATTGCAGTGGCAGGTGCACACGGCAAGACTACTACTACATCTATGGTCTCATCAGTCCTCTATGCAGGAGGACTTGATCCAACAGTGGTTATAGGCGGAAGGGTGAATAGTATAGGCAGTGGTGCAAAACTTGGACAGGGTGATTTTCTTGTAGCAGAGGCGGATGAGAGTGACGGCTCCTTTTTAAAACTTACACCGACAATTGCAGTAGTTACAACAATAGATGCAGAGCACCTTGATCATTATGGCGATATGGAGGAAATTAAAAAGGCATTCTTAAAATTTATAAATAAGGTTCCATTTTATGGCTCTTCGGTCCTCTGCCTTGACCAGGAGCATATTCAGTCAATTATTCCACATGTAGAGAAGCGATTCATTACTTATGGGTTCAGTAGTCAGGCTGAATATACTGCAGGGAATATAAAATTTTCAGGGAAGACAACCATGTTTACCGCACTGAAAAGGCAGAAGATATTAGGTGAGATAAAACTTAATATTCCCGGGATACATAATGTATATAATTCTATGGCAGCTATTGCAGTCGGTCTTGAGCTGGATATGGATTTTGGTTCTATAAAAAGAGGGCTGGAGGAGTTCAGTGGTGTTCAGAGGAGATTTCAGGTAAAAGGGGAGGCAGATGGTGTAATGGTAGTTGATGATTATGGCCATCATCCTGCTGAGATCAAGGCAACACTTAAGGCAGCAAAGGATGGCTGGAAAGATAAAAGACTGATAACTGTATTTCAGCCTCACCGTTATACAAGGACGAGAGACCTTCTTAAAGATTTTTATACTGCCTTTTATGACTCAGATTCATTGATTATAACTGATATATATCCTGCCGGTGAGAAGCCTATTGATGGGATAAATGCAAAGTTGATTTACGAAGGAGTGAGGGGGCATGGGCATAGGGATGTGGTTTTTATAGGAGATAAAGAGGAGATAGCTCCATATTTGTCAAAAAAGGCAAAAGAGGGGGATATAGTGATTACACTCGGTGCAGGAGATGTGTGGAAGATAGGAGAAAAGTTTCTTCATGGAAAATTATAAAAATTTTAGAACACAAATTGCATGAATGGACGAATGGAACAAATGAAAAATAAAATAAAAATTAAATGTGTTCAGGTTTTTGTTCATTGAAAACTGAAGGGTTAAAAATTATTTTTAAGGATGTGAGAGGTGAGAAGAAGTTTAATGAGCTAATGCGAAATTACACCTCGTTTCGTATCGGCGGAGATGCTGATTTATTAATTTTTCCTGAGGATATAGATGATTTAAAAAATGTTCTTTGTATATGCCATGATAAAAAAATACCATTATTTATCCTTGGTTTTGGAACAAATCTTCTGATAAAGGACGGCGGTATAAGAGGGGTGGTTGTAAGTTTGAATGAAGGTTTTAAAGAAATTAGAATTGCAGGCGATGAAATGATAACAGCAGGTGCTGGCGCAGGTTTGCAGGCATTGGTCAACTTTGCCCTTAAGAATGAGTTAGCAGGAATGGAATTTGCGGTTGGAATACCGGGTTCTGTAGGCGGGGCTGTGATAATGAATGCAGGGATAAGGGATGGCGAGATGAAGGATATAGTTAAATCAGTAAAGATTATGACAGATGATGGAGAGACAAAAGTTTTAAAGAATGAGGATATCGGATTTTCATACAGGAATTCAGATTTTTCGGAAGGCTCAGTGGTATTGGAGACAGATATTTTTTTAAAAAATGGAAATAGCAGAGATATAAAAAAAATGATGACATTATTAATAGCTGATAGAAAATCAAAACAGCCCCTATCTTCATACTGTGCTGGTTCTGTATTTAAAAATCCTCCAGATGACTTTGCAGGGAGGCTCATAGAATCTGCTGGTCTTAAAGGTTTTAGTATTGGAGATGCGGCAGTATCAGAGGTTCATTCAAATTTTATAGTGAACAGAGGTAAGGCTGCTGCGAGCGATGTTTTAAGACTAATTGAGAGCATAAAAGAGAGGGTTTTTACAAGGACAGGCATCTCGTTAGAGGAAGAAATTAAGATTGTAGGAGAAGATTAGATGTATTTAAAAGATAAGAAGATAGGTGTTTTAATGGGCGGAATGTCTTCTGAGAGGGAGATATCACTTAAGACCGGAACGGCTATTTGTAATGCTTTGGAAGAGGCTGGATACAATGTTGTGTCCATTGATGTAGGAAAGGATATTGCCAGAAAGATAGCTGATGAAAAGATAGATGTTGCATTTATTGCCCTTCATGGTAAATACGGTGAAGATGGAACTGTGCAGGGCATACTGGAAATAATGGGAATCCCCTATACAGGTTCAGGTGTTCTTGGAAGCGCTGTCTCAATGAATAAGGTTATATCAAAAGAGCTATTTGAAAGGCATGGGATTCCAACACCACCATATGAAGTTATATATAAGAAGGATTACAGAAAAGGGCGTAAATTTGTGACAGGCTTTCCTCTTATAGTTAAGCCTGCCAATGGAGGGTCCACAATAGGAGTTAATATCGTAGATAACATCGGCATCCTTGATTCGGCAATATATGATGCCTTTAAGTTTGATGATTATATTCTGATTGAGAAATTTATAGATGGAATAGTTCTTACTGCCGGGGTATTGGAGGATATGACATTGCCTGTAATTGAGATCTGTCCCAAAAAAGGTTTTTATGATTATGAGTCAAAATATACGCCAGGCATGACAGAGTATTTTATTCCAGCGAGGATTGATAAAAAAAAAACAGAAGAGTGCCAGAAACTTGCACTCAAGTGTCATAAAGTTCTGAGATGCAGGGGAATTACGAGAACAGACATGATTATGGATAAGGAACAGAATATTTTTGTATTGGAAATAAATACGATACCAGGAATGACAGCTACTTCTCTCATTCCAATGGCGGCAAGGGCAGCAGGGATAGAATTTAAAGCTCTTTTAATCAAGGCACTGGAGATAGCAGTAAGGGTATGAGAACTTCAACATTTGTAAAAATTAAATCATACAGAGGAACATATACTGGTGCAGGTGCTGTTATCGCGAGAAGGAAAAAAGTACAGCGTATAAAATCTGCAGCATTATCACTGTTCAGATGGGCAACTTTTTTATCGGTTGGTTGTTTTATTGTAGTGGGAGGGTATAGGGGTTACAGATATATAATGGCGTCACCTTATTTTGATATTTCGGATATAACAATTGATGGGAATATAAATTTTAAGAGAGATGATATACTTTCATCAGCCGATATAGAGATTGGTCAAAATATATTTTCAGTTAATATAGGGGAGGTTTATAAAAGGATTAAAGGTAATCCGTGGATAAAGGATGTATCAGTAAAAAAGGAGATGCCTGATAAGTTAAAAATAAAAATAAATGAGAGAGAACCTGTGGCAGTTTTAAAATCAAATGAGCTCTATCTGATAGACGATGAGGGTGTGGTGTTGGCAAAACCAAATGGAGAATCAGATATGAGTTTTCCAGTAATTGTTAAGCCAATGGATTTAAAATATGAAATAGGTGATAGGGTAAATTCTGAAGATGTCTTCAATGGCATAAATATATGGGAGAAGCTGAAAGAGGTTAAATTAAATATTGGAGAATCATCTTTGGAAGACAACATAACCACAATTGAACCCCTTGGTTATGATAAAGCTAAAATAAATTTAAGAAATACAAACAGCTATATTATTATCAATGGTGAAGATACTAATAAAAAATTTCAGCATCTTCAGGTGGTGATGAATTTACTAAATGAAAATACCCCCTTATTAAAAGGGAAGAAGACAGAGGAGGTGATGGAATTAGACTATATAGATTTATCATTTAGGGATAAAGTAATTGTGAAATACAAAGATAGTTGAGGAGTTAAGAAGTTAGGGAGTCAAGGAGTTAAAAACTCCTCACCTCTTAAACTCTATAACTCTTTTAGAAGGGGGGTGAAAAATTGCCTAAAAGTGAAAATATAATTGCAGGACTTGATATTGGAACAACAAAGATATGCTGCATTATTGGTGAAGTGAGAGATGAAAAGGAAGTGGATATAATAGGGATAGGGACTCATCCATCAAGAGGTTTGAGAAAGGGAGTTGTTGTCAATATAGAGAGCACTGTAGAATCAATAAAGGGGGCAGTGGAAGAGGCGGAATTGATGGCAGGCTGTGAGATTGACTCTGTATATGTCGGCATAGCAGGGGGACATATTAAGGGGTTTAACAGTCACGGTGTAATAGCGGTGAAGAATAAAGAGGTCAGCCAGTTTGATATTGACAGGGTTCTTGAGGCCGCTCAGGCTGTGGCAATACCGCCAGACAGAGAGGTAATTCATATAATTCCGCAGGAATACATACTTGACGAGCAGGAGGGCATTAGAGAGCCTCTCGGTATGTCGGGGGTAAGGCTTGAAGCAAAGGTGCATATCGTTACAGGTGCAGTAACATCTGCCCAGAATATAGTAAGGAGTGTCAATAAGGCAGGGCTTGAGGTGAAGGATATAGTCCTTGAACCTCTTGCATCGAGCGATGCAGTGCTTGACAGGGATGAAAAAGAACTTGGTGTAGCAATGGTAGATATAGGCGGAGGGACATCTGACCTGGCAATATTTTTTGAGGAGAGCATAAAACATACATCGGTTCTTGCCATAGGCGGAAATCATATTACAAATGACATTGCCATAGGGCTTCGCACTCCGCAGGCAGAAGCAGAAAAAATAAAAAAGACTTACGGCTGTGCAATGACTGCTCTTGTAAAAAAAGATGACACTATTGAGGTTCCAAGCACAGGTGGAAGAGAATCAAGAATCCTCTCCCGCCAGATTTTGAGTGAGATAATCGAACCGAGGGTAGAGGAGATGTTTCATCTTATAAAACGGGAGGTGGAAATAAGCGGTTTCTCTGATTTGATTGCATCAGGTGTAGTTCTTACAGGCGGGGCTGCGAGTATGGAAGGAATAACAGATTTGGCAGAGAAAATATTTAAACTGCCTGTAAGGAGAGGATTTCCTAAAGGAATTGGCGGATTAGTAGATGTGGTAAGCAGTCCGATGTATGCAACAAGTGTAGGACTGATTCTCTTTGGTTTGAAGAACCATCAGCATGGAAAAAAACCAAAGCTCATTGATAGAAATCTCTTTGATAAGATATTTGACCGAATGAAGGGATGGGTGGAAGATTTTTTTTAGAGATTTAAGAATTATAATTTAAAATTTATGTTTTTAAAACCTAAAATCCTTTTTGGGAGGGCAATAGAATGACTTTTGTATTATCTGATGAATTTGATTATGCAGCAAGGCTTAAGGTAATCGGAATTGGCGGCGGAGGCGGTAATGCAGTCAGCACGATGATGTCTTCAAGGATAGATGGTGTGGAGTTTATAGTTATCAATACAGATGCCCAGGTATTGAAGGTATCTCCTGTGCCGTCAAAAATCCAGATAGGGTCAGAGTTGACAAGAGGGCTTGGAGCAGGGGGCAATCCTGAGATAGGGAAAAAGGCGGCATTAGAAAGTGCCGACCAGATTGCAGATTTTCTACAGGATGCAGATATGGTCTTTATAACTGCAGGTATGGGCGGTGGAACAGGGACAGGCGCAGCCTCAGTGGTGGCAAAGATTGCAAAGGATAAAGGTGCATTGACTGTAGGTGTGGTTACAAAACCGTTCAGCTTTGAGGGGAAGAGGAGGCTGTCACAGGCGGAGGCAGGATTAAAAATACTGAGAGAAAATGTAGATACACTTATTACAATACCGAATGACAGACTGCTTAATGTTGTTTCAAAGCAGATGTCCTTGAGGGATGCGTTTAGGGTGGCGGATGATGTCCTGAGACAATCTGTTAAAGGCATTTCAGAGTTGATTACAATGCCTTGCCTTGTCAATCTTGATTTTGCCGATGTGAAGGCGATTATGACAGGGATGGGACAGGCACTTATGGGAACTGGCATTGGAAAGGGTGAGAATAAGGCAGTTGAATCTGCCCAGAATGCAGTTTCAAGCCCACTCCTTGAGGAATCTTCAATAGATGGTGCAAGGGGTGTATTGATAAATATTATAGGAGGTCCCGGGCTTACAATTCATGATGCCACAGAGGCGTCTTCTATTATCCAGAAGATGGTTCATGAGGATGCAAATATTATCTGGGGTGCTGGCATTGATGAAGGTATGGAAGATGAAATGAGGGTTACAGTAATTGCAACAGGCTTTGGTCAGGAGCATCGTCGCGAAACAGAAAGAGAAGAGAAGGTTCAGAAGTTAAAGGTAGCGGCAGGCGGTGGCAAGGTTATTGATATGCCCGTCCATACAAGTGTCAGACATAAAAAATCAAATGGAGCCGAACCTGCTACTGATAGGATGGGACCGCTATTCTCAGGCGAGATGGATTTTGATATACCTACATTTTTAAGAAGACAGGCTGATTAAGGAGGGTAAGTTATGTATTTAGGAAATTATAAGCGCAAAGTCGCAGAGAGGAAAAAGAAAATATTTAGCCACAGACTCACACAAACTATAAAAAAGAAATATTTCAGTTTGTTTTAGTCAGTGAAAGTCAGTGGCAAAAAAGTATTTTTCTTTGTATCTTTGCGTTAAAAATCAGGTTTTTGTTCTTGACCAAAAAACACTGACCAAAAAACTCTTGATTGTATAATTTTCTATGGTACATTCATGGTATTTATGTCATTTCTGAGGAAGCAGGAATCCATTTACTCACTCTCCTTTTAGGAGGTTGTTCCTCTGCCCCTAAAAAGACCGCACAAGTCCAGCTCATAGAATCACTTTTATCTTGCAACAACCCCCGAACCCCCTCCCCGATTAATACCCCGCATCAAGTGCAGGGCAGGCTCTTTGGGGACAGGTTTATTAAGGGGGAATAGGGGGGCTACAACCCCCTCAAGCTTTCCTTCGACTCACATCAAATCAATTCAATCTTTATCCAGCACATTATTTTTGTGTAACATTTTTCTTTCCTGTCTGATATAATTTGGGCATGAAAAAGCTCAAGATATGTCTTAATATTTCATCTTATTTGATTAAATGGAGGTGAGGGGAATGAAGACTATTAAACAAGAGGTGGATTTATCGGTTTTGCCAGAAGAAGCAAGAAAGGTAATCTTTGATTTTTACCAATTCATGGTTCAACGATATGTACATCCTAAACTTAAAAAGGAAGTAAGTGATGATAAAAGGAAATTACTGAATAAATTACTGCCAAAGTCTGTTAAGAGATTCACACCATTGAAACGAGACGAAATATATGCAAGATAAGGTATTCATTGATACAAATATCTGACTTTATAGTTTTATGGATGGAGATTATGAGAAAAAGGAAATAGCCCTCTCTGTTATTTCCAGAGGAAATGTTGTATTAAGCACAAAGGTCTTAAATGAAATCTGTGTAAATCTGAATTTGGACTAAACAATGTATCCTTACAGTAGGGAGGTTGGAAGGATTATTTTGAAGGCAGATAAGAATTAAGATGGAACAGGGTCTTGATATTCTGATAACTGAGGAGAGTATAAGGATGAGAGTTAAGAAACTGGGAGAGAAAATCTCTATTGATTATTCCGGCAGGGAAATTATTGCCATAGGGATATTAAAAGGTGCGTGGGTATTTATGTCTGACCTTGTGAGAGAGATTGAAATACCTGTAATGTGTGATTTTATTGGTGTGTCAAGTTATGGAAACGCAGCAGTAAGCAGTGAGAGGGTTAAGTTAATCAGCGATATAATGATACCTATTAACGGGAAAGAGGTATTGTTGATTGATGATATAATTGATACAGGATTCAGCATAAATTTTGTGAAGGGATACATAAAATCAATGAATCCATCAGGTATAAAAGTGTGTGTTCTTCTTGATAAGCCGAGCCGCAGAAAATCAGGTATTCATGTTGATTATACAGGTTTTACAATACCTGATAGATTCGTAGTAGGATATGGCCTTGACTATGCAGAAAAATACAGAAACCTTCCATATATAGCCGCAGTCAAATAGTATTTTTATTGCAACAAAATCTCCTTATATGTTATTCTGAAAATAATAAACCACAAGTGAATACGGATAGCCAAGCAAAACAGATTATTTAAAATATTTAATCTGTGTTTATCTGTGTAAATCTGTGGTTAAAATCATGTTTTTTCGGAGGTATGGAATTGAATCAATTTTACAAAAATCTTGCATTGTGGCTTGTAATAGGGCTGATAATGATAGCCTTATTCAATATCTTTAATAAACCTCATACTCCTTACAAAGATGTAATCTACAGCGACTTTGTTAATGCAGTAGAAAAGGGAGAGGTGACAGAGGTTTCTATACAGGAGGATGCTATTACAGGCAAACTTAATAATGATGACAGAATCTTCAGGACACTGACCCCGAAGGATGCCGACCTCATAAAGATACTCAGGGAAAAGGGAGTAAAGATTAGTGTGGCCCCCCCCGCGCAGGATTCATGGCTCACAAATCTTCTTGTCTCATGGTTCCCCATGATACTCCTTCTTGGTATATGGCTATTCTTTATGAGGCAGATGCAGATGGGGGGCGGGAAGGCACTCTCTTTTGGAAAGGCAAAGGTGAGACTCCTATCCGACAAAAAAAATAGCGCTACATTTAAAAATGTTGCAGGGATTGATGAGGCAAAGGAGGAATTGAAAGAGATAATTGATTTCCTCAAAGACCCGCAAAAGTTCCAGAAACTCGGAGGAAAGATACCTAAAGGTGTATTGCTGATGGGTCCTCCGGGGACAGGTAAAACCCTTCTTGCAAGGGCAATAGCAGGAGAGGCAGAAGTTCCATTCTTCAGTATGAGCGGTTCTGACTTTGTAGAGATGTTTGTCGGTGTTGGTGCATCAAGGGTAAGAGACCTGTTTGAACAAGGGAAGAAGAATGCCCCATGTATTATATTCATTGATGAGATTGATGCTGTTGGAAGACACAGAGGAGCCGGATTAGGCGGCGGACATGATGAGAGGGAACAAACACTTAATCAGCTATTGGTTGAAATGGATGGATTTGAATCAAATGAGGGTGTCATACTCATTGCTGCAACAAACAGGCCTGACGTTCTTGACCCTGCCCTAATGAGACCCGGCAGGTTTGACAGGCAGGTGGTGGTCCCGAGACCTGATATAAAGGGCAGAGATGGGATATTGAAGGTTCATACTACTAATATTCCTCTGTCAGATGATGTGAGGATAGAAGTGCTGGCAAGAGGAACTCCGGGATTTTCAGGGGCAGATTTGTCAAATCTTGTAAATGAGGCTGCACTCCTCGCAGCCCGTAAGGGAAAAGATAAGGTTGATATGAAGGATTTTGAGGATGCAAAGGATAAGGTAATGATGGGTGTTGAGAGGAGGAGCATGATAATAAGCGATACGGAGAAGAGAAATACCGCTTATCATGAGTCTGGTCATGCTATTGTGGCGAAACTTCTCCCCGGAACAGACCCGATTCACAAGGTTACAATAATACCAAGGGGCATGGCACTTGGGTTAACCCAGCAACTTCCAATTGATGAGAAACATACATATCCAAAAGAGTATCTCCTTAACAATCTTGCTATTCTTATGGGAGGCCGTGTCGCAGAGGAGATTGCCCTTAACCACCAGACTACAGGAGCTGGAAACGATATTGAGAGGGTTACAGAACTCGCGAGAAAGATGGTATGCGAGTGGGGGATGAGTGAGAAGATGGGACCTCTCACATACGGAGAGAAAGAAGAGCAGATATTCCTTGGCAGAGAGATAACACGGCATAAGGACTACAGCGAGCAGACAGCAATGGAGATTGATGCCGAGATAAAGAGATTGGTAATGGAGAGCTATGAGAAGGCAAAGAGACTCCTCTTAGAGCATTTTGATATACTCACAAGCATGGCAAATACACTCCTTGAAAAGGAAGTTTTAGAAGGACATGAGATAGATGTAATTGTGAATGATGGGCTTGCTAAAAAGGGCGGAAGTGTAAAAACTAATAAGACGGAGAATGTAGCGGCTTGATTTAAACTCACCATTTTTAATTCTTTTCAACAAATTCTCAAATGTCATCGGATAGTGAGTTCACCATAGAGTGTGAGAGATTCAGATTAGAACTGAATGAAAGAACCCGCATCATGGGAATTCTTAATCTGACCCCCAACTCGTTTTACGACGGCGGCAAATTTATCAATCCTGCCGATGCAATAAAATATGCTGTAAGAATGGTTGAAGATGGTGCTGACATTATAGATGTTGGGGCTGAGTCTTCAAGACCCGGTTCTGACCCTATTTCACCTGATGAAGAAATTGAAAGGCTAAAACCCGTCCTCTCCGAATTATCTCGATTAAATGTTCCAATATCTGTAGATACATATAAATCACCTGTAGCCAGGTGGGCACTGGATAGAGGGGCATCAATTATAAATGATATGAGCGGCTTCAGGTTTGACTCTGAGATGGCAAAAGTAGTCTCTGAATATAAAGCGCCCGTAGTTATAATGCATACCTATGGTAAACCGAAGACGATGCAGGATAATCCGCAGTATAAATCACTCTTAAACGAAATTAGCAATTATTTAAAAGATAGTATTAATATGGGAATTAAGGCAGGTATCAGCCCTGATAGATTTATTGTAGACCCTGGTATAGGATTTGGAAAGACAGTTTCACATAACTTAGAAATATTAAAAGGGCTTTCAAGACTTAAAGAGTTAGGGAGTCCTATATTGATAGGGCCTTCAAGAAAGTCATTTATAGGCAATATCCTTAATCTGCCGCCTGAGAAGAGGCTGGAAGGGACTGCTGCGGCTATTGCAATTGGTATAATGAATGGTGCCAATATAATTCGGGTTC
>Ga0209212_1000269_pt1 | contig 110052 bp, 107 predicted proteins | sample RifGroC2_FD_183996 | JGI IMG/M metagenome (GOLD analysis project Ga0209212, IMG submission 183996) | Groundwater microbial communities from Rifle, Colorado, USA - Groundwater C2 (SPAdes) (version 2) | ecosystem: Environmental > Aquatic > Deep subsurface > Groundwater | place: Rifle, Colorado... | reverse complement strand
AGGAGCCGATACAGTTGAGTTGCCGAAGTACCTAGCCTCCGAACGATCTCGCGCTTGGAAAGCGGGCTGCCAGCGATACGCCTTTGAGCTTCCACTGTCAATTTATAGAGCATGAGATCCCTCATGTAATTGGGATCTCGATTGTATTCCAATATCTGTTCTACATGGACGGTTCCTGTCTTTCCCGATTGAAGTTCGTAAGTGAATCCTTCGCCGCCAAGCTCTTTGTCCACATAGGCCTGGGTAACCGGATCTTCCGATGTCGGACTTGGCGTAGCTTTGACGTAAGGAAAAGCGTATGTTTTGCCGGATGCTCCGACCTCGAAGTCCTTCCTTTTATTATTGAACCTTACAGACCGAATCTTCATAGCAAACCCTCCGACTCAAGTTCCTCGATGAGCTCAATGACCCTTTTCGACGCATGGCCTTTCGATGTACCCGCCCCGGCGGAGTTTACCCATTCGCCGTTTATGCTACCGCGTACGGTAACATTTGTCAATGTAAGGATAAGCTGTCAATGCCTCAAAAACCTGGCCGTCGAGAAGACGGCGGGTATGCCCTTCGGGATTTCAGGTGATAAATCTCAGATCTCAAATATCTGATCTGAAATCTGCTATTTAGGATTCCTCGCGCGGTTCGACAGGCTCACCGCCCTGAGCAAAGTCGAAGGGTCGCGAGGACAAGACCAAGAGCTACCTTCCCGGAAAGCTCAAAGAGAAAGATGGGTTGGATTAGCGCAAGAGTCGAGGCGGGGCTGTAGATTGTCGGAGGAGTGTGTTACTCTAATTATGTTTTTGCCGCTTTTCCAGGAGGCCGGTTTATGGAAAGAGTCGTCCAAAAATTCTCTTCTTTTGATGAAGCAGACAATGCCGACTATGAGTATTACCGCACCCTGTCCGGCAACGAAAAACTACAATTACTGCTTGAGTTGATCATGCCCGAGAATCCCGATGCGGCCGTTATCGAGCGATCTGCGCGAGTTCATCCACTTACTGAACACGAAGAGTGTGATGATGAGGCAGATATCAAACTGTTGGAGAAAACCAGGCCGCCACGTTCCTAATCCGTGGGTAAGCTCCCAACGCCTCAAAAACCTGGTCGTCGTATCAAGCATCGAGACGGGAGCTGAAAGCTGAAGGATGAAGGTTGGTTGGATTAGCCGGAAGCGGAGAGAGGCGGCTTACCGGGGCGCGCTTTCACTGGGTAACCGGCGGCTTTATGACGACGTCCAGCCGGCAACCGCCGGAGCAGCTGTTGCCGGCACGACAGGACAGGGTCCCGCCCTCGATTGCAACCTCGCATGCCCCTTGTCCGGAGCAGAAGCAATTAAAACTTCCCGTGGTGTTGTTCCTGTAGCTCAACTCCGCGCCCGACTTCGAAACCTTCTTAAACGTATATCCCGGCTTCAGCGTCGCGGTGTTCCCTTTGACGGTGACGCCTTCGGAGACCTTCTGAGCCGGTGTCGCTTTTAGGGCCGGTTCGGCGGCGATCAAGGGAGAGGGAAACAACTACGAAGAGAAAACCAGCAGCAACACCGGAACGGCCGGTCGCTTCAGAATGGCGTGATTCGGTCCTTCGCTCATACGAAAGCCCAAAGTGGCCGTACGGTGTATAGGACAGGCAGGCCCGCGTTGTGAACGGCAACCTGACCTTGCAAGACGCAGTACGGATATTCCAGGGACCGCTGTCGAACCCTAAATTTCAAGATTCGACCCGCGAAAGTGACTCGTGCCGCCTTGACTGCAAGGCTGAACATCGGCTACCTTGCTCTCAGTTAGCGAAAAGGTCCGCTCAAGATTGTTCGAAAAAAATTTCGGAAATCGCTGACGGCGATTAACCAATCGATTTACTGGATGAACAGAGTTCGTAATCCGCTAGATAGCCTAGGTTCTCTTCTTAAACCGGCGTTTGAACCAAACAGGTTCCGGGTTTTTGTTCTTGGCCCGGCGCTGAAGCCATCGGCATCCGTTTCAAAACCACACGGGCGCGTGACGACCCACGAAGCAGTGATAAGACATGCTCGATACCTACGGTGCGAAATCCGAAAATCACTTCTTAGCGCGGGGTATTCAGTTGATTTTGGTGAGGCGAAAGACCTCCAAAGGTTTTGGTACAAGAATTTCCGAGCGAAGGATCCCGGCAGCGCCGAAATGCTTCACGCAAAAAACGCCTGCGGAGCTATAATCATTTTCCCCTCAAGTGTAGGCTCCATTTCGGAATTAGGAATGTTCGCCCCGTCGAGTCGTATTGCAAACAAAACTCTTGCCGTTGTTCACAAACAATATGAGAAGGATAAGAGTTTTTTTCGGAGAGCTCTTCTCGAGGTGTTTGAGCAAGAAAATGGAAAGTGCGTGTTTATAAACTACGCGAAGCATAAATCGTGCGTCGAGGCTGCAGTGAACTTTGTAAATGGTAAATTTCAGAAGCACCTTCGTGATCTCTATCAAATTAGTGACAGCAAGTTAAAGGAAGCCAATTACAGTGGCACAATCTTCGCCACGAACTAACGTTACCGTCGCGCTCATCGACGCGACAATTCTGGCCTTGGCTGGCCTAATACAGCCCACCAGCGCAAGGGATGTATACTCTTTTGCTAAGGGCACTTTTTTGAGAAAGGTGCTCAATAAAACTACTTTTGAGCGCCATTTCGAAAGGTTAGCAAAAGAAGCATTTTTGTGGCAAACGGGGACCGGCGAGTACGTGGTCACGCCCAAGGGAGATTTGTTGGCGAGAAGGAGCCTTCAACGTAAAGAACGAGACAAACTTCGGTTGTTGATTCTAAACGAAAGGAGGTATAAAACCTGACGTGGAATGGGTGCACGCTTGTAGATTAGTGGTTAGTAACGACTCTAATAGGTTGGCGCTTCGCCATCCTTTCGTGCATTCTTGAAAAGAAAGGTGCGCGGGAAAGCCGGTCGGCTCCCGCGCGCCGCCGGGTCCGCCCGGCTTTCCCGCGCAGCATCTACGTAAGGAAACGAATTCCTTAGCCATGAGCGTGCATCCATTCCTATATCCCCTCGGGACTGCCGAGCGGTGGATAAGCTTCCTCAGTTCCTGCCTTGATTTGTCGAAGAACGACCTGAGCAAAGCCAAAGTACTCCTTAACAAGCAACTTGTGCCGGTCATCCATGGACCCGAACTCGGCATTTATTTAGGTGTATCACCGAAGCTAGTTTCGGCCATGGTAATCCGAACGTCTCGATATTATCGGGGGTTCAAAATAAAGAAGCCTTCAGGGGGAAATCGCGAAATTTGGGCGCCTAGAGTGTTTCTAAAAACTGTACAAAGATACGTTCTTGATTGTATGCTCGCGCCCATTGTACCACACGAGGCAGCGACTGGATTTCGGCGAGATATTGGAATCCGGGACGGCGCTCAGCGTCATGTTGGTCGCCCTTTTCTGTGGAATATAGATTTAAAGGATTTTTTCCCGTCAATTAATCAGAGTCAGGTGACGGGACTCTTCTCGCAGCTAGGGTTTCCCCATCAAGCTTCCTATTTTTTATCAGGTCTTTGTTGCCTACGAGGGAAACTCCCACAAGGGGCACCAACAAGTCCGGCGATCGCGAACCTAATATTGTTTCCCACTGATACCGAGATCGGAACGCTTGCACGAAGAAATCGCATCATATACACGCGTTATGCAGATGATCTAACATTCTCTGGCACCCACCCAATATCGGATGAATTCAGACGGGAGGTAGGAGTGCTAATCGAGTCAGCGGGATTCAGGATAAATAAGAGCAAATCTCGATTAATGGGACCTCGTTGCCGTCGCGAAGTAACTGGCCTCGTCGTAAACCGTAAGGTCTCGATTCCCCGCGAGACCCGAAGAAAACTCCGAGCACGCTTTCATAGAGTGTCTGTTCATCCAGAACGATTTACCAAACAAAAAGGAAAGTTGCTTGGATACGCATCTTGGGTTTCGCAGTACCGTCCGAAAGAAGGTCATAGATACCGGGCAATTGCCGAAGCCATTCCGTCGGAATAGATCAAGAAAGCCAGCGGTTGGTTTCGGGGTCGTGCCTGAGTATTGACTTATTCTTCTCGCCGACTCGATTGCACTTGCAACTGCGGTCTACCCAAGAAGGCATTAGGCGTGAGGCGTGAGGCGTGAGTAAGAAAAACTTCCGCGAGCAGTTGAACGACCGCGAAGGCTACCGGATTCCCGAGCAGCCGACAGAGCCGCGACTGTCTATGCTCCCCTCTTCCACGCCGCCTATGTAGCACGTTTCCGGAATTCCGGAAACGTGGAAATGTCGGGTCAAGAAAAAGGTTCCCGTCTCCTTTTCTCCCCCTTTCTATCCCGCTATCGTCAAAATAATTTGTGACACGTCTTTAGGGAATACTCTCGTTTTTCTGAGCAAAACTAATTGGTTCTTCCCTCCCACCGAAACTTCTCCGGAATGTATCTTGCCATCCCGTGTTTGGATTTCCGCTTCTTGAACCCTTTTCACGGGAACATCTCCCGTGACCTGAAGGATCAAGGCGCCCTTGTTAAAATCAAACTCCAGTGTCCCCACTTCTTTGTCGTCGGTTGTTCTAAGAGATATCGGGCTCTTGGCGCGTGATTCCGAATCCGCTGCGAGCGCGTACTTGGCTGCGTCTTCCTTCACTTGAGCCATATTGGCATGAAGAACCAGCTTTGAAACTCGATCTTTCGTTTTTTGAACCGCGGCAGCCTTGGGTTCGACCGCCAATCGGAAACCGATGGCGTCGAGAACAGTAGACAAACTAAAAAACTCCGGATTCCCTTTCGTTGAGAGCATCCTGTAGAGATTTTCTCTGTTAAGGGAAGTAGACGCCGCGAGCTTGCCCATTCCACCGTACGAATCAACGACATCTCTCAAAGCCAGAAGAAAGACCTCGGGTTCCCCGTCTTCCAAAGCGGCGTTCAAATATTCTACAGCTTCATTCGGATCTTTGAGCGCTTCCAAAAGATTGCTTTGATAACTTCTACTTTTAGCCATTGTGAACTCCTACTTTTTGTAGTCCTCCCAATATTCGATAGCTCTCCTTATATCCTCAGCTTGTGAACTTTTATCCCCGCCGCAAAGCAAAATAACCAACTTCATCCCCACCTCGCCGAAATAAACACGATAACCCGGTCCGTAATCGATTTTGAGTTCCAGGACGCCACCACCGACTGGCTCACAGTTGCCCAAGTTCCCCAATCGAACGCGTCCAATCCGGGTCCGAATTCTAGCTCTTGCTCGTTGGTCCCGGAGCGAAGTCATCCAATCTTCAAAAGGACAACTGCCGTCAGAGTGAACGTAGTTCTCAACCTGTTTATCTGAAACTTCCACAACTCAGATTGTAGTTTTAAAGCTACACATTGTCAAGAGCAAAATCATGCATAAAACGATGGAGCGAACCGGAAGAGAAATCCTGGCGGGAGTCGTGGAGTCTTTGAATTTTGCGTTACGTCGATAGGGAAAATCAGCCTGCCCTTACCAGCTCAAGCTTTGGAACGACAAGCCCTAACGCCATTCCAAGAAATCATTCAAAGGGAACCAGGAGCGCCCCGTATCGCCGAGGATTTACAAGAGGAGCGTTTTCGAGTTATCTTCGTCTGGCTTCGCGAAGTCGGTAGAATAATGTTCACTTCGTCACGCCTTTACGGGGGTGGAATGCGTCTAACGAGAGAAACATACGAGGGCTATGTGATCCAGGCAGTGTCCGTTGATGGGGCGCTGCGCCATCCTACGCGGAACAAAAAGTGGGGAGAATGGTATCCCGCCTACCGGATCTACAGAGAAGGAAGTCCCGGCAAGCTGGTTCATCAGGAAACACTGGACGATCCTTATCCGAGCCAGGATGAAGCGAACAGAAGCGCTTTCATAGCCGCTAAATCGTGGATCGATAACCGAGACAAGGGAGCGTAATCGGCAGCTCGCCGCACCCGGAAGAAACAATCCGTGGCATTCGAATACCTTCCGATCATGGCACAGGCTGGAGCGCCCAAGCCGCCGCGCGTCCTCGTAGCGCCATCGAATCCCGCCTGGTGCCCGATAAAAAAATCGCTGAGCCGGTCGCGGGTTGCGCTTTTGTCCAGCGCGGCGCTACGCCTTGCCGATCAGAGACCCTTCCTTCTGCGAGAAGATTTGACTTACCGCCTCGTCCCTTCCGATCCGGCGGCAGGCGAGATCGTCATCGATCACCATTCCGGCATCGGCAGGGTGCCGCGCCAGGATCCCGAGATCGTCTTTCCGCGCTCAGCCCTGGCGGCATTGGCGAATCGTGGCGTCATCGGCGCCTTGTCACCGTTTCACGTCTCTTTCATGGGCGGGCTCCGGTGTCATAAGGAGATCGAGAGCGAAATCGCACCCGCCATCGCCGGCGATTTGAAGCGAGCCGAAGTGGAGGTGGCGCTGCTCGTACCCTATTGACCTTTTTGCCACGAGACCGTCGGTCTCATCTCTCATGTCATCGAAGCCCGGGGCATTCCCACGCTCGTGATCGGCACGGCGCTCGACATCATGTCGAAAGTCGCGCCTCCGCGCGGCGCTTTCGTCGATCACCCCGTGGGCCGGACCTTCGGCCCACCTCATGACCGGGCGCGCAACGAAGCGGTTCTCACCAAGGCGCTGGCTGAATTGCCGCGCTTCACCCGTTCAGGCGAGATTCGTGATTTGCATTGCGGGTGGCAAGCCGACGGTAGCCGCGCATGGGAAGATGAGCTGCGGGCTGAAATGCTCCACGACCGTTGACTGTGTGTAATTCCGGTTTTCTTTTTTACAGCGAAAAGAGGAGAGATGTAGCCGCGGCGGCTCTGTCAACGCATGAGAATTTTTTCAACCGCGCCTTGCACCAGTTCGGCCTGCCAGCGCAACAGGCCTCCGCTTTCCATAATCTCCTCGAGGCTCCGAGGCCGGCTCCAGGCAATGGCCTCGAGCGCGGCTCTGGGCGCCAAAGTCGATGGGGCGATCTCCAGCTCCTTGGCGATGCGCGCGCATTCGCCGCGCAGCGCGTCGATCTGCTCCTTGCAGTCGGTGCGGGGAGCGTCGCCGCGGTCGAATGTTCTAAGTTCCGGCCATTGCGCCTGGGCCATTCCGGCCGCCCGCGCGATCGCCTCCTCGAGCGTGCTCAGCCGCGACCCAACGATGTTTCGCGGCAATTTGGGTCCTTGGTGCAGGGGCGCGCCGGGGTGGGACTCCGCCCATTGGAGCAAGTCCAGTATCTGTTGATTGCCAAAGACCTTGAAGGCCGGCAGGTTGGCGCTCCGGGCGTGCGTGTCGCGCCAGCGCCAGATCTCTCGCAGATAGGCCAGTTGGCGGCGGGTCAGCCGCCCGGCTCCCTTGATGCGCCAAGCTTCCTCGGGGTCGCGCGCATTATCACGTCCGGTCGACTCCACCATCGCCCGGCAACTTTCCCTGTGCCAATCGATCCTCCCCCGTTCGCTCAACTCGCCACGCATGCGTTCAGCGAGCGGCTTGAGAAAACGCGTGTCGTTGACCGCGTAGCACAGTTGCTTTTCGCTAAGCGGCCGGAGCGACCAGTCCGATTTCTGCCCTTCTTTTCCAATCGTGATATCGAAGAATCGCTCGATGAGGGCGGCCAGCCCGATCTGTTCGATCCCGAGCAACTGCGCCGCTATCATGGTGTCGAACACTTCACGGCGCGGTCTGAAGGCCATCGAGGCTCGCATCATGCGCAGGTCGTAGTCGCCGCCGTGCAGAATCAACGGCTTCTCGGCCAGGGCTTCCAAGAATCCGGTCAGGTCCAATCCGGAAAGAGGGTCGACGAGGTAGTGCTCGCCTCCGAGCGAAAGCTGGACCAGACAGACCTTTTCGAAATAGTTGTGCAGGCTATCGGCCTCAGTGTCCAGCGCGACCCTTTCGGCCGCGCCGATGCGCCGGACCAGCGCTCCCATCGCGGCGAGTTCTCGAACGTAAACGTACCTTTCGGATTCCGGCGTATTCAACGATTCGATCTCCTTCATCCGCCCCTTTCCTTCGGCGCCTCTAAGAGCTCGCCCATCTCTGATGGCTTCCGCCCAACCAACCGCGCGCAACCAGCGTTCGCTCCACTCTTAGATCATAGAGCTTCAGTAACTGAGCCTTCACGAGATCGCCTTCGATCACGCCGAGAGCATGAGCTACCGCTTGCAGGGTGGCCATCCCTTCCGGTCTATGTTGGGCGCGCAGATGAAACTTCGCGAGGTTCGGCATGCTGATCTTCACCCGCAGTACGTCTTTCAATTCATGATGCCGGAAATGAACTTTGCTCGCCTGTCGCCAGGTCCCGTCGGGAACGATGAGTTGAATGGGCGTCCGGTCTTGCGCCACAAGTTCATGGTTTAACTCCACGGCGTCCGCGGCGGGGTAAAACAAAAACGTCCGATACCGAGGGGTCAAGAGTTCGCTCAGGTCGAGCGTTTCTCTTGTGTTCCCGCGCACCCGCATTTCGCTATTCACGAGCGCTTTCAGCGCGAGCCGGCCCGTGTTGCTGCTTCGCTTCAGCTCATGCACATGGACCACAAGACATACTCTGGTGTTTAAATCGAGCCTCGGTATCGAGTCGCAGATACAGAGCGTCCGCGTCAAACAGCAAACCGAACAAGGGTCTTTTGTTTGCTTCCGAGTCAGTTTATTCACCCTCGCGTCAACTGTCGATACTTGATCCGATGCGGTCGCTCCGCAGCTGCGCCAAGCCGAATCTTTCGATCGGCCTCGTATTCCGAATAGTTACCGTCAAACCAAACCGCCTTGCTGTCACCTTCGAACGCGAGGATATGGGTTGCGATCCGATCCAGAAACCAGCGATCGTGGGAGATCACCACCGCGCAGCCGGCGAAGCTCTCCAACGCCTCTTCCAGCGCGCGCAACGTGTTCACATCCAGGTCGTTCGTCGGCTCGTCGAGCAGCAAAACGTTCGCGCCCTCTTTCAACATCTTCGCCAGATGGACTCGATTGCGTTCGCCGCCCGACAACTGGCCGACTTTCTTTTGTTGATCGGTGCCGCCAAAATTGAAGCGCGCCACGTAGGCGCGCGAGTTCACCTCGCGGTTGCCCAACTTCAATAAATCCGCGCCGCCGGTGATTTCTTCCCAGATCGATTTCTCCGGATCGAGCGTGCGGCTCTGATCGACGTAGCCCAGCACGACCGTTTCACCCGTTCGAATCGTTCCGCTGTCGGGTTGCTCCTGCCCCGTGATCATGCGAAACAAGGTCGTCTTGCCGGCGCCGTTGGGACCGATCACGCCGACGATGCCGCCGGGAGGCAGCGCGAACGTCATGTCCGCGACCAGCAGGAGATCCCCGTACGCCTTGCTTACCCCTTCCGCTTCGATCACGACGTGGCCCAGGCGCGGCCCCGGTGGAATGTGAATCTCCAAATCTTCCCACCGCTTCTGTGAGTCCTGGTCGAGCAATGTTTCATACGCAGTGATGCGCGCCTTGCCCTTCGCGCGCCGCGCTTTCGGCGACATGCGAATCCATTCGAGTTCGCGCTGCAGCGTCTTCTGCCTTTCACTTTGAGACTTTTCCTGGCGCCGCAGACGCTCCTGCTTCTGTTCCAGCCACGACGTGTAATTTCCTTTGTAGGGAATGCCCTCGCCCCGATCCAGTTCCAGAATCCAACCGGCGACGTTGTCCAGGAAATATCTATCGTGGGTCACCGCGATGATCGTTCCCGGATAATTCTTGAGGTGATGTTCGAGCCACGCGACCGACTCGGCATCGAGGTGATTCGTGGGCTCGTCAAGCAAAAGAATGTCGGGCTTTTGCAAGAGCAACCGGCACAACGCTACTCGACGCCGTTCGCCGCCGGACAACATCCTCACCTGCGTGTCCGGCGGCGGACACCGCAGCGCATCCATCGCCATCTCCAGCCGCGCGTCGAGATCCCAGGCGTCCTGATGGTCGAGCTTCTCCTGCACCTCGCCCTGCCGCTCGAGCAGCGCGTTCATTTGGTCGTCGGACATCGGTTCGCCGAATTTGGCGTTGATCGTTTCAAACTCTTTCAGCAGCTCGACCGTCTCTTGCACGGCCTCTTCCACGATCTCGCGCACCGTTCGCGCATCGTCGATCAACGGCTCCTGTTCCAGATAGCCGACCGTATAGCCGGGCGAGAGAACGGCTTCGCCGTTAAACTCCTTGTCCACGCCCGCCAGTATGCGCAAGAGCGACGATTTGCCCGAGCCGTTGAGGCCGATCACGCCGATCTTGGCGCCATAGAAGTAGGAAAGATAGATGTCTTTGAGAACGGCCTTCTTGTCGTAGTACTTACCGACGCCGACCATCGAATAGATAACTTTGTTCGGTTCAGTGCTCATGAATTGAGTTCGTGTACCTCCGGATTGAATTGGTTAACGTAGCCTGTCAGGTTGGATTGTGCAAGAACGGGAGCAGTCCGGCTGAAAAAGGAACGCTCGCCTCACGATCGCAAGCGCATTAGGGACGCGATGGGATGATAAGTAAAGCTGAAGCACGAGCGATTGCAAACTAGAATAAGCGCTAATCCCAAGATTTGACGGTGGCTCCATGCCCGACGCGAAATTCTTGCGCTTTGGGCGAAATTGTAATGATTGTTATGGTAGACCCCAAAGCTGTCCCGTCATTCGCGCGGGACCGTTGCTACGCTGATTCGGTTGGTGAGTCAGGGGGTTGCGGATCATCGGCCACATCGCTGGCGGATTGCGGTGCCCCAACGTAGACCCACATATCTCGGCTTACGACACCCACTTGCCCCGCACCGTACAAGCTGAACGGATCGATGATCACGTCGGTGATCTTCGGATCATCGCGGACGTGCGCAACTCGTAGGATTATGTATACCGAGTCAGCGCTCTGGTAACAATCACGAGCCTTGTCCCATTCGTTGGCAGTCATCGGAAACGGCTCGCTGCCGTCGCCCGATGATGACTTCACCTCAATGCAGCAGAGCGGACGGTCTACGCGGCCCGCCAATCGGTTCTCGTTATCACGATACGAGAAGTCGAATCCGAGTGAATCGTTACCTTCACCCTCCAGACCATAAGCGTTGCGGTTGCATGAACGCCAAGCCATTTCATCAAAGGCTGGGAGCTGGATGCGAAAGTACTCGTACACGAATGCTTCGCCGAGCAGGCCGGCGAGTTCGCGGTCCTTTTTGTTCTCCAAGGTGCCGCCACCACCCCCACCCCTTCCTCCTCGGGTCTTTGTCCTTTCACTGGGGAGCACAACTTTCTTGCGACTGCCCTTGCCGAGAATTGGGTCGAGTGGATGCAGCGCCGCCTTCTTCTTCAGTTCCTTCCCTATGCCACCCGTAGTACCCCGAAGTAGATCCGTGGCGGCGTCGTCTTCGGTCTGGTCTTGACCAAAGATTGTGATCCTGTGTTTCGGTAACGCGACCGGATTCTCGCCGCCGACGCCGGCGAGTTCCTTAAATCGCCCATGCAACTCGTTCGCCGGAGCCGGGTCACGGAAGACTCGCTCGTCTGACATGCGCTGGGCCGTCTTGGGCACCTTGGCCTGCAACACGTGCTGGATTGCCACCATGACCGTGAAACTGTTCGCCCACCAGCCATGGAGCAACAGGGAAACCCTGGGGTCTGAACGAACATCTTCCGCGGTAATCTGCTCATCGAATTGTTTTGCCAAAGCAGACGCCACGATCATCAGACCATCAAACCGCATCTGTGCATCTCTGCTCCGCTTCCCCTCATCTTTATCTTCATCCCGGTAAACCCGAACATCGCGGGCCGGAGCGTCATCCAGATCGACACTCGCCAGAGTGACCTTTGCCTGCTCAACAACCGCTGCCAGCCTGCGACGCAGGAGATCAACACCCGCGACGCTCGTCCAGCCGTCTAGGACAACTTGTATCTGGCGGATTGCCGAATGGAGGACTTCGCCGTCACCTTCAGCCCTGCATGCCACTTCCTCGGGAGGTGTCGCAAGTCGGGCATCCCGTAAGATCGGCTCAAGATCGGTCGGCGATGCGGTAGTGGCTCTTGCGACGCAGGTCTTCAGGATAGACACGAGTTCCGTCATAGTCTCGTGCCATGCCTTTATCTTGTGACTGAAAGGCCAACACTCCATACCGAGCGCGAGTCGGGCTTGTTGCCATTCCTGGGAAGCGATGCCGACGGCGCGGATGATTGCCAAGGCCGCTTCTTCCTCAGAAACGCCCAACGCCGTCGCGAAGGCATCTGCCAGGTCGGATCGCCCAAGCCAATCGCAGAGCCCGCGAACGCTACGGGCATTGACGTCCCACTCCTCCTTGAAACGTGACACCGGCTGTGTTCCGAAACGGACGAACCAGAGAGTCAGCGCTGCAGCCCGCAGGTGCTTGAATCGTTCAGTTGACGATAAACTTATGGCATTCTCAACATTCTCTCGCTGCGCTGACGTGATCCGGCGGTCCATCAAGAACTTGGCAGGACTGTCCCTGTCGAGTTCCCGAGCGTAGGCCGACCACGTATCTCGGTAACTTGGGCCGACAAGCATCCATGTAGCCTCCACCTTTTCCGCATCGGAAAGCTCGGCTGCAACTTGGAGTAGGCCCGTCGTCCGGTCGTAGAAGTACGGCGTCGGTGAATCTGTGGGGAATACCCCGAAGACCAAAGACGCCTTCTCAAACAACCGCCAGTTTCGTTTGAAGTCTTCTCCGTTGGGGTCGGTTTCTACCCGGCCAGTGTATGCAATCAAGCACGCGAGGTTACTCGCAACGGAATACTGCGGGAATCGGGTAGATAGCCACTCCAGGAGAGTCTCGCGTCTAAGGTTGCGATCTTCTGTGAAACGGCTCTCGACCGGGGCTTCGCTTGTAAACACCACGGCTGACTCCCCCAACTGGCGCCGAAACTCAGCCACCAAGTCTTTATTAGCGTGGCGCAAGTCCAATGGCCAGATGCAAGCCTCGCTAAAGCTCGATATAAAACCTGCACGCACCGGATCGTCGTTAACATATCCGGTGAGAATCTGGTCACCGCGAATCCCAACGGCCTCCCTGTTTCGTTCCATTGGAAAACAGAACGACTTGAGGTCGGGTAAAGCAACGGGAGACTTGGAATACGCCACCTGTAAGTGCGAAAAGAGATCCTCCGCAAGGGCAAGTGCCGTGCGCCGGGTCTCGGCGTCATAGTCGGCGCAGCTTACGCCGAGTTGGCTAATCGTATGCAATAGCCGGCTCACCGACGCCGTCTGGAGGGTGGTTACTCCGATCCCGTGCAGCAGCTTTTCTGCGTCGTCATAAGGGGCTTCCACCTGGTTCAGCAGAGCCAACCGTCGACGGGCCAAGCCTCGCTGCTGTCCGTCCAACAGCCACGCATCGGCGACGCCTACGGGTCCGCGCTGAGTCGGTATCATCTTCCATCTATTTACTGTGATCGCATGTACCCATAGCGAAGGGACGACACTAGAATCGTCATTCTGACGATACTGGCGCTCCAGGAACGTACTCATTTCGGATTCATAGGGCTCCGGGTGGAGTAACATCAGCTTGAGGACCATCGGCCGACTTTCTTCTCGCTCAAGGCCGTCGATCCAAGTGATTGAGCGGAAGTCGAATCCTTGACCACTTGCCGTGCGTGCTCCACGCCTACGGCTAGTCTCAAGGTAGGGTCGCCAGAACGGCTCGGCTTTTGCCACCGGACACGGGGCGTAATCAATGCTCAGTTCCGAGTAACTCCTACTTACCGTCGGCGCAGCCCGACGACCACGAGGTCGGATTAGCTTCGGGGATCTGCTTACACCCAGAAATTCCAGCGCACCGATCCAAGCATCGCGCTCATCGCCAGCCACACCGAAGTCACGGGAAAATTCCTCCCACGGAAGAAACAGTCGTTCAGGCTCATGGCCGTAGCTCTCTTGGAGGAGGGAATCGGCGGGGCTGCCGAACCATCCGCGACCAAAGTAGGTCACGCTCGGCAGGACCCATGTCCAGAAGCCACCTGCGCCAAGAACCGGCACACGCAATGCGTCCTTCGACAACCTCTCTCGCCCGGTCTCGGAAAGAGCCCAAAGCCATTGGATGGCCTGCCGAAGCAGCTTTGTACCATTCTTCTTGGAGGGCTCGTCTGCCTTGAGTTCCTGCATCAACGGCCCGACTGCATCATTGATCAGGTGATCCAATCGCGGGCTTCTAACGAGTCCGCGGCCAGTGTCGGGCGCGAGATTGCTCGCAAGTTCGGTAAGGCTACGCATGTCGGCCTTCCGCACCGTGACTGCTGCACCGTCAAGGAACTTCAGAGACTCGGCCAGATCGTTCGGTATCTCCGCAATCTCGCCGTCGTCGTTCACTAACGCTTCTACTGCCCGCCGTGGCGAGGGTGGCAGGAACACGCGTTCCGAAGATTTTGCGACGGCGTCTTTGCCTACCGGCAGCAACCGCTGATCGTATAACTGGTCCTGCGAAAAGCGGTCAACGACCCACGACAGGAACGTTTCCCAAAACCTAGGACCATCGCCTCGGTGCTCCTGCGCGGCATACTCCACGACCGAGACCTTCTTGCGGCTACGGTCCAGCAACAGGGCGGCAACCTTGGCGGAATCTGGCTTGCCGCCAATGAGGGATTCAATCAGGGAGCGCGCGTTCCGTGCGAGTTCGACATCCGGGAGTTTCAGTCCGAACCCTTCAAGATCTATCGTTTGTGGGACCATAAGTAGAAGCGCCTCCACATCCGCAGGTTCAGGAAGCACCGTGTCGGCGGGGGTCTGGAACGTCTTACCGTCGACCGACAGAATGACTTTATCTTGAGCCTGCCCGTCAGAAGCGTAGAGAACATCCGCGAGGGGGCCATTGCCCCGCTCAAAGGCGAGTGTGGCAGTACGTCGGACGTGGACATCCGCATCGACCTTCAAATCATCTATAAGTGCTCTGTGCAGCCTGACGGCTTCCGCGAAGAGAAGCGCGTTGTAGCTGTTATCGTTCAGGTCGATGCCCGTCCTCGAGATGGTCCCGTGGAAATACGCATTGACCCAGGCCGGCGTCCCGGTAGAATCCTTGGTGGGCAGACCGATGCAGACGCGGCCCCGGGTGCTGAGTAACAGCGAACCACCGGCCTCGCCCTGATTCTGTAGAGGCACTGCAACGCCGATGGGCGAACTCCGCACCGTGTCCCAGTTCGTCCCAGGTAGTTTACGGGCTTCACTGTTAATGCATTCTGCTTCTCTTGCAGCCTGTTCGGCAGGTACGACATCTGGCGTCCCTATCCGACGTTCGATCAACCGCCATGATCGCTCGTTTACGGCGCCGTCCTCTCGCACGCTGGTTACCACCGTGGAAACTTGCCCGAAGCCTTCCATTTCCTTCTTGGCAGCAACAGACTTTCGGCTAATAGTTCGCGTGAATGCCCTTGTCTGGTCGACGATCTGAATCGTTGACACGGAGGGGAGGAACAGAATCGCCGCGCCGGCCTCTCCGAAGAGTTCGTCGATGGCGTGCTCTACTGTCTTGATGGTTTCTTGGGTCTGCTGAAGAGGCAATACGACCAGCGTCTGGCCGGTCGGTCTTTCTGAAATCTGCGCGAGCCGGGTGCTCAATTCCCCTATCGAGAGCGGCAGCGGGAACTTGAAAGGTGCCGCAGCCCTCATCTCGGACATTGCTTTGTCGACGGTGAGCGGTACGTCGACCGATGCCGTCTCTGCCAGCTGCTCGGCAACCATAGTCCTGACGGATTCCTCAAGGCCTGGGTCAGCAAAGGGCGTCAGTGAAAGCTTGAACATCAAGCCTTGAGCGTCAGCGAATGACTCGGTTGAAGAAGGCGAACTGTAAATCTCCGGTGATTCGGACACCTGAAAAACGGATTTGAAGCCGAGGCCTTTGTTACCGATTGCATCCTGTGGGTTCTTGGTGCTTAACCCAAGAGAGGTGATCGAGCGAAGTCCTTTTTCGTTGAACTCGGTACCCTCATTTGCAAAGGCTACAAACTCGGCGGTGCGGACAATCGTGACGCAGCTATCACTCAAACCGGCGTCAGTTGCTTGATCGCTGGCATTCTGCAGCAGCTCCACGATGAACCTACCGTGGTAATCTGCGCCAACTTGAGCTGCCATGCTCGCGACTTCGCGATGCTCGTTTCCATCGGCCCGAACGATGCCGAGAATCGCGCCCACACGGCTCTTCCAGAGCGTCATTAGATCACTCATAGCGTGTTCTCCAGCTCGCTAAAATACCCCATAGTCCCAAACCTACAAACGAAGCGAAGCGCACACACCCGATTGCCCGCTTTAAGCTGGTAACGCGACGACCGCAATGCCGACGTTGTCTGCGCCGGACCAGTTCCCCGCCATGACTACGTCTGGCGTAAACAATACACACATGCGGAATTGGGGTCGTGCCCGAATATTGACTTATTCTTCTCGCCGATTCCATTGCACTTGCAACCGCGGTTCAAGACTAGGCGGGTTCAATCAACCAGGCAAGGGCTGCGTAGCCCATGACCAATGTATGTGAAGCAACTCCGGCGAGAGAGAGACGCTGAGCGAACTTGGCACGTTGGAGAACTTCTTCAATTTCAGCAAGGAGAGCGGCGCTGGTGTATAACTGCAAAGTCCCGGCACGCGCAGCCTCCAGCACCTGCCGAGGATTTCCATGCCACAGTAAGCCGGAGACAACTGTGTTTGTATCAGTGACCACTCGCACGGGAGGATCGTCTCTCAGCGCGAGCGGCCTGGATTTCTGCTTCCACCTCTGCCTCGGTTAAAGGCGGCAGCGCAGCCAAACGATCCGCAGCTTCAAACAGTTGGCCAACACGCCGGCGCCGCACTTCCTCTCGCAGCAGTGTCTCTAATGCCTGCGATGTGAGCAGGCCGCTTGCTTCCGCTTCTCGCACCAATGAACCCGGCAACTTTAGCTTGAGTTCGAGTTCCACTGAGTTTTCTTTTGTTGTCATGGAGATCTCCCCTGCCGCATGGCAATCAAACCGATAGCTGCATTATCGCAAAATCATCCTGATCGCGCTACCCCCGCTGTCCTCCTCCCGAACCAGCTCGAGCTTAGGAACAACAAGCCGACTCTCTGCTAAGCTCGGGGGCGGTTCCCCATCTGGAAAAAGTTACTGGGGTTGCGTCTTGCATTACTATAGTGTGTAATTCCAAGTCCTGCCCCCTCCCACTCACACCCAGCCCGCAACTTTGACGAATTTGTTTGTCAGCGCGGATACGTGCACGAGGCCGTCCTAAAATGTGGCCGTTTTGAATTCGGGACGCGGATCGTGAGGAATTGGCGGCGCTTTCGTACAGATTCGACGCGCCGTGTGATCTTCCTACAATCTTTCAGCTCCATCGAGCTTTCCAAGATCTCGGTCAAAGGTACCCAAAGGAACGTGGCCGGCTTTCCGAGCTACTTCGAGGATCAAACAATCGGAGAACCCCAGCGCCGGACGGCGACGGTAGTGCTCCAGCGCGGCGGCGACAGTACTGGAGTCTTGGATTGTCAGATCTCTGTGATGCAGGAGCATCTCGACCGCAGTCCCTATTTCCGGGTGAGTGAGTTCGTATACGGCCGCAAGAACCCAGGTCGCCTCAATGAGGACCAGCGTCGATACCCACGCGCCTTTGCTAATGAATGATTCCGCAGCGGCGACCTGCTTCCCGTCGTCGCGCGTGACAAGACGAACCAAAACATTCGTGTCAACGGCGCGCATGCTTGGCTTTCATGTAGCGCAGCACGCCTTTATCGAAGTCTTCCAGCTTCTTCGGACTGGGGGAGCGTTTGGGAAAGATCGCTCGGTGAATATCCTCCGAGGAGTACCGACCGGCTTTGCGAATGACGACCGCATCGCCTTCCTCATCCCACTCCAAAACCGAGCCGGGGCCGATGCCGAGTTTTCGTCGCACCTCGGCGGGAACGGAAATCTGCCCCTGGGCTGTAACCTTTGATTGTGCGAGTGCCATAGGTATTAATTACCATGGTAATGGATCGCCGTCAATCGGAGCGACAGCGAAACGATACGGAGGCGAAAGAAGCAGGCAAATGCCGTGAGAGAAAGGCTTTAATCCTTCTTCAGCTTGGCGCGCTCCAGCGCCATCGCGATCGCTCCGCCGGGCTTTGGCTCGCGCTCCGGGGCGCGCCTGGGTGCGCCACCCGGGCCGCGTGCCGCGCCCGGATTTGAGCCCGCCCGCGCGTCGCCTGAGCGCGATGACAACGCGCCGGGTGCGTCGTCGAGGCGCATGGTGAGCGAGATGCGCTGGCGCTTCACATCGACGTCCATCACCTTCACCTTGACGATCTGGCCGGGCTTGACGATTTCGTGCGGGTCTTTGACGAATTTGTTCGCCAGCGCGGACACGTGCGCGAGGCCGTCCTGGTGCACGCCGATGTCGACGAACGCGCCGAAGGCGGCGACATTGGTTACGACGCCTTCGAGGATCATGCCGGGCTGCAGGTCGGAAAGAGACTCGATGCCGTCCTGAAATGTAGCCGTTTTGAATTCGGGGCGGGGATCGCGGCCGGGCTTTTCCAGCTCGGTCAAGATGTCGCGCACCGTCGGCACGCCGAATTTGTCATCGGTGAATTCGGCGGGCGCAAGCCCCTTCAGCGCCGCCGGCCGGCCCATCACTTCGACGATGCCTTTGCCGATGCGCGCGAGAATGCGCTCGACCACTGGATAGGCCTCCGGGTGGACCGAGGAACGGTCAAGCGGATTGTCGCCGTCGTTGATGCGCAGGAAGCCTGCGGCTTGCTCGAAGGTCTTGTCGCCCAGGCGCGGCACCTTGCGTAATTTTTTGCGATTCGGGAACGGGCCGTTGGCATCGCGGTACTCGACGATGTTCTTCGCCAGCACGCTGTTCAACCCCGACACGCGCGCGAGCAGCGGCGCCGAAGCTGTATTAACGTCCACGCCCACCGCGTTGACGCAGTCTTCGACGGTGACATCGAGCGAGCGCGCGAGCGCGCGCTGGTTGACGTCGTGCTGATATTGGCCGACGCCGATCGACTTGGGATCGATCTTTACCAGCTCGGCCAACGGGTCTTGCAGGCGCCGGGCGATGGACACGGCGCCGCGCAGGCTCACGTCCAGCTCGGGAAACTCCGCGGCGGCAAATGCCGACGCCGAATAGACCGAGGCGCCGGCTTCGCTGACCACGATCTTGGCGAGCTTCCGTTCCGGCATCTTCAACGCGACCAGCTTGATCGCCTCGGCGGCGAGCTTGTCGGTCTCGCGGCTGGCGGTGCCGTTGCCGATCGAGATCAGCTCGACGCCGTGCTGCACCGTGAGGCGTGCCAGCGTCGCCAGCGATCCCTGCCAGTCGTTGCGCGGCTGGTGCGGGTAGATGGTGGCTGTCTCCAGTAGTTTGCCGGTGGCATCGACGACCGCCACTTTGCAGCCGGTGCGTATGCCGGGGTCGAGGCCGAGCACGGCCTTGGGGCCTGCGGGCGCGGCCAGCAGCAGCTCGTGCAAGTTGCGGCCGAAAATTTTGATCGCCTCGGCTTCCGCCGCTTCGCGCAATTGCGCGAGCAGCTCGGTGCTGATATGCGGGTGCGTCTTGACGCGCCAGGTTGAGTGGCAGACGTCGGCCAGCCACTTGTCGGCGCGACGGCCGCGGTCTTCGATGCCAAAATGCGCGGCGATCATCGCTACGCACGGATGCGGCACGGCGGCGGCGACAGCTTTGACTTCCTCACCCAGGCCCAGTTCGATCTTCAGCACGTCCAAGCTCTGGCCGCGAAACAGCGCGAGCGCGCGATGCGAGGGAATGGTGCGTATCGTTTCCGAATAGTCGTAGTAATCGCGGAATTTTTCTTCTTCGGCCGTCTCCTTGCCTTTCATCACGCTGGAAGTGACGATGCCCTGTTCCCACATGCGGGCCCGCAGTCTGGCCAACAGTTCAGCCGTCTCGGCAAAACGCTCGACAAGAATGTCGCGCGCGCCCTCGAGCGCGGCTTTCGCGTCGGGAACGCCGTTGTCGGCGGCAGGTCTGCCATTCACGTACTTCGCCGCTTCCTGCTCGGGGTCGAGCGTGGGATCGGCGAACAGCGCATCGGCCAGCGGCTCCAGGCCGGCCTCGCGCGCAATCTGCGCCCGCGTGCGGCGCTTGGGCTTGTAGGGCAGGTAGATGTCTTCCAGTGTTTGTTTGGTGGCGGCCGCCTCGATAGCGGCGCTGAGTTCGCCGGTGAGTTTGCCCTGCTCCTCGATCGAGGCCAGGATCGCCGCGCGCCGTTCTTCCAGCTCGCGCAGGTACAGCAGCCGTTCTTCCAGATTGCGGAGCTGCGTGTCGTCCAGGTTGTCCGTGGCCTCCTTGCGATAGCGCGCGATGAAAGGCACGGTCGAACCTTCGTCGAGCAGTAGGACGGCAGCAGCGACCTGAGGGGGCCCGACGCCAAGTTCCTTGGCGATGAGTTGAACAATCTTGATCTGTCGAGCTTCTGAAACGGTATTAGTCATTGGGAAAACGATGTGTGAATGCTACGGGATCAGTTACATCGGCCGGCCACGACTCTATCAAAAGAATCCTGCTGGACAAAGCCGGGGAAAAATCCCTCCGAAACGCCATGCACCCTGAACATTACGACGATTGAGCAGCGGTTGGGTCCGGCAAACGCTTCGATCCACGATCACTGCAACTCTACCCCCCCAGATACGCCTGGCGCACCAGATCGTTATGGGTGAGCGCACTGGCTTCCCCCTCTAGTATCACCGTTCCGGTTTCCAACACATAACCGCGCTGGGAGATAGCCAACGCTATCGCCGCATTCTGCTCCACCAGCAGGATCGTAACTCCTTCTCGATTGATCGCCTGAATAGTCGCAAAAATCTGCTCGACAATGATGGGCGCCAATCCCATGGACGGCTCGTCCAACAGGAGCAGTTTGGGCCGGGCCATAAGGGCCCGACCGATAGCCAGCATCTGTTGCTCGCCGCCGGAAAGAGTCCCGGCGATCTGACGGCGGCGCTCCTTGAGCCTAGAGAAAAGGCTAAAAACAATTTCCAAATCCTCCCCAACCGAGCCGGCCGCGCGCGTATAGGCGCCGATTTTCAGATTCTCGAGAACGGTGAGCCGGGAAAAAATCTTCCTTCCCTCCGGCACATGGGCAACCCCCAGCCTGACGATCTCGTGGGGTTCCACACCCTCCAGGGCTTGACCTGCCAGGGTGATGCTCCCACCCCGCGGCCTGAGCAGGCCGGAAACGGTCTTCAGAGTGGTTGTCTTCCCGGCGCCGTTGGCGCCAAGGAGGGTTACGATCTCACCCTGGGCAACGGAGAACGAGAGCCCCTTAAGGGCTCGAATGGCATCGTAGTAAACATGCAGCCCCTGAACCTTAAGCATGGGCGCCCCACTGCCCGCGTCCCAGATAGGCCTCGATCACCCGCGGATCCTGCCGTACCTCAGCCGGGCTTCCCTCCGCGATCTTCTCCCCGTAGTCGAGAACGGTCACCCGATCCGAAATTCCCATCACCACGCGCATGTTGTGCTCGATCAAAAGGATCGTCTGAACATATCCTCCCATCAATCCTTTCAACAGCATCATGAGCGACTGCGCCTCCGATGCGTTCATCCCGGCAGTGGGTTCATCGAGAAGGAGAAGCCTCGGCGCCGAGGCCAGGGCACGGGCGATCTCGAGACGCCTCTGGTCTCCGTAGGAGAGATGGTGCGCCCAGTCCCGGGCCTTACTTTCCAGCCCGACCAGCCGTAAAAGCTCTATGGCCGCGATTTCGCTCTCCCGCTCACGCGCGCGCAAGCGTTTGCTCCGCAACAGGATGTCCAAGAGCGTTAACCCCATGCGCGCGTGCATTCCCACCAACACATTTTCCAGCACTGTCATGTGTGAAAATAGCCGGATGTTTTGAAAGGTGCGGCATATTCCCGCTTTTGTGACCTGGTCAGGGCTCAATCCGATGAGCGGGCGATCCCGGAAGCGAATCTCCCCGCGATCCGGCCGATAAATGCCCGTGAGGATGTGAAAGAGCGTGGTTTTACCCGCGCCGTTCGGTCCGATGAGAGAGGCAATCATTCCCTCTTCCAGGCTGAGATCCACGCTGTCCAGAGCGAGCAGCCCCCCGAATCGCTTCGCAACTCCCCGAATCTCAAGCAGCGCCATCGGACTTCCCCTCGCTGCGCCGTGGGGGCAAGATGCCCTGAGGGCGAAAGATCATCATCAGAATAAGAATGAGGCCGAAGACCATGCGTTCGTATTTCGCCGGCTCAAACTGAGCCGGGATCTGGCTCAGGTCAAAACTCCCAAGCAACGGCAGGGAAAAGATGATCCCGGACTGGCGGAGCGTATTGAGCCAGAGAGAAAGCCCCTTGAGAAGCTGCAGGTTCAATACGGTCACTGCAGTCGCTCCCAGAACGGCTCCCGGAATCGAGCCCATTCCGCCCAGGATAACCATCGCCAGCACCCCGATCGATTCCATAAAGGTAAAACTTTCCGGATTGATAAAGATTTGCTTGGCCGCAAAAAGAACTCCGATCGCAGAGGCAAAGGAAGCGCCGACCGCAAAGGCCAGGAGCTTCAGCCGCACGACCGGAATGCCCATCGTAGCCGCCGCAATCTCATCTTCGCGGATCGCTTTCCACGCCCTGCCGATCGGAGAGTCTTCGAGCCTGCGCGTAACCAGGATAACAAGAAGCGCCATCAGAAGAACGAGAAAGTAAAAGTATAGGGGATAGAGAGCGGCCGGATCCAACCTGAGTCCCAGAAATTCCAGCACAGGTTGAAAGAAGAGGGGCGGCCTCTGAATCGGAGTAATCCCCTTGGGACCATTCGTAAGGTTTATCGGCTTATCGAGATTATTGACCAGGGCGCGAACGACTTCGGCAAAACCCAGCGTAACGATAGCCAGATAGTCCCCTCTGAGGCGCAGCACCGGCAGCCCAAGGAGGGCTCCGGTGAAAGCGCCCACCGCAATGCTCAGAAAAAGAAAGACGAAGAACCAGGAGGGCGCAAGCGGGAAATGAGCGCCCGCAAGAAACTGGTTGGCCTGAGGCGAGCCGAAGATGGCCCAGAGATAGGCCCCAATCGCATAAAAGGCGACGAATCCCAGGTTGAGAAGGCCGACAAAGCCGACAACGATATTCAAGCCCAGGGCGAGGGCAACGAAGATCCCGACCTGAATCGCCACCTCGAGATAGTAACCATTGAACGTGCCTAGAAGAGGCAAAAGCACGACTAACACCAAGCCGGCAAAAGAGAGTTTTACTCTTCGGGGCAGCGGCGCGTAGTAGACGAACAACAGGGAGGCTTCAAAAAGAAGAAAGGCCAGAACGGATTGGGGAAAATAAAAGACCAGCAGGCTGCTTAGAGCGATATAGCCGGCCAGGCCGAGACTAATAAACCAAACCTTCATCCCTTTAACCCTTCAACCCTTTACGCCCCTTCCTCCCGCACCTTTTCCCCCAACAGTCCCTTAGGCCGAAAAATCAGAATCAGAATCAGGACGGCGAAAGCAAAGACATCTTTATATTCCGCGCCAAAGGCCCCGTTCGTGATGAGCGAGAGGTAAGAGGCGGCAAAGGCCTCCATCAATCCCATAACCATCCCTCCCAACACCGCTCCCGGAATGTTGCCGATCCCTCCAAGGACTGCCGCGGTAAAGGCCTTAAGACCGGGAACGAATCCGCTGTAGGGGCTGATCAAACTGTATTGGAGACCGAACAAGACGCCGGCGACTCCACCCATCGCCCCACCGACAAAAAAGGTGAGGGCAATAATGCGATCCACGTGAATACCCATCAGCGAGGCGGTGTCGGGATCTTGCGCCACAGCGCGAATAGCGATGCCGACTTTGGTTCGATTAACAAAGAGGTAAAGCCCCAGGAGCATCACGAGAGCGGTGGCGATGACGAGGATCGATTTGAGCGGGACTTCCACGGCCGCGCCCAACTTCAGGCTTTTTTCCAGAACCGGTAGAGTCGGATAGGTCAGATAAAACGCATTGCGCCAGAGGCTCTCGATCAGGCGGATAAAATCCTGCAGGAAGAAGGAAGCTCCGATAGCGGAGATCAGAGGAACAAGGCGGGGCGCCCCGCGCAGCGGGCGGTAAGCGATCCGCTCCAATCCCATCGCCGCCAGTCCACTCAGCGTCATCCCGGTGAGGAGGACCAATAGCAAGACGAGGGCGGGATGGAGCACGGCGAGAGCGCCCGTGGCCTCGAACATCAGGAGCATCTCCGCCCCGACAAAAGCGCCGATCACAAAAATCTCGCTGTGGGCGAAGTTGATGAATTCCAGCACTCCGTACACCATGGTATAGCCCAAGGCGATGAGCGCGTACATGAAGCCCAGGACAATACCATCGACGAGGACTTGAAAAAATATGCTGAACGCAAGTTCCAAAGCGGCGCGATCCTTTTAAAGGTTTTCATGCTAACAAATCCTTCCCGCCATCGCCACTCTCCGCTAACTCTTTAACCTGATAGCGCAGAGTTGACATGACGGTTGCATAGCAGATACCCTTTCTTACGATCGGAGCTCCAATGAAAAAAATATTTCTGATCGGCCTGGCGCTATTGGCGCTCATCGCCACAGCGGTCCTGACTTTGCCACCCCTCGTCGATCTGGCCTCTTACAAGAGCCGATACCTGCCGCTCGTAGAGGACGCACTGCAGCGCAAGGTCGACGTCGGAGAGGTCCGTTTTCGCATCTTCCCTACGCCTTCTGTTCGGATCTCTGCCCTGAACGTTTCCGACAATCCCGCGTTTTCAAGAGATCCCTTCTTTACCGCTCAGCAGATCAGGCTCAAGCTAAAGCTCTGGCCCCTTCTCAGGGGAGAGTTCCGGGCGGACGAACTCATCCTTGAGAAGCCGGCGATCAACCTGCGCCAGCAACCGGACGGCACTTTCAATTTTGCCGATATAGGCAAAAAGAAGGGGACGGCCAAAAAGAAAGAGGCCCCGCCGAAGCCTCAAGAGCCCGCAAAATTCTCCGAGCTGATTCCTGCTCGGCTTGGCATTGAAAGAGGAGAGGTCACCATCCAGACCATGGGACAGAAAGCGCTTACGATTCGGGGCGTCGATGTCTCACTGGAAGATTTTTCCGCCGACCTTCCTTTTCCGTATCGGATTTCATTGAACCTACCCGGCCTCAAATCGATCGCCCTGGAGGGGCGCCTGCGCTACGAAGCATCCCAGGCAACTTTGCAGCTGACGGAGAATCATCTCAAAGCCCAAGATGTGGACTTCGCGGTGAACGGCACCGTCACTGACCTAAGCGGCGTCCCTAGGGTAAATTTAACCCTTGCCAACGAGGGGTTTGAGACCAAGCCGATCTTTCAGCTCCTTACCGCGGCAGCTCTCACGCCGAAGGAGCTCGAGGTATCGGGACCGATGGGATTGCAGGTCGCCTTAACCGGCCCCTCGCACAACCTGGCATTAGCGGTAAACGCACATCTGAAGGAGCTTAAAATCAACGATAGTCGTGCTTTCCATGGGATCCTCGGCGGGGAAATCCTGTTGTCTCTTCCTCTCGGCGGCGACGCGCCGATCAGCCACAATCTCAGCGGAAACGGAAAGCTCGTTGCCAAGGACGGGAGATTGACCGGCGTGGATCTTGTTTCCAAGATTGAAATGCTTACAGGCCTTCTCGGATTGCCCAAGGAGCAGAGCAGCGGGGCAACCACTTTTAAAACTCTAGAGGCCGAGTTCCGGTTGGGAGGCGGCATAGGTGACATCCAACGGCTCTTTCTGTCAAGCCCGCTAATGGAGGCGGTGGGCGGCGGCAAGATGAGTTTGGCCGCGCCATCGTTGGATCTCGGGATCGAGGTGGCCATGGCGCCTGATGTTTCCGCCCGTGTCGGTGGCGGCAAAGCGGTTACCTTTTTCAAGGACAGCCAGGGTCGGATCGTGGTGCCGCTCAAGATCACAGGTCCGATCGGCAGACCCTCCGTCTCGTTGGACACCAGCAAGGTAATCAAGAAGGGTATCGGCCAGTTCTTTGAGCGCTTCTTCAAAAGGAAATAACAGGGCTGAATGCTCTTTTATGCCGGCAATCAATAAACGAGAGAAATGGGCCTCCAAGATCGGGCTTATATTGGCCCTGGCCGGAAACGCCATCGGCCTGGGAAATTTTCTCCGCTTCCCTGTCCAGGCCGCGGAAAACGGCGGCGGCGCCTTTATGATTCCTTATTTCGTTGCCCTGATTATTATGGGTATCCCGCTGATGTGGGCCGAGTGCGCCATCGGCCGCATGGGAGGCCGATACGGGCAAGGCCATACTGCCGGGATGTTCGAGTTGATGTGGCGGCATCCTTGTTCCAAATATCTGGGGATGCTGGGAATTTTTATCCCCTTCACCATCGCCCTCTACTATATCTACATCACCTCATGGACTCTGGCCTACGGCTACTTTTCTCTCACCGGGGATTATTTTGGCGTTGCGACGCGTGAGACGATGGGGGCCTACCTGAGGGGTTTTCAAGGCGTCGAGTCGAATCAGTATTTCTCCAGCATCTCTCCGTCTTACCTCGCTTACCTTACCACCCTGGGGATGAGTCTGTATATTGTCTATCACGGAATCTCCGGCGGCATCGAAAGACTGGGCAAGATCGCCATGCCGCTTCTCTTCCTGATAGGTGTCGCGCTGGCGGTGCGGGTCCTTACCTTCGGCACCCCGGACCCGAACTATCCGGAGAACAACGTCCTTAACGGCCTTGGCTTCGTCTGGAATCCCCAGCCGGAGCGTCTCACCAACCCAACGATATGGCTGGCCGCGGCAGGACAGATTTTTTTCACCTTGAGCGTCGCCACGGGCGCGGTTCCTACTTATACCAGTTACATGCGAGAGGAAGACGATGTGGCTCTGACCGGCCTCTCTACCGCCGGTCTGAACGAGCTCGCAGAAGTGGTATTAGGAGGAACCATCGCCATCACCGCTGCGGTCGCCTTCTTCGGCCTGGCCGAGACCGAGGAGATCGCCAGAAGGGGGGCTTTCGATCTTGGCTTCCAGGCCCTCCCCATGATCTTCCAGAAAATCCCTCTGGGTCACCTGTTCGGCGCGCTGTGGTTTTTGCTGCTCTTTTTTGCCGGGGTCACCTCCGTGGTAGCGCTCACGCAGCCGGTGATGGCCCTCTTTCAAGATGGATTTGGCTGGAGCAGGGGAAAAACGACGTGCGTGGTGCTGGCGGCCCTTTTCCTCCTGACTCAACCTGTCATTTTTTTCCTCAAGCACGGCTTTCTCGATGAACTGGACTTCTGGGTCGGGAGTTTTGCCCTTGTGTTCTTCGCCCTGATTGAAACAATCCAATTCGCCTGGGTCTTTGGGATGGAGAGAGGCTGGAACGAGATCACCAGAGGCGCGGCGATTTCGGTGCCAAGGCCTTTCTATTACGTCATCAAATACGTGACTCCATTATTCCTCCTCTTTATCCTCGCTGCCTGGGCGGTTCAGGATGTTCCGAACAAGATTTTCATGGTAGGGGTCAAGCCCGAGGATGCGCCATATGTGTGGGGTGCGCGGGGCATGATGATCGCCCTCCTTCTGGTCTTCGGCTTCTTGGTCAAGATCGCCTCCGGCAAGAAGGGGGAAAGGAGTTAAGTCATGACCATCGAGGGTTGGATCTTGCTCGTCCTTTCGTGGAGTTCGATCATCGCTGTCGTCGCTTATTGCATGGCGAAAGTGCTAAAGAGGAAGGGTTAGAATCATGAGAGAAAGCGGCTTCAGCGGTAAATGGACGGGGAAAAATCGACTAAGCGGCAAGCGAGCATTCTAAAGAGAGGAAGGTGTGGATCATGAGTAAAGACGGGACACTCGTAACCGGCGGCAGCGGCCTGGTCGGGGCCTATACGGTGCGCATGCTCCTGGAAAAAGGCGAGCGGCCGGTGCTCTTCGATGTCGCCGTCAATGAGAGGCTTCTCGGAGCGATAGGTGTCGACTTGGAATCGATCAGCGTGGTGCGGGGTGACATCCTGGATCTCCCGGGGTTGATTACGGCCATCCGCGATCACGGAATCGGCCGGATCATTCACTTTGCCGCCTTTCTGGGCGAAGAGGTCCAGCGGCGACCCTATAGCGGGGTGAGGCTCAATCTCATGGGCACGGTCAATGTCCTCGAGGCGGCTCGTTTAGAAGAGATCCCGCGCGTCGTCTTTCCCAGCTCAAGCACCGTCTATCTGGGTTCTTTGGGCGAGGGCGGGCCGAAAAAAATCGACGAGACCATCCCGCTGAGCCCGCTCTCTGTTTACGCCGCAACCAAGGCCGGATCGGAGTTCCTGGGGCGGACCTACGCACAGCGCTTCGGCTTCGAGTTTATCGTCGTCCGGTTCGCCGCGCTCTATGGCCCTTCTCCCGCAGGACTCAAGGCGACACGGGAGCAGGCAATTCAAGCAATGGTGCGCTCAGCCATCAAAGGTGAGGCTGCAAGCATCAAATGGCCCTACGGGCCGTCCGAGCTTCTCTACGGAAAAGATGCCGCGAAGGGCACGGTCCTGGCCTGTCTTAAAGACAAGTTTAAAGACAACATCTTCCACATCGGCAGCGGGGAGATGGCGACCGGCGAGCAGATTGTCGCCGCCCTGACAAAGCACTTTCCCAAGGCGAAGATTACCCTGCTCAAAGGCGAAAGGCCCATGCCCTACCCGGAGGAGAGAATTCCGAATGACCAGTCCCGCGCCCGCGAACAGCTCGGATACCAGCCAGACTATCTCCTGGAAAAGGCCCTGGGAGACTACGCGGAGACCTTACGAAAGATAGAAAGCATCTGATTCAACTCTGAGGATCGTATGATTGAAGGACTGAAAGACAAGGTTGCGATCGTGACGGGAGGCGGACACGGCATCGGCAAAACGTACTGCTTGGGGTTTGGCCGGGCCGGCGCCAGCGTAGTGACTGCGGACATCGACGGCCCGGCTGCCGAAGCCGTCGCTTCTCAGGTAGCGAAGGAGACGGGAGCCAAATCGCTGGGACTCTCGGTTGATGTCGCGGATGAAGAATCTACAAAGGCCATGGCAGCGGCGACTATCGAACGCTTCGGGCGCATCGACATCCTGGTCAACAACGCGGCTATCTTTGCTACGATTCCTATGAACCGCGGCGGCATCGAGACTATCGATCCCAAAGAGTGGGATCGTCTGATGGCCGTGAACTTGAAAGGACTCTTTTTTTGCAGCCGCGCCGTCCTGCCTGCCATGCGCGCCCGGAAATCCGGGAAGATCATCAACATCTCCTCCAGCACCGTCTTCTCGGGCAGCGCCGGAAGGATCCATTATGTGACCTCCAAGGCCGGAGTGATCGGATTCACCCGCACGCTCGCGCGCGAGGCCGGAGAGGACAATATCCAGGTGAACGCCATCGCTCCCGGCTCTACCCTCTCCGAGGAAAACCCAACCGAGGAGATCCTCCGCTTCCGCCGGTTACAGGTCCAGGGCCGGGCCCTCAGGCGCGTTCAGATGCCGCAGGACCTGGTCGGGGCCGTACTCTTCCTGGCGTCGGGCCTGAGCGACTTCATCACCGGCCAGACACTTTCCGTGGACGGCGGCGCGGCGATGCGGTGAGATCTTTTCGTCATTCCCACAGACCTTCCGGCAGAGGTAGGCCGGCGAGATCTTCGGCGGTGAGCCGCCCATGCGGCTCGATGCCGATGCGCTCGAGCACGGCAATCAACTGCCGGGTGTGCTGCGCGGAGTGCCAGGTGGAACGCTCGAAGAGCTGGTGCATCGGCGGCGTGCCATAGAAGGTTTTCACTTTTTGCTGGCAGGATTTGTCCTCGAGTTGGGTCCACCAGCCCTCAAGCCGCTCAATAATGGTGTCGCCGTAGCCGGCAATTTCCTCGCCGATGGTGAAGGTTCCGTCTTCGGGCGGGATGTTGGCGTTGTCCACCCAGTATTCTACGTCGTCGATCGCGGTTTCGAGGAAAGCTTCGCCGATGCGAAAGATGTGGTGGCTCAAGAGTCGAATCGAGCGATCGCGGCTATCAATCGCGCGCTCGACCAGCCGTTCGTTGGGGAGTTGAAGAATGTAGCGTTGCGCCGCGCGTAGCACATTGATCCACTTCGTTATCAACGTGGCGGGGGGAAGCGGTGTATGACCGCTGCCTTGCAGGCCGACGAATTCGGCGACATCTTCCAGGTTTTGGCAGAAGATGTACTGTTCCCCTTGCGCCAGCACCGGTACGGTGCGCGCGCCAAGTTTGAGCAGCTGCTCTTGTCCCGTCGGATCGTTCAATACATCAACCGCGGTGAAGTTAATGCCTTTTTTCGAAAGAAACTCTTTCGTTCTCAGGCAACTGCTTCAACCGGGCTGGGTGAACAGGACGAATTTGTCATCGACGCCTTCCATGGTCGAATCGTGGAATGAATCGCTTAGCTGACTGCAGACGTATCAACCGCAGGCGTAGGTGTCAAGCAAGGTGGAGCCGGTATCAGACATTTAATTATTTAATTTGCTCAAAGTAGCGAGAGACTGGGGCGGAACGATCTGAAAGTTGTCTCAACTCCTGAAACTTACCTCAATTGACATGACCCTCCCCTTTTGGATACTCTCCTGCTGGAGAATAATTCGGCGATCCGTAGGAGAAAACCCATGAAGACCGCCTATCCCATTATCGACGCAGACGCCCATGTGGTCGAGTCCGACCGCACCTGGGACTACATGGACCCATCCGAGAGGCAGTATCGCCCCGTACCCCTCGAGGCGCGCGAAGAGGCCGGAGTGAAGCTTCAGTTCTGGCTTATCGACGGGAAGGTGAGAGGATTCCGCTTCCCTGCCTTTTCAGCCGCCGAGCTGGAGAGACGCTCCCGCCAGGCGGGCCGCAAGTTCGCCGACGCGCAGGAGTCGCGCGAGATGGGCAACGTGGAGCTGCGCCTGGAGCACATGGACCGGAGCGGCATCGACATCCAGGTGCTGCACAACACCATGTTCATCGAACAAGCCACGGACCGCCCGGCGGTGGAAGTGGCGCTGTGCAAAAGCTGGAACCGCTGGCTGGCCGACATCTGGCGGCAGGGAAAGGGCCGCCTCAGGTGGTCTTGCATGGCGCCGACGCTGAGCATGACCGACGCGCTGGACCAGATCCGCTTCGCCAAAGAAAACGGCGCTTGCGCCGTGCTGATGCGTCCGGTTGAAGGCAACCGCTTGCTCGCGGACCCCTACTTCTATCCGATTTACGACGAGGCGAGCCGGCTCGATATGTCGATTGCCATCCACATCGCCAACGGCAACCCCTGGCTCTGCGATTTATATCGTCATCCCGTAGCGGTAGCCTCCACGTTTCACCGTTTCAGAGTGCCCACTGTGGCGGCTTTCAATGACGTGCTCCTCAGCGAAGTGCCTGGGATCTTCCCCAAGCTGCGGTGGGGATTCATCGAAGCCAGCTCGCAGTGGCTGCCCTGGGTGCTGCTCGAAGCCAAGAAGCGCTTCAAAACATTGGGGCGCGAATGGCCCGACGACTTCACGCGCGAGTACCGGATGTTCGTCACCTGCGAGAACTCCGATGACTTGCCCTATATCGTGCGGGAAGCCGGGGAGGACTGCCTGGTCATCGGCACGGACTACGGCCACACCGATATATCGAGTGACGTCGATGCCATCAAGGTGTTCAAGGCAAGAACGGACCTGGCGCCCGAAGTGAAGCGGAAGATCCTTAGCGACAATGGCCGGGCGCTGTACGGGCTCTCATGATGCGATGATCACGAGGAAGGACCCATGACCACCGCCTATCCCATTATCGACGCTGATGGGCACGTCCTGGAGAAAGACTCCGAACTGCACGAGTTTTTAGCGGCTGATCCTTTACGAGAATCCTAAAAAGTTCTACGGTTTGGAAATTTAAGGAGGGCTACTAAGCGTATGCGTCTAAAAGATAAAGTGATTATCGTGACTGGCGGCGGGGTCGGGATCGGGCGAGCCTATGCTACAGGCCTGGCCAGGGAGGGCGCCAGGGTAGTGGTGGCCGATATCCAGGAGGAAGAAGCGAGGAAGGCGGCAAGCGAGATCAAGCAAGGGGGTGGAGAAGCCCTCGCGCTGCCCGTGGATGTCACTTCCGCCGAGAAAACTCAGGCAATGGCGGATAAGACCTTGCAAAAATATGGCCGCATCGACGTCCTGGTCAACAATGCCGGCCTCTATAGCGCCATCAAGAAAAAACCCTTCGCGGAAATCACTGCCGAGGAATGGGACAGGGTCATGGCGGTTAACCTGAAGGGCCTTTTCCTCTGCGTCCAGGCGGTTTATCCGGCTATGAAAGAGCAGGGAAAAGGAAAAATCATCAATATCTCTTCGGGGACGGCGCTCGGCGGCACTCCCTTTTTCCTCCACTACGTCACTTCCAAAGCCGGGGTGATCGGTTTCACACGGGCGCTGGCGCGGGAACTTGGCCCTGACAACATCTGTGTCAACGCGATTACCCCGGGCTTGACTATCTCAGGTCCTCAACAGGAAGGAGTGCTGACACCCGAGCAGCTTCAGGATCGCAGGCGCCGACGCGCTTTTCAAAGAGATCAGTATCCTCAAGACCTGGTAGGAACAATGATCTTTCTCTGCTCAGCGGATAGCGATTTCATTACCGGACAGACGATCAACGTCGACGGCGGGACGCACATGTATTGAAACGATGGGGACAAGTAAGTTTAAGATAGACGTTGGGATCGCGGAGGGGACCGAAGAAGTCGGCTCTAGCTCTACGCAACCAATGTCAAAACCGACTTCCTCACGTGATGTAGTCTTGCCACTTTTGTAAAGCTCTTTGCGTTGCCTCGATCACCTCGGGGACACCAACATGTATCCGAGAAGTGACTCGAAGCCGGGCTCCGGTTCGGTGTTTACCCCATAATCATTACATTGCGAGTAACTGTACCGGTCAAAGCAATAAGTATAAAGCGGTATCGTTTGACCGTACGCATGATTCGCCGTCCCAGCCAGTACGAGAACGAGAAGCGTAATGCACGCATACGCCGTTAGGTGGCGCACTCGGCAGAAAGCATTTTCTTTGGACCGCATGCTCAGATTATTCATAGCAGACCTCCTTGATTTTGACTCGGTTAGTAATGCCATCTCCTGGTCCCCCAAAGTATAGGAGGCTCGTCACACTACGCACGTCCTGTTTACAAAAACGACAGAACGCTGTCATGGAAAAAATCGCCCCAGCTGTCACCTCCATTTTCCGCTTTTCGAAATCCCGCAGATGTCCTGTCTGCGCGTCGGGAGCACGGGGTATTTCAGGTCTTATTACAGAAAATAAGTTTGTGGACCCTCGGGCAGATGGGATTCATCCGATGAATCTCGCCCAATCTCATCGGCGACTCCCTTCAAGTCATTCTAACGCAAGCAACAGACAGGGTAATTAACGCGGGAGGCGACTTTCCGGTTGTGACTCCCTGATCCGGAGGGCTTCCCGTTGATGTTTCTTTGCCTCGTCCATTTTGCCCTGCTCGGCGAGAGCTTGGGCCAGGCTCTGATGGGCTGCTGAAAAGTTTGGCTGAATACGGAGCGCCCGGCGAAAGAGCTCAATCGCCGTGTCAAGTTGACCCTGGAACGCCATGACCCTGCCCAGATTATGATACGCATCCACAAAATCCGGTTTAATCTTTATAGCCTCTTGGAAGTGTTTGACTGCCTCCTTTGTACGGCCTTGGCTAATTAAAGCGTTCCCCAGGTTAAAGTGGATTTCACCTGATGTTGGCCTAAGCTCCAAGGCCTTACGAAACTGTTGAGTTGCATTCTCCAATTTCCCCTGCCGAAATAAAACCTGCCCTAAGTTGCTATACGCCTCCACCAGGTCCGGGTCGAGGATGACGGCTTTCTGCAAGTAGTGCGTCGCCTCCTCAAGTTTTCCCTGCTGCGCGAGCGTATTCCCAAGAGCATAATAACCCACCGAATAAGTTGGGTCTAACTGTAGGGCGCGCTCATAGCTCTCTATTGCCTCACTGATCCTGCCCTGTTTCGATAGGGCATTTCCCAAATTGTAGTATCCAGTAGCTGAAGGAGCTGCCGCGCCCGCGATCGGCCAGTAAACGAAAATCCCAGCCACCACTACTACAAAGGCGCAAATGAGACCCTGCCGAAGCATGCGCTCTTTATATAGAGACACCCCCTCGGTTAAGCCGGCCGCAGCAAAAAGCGTGAGGAAGGGAACGATGGGAAAGCGGTAACGTCCGAAGACATAAAACAAAACCACGCTGAAAGCGAGGGTACCCAGCAGGAGGTACAACAGCCACAAGCTGCGCCATCGCCTACAGGTTAGCACACACCCCATTGCAGCCAGGGGCGCGAGCAAACCAAAGTGGCTCGCCCATCCCAAAACTCCGAGGAGAGAAGACCATTTCTGATAGAGATAGAAATCTTCTGCATCTTCAAGCTCACGGACGTTCCAGAGGAGTAACCATTTCCTTCCCATGAGCCGCGCCCAGTCCATGGGTTGAGAGCGAATGAATTCCAGAGAGCGATCCAGCCAGTATCCGGAAACCTCTCCGGGTGAGAGGCGGCGGCCAAGCGCCTGTTCGGCTATCTCGATAGCGTCCTGCCGCTCAAATTTTTGATCTCCATGTCCGGGCCGAAGGGCCATGTAGGTTCCGTCTGCCGCTGGGTTATTGCCGATAAAAAAGTTGGGGCCGAACTGTGAAGTGGTCAATGTAAATTCACCGCCAACCATCAGGTTCCGCACTCCGACCGGGGCAAGAACCAACATTAACCCTGCAAAAAAAACGCTGATCCATCTTACCCGCGTTTGACGCGGGTGCTCGCCGAAATAAAACCAAATCCATGCCGGTAGCACAAAGAACCATATTAAGGCATTCTCTCGAGAAAGACCCAAAAGACCCAGCGCAGTTCCAATAGCTGCCCAACTCTTCCAAGTGGGTCTCTCCTGAGTCCGGCTCAGAAAGAACAAGAGCAGGGTGATAAAGAAGACGTCAAGCACGGTTTTCTGGATTAGGGCGTCAAAAAATATCGCTGGCGCGTAGAGCGAAAGGATCACACCAGCGGTAATCCCTACTCGTCGTGAGAAAAATGCTTTTCCGGCCAAATACAAGAGGCTACAAGAAGCCGCCCCCAAGATGGTCTGGACCACACGAACCCACCACAGGTCACGGCCAAGGACCAAGTAGAGAATACCAAGAAAGTAAGGGTAAAGCGGCGCCTGATAGAAAACCTCCTGACCCAACCAGTCACCTGCAGCGATTCGCAGTGCCCACTCGTCATAGCTTCGACCGTCTGAGACCAGTTGATAAAAGAATGGGACAGGCTCGATTTGGAATAAGTAGGCGACGCGGACGCTAAGAGCGAATAGAAAGATAGCGAGAGAAATATGCAAGTCGGTCCTTCCCATCCAGGCGCTGGCAAGCTCGGGCTTCTTCGGGATTTCTTGCCTCCTTGACTTTTTGGCGCTCCTCCGACTAGACATTGCTATTCCACAGTCCTCCGAACCAGACCCGCGTGTCTGTCTATGTCACGACGGGCTTTCGGATATGCCGTATAACAGCTTAAAAGAGTTCGTTCAAGTTTTGGATGGGGAAAGGGAGTTAGGACGCATCACCGGCCAGACGATCAACGTCGACGGCGGGCAACACATGTATTAGTATAGATGAAACCGTAGGTATTATCGGCAACGGCAGGGCGTCACAGGATCATGCCGGCGGCAACGGTGTTATTGGTCGCTTCGTCAATTACGATGAAGCTCCCCGTCGCGCGGTTGCGGGCGTAACTGTCGATGACCAGAGGTTGCTGCACTTTAACGCCCACCCTGGCAATGTCGTTCATATTGAGCTGCGACGCGCCGTCAATGAGTTGCAGTGTATTCACATCCACCCGGTGATCGATCCGAGTGAGGTACGCCTTGACCGTTTTCGTGGCATGCTTGATGACGTATTTGCGCCGCCGATCGAGCGGCTGCTCGCTGAGCCAGCAAACATCCGCATCGTATTCCTTGGCCACGCGCACCGTATCGCTGCTCTTAATGATCATGTCGCCGCGGGAAATGTCGATTTCGTCCTCCAGCAGCAAGGTCACGGACTGGGGCGCAAACGCGCGCTCCAGTTCGCCGTCGAAGGTGAGGATTTGCTTGATGCTGGACGATCGACCGGATGGCAGCACGGCGATTTGATCCCCCACCGTAACGGTTCCCGATTCGATGCGTCCCGTGTAACCGCGGAAGTCCTGATACTCGAAGGTGCCCGGGCGGCATACCCACTGCACCGGGAAGCGGAAATCGTCGAGATTCAAGTCGTAGTCGATCTCGATGCGCTCCAGCAGCTCCAGCAGGGCCGGTCCGCGGTACCACGGCAGGTTCTCGCCCCGCGCCACCACCATGTCGCCCTTCAGAGCCGAGATGGGGATACCAATGACATCGCGAAAGCCCAGGTCGGCGGCGAATTGAGCGAACGCCTCGCAGATGCCGTTAAACACTTCTTCCGCATAGCCTACCAGGTCCATTTTGTTCACTGCCACCACCAGGCGCGGAATTCCCAGCAGAGCGGCAATGGTGGCGTGGCGGCGCGACTGGGTGAGGACCCCCTTGCGGGCGTCGAGGAGAATAACGGCCAAATTCGCGCTCGAAGCACCCGTCACCATGTTGCGCGTGTACTGCTCGTGGCCGGGGGTGTCGGCGATGATGAACTTGCGCCTGGGCGTGGCGAAATAGCGGTAGGCCACGTCGATGGTGATGCCCTGCTCGCGCTCCGCCTGCAGCCCGTCGGTGAGCAGAGAGAGGTCTACGCCCTCGACGCCTCTGCGCCGCGTCGTCTGCTCCAGGGCGGACAGCTGATCTTCGAAAATGGATTTCGAATCGTGCAGCAGCCGCCCGATCAGGGTGCTCTTACCGTCGTCCACGCTGCCCGCGGTAATGAAACGCAAGAGCTCGCTGTGCTGAAACTCAATGCTCCGAATCGCCGGCATTGGCGTTCCTGCTATGTGTTCTCTGTGGCGCAAAATTTAGAAGTAACCTTCCTTCTTTCGCAGTTCCATGGATGCTTCCGAAGTCTGGTCGTCCATGCGCGTTGCGCCACGCTCGGTGATTCGCGTAGTCGCGGTCTCGGCGATAATCTCGCGCGCCGTCGCCGCAGTCGACTCCACCGGGCAGGTGCAGGTCATGTCGCCGACCGTCCTGAAGCGCACGGAAAGGATTTCCACCGATTCGCCGTTCTTCGGTTGCGCTAGCCGGGATACCGGCACCACGCTCCTGCCCCGGCGGACCACCTCGCGCCGGTGGGCGTAGTAGATGCCGGGAATATCAAGCCGCTCCTTGGCGATGTACCGCCACACGTCCAGTTCCGTCCAGTTGCTGATGGGAAAAACACGGACGTTCTCGCCCGGATGGACGCGCGTGTTGTAGAGATCCCACAGTTCCGGCCGCTGGTTCTTGGGGTCCCACTGGCCGAACTCGTCGCGGAAGGAAAAGATCCGCTCCTTGGCTCTGGCTTTCTCTTCGTCCCGGCGCGCGCCGCCGATGCAAGCATCGAACCCAAACTCCGCGATGGCGTCAAGAAGCGTAACCGACTGGTGGGCATTGCGGCTCTCATCGGGGGACTTCAGCACTACTCTTCCCCGCCTGATAGAGTCCTCCACCGAGCGCACGATTAGACGCTCGCCCAGCTCTGCGGCCCGGCGGTCGCGGAACGCGATAACCTCCGGGAAATTGTGCCCGGTATCGATGTGCATCAAGGGAAACGGGAAGCGGGCGGGCCGGAATGCTTTCTCTGCCAGCCGCAGAAGCACGAGGGAGTCCTTACCCCCGGAAAATAGCAGGGCGGGATTGCGGCATTCCGCGGCCACTTCCCTGAGGATGTGGATGGATTCGCTCTCCAGCGTTTCCAAATGAGTGAGCGCGCGGCGCGAAGATTTACGGGCGGCCGAAACCCGGGATTTGAATCCGAATCCCGGCGCCGGTGGCACCCATCTGTTTGAATCGAAGTTTACAGTTGTTTCCATGACTATGCCCTCATCGAAATTCCTGGCCGTCAGGCGATTTCCCAGAGTTCGCCTTTCCCCCTCTCCAACTCGCGACGCGCGTCCGCGCCGAATAGCGAACTTCCAAATAGTCCGACATCAACGGCCCAGGCGCCGGCGCGGAGTTCTTTATGAAAAAGAAACTCGGCCACGTGGGACACCGCCGCCCGGTACGGCAGCTCGTTTTTCCTCGCAAGTAAAGTCACGACAAAGGCTTCGACGTCTGTCGCCGAAGAGCGAAGCGCCGGTTTGATCAAGCGCACAGAGGAGTCGCTATCGCGCTTCAGCGCAGGATCACAGTTACATATAGGCTCCCTTGTGTTCAGCTCCGAGGCTGTCCCGAAGGGAAACACCTTGTGGACCAACCAACCAGTGAGGGGTTGAATAAGATCGCTCATATTATTGCCTCCACTCTCGATTCCGCCGGCGCACAGACTCAGCGGAAATATGGTTTCCCACCGCCGCTTCGCTGCCGATGTGGAGTCCGCATTCCTTGGTATCGGGATGCTCCCACCACCATCGACCGGCACGGATGTCTTCTCCAGGTTTGACCGCTCTGGTGCAAGGGGCGCAGCCGATACTGGGATACCCTTTCTCGTGCAGTGCGTTGAAGGGCACTGCGTGGCTCCGGATATACGCCCAGACATCCGGGCCGGTCCAATCCGCCAGGGGGTTGAACTTATGAAGCCCGTTGTCATGGTCAAAACCGGACACCGGCAGTTCCTTGCGGGTCACCGCCTGCTCACGGCGCAGTCCGGTAACCCAGGCTTTTTTCCCGGCGAGCGCGCGGCGCAGGGGCTCCACCTTGCGCACTTCGCAGCAGGCCTTGCGCAGCTCGACGCTTTGATAGAAGGAGTTGGGGCCGTGCTCGGAAACGTAGCGCTCCACGGAGCGGGTGTCCGGATAATAGATGCGCAGCCGCACCCGGTAGCGGTCCACCACTTCCCGCATGAGATTATGGGTTTCCTCCGGCAGGCGTCCGGTATCCAGAGTGAAAATTTCGATACCCGGACAATGGCCGGCAACCAAGTCGGTCAACACCATGTCCTCGGCGCCGAAGCTGTTGGCAAAGGCGGCCGGCGAATAGTCGCGTTCGATCTCGGCGAGCAGTGTCCTGACTTGCTCGATTTTCTCTTCGAGACTCATTTCAAATTTCCTCTACAATTGTATGCGCCTTGCAACCGCCGCAATGACTGTCAATGTAAGTAGTTGTATTTGCAGAGCTTTTTAATTTTATGCTGTTTATTTTGGAAGTAAAGCACCATATCTAATAATACCTATCAGATTACTTAGGATTATTTATACAAAAAAAGCTACGCTGTCAATAGCAAAAACCATCTCCTAAGCGGATTTTTCTCCGGCTCGAAAGGTTGCGCTATGTCAACTTGGCGGCTGCTTCCAGACATAGCTGGACATTTTCTCCGCCTTGGGGTAATGGGAGATTGAACTAATTGGGTATACGAAGGGTCAACGGGAGAAAACATGAAGCGAAGCAGCGAGCGAATCTTGACGACCCATGCGGGGAGCTTGCCGCAACCGAACGACTTGAAGCAGATGCACGCGGTGAAGGACAGCGGACAGCCCTGCAACGAAGAGGCTTTTGCTAAACGGGTCCGCAGCGCCGTGGCGGACGTGGTGAAAAAGCAGATCGACTGCGGGCTCGATATCATCAACGACGGCGAAGTCGGGAAATCCAGCTTTTCCCGCTATGCGCGCGAACGTCTCAGCGGTTTCGTCGAGCGGGAGGCGAAACCGGAAGAGCGGGCCTCGATGATCTTCGCCCGCGACATGGTGGAATTCGGTGACTACTTCCGCAAGCGGTTCGGCACGGTGCGCGGCGAAAATGTGAAGCGGGTTTTCTGTAACGGCCCGCTCAAGTATATCGGCCACGCCGCTTTGCAAGCAGAGATCGAGGATTTCAAAGCCGGACTTCAAGGGATGAAGTTCGAGGAAGCGTTTCTTCCCGCCATCGCCCCCGGCACCATCGAGCATTGGATGAAAAACGATTATTACCCCAACGACGAGGCCTATCTTTTCGCCATCGCCGAAGCGATGAGAAATGAATATAAGGCCATCGTCGACGCCGGCTTCCTCCTGCAGATCGACGATCCCGATCTGCCGGACGGTTGGCAGTTTAACGTGAACATGACTGTGCCCGAGTACCGAAAATACGCCGAGCTGCGCGTCGACGCGCTCAACCACGGGCTGAGAGATATCCCGCCGGAGAAAGTGCGCTTTCACACCTGCTGGGGCAGCTACCACGGCCCGCATAAATACGATATCCCGCTTAGAGATATCGTCGACCTTATTTTAAAGGTGCGCGCGGACACCTACTCCATCGAGGCGTCGAACCCGCGCCATGAGCACGAGTGGCGTGTGTGGGAAGAGGTGAAGTTTCCTGAAGGCAAGGTGCTCGTGCCGGGCGTGGTCGGACACGCCACCGACATCGTGGAACACCCGCAGGTGATCGCAGACCGGCTGGCGAAATATGCCAAACTCGTGGGTCGGGAAAACGTTATGGCCGGCACGGACTGCGGACTTGGGCCGCGAGTGGGTGATCCGCAGATTGCCTGGGCGAAGTTCGAAGCGATGGCCGAAGGCGCGCGCCTCGCCACCAAGCAGCTTTGGGGAAAATGAGTTGTCTTTTCAAGGAATCCGAAGTCTGGCACTGCTAAATGGCTCGGACTAAATTGAGCGCGTTATTTAAAGGAGGACTGCCTATGAAACTGCGACGGAATCTACAATGGCTCGTTATTGCTGGCTGTCTTGTCGGAGTGCCGTTCTTGCTCGCTTCCGCTCAAGCCCAGCAGATGCCAAAGTCTGTGACTATCGGCTCCAACCCGCCGGGTACGGTCTTCTACGCTATTGGCAGCGGGATATCCAAAGTCCTGAGTGAAAGCCTACCTTTCCAAGCGGTCGTTCAACCCTATTCGGGCTCGAGCACCTTTCTGCCGCTGCTGAACAGCGGCGAAATAGACTTTGGCATCAACAACGCAGTGGATATGGGGCTTACTTATAGAGGGCCTAACTTCAATATCGGTGGCCGAAACCCCTTTCCCCACACTCCCAATGCTCGCCTTGCGATGCGAGGGGCGCCGTTAATCATCAGCTTGCTCGTTAAGAAGGATTCGCCTTTCAAGTCCATCCACGACGTCAAAGGCAAACGGGTCACAGGAGAATATCCAGCCCACCTGGCAGTCTGGTACAACATGTATGGGGCACTGGCTGCTGGCGGCCTGACCTGGAGCGACGTGAAAGTTATTCCGGTACCAGCAGTTAATGACGGAGTAGACGCTTTGGTTCAGGGCCGGGCCGACGTCACCATAATGGCCGTGAACGCAGCTAAGGTCCGAGAGGCGGACGCCGCTGTGGGAGTCCGGCACCTCTCGACCGACTGCTCCTCCGAGGGAGATGCACGCGTCCGCAAGGCGGTCCCGGGATATTATGCGCGGCTTATGAAGGCCGGGACTGCTGCAGCCATGGTGGAGGATACCTGCACTATCGCCTATGATATCTACCTGACTACTCATAAAGCTGCTCAAGATCAGGTTATCACTTCTACCCTCAAAGCGATCTGGGACAACGTGGGAAAACTCCTTCCCATACATCCAATTTTCAAAGAGTGGACCAGAGAGCGCGCGGTGGACCTTGACGTGGTCATTCCTTATCATCCCGCAGCCGTTCAGTTCTACAAGGAGCGCGGGCTCTGGTCGGCGAAAATGGACGAGGCACAACGCAAGCTTCTTGCCCTGAACCCTTAATGTCTTACGGCCGCTTCACCGGAGGAGGCACGCGTGAGTGACGATTTTGCTCCGACCATAAAGTTTCGGTCGCTCAGCGGACTCTCAAAAGGAGTCGTGAGGGTCTTGATCTTCGCCCTCACGCTGTTGGGCTCGCTCTGGGCTTTGGAGATTCACCACAGCCTTGAGTGGGCCTTTTTCAAGGAGCAGTACCTTGGCCTCTTTCTGGCTCTGGCCTTAGGAAGCATTTTCCTCGGGGTCAAAGCGCGGAAGACGGAGCGAAGCGAATCTGTCCCCTGGTACGACTGGCTCCTCGCAGCATTCGGCCTACTCGTTGGCGGCTATGTAACCGTCATGTATCCCACCATTGCCTACCGGCTTGGGGACCTCCCCCTTGACCGTGTGCTCCTAGGGGGGCTGGCCATCCTACTAATTCTAGAAGCCACGCGCCGCCTCGTGGGGTGGAGCTTGGTATCGCTGGCTGTTACGTTCATCCTATACGCCAGGTTCGCGTACCTCTTTCCAGGCCAGCTCTACGCCAAAGGCTCCTCCTGGGAGCGAATTGCCAGCTACCTTTACCTGGACGCAAGCGGCCTCTTTGGTTTCCCTTTGGCGGTCGCGGCAAGCGTGGTGGTGGCTTTTATCTTCTTCGGCCAAGCCCTTTATGCAGTTGGGGGCGATAAATTTCTGACCGGGCTGGCCCTCTCCGCAATGGGCCGCTTTCGAGGCGGCCCGGCCAAGGTCTCCGTCCTCTCCTCATCCCTCTTTGGGACCGTCTCGGGAAGCGCGGTGGCTAATGTCGTAGTGGATGGCCCCATTACGATCCCAATGATGAGGCGGACCGGCTACCCGCCGCACATAGCGGCAGCCATCGAGGCGGTCGCCTCCACCGGTGGTCAACTCATGCCGCCGGTGATGGGGGTAGCAGCCTTCCTCATCGCCGAATATCTCGGTATTTCCTACGGTGAGGTGGCCCTGGCCGCAGCGTTCCCTGCCTGCCTCTACTACTTAGCCCTATTCACGCAGGTGGACCTTGAGGCAGCAAAACGCGGCCTCACCGGGCTCCCCCGAGAGCAGCTCCCAAAGCTCCGGACCGTGATGCACGGAGGGTGGGTGTTCCTGGTGCCTCTTCTCGTCCTGATCTACACCCTCATGATCGACAACTGGCAGGCAGGAAAAGCCGGCATGGCCGCGGTCATATCCACGTTCCTGGTCGGCGTGCTCCAAAAAGAAACAAGGCCGACGCTCAGTGGATTTCTCACCAGCATCGAGGAGACGGGACGAACCATGCTGGATCTCGTGGCGATCACGGCCCTGGCCGGACTTGTGATCGGCGCGCTCCAGCTATCGGGCATGAGCTTCAAGCTTTCGTTGATACTGGTCACCGTAGCGGGCGGGAATGTCCTGCTCCTCCTCGCCCTCACCGCAATTGTCTGCATTATCCTGGGTATGGGAATGCCGACCACGATCATCTACGTCATGCTCGCTGTCCTGGTCGGGCCTGCCTTGACCCAACTGGGCATCGTCCCGCTCGCCGCCCATCTCTTCATTTTCTATTTCGGCATGATGTCCATGATCACCCCTCCGGTCTGCATGGCCACTTACACGGCAGCCGCCATCGCGCGGTCGGATTTCTGGAAGACCGGATGGACCGGGATGAGGTTGGGAGTCGCGGCCTACATGGTCCCCTTCGTCTTTGTCTTTCACCCCGCGCTGATTCTTAAGGGGACACTCCAAGAGATCACCATGGCCGTCGTCACGGCGGCAATCGGGGTAGTCTTCGTGGGGATTGGCGCTGCCGGTTATCTCTTTCGCCCCCTTAGCTGGGAAAAGCGCGCCCTGATAGGCCTGGCTGGTCTCCTGCTCATCTCTTCACCCTCAGGTGCCTATTGGATAGCAGCCAACGTTATCGGCCTAGCCCTCGGCCTCGCGGTCGTCTTATGGGAGCGGAACAGGAGCGCTGTGCGCGACGTGCCCCTCCGAGCGGCTTCTAGATAGACCTATCTGCAGGCCACAAACGAAGCTGAACATTTGCTTCGCCTTGGGGTATTGGGTCAAGCGCTTGACAGCCTGTCGCCTCGGGTGTAGCTTGCCGCCATTATTTGTCCGGACAACTTAAATGGCGGCCCGTTGTCGCCCCCATCCATAAAGAAAGCGCCATGGAGTCGCGCCGTTTGGTCCGACCTTGTCAGGCGTAGCGACCCGGTACGGGACGCCAGGCCTGATAATCCCTGCGTGCTATTTCGAGAAGACCTGCAATGATCCACCAGCCGAACGAACAACAGCGGGCGGGGCGTGTGCGCTGGAAGCGGCAGCCGACTCCGTATGAGCGGTTTATGGAAGAGGAAGGGATCCCGGTTGTGCGAGGGATAGGCCTGTATGACGTTCGCGAGCTTCCGCTGTCGCCCTGGGCCCGTCTGGGAGGGCGAGGGAGCTATATCCAACTCGACGGCACAGAAGGGGTCTGGGGGATGTATGTTGTCGAGATCCCGCCGCGCTCAGAACTCAGGCCGGAGCGCCATGTCTACGAGGAGGTCTACTTCGTGGTCGAAGGCCGGGGGTCGACGGAAGTATGGAAAGAGAGCGCCTCACGGCGCCAGGTCTTTGAATGGCAAGCCGGGAGCCTCTTCTCGGTCCCGGTAAATTGCTGGCACCGGCTAGTCAACGCCGGCTCCAGCCCAGTGCTGGTGCTCGCGGCAACCGGGGCGCCGGCCCTGATGAATATCGTAAACAGCACCCGCTTCATCTTCGACAACCCCTTCGATTTCACCGACCGCTACGATGACAGTCTCGGCTATTTCTCGCCGAAGACCGAATTGGAACCTCATCCTCTGTCGGAGAGGGCCATCCTTCGCAGCAACATGATTCCCGACATCGTTAACTGCGAACTGCCAGTGGATAACCATCGCTCCCCCGGCTACAGATGGTTTGAGCCGTTTATGGCCGGGAACCACTTTTTCGGGGGAGGTGGCCAGCAGCTCCCGTTCATTGCCGAGCACCAGACCGGGCGCTATTCCAAGGCCCACGCACACGCTTCGGGCGCGGTGCTTGTTTGCCTTAAGGGTAAAGGCTATACGTGCACTTGGCCAACGGAGTTGGGCACGCGTCCGTGGGAAGCCGGCAAGGGGCACCTAGTCAAGCGGCAGGACTACGTGCCGGGGGGAATGGTGACAGCCGCTCCCGGCGGCGGCAATTGGTTTCACCAACATTTCGGCGTCGGCAAGGAAGCGTTTCGGGTGCTGGCCATCGCCGGCGGCTACTGGTGGGTGAAGGGGAAGCCGGGGGACGATATTGTCTCGAACAACGCCGACCTGGAGGAAGGCGGGCGCAGTATCCCGTATGCCCAGGAGGATCCCTGGATCCGCGCCGAGTTCAAACGGGCTCTGGCTGAAGCGGGAGTTGAGTTCCGCATGCCCGAGTAGCGCTGGCATGCGCGACCCAGCAGCTTTTTAGTCGAACACCATGCTGGTGAAGGTGACCGCAGAGCCCGTCTCACGGGTAAAGGCTTGGCTGTATTTTAGATTTCTCCCCTGGGCTCCGTCCAACAAATGGATTAACGAGTAAAGCGGGGAAAAGCCGCAGATCCGTCTGCGGTCCTGGTCTTTGGCGATCTCATGAAAGAAGCCCGCCGCGTCCAAGGAAGCGAGCCTGCCGATCAGTCGCTGGTCTTCCTCCTCGACCCAGCGGAGAAAATCGGTAGTGAGAGGCTCTTGGTCGCCAAACTGCGCTCCCACGTGGGCCAGGTCCACGCCGGCAACGAAGCAGACCTGTCTGTTCTCTTTCTCCACGAGTCCCCGCAGCGCTTTGAAAAAATCTCCTATGCGAGGATTTTTTTCTGGCAGGGTCCGGCTCTGCACCATAGGATAAAAAGAGGAGACCAGGATGGGGATGATCTGGAAGGGCCTGTGCTCTCCCGTGAGCCCTTTTTGCCGGGCAGCGATGTATTTCAAATAGACCACCTGAAATTCCAGCGAGTGCTCGGTGCGGTGGAGATGCTCTTCAGCAAATAGATCTCCCTTGTAGCTTTTCTCAAGCTCGCGCACAAATTCCTTATCTGTCTCCACGGTTCCCAGCGGAGTGGAAAAATCCTTGAGAGTTGCCGTAAACGGGTGTTCCCCGCCGCAGTGGGAAGTGCCGAGGAGGATATAGAGGTCCGCGCCCGGACTCTCGGCCAGCTCTTTGTAAGACCAGCCATAGGAAGGGCCGCCGCGATGAAAGTCGATGTGAGGGGCGACAATGGCCTTGGGGACACGGCTCGTGGAGTGTTGATTGGGTTGTCCCGGCCCGTTTGGAGATTGGAAATATCCTTCAAGTTGATGCTTCAGCCCCGCCGGATCTTCTTGATAAACCGTTCCGGCGTGAGCCGGAGGGCGGATAGGCAAGCGGCGAAAATCCTCAATGATTTTCTTCTGGTGCCCCCGAAAGCGCTCGCTATAGAGAAAGTAGTGGTGGTCGAGCAGATCCATTATCTTTCTCAGATCTTCACTGAAGAGGAGGTCGCCGAACCTTCGGGAATAGGCTTCTTGAATATCTATCAGCGAGTGCTCACCGTCGAAGTGGGCCAGGATAAAGTAAACGACGGGTGATATCACCAAGGTGTTGGCGAAATGCTGGGGATCCCGGAGATAGATGAGGGTCTTCCCCTCCTGCTCAACTGGAAAGACCTCAACCGGCCGGAGGCGGGGATGGTCATTCATGCATTTTAAATGATGTTTTTTCCCTTCCTGTGGCAGGCGCTGTTTGAGCTCGATTTGCTGCCCGCTTCTTAGCCCATCCCCAGTTTTCCCCTGGCCTCCGCGCTCATCATGCTGGGATCCCAAGGGGGCTCCCAGACAAGATCCACACTGGCCTCTTGCACCTCCGGAAGGTTGAGGATTCTCTTCTGTGCCTGGGAGGCGATCATCGTCCCCATCCCGCACCCAGGCGTTGTCAGGGTCATCTTGACCGCCACCTTGCCTTCGTTGACCGCGACGTCATAGATCAGACCCAGCTCGACAATATTGACCGGGATCTCCGGGTCGTAGCAGGTCTGGAGCACCTCGTAGACTTGTTCTTTTGTTACCATATGGTCCACTCCTCTCTTTTCAACGGTCTTTCGAACGGTTACATTCAGGGCAGGGGCAGAGCGATTTCAGGTAATCGAAAGTATAGATACCTGTGTTATGCCCGTCCTGCCAGGTAAATTGAATTGCGTAATTCCCCACCGCGCTGATCTCTGCCAGCTTGGCATCCGGGACCTCGACAAATTTTATCTTCGCACCATGTCCCTGGCACAGGGCGCAGGGGCAATAGCCGCGCAGATACCCGCACCCGTATTCCCCGACATGGCCGTCCTCCCAGGTGACACGCACCACTCCTTTTTCTTTCCTGTGGTTGATTTCAACCGGGATAGGCGATGCCATAATCAAAGATCAACTCGATATGATCTTCAGAGACTGGGCCCTCCTCGCAATCTCTGAGACGACAGAGAGTTGCCCGGCCAGCCTGGACGCGATCTCCAAAAAGGTTCTGCTGATTTCAGATTGTGGTTCGCGGACCAGAATCGGGACCCCTTTATCCCCCCATTCTCGAATCGAGGAGGTGATCGGGATTTCGCCTAAGAAGGGAATCTTGAAGCGCTTGGCCGCGCGTTCCGCGCCCCCCCGGGAAAAGATTTCATGCTTCTTACCGCACCCGTCGCAAATAAAATAACTCATATTCTCGACGATCCCAACGATGGGAATCATCACCTTATCAAACATGGACTTAGCCCGAACCACATCCGCTAAGGCGACATCCTGAGGTGTGGCCACCAGAAGCGCGCCGCTGACTTTGAGCTGTTGAGAAAAAGTAATCTGCACATCTCCTGTCCCCGGGGGCATGTCAACGACGAGATAGTCAAGATCGCCCCAATGGACATCGGCCATCAACTGGTGCAAAGCCTTCCCCAGCATCGGTCCGCGCCAGATCACCGCCTGATCCGGTTCAAGGAAAAAGCCGATGGACATGACGGGCAGATTGTGAGCTGTGGGAGGCTCAAGCTTGAATTCTCCGTTCACCTCAATTTTCTTCGGTTCTCCCTTTACACCCATGATGATCGGTATCGAGGGACCATAGATATCCGCATCCAGAAGGCCCGTGGCCGCCCCGTGCATTTTCAAAGCCACCGCCAGGTTAGCCGCAACAGTAGACTTTCCCACTCCCCCTTTCCCCGCGGCTACGAGAATCACATTCTTCACACTCGGCAATAAGTCTGTCTGGCCCGCGCCCGTCTTGCTTCCGCGGACCTGGGCGCCAAAGGATATTTGAAGATCCGTGACTCCGTTCAGCCCAACCAAAGCCTTTTGGCAGTCCTCCTGGATCCTCTCCCTTAGGGGACAGGCAGGGGTAGTCAGCTCAACAGTAAAGGCTACCTTTCCTCCCGTCACCTCGAGATTCTTCACCATGCCAAGGCTCACGATATCGCGCTGAAGTTCCGGATCCTGGACTTTCTTCAGCGCCTCAAGCACGACATCCCTAGTTACTGTTCCCATGCTTCCCCTTTCCTTTTTCGCGCACCTGAAAACTTTAGACTTATAAGGTCTATGATGTCAATAGAGGCATTCTGTTAAGAGCGTTTTCTTATCCCGTCCCGGAAACAAAAAACTCTTGAAGATCAAAGAAGTAGCCATGGCATATTGTAGGATCGAATTGAGTCTGATAAAATTCGTCTAACTCTTCGGAGTATAAAAGGAGGGGCCATGAAACGAGCATTGATCACATTAGTCGGTCTGCCACTGCTAGTAGGTTCTCTGTCCTGTGCCACCCCATTGAGCACAAGAGAAAAGGGGGCCGGAATCGGAGCCTTGGGCGGAGCGGCTGCCGGCGGCATCATCGGTAGCGCTGTCAGGCATCCTGCTGCAGGGGCCCTGATCGGCGGCGCCCTTGGACTCGGAGCAGGCGCCCTGATCGGTGACCAGCTCCAGGGACAGGAACAGAAACAGCAGGAGCAGGATCGGCAGATTCAGCAGAACCAGGCCGAACTCGAGCGCCAGCGAAAAGAGGTTGAGAGACTGAAGAAACAGAGTGAGTACTGATTAGGGCCTACAGTAGTTTCGCTTTGCTCGGCCTAGCATGCTGAGACCTGGGCCAATTTCGATCTTGGCTGTGGGGTAGATCCTCGCCAGAGAATTAGAGGTCAAACTTCGGCTCAACCCCGGAGATAAGGCGCTGAATATTGCCCCGATGACGGAACACAATCAACAGGCCGATGAGAAGGCTCAGCCATGCCAATAAAGGCGGATAGGAAAAAAACCAAAAGGCAAGCGGGGCAAAGCCGGCCGCAACCAAAGAGGCCAGAGAGACCGTCCGGCCCACCATAGCAACGAAGGAAAAAACGAAAACAACGACGAAAGTGGCCATCGGCGCCAGGCTCAAGAAAATTCCCAAGGCGGTCGCCACCCCTTTCCCCCCCTGAAACTTCAAAAATACCGGATAGAGATGGCCCAGGAAAGCGGCGAATGCCACTCCGCTTGTTACGGCCAAGTCAAAGTTTAAATGAACGGATAAGTAAGACGGGATAAACCCTTTTGCCACATCGGCCAAGAGGGTAAGGAGCCCCTGCCTTCTGCCTACTACCCGGGCCACATTCGTAGCGCCCACATTTCCGCTACCCGCTTGGCGGACATCCACTCCGGAAAGCCGCCCTAAAAGGAAACCCGTCGGGATAGAACCGAGAACATAGGCAAAGACAAGCATGAACAAGGCGCCCATCAGCTTGGATGATTCTCTTTTCTCGACCTGCTAGAAGTGCAGCCGGGATCTCCTGATCCGATCACGGCGCAAATAGTAATTCCCCCCGCAGATCCAGCCGATAATGAAGATGCACAGGGCCGCCCCCAACCACGAAACGATTTGCCACTCCTTTCCTTCCAGCACCTTGATAACGGGCACCGGTTTACTTTTCGGAGCCTTGATTTCTTCCCGCCGCTCAACGGAGATCGGCGCGTTGTCGGTTCTTACCTCGCTTTCCGCGGCAACGCTCTCCACTCCGGCAACTTCTTTTTTGGCAACTTCTTTCTCTTCCGCCTTCCCGAGCAGCCGAACAAAAGTCTTGTGGACGTGGCCTTTCTTCCCGTCCGTCGCGGAGACCGAGTACCAGCTCCCGTCCTCGCCTTCGACCGTGACCTTATCCCCTTTTCGCAAAACCCCCTTGGGGGGATATTTAAGGTCGGGGCCTGTGCGCAAATTTACGTAACTCTCCCCTTGGATTTCTCCTTTTCTCCTGACGAACTCCGTCTGACCTTCCGCTGGGAGGAGAACCAACCACAATAAAGCGAAAGAGAGAAGTGCTATTCTCACATTTGACCCCTCTGCTAGCTCTTCTCTACCACAACAGGAGTTGAACTCTCAATCTCTTTTTGCCGGGACCGTGGGTCAGCGAAATTAGCGAAATTAATGAAAGGATGGTTGAATACGGCGGGCACGAAAGCCCGGGATAAGGGAAAGCGGTGGGTTATCCGCGCGAGAGTAGGATAGCTCTACTTCTTCTTATAGATATCGGGGTTCATACGGCTATAAGTCCCCGACTGCGCCAGCTCCTCCTCAAACATCTTGCGGATGGACGGGTCCTGATCGCAGTATTCAATCTGATTGCCGCCTTGTTTAACGTCCTTGTCAACTTTTGTGATATCGCCGAAACCCTCTCCCATGCTGAATTTGATCCCGCCGAAACGCGGGGGCAAATAGCGGGCAGGCGTGGCGCCGGTGTTGAAATGCTGATGGAACCACATCTCCGGCGGCACGAAGACGCTGCCATCCTGCCATTCGTAACGCTTAATGGGTTGTCCTTCCTTCCAAAAAAGGGAGAAGCCTTTTCCTTTGATGATGATGACGTTGAAGCCGGGACCGTGCCGGTGGGCCTTCTTATAAGTCCCGATAGGAAATTCAGAGATGTGAGCTGCCATCGTTCCGTCGGCCATCTCCAACATGACGTTGCTCCCGCTGGCGCCGCGTTCCTTCCACTCTTGAAGTTTGAAGTTGCGGGCATCGGCAACAAAATTGGTTTCCCAGACGCGGCCGGGATGGGATTTTCCCTTGCCGCTGAAGTAGTCCGGATCGCCGTTGAAGCGGTCCGTGAAATCGTAAGGCACATTAAAGATGAAATCCGGGCTATGAAAGAGATTAAAGACGATCGGCATGTTGTTGACCGAGAAAAACCGCGCCGGCTCGTTTCCTTGTCCGTTAAAGTGCTGGTGCCAGACATTGAGCGGCAGCGAGATCAGACTCCCCTCTTGCCACTCGAAGGTCTGTTTGGCCCCTTTGTCGTTCCATATCGTTGTCGCCCCGCGCCCCTTGAGGACATAGATCAACTCCTCGTAAATTTGCCTTTGGGGATTCAGGCTCTTGCCGGGAGCTATCTCGCAAACATAGGCGCCGGTCGCCTGTCCTGCCCCTTCCATATTAATAAAAGCGCCATCGCCTCCAACTCGATCCCAATGCCCGACGGGAATCCTTCTAAGGTCCTGGATGAAAAAATCCTTAACAATCGGGATACCCTCCCCCTTCTGCCATTTTTCATAATAGGGGATGCTGTCCATCACGTTTTCGAGCTGCGACGCAGGCTTGGCCATGTTACCCTCCAAAACAGATTTCTTTCCGTTCATACCGTATAGAATGAGCAAAAGCAAGGCAAAGCATTGACAACAAGGCGGAAACTTTACTAAATGGCAGGTAACCCGCTAACCAGGCCTTCAGCGCTCAGCCGTCAGCCGGGGACCCAGCCGGGCGCTGAAGGCTAATACCACAGAAAAGGAGAAAAACATTGGCAACAACAGTCACCGCACCCATGGTGGGAAAGATTTTAAAGGTAGAGAAAAAAGCTGGCGATCGAGTCGAAGAGGACGAGGTGATCATCGTCATGGAGGCGATGAAGATGGAGATTCCTATTGTGGCGCCCGTCTCGGGAGTTATTAAAGAGATCAAGGTTGCTCCCGGACAGGCAGTGGAGGCGGAACACCTCCTGGCCGAGATCGAGTGACGATAGAGATTTGAGGATCGAGAATTGAGGATTGACGATCGCTATCTTCTATCCTCGATCTTCTATCTTCGATTTCCCTATTTGACCAGGCTCCCCTTAAGGAGGAAGAGATGGATATTTGGACCTTTGGCTTTACTGTAGCCCTCATCGGTATGGGAGGGACCATGCTGGTTTTGTGGCTCCTGAGCGTGCTTATTCTCCTGCTCAAAATGGCATTCCCCTACAAGGTCAAGGCCGAAGATTCGGCACCCGCAAAGGGATAGGAGGAGAAAAAAATGGAATCGGCTATCCTCTCCGGATTGCAAGGTCTTCTGCTCGGCCTTTCGCACCTTGGATGGGGTCACGTCCTGATGATACTCATCGGCTCTCTCCTCCTCTACCTGGGGATTGGAAAGGGGTTTGAGCCTCTGCTTCTCCTCCCTATCGGCTTCGGCGCGATCCTGGTCAACATCCCTATGGCAGGCCTCATGGAAGAGGAAGGCGTGCTGCGGTTCTTTTATGATACCGGCGTCCTGACGGAGATTTTCCCAATCTTGATCTTTATCGGCATCGGGGCCATGACCGACTTCCAACCGCTGCTCGAAAACCCCAAGATCATCCTGCTCGGTGCCGCCGGACAGTTCGGCATCTTCCTCACCCTCCTCCTCGCCCTGGCTTTGGGCTTCGACAAGCTTGAGGCAGTGGCGATAGGCATTATCGGGGCCTGCGACGGGCCGACTTCGATCTACGTCACTTCAAAGTATGCGCCTCACCTCCTTGGGGCGGTTTCCGTGGCCGCTTACTCTTACATGTCCCTGGTACCGCTCATCCAGCCCCCGATCATGCGCTTGCTGACGACTGAAAAGGAACGAAAGATCGTTATGGGAGTCGTGAAACAGCCGGTCTCCAAGACAACCAAGATCCTTTTCCCCATAGTCGTCACGGTCGCGGCTTCGTTGGTCGCTCCCCTCGGCACACCGCTAATCGGGATGGTCATGCTGGGAAACCTGATGAAGGAATCTGGCGTGGTGGAGCGGCTGAAAAGCACCTCCGAAAACGAGATCACGAATATCGTAACGCTCCTCCTCGGACTCTGTATCGGGGCAACGATGGAGGCGGCGAAGTTTCTGCGCGTGGAGACCTTCATTGTCCTGGTCCTGGGGCTCATAGCCATCGGCCTGGACACGGCCGTGGGAATTCTCTTCGGCAAACTCATGTGTCTCCTCACCGGCGGGAAGGTTAATCCTCTGATCGGGGCGGCGGGGATCTCCGCCTTCCCGATGTCCGCACGGGTCGTCCAGGCAGAAGGACAAAAGTACAACAAAAAGAACTACCTCCTCATGCATGCCATGAGCGCGAATGCCGGTGGACAGATCGGCTCCATCATCGCGGCGGCGGTTATGTTGTCCGTGCTCGCGGGCATGGGGATCGTCTGAACAAACAGCAAGCAGAATGCAGCCGGCAGTAAGCATATTTCAGAGAGACGTTATTTCTACTGCCTTCTGCCTACTGCCGGCTGCGTCCTGAGAGGAAATCGGAATGCCAAGGGGAAGAGACCGGTTTTTTACAAAGCTCGACGAGCTCGAAAAAAAGGCTCTTCATGGAGACCCGAAGGCGGCCGCAAAACAACACGCCGAGGGCAAGCTCACGGCGCGTGAAAGAATTAAAAAACTCCTCGACCCGGATAGTTTTGTTGAAGAGTTCATGCTGGCGGAGACGCAATCTATCGACTTTGGCATGGCAGAAAAAAAACAGCCGTCTGACGGCGTGGTTAGCGGCTACGGCAAAATCGACGGCAGGCCGGTTTATCTCTTCGCCCAGGATCGCACCGTTCTCGCCGGTACCGTCGGCAGCGCCCACGCGGAGAAGATCGCCTACGTGATCCAGACCGCGCGGAAGCTTGGCATCCCTCTCATCGGCCTCTACGATTCTCTTGGGGCACGAATCCAGGAGGGACTCTCGGTTACCACGGCTATCGGAAAGATCTTTTTTGAGAACAGCATCGCCTCGGGCGCTATTCCACAAATCTCCGCGATCATGGGACCTTGCATCGGAGTAGCCTCCTATTCGCCGGCGCTGACGGATTTTATCATCATGGTGCAGGGATCGAGTCAGATGTTCATCACCGGCCCACCGGTGATCAAGGAGGTCCTGGGAGAAGAAGTCACCATGGAGGAGCTCGGCGGGGCCAAGATTCACTCCGAGGTATCCGGCGTCGCCGACCTAATCACGAAGAATGAGGAAGAGTGTCTCTCTTTGATTCGAAGACTCTTGAGCTTCTTTCCTTCCAACTGCCAATCCGCTCCCCCGCATCGAGAGTCGCGGGACGATCCTGGACGCTCTTTGGATGAACTTGAGAAGATCGTCCCCGAGGACACCCGCAAGGTTTATAACGTTCTGCACGTCATCCAGGCGCTGGTGGATGACGGTGATTTCCTTGAGCTCAAGGGAAAATTCGCGCGCAATCTAGTTATCGGTCTGGGACGGCTGGATGGATATCCCGTCGGTTTTGTCGCCAACCAACCCATGTTTCTCGCCGGGAGCTTGGACGTGGACGCCTCGGACAAGGGAGCGCGGTTTATCCGTTTTTGCGATGCCTTTAACATCCCGATTATTACGCTGATGGATGTTCCGGGATTTTTCCCGGGCAAACGGCAGGAAGAAAAAGGGATCATCCGCCACGGAGCGAAGCTGCTCTACTCCTATGCGGAGGCTACCGTGCCCAAGATCACGGTCGTAATAGGCAAAGGCTACGGCGGGGCGAAGCAGGCGATGTGCACGCGCGAGCTGGGAGCGGACCAATTCTTTGTCTGGCCTGGCGTGGAGCTGGCGGTAATGGGCGCGGAAGGTGCCGTAAACGTCCTATATCGGCGGGAGATCGAACAGTCCCAGGACGCGGCAAAAACCAGAGGAGAAAAGACGGCGGAATATACCGAGAGGTTCACCGGCCCGTTCGAGGCCCTCTCCAAGCAGTTTGCTCACGCCGTTGTTCGGCCGGCAGAGACCCGGAGGCGCCTGATACAGTCGCTAGAGGTACTGAGGGAAAAGAAAGAAGAAAGGCCGAAGAAGAAACACGGTGTGATGCCCGTTTGATAATTTTTAGTTTTTAAAACTAAAAACTCAACACTAAAAACTACTGATAGGGTAGCGTAAACGTAAAAGTTGAACCTTTCCCCTCCTCGCTCTCGACCCAGATCTTTCCGCCGTGCGCCTCCACGATCATCTTGCAAATGACTAATCCCAATCCTGTTCCCTTCTGTTCGGCAGTCTTGCCGCTTGTGGTCTGGCGGTACTTCTCGAACAAACCGCCGATCTCGTCTGCAGAAATTCCCACCCCGTTGTCTTTCACCCACACCTTGACCTCCGAGGCACCTTCTTGGCTCATACCCACTTCGATGGTCCCGCTCTCCGAGGTAAACTTGAGGGCGTTGCTCAAGAGATTGGCGAATACCTGTTCCAACCGGCGGGGATCGGCCTGGATGCGGTCGATCCCGGTATCGGCGTGGCTCCTGAGAGAAATTTTCTTCTCCCCGGCCAGGATCAGATAGTTATCGAGGCTATTTTGGATCAGACCCTTGAGATCGGTCTCCTCTTTCACCAAATCAATGTGTCCCGCCTCGAGCTTGGATAGATCCAGGAAGTTATTAACGAGACCAACCAAGTTTCGACTCTGGGCCTCGATCTTGGCGAGCCATTTCCACTGCTCCTCGTTGATGGGACCAACCAGGCCATCCTGCAGGAAGGCTGCTGCCGACATCACGGCAGTGAGCGGGGAGCGCAGGTCGTGAGCAATCATGGCGGCGAAGTCTGCCTGCGCCTTGTTCGCCTCCTCCAACTCAAGCGCCTGTTTTTTTGTCTGTTCCAAAAGCCAGGCATTTTCCAAGGCAATAGCCGCTCCGTTAGCAAGCTGTTGCAGGAGATCGACCTCTGCCTGTGTAAACGTTCTCGGTTCATAGGTAAGTGCCCTAAGAATTCCCATCACGTCACCGCCTCGAGAGAGGAGCGGAACTCCTAGATACCCCCGTATGCCAGTTTGAAGCAGAGTTTCTCCGCCCGTAAACCCTGTGGATTGCCTGATATCGGGGATCATAAGCGGTTTACAATTCTCAATGATCCAGCGCGACCGTCCTCGGGCGGTTCCGGTGCCCTCTAACCGTATCTGACCCGACTCTATGCCCGAGACACCTATGACCCGCCAAGCTTTCCCCTCTGGTACCCTCACATCGGAAACATCGACCCTTAAAGCTTCACGGACCCTTTCCGTGAGCTTCTTAAGCAGACTGTCGACGTCCAGTCGTGTGATGTCTTGGCTGAGTTCCTTTAGGAGCTCCTGCATCTTCTCTTGTCTCTTCAGATCCTTGTTTGCCTTTTCCAACCCAACTGCTTGCTCTCTGGTCTGCTCATGGAGCTGAGCATTATGGATGGCGATGGCCGCCTGGCCCGCCAGCGTGGAGAGAAACTCAATCTCTTCTTTGGTAAATTCGTGCTCCTCTTTAGTGTAAAGTGAAAGGACCCCCAGGACCTTGTCCTTGACGATCAGTGGGACTCCCAGATAGGAGATCAACTTATGCTTGCGGTAAAACTCAAGGTTCCGTATCCTCGGGTCAGTCTCGACATTGCGGATTGTCTGAGGGGCTTTAGATTCGAATACAAGCCTTTGGATGCCACGTCCACCCCTCCACGGTCCTGCCCTCCATTCCTGCTCATCAATGTTCCTAGAGGCTAAGGGCTCGAGCAGTCTGCTCTCTTCGTCAAATAACCTGACGGTAGTGGCAGTCGCATAGGGCAGAAAGAGATCAATTTTTTCCAGCAGGACGCCTAAGATATTGTGCAGATCCAAAGTCGAGGTAATGGCAGTGTTAATATCGCGTAGGGCAGTGATGCGCTGCATGTGACGTTGAATCTCCCCCTCCGCTCGCTTGCGCTCGGCTTCCCGCTGTTCCAGCGAATCGGCCATTTGGTCGAAGACGCGTGCGAGCTGGCCTAGCTCTTCCCCTCCATAAGCCAGCCCGGTGCGTGCTTTGAGGTCGCCAGCGGTAAGCTGCCTAGTCGCGCCAACCAGGGTATTCACCCGACGCAGGACAAAAATATCAGCTCCGAACCACGCCGCCAAAAGTGCCAATGCCCCAACAATCCCGAGCCCTATGAGGTTACGGGTAAGAACCCGGTTAGCCCTGGCAAAGGCAACGTCCTTGGGGATACCGATGCTCACATAGGCGCCGCCTGTATCCCCCAGCGGACTGAACCCATAGAGGCGCGGGACGCCGTCCATACCGGCAGCCTCAATAGTGCCCGCGCCTTGACTCAGAATAGTCTGGATGAGTGGCGTCTGCGGCATGGATTTTCCAACCCATTTTTCAGGATCGGGGTGGCGGACTAAGATTGTGCCCTTACGATCAATCACAGTGAGGGTCGCGCCTGACGGCAACTGCGCCTTGTCGACAAGTTTGTCAAGCCACGCAAGATCCAGCGCGGCAAGGACCACGGCCTGGACGGTACCCTTGTCGTCGAGGACAGGATAGCCGAAATTGAGGGAGGCCTTACCGCTGACCCGCCCAATCGTGTAATCGCCGACGGCAAAATCGCGATATTGAACGGCGCGCTGGAAATACGTGCGGTCGGCTGCGCTGAACGGTGTCTTGATCGGAATGGCGCTGCAGAATGGATTTCCCTTGGCGTCAACCGCGCCCAGGCTGACATATAGTGGAAATTGTTTCAGGAGATTGGCGAACAGCGTGTTGCAAGCGTCAGAGTCACGCTGTCGCACTTGCGGGAGTTGTGCTAACGAGATGAGAAGCTGACGCGCTCCCTCGATCAAGTCGTCTTGACTGCTTGCGACCGACTGGGCCAGACCCAACGCGTTCGTCTGTGCTTCTACAGAAGCCGATTTCCGTATTTCTGCAGCCGTATAGAGGATCAACCCCAGCGCCGGAACAACGGCCAGGAGGACAAGCAGCAGTAAGCGAACACGGAGACTCGAAAAAGAAATTCGTATCATGATCGACTCTATTTTACCGGGAAGACACGCGTTCGCTCGCCTCTTCCTTTCCCGCCTCCTGATGGTCAGCCACGGGTATCGTTACCGTAAAGGTCGAGCCCTTGCCTGGCTCGCTTTCCACCTCAACGGTGCCTCCCAGAAGCTCGGTAAACTTTCTCACGATATAAAGACCAATTCCCACGCCGCCGAAGCGCCGGGTCTCTGAGCTATCCACCTGCCGGAACCTTTCAAAGACAAGCAAAAAATTCTCTTCCGCAATGCCGATTCCTGTATCGGACACCTTGAATTCCACCCACATGTCAGAGGCTTGAGGCGAGAGGCGTCCTTCGACATTGCTCAGGACCCCGAGCTGGTCGAGGGGTGAGGCGTGAGTGGCAACCTCCGGCTCCTGTTGCCCGTTGCCTGTTGCCTGTTGCCTAATTCTCGCGGAGATTGTCACGTGGCCTCTCTCGGTAAATTTAATTGCGTTATCGATGAGATTCTGCAGGACATGCTTGAGCTTCTCAGCGTCAGTGTGCACGACGGGCAAGTCAAGGGAATAGTCCCAGATGACGGAGACCTCCTTACCCAAAGGAATCGAATAACTTGATCTCAGATCATCGAGAAAATCCTTCAGGCTAACCTCGCGCCTATCCGCCTTAACCCCCTCAGCTACTAACTGGGTCGCCTGCAATATGCTGCTGATCATGGTTAATTGGTCCCTCGCCCGGCTGCTGATTTTCTCAAGCGCCTTTTCCTGTTCCGGGTTAATCTCCCCTAATAACCCATCCCTGATCATCCCCGTATAACCCATGACCACGTTCAGAGGCGTTCTAAGCTCATGCGACATGACGCTTAGAAATTCATCCCTCGCCTTGTTGGACCTCGACAACTTAGCTGCCAGGCTCACCATTTCTTGATAGAGTTGAGAGTTGTGAATCGCTATGGCGGCTTGACCTGCCAGCATGGTAAGAAACTCGATCTCTTCGTTGCTAAATTCGTGTTCTTCTTTGGTATAGAAAGAAATCACCCCCAGGACTTCACCTTGAACAATCAACGGCGCCCCTAGATAAGAAACCAACCCATGTTTACGGAAAAAATTCAGGTCCTTGTTTCGGGGGTCTGTTTGGACATTGTTGATTCTGACAGGAGCCCTAGTCTCGAATACCACGTTGGGAACACCACGCCCGGCCCTCCACTGCTTTGCCTTCCACTCCTCTTCATCAAGATTCCGGCAGGCTACGGGCTCCAGCAGTCCGCTCTGTTTGTTAAAAAGCCGGACGGTGGTAGCGGAGTAAGGGAGAACAAGATCTATCTTTTGCAGCAGGACGTTCAAGACGGCATCGAGGTCCAAGGTCGAAGTAATGGCTTGGTCGATCCCACGCAGCGCTCGGACACGCTCCAGATTGCCCTGGATTTCTTGGAACAGACGGGCGTTTTCGACGGCGACACCGATTTGGTCCCCAATGGACGAGAGCAACTCGATGTCTTGTGGAGTAAATTTCCTTACCGCTTTACCGTAGAGATAGATCACTCCGACGGGCCGATCTTTGATAGTGATCGGGAGGCCTGCCACTGAGCGGTAACTTCCCCTCTGGGCCAATTTGCCCCGGGCCATGGCCTGGTAGTTCGGGTCTGTCTCCACATCCGCGAAGACAAACGGCCGGTTCTCTACGAATATTCTGCCAATGACTCCCTCCCCTGGAGCGTAGTCTCCGACACCCCTGAGCTGGTCTTCCGAGACACCCCAATGCGCGGCCAATCGGAGCGCATTGATCTTTCCGTCGAAGACGTAGAGCCGGCCGGCATCAACCTTGAGAACCTCGATAGTCGTCACCAGCGCCGCCTGCATGAGAGGTCCAATATCAACGGAGCGAGAGATTTTGTTTGAAACGGTATAGAGAGCCTGAAGTTCCCGGTTCCGTTGCTGAGTCTCTTCAAAGAGCCGGGCATTCTCCAATGCCACCCCAACCACATTTCCAATCGCCCTGAGGAGATCCACCTCGCGAGAGGAAAAGGCCACTGGCCGGCTAGTGGAGACGCCTAAAACTCCTACAATCTTTGCTCCCGTCTTCATCGGGATCCAGGCAATAGAACGGCTTTGTTGCAAAACGGACTGAGACCCGGAAAGTTCCGCGGGATCATTGATGACCAGCGGCTCTCCGGATGCGAACACCTGCTCACTTGCTTTATGCGGCCCCCTGCGCAGGAGAGTCTCGATCTCCTCCTGCGAGAAGCCTCGATGAGCGGCCAGGGTGACCTCGCCTGTGACGGGATCCTTGAGTCTAAGGGTCACCCGTTCACGTCCCGTTACTTCCAGAACCTTTCCCAATACGATCTCAAAAAGCTCCTCAAGATGATGCGCCTGGCTGGTAGCCATGGCAATGGCATTCAGAACTGCTTGCTCCTGCGCTCGCTGTTGGCTTTCCTCCAGAAGCCGGGCCTTCTGAATGGCGACACCCATCTGGTTACCGACGGATTCCAGGAGGGAGACCTGCTCAGGCCGGAAGATTCGAGGCGTGCGGCTTCCAAACTGGATAACTCCCATAATCTCTTCTTGGGCGCGCACCGGGACCAATATAGCCGATTGCACCCCTTCTCTTTTAAGAGTGCTCAGCCCTTCGTACTCCAGGACATTTTCCACCACGATGGGATGCTTAGAAAGCATCGCCCGGTGACGGAGCCTCCCCGGTCTCATATCCGTACGATGCCTTTGCACATTTTCAGGGTCCCGGTATCCCCGACTGGCTACGGGTAGGAGCATCCCGCTGCTGGTATCCGAAAGGCGGATGACGGCCTGATCGAACGAACCGACCAAGAGGGTCTTGTCAAGAAGAGCCTCCAGGACTGATTGGAGATCTTGGGAATTCAAAATGGTTTGGCTGATCTCCTGAAGAATCTGCAGCTCTTGATAGCGAGCCTGAAGTGCTTCCTCCGCCTGTTTAGCCTCTCTCTGATGCGTCTGCAGAGCCCCCGCCATCTCGTCGAAGGTGCGCGCCAGTTCGGTCAGTTCCCCCTTCCCATGGGGCAGCCCGGTGCGCGCGCTCAGGTCGCCTTCACTTAGCCGCTTCGATGCCCCCGTCAAGGAGTTCACCTGACGGAGAACAAAAAAGTCAGAGCCGAACCACGCTGCCACCAGTGCCAACACCCCAACGATCCCTAGCGCCACAAGGTTACGGGTAAGAATGCTGTTAGCCCTGACAAAGGCAACGTTCTTAGGGATGCCGATGTTCACATAGGCGCCGCCTGTATCCCCCAGCGGACTGAACCCATAGAGGCGCACAACACCATCCATCCCAGTAGCCTCAGCCGTTCCTTTGGTTCGACTGAGGATCGTCTGCTTCAGCGGCGTGTTGGGCATAGATTTTCCAACCCATTTTTTAGGATGGGGGAATCGGGCAAGAACGGTTCCCTTGCGATCAATCACAGTGAGAGTCGCGCCAGCGGGCAGCTCCGTTTTTGCGACAAGCGCGTTAAGCCAATCGAGATCTAACCCGGCAAAAACGACGGCCTTTATCTGTCCCGATGCATCCAGGACTGGATACGCGGAGCTAAGAATTGGTTTCCCGGTGGTGCGGGCAATCAAATAATCAGCAATGGCGAAACCGCCTGTTCGAACGGCAAACTGAAAATGAGGGCGGTCAGCTAAATTGACCTGCCGCGCAGAGGGGACGGCGCTACAGAAAACGTCGCCATTCGGCTTGGTCGCGACAAAATTATTATACCTCGAATATTGCTTCAATAAACTGGCAAAGATCACATTGCACTCGGTCGTATTGCCATCGCGCACCGCTGGTATTTGGGTAAGGGCAGTAAGGAGCTGACGTGCGCTCTCAATCAATTCATCTTGACTGCTGGAAAAGGAACGCGCTAGCCGTAGCGCGGAATCCTTGGCCTCCGCAGCGGCTGATCTGCGCTGTTCCGAGGCAGTGTAGAGAATCAACCCCAGCGCCGGAATGACGGCCAGGAGGACAAGCAGCAGTAAGCGAACACGGAGACTCGAAAAAGAAAATCCTGTCATGGATCGACTCTATTTTTTAGGCGGAAGACACGCGTTCGCTCGCCTCTTCCTTTCCCGCCTCCTGATGGTTAGCCATAGGTATCGTTACCGTAAAGGTCGAGCCCTTGCCGACCTCGCTCTCAACGTCGATTTTTCCCCCAAGCAACTCGGTAAATTTCTTCACGATGTGGAGCCCTAATCCGACGCCGCCGGATTTGCTCTGGCCGTCCACCTGCCGAAACATCTCGAAGATGACTGGCACGGACTCCTGCGGGATGCCGACACCCGTATCTGTCACTTTAAATTGAACGTTTTTATCTCCCGGACACAGCCGCGCGGAAATGCTTACCGAACCTCTCTCCGTGTATTTGATCGCGTTCGTGATCAGGTTCTGTAGGATGTGCCGGAGTTTTCCGCTATCAGTCCTTAGGCTCGGCAGATCAGACGCAAAATCCCAGTTCAAGGTAATCGGCTTGCCTATCGGGGCGTCGTAGCTGGCTTTCAAATCGTCAACGAAACGACCCAGATCCACCTTATGGATATCCACCTCGACCCTTCCGGCCTGGATTCGCGTCACCTCGAGCAGGCTGTTGATCATCTCCAAGAGTTCCTTGGAGTACCTCAACATCTTTTCCAAGGCTTGCCCCTGCTCCGCATTAATCTCGCCGAGCAGCTTGTCCTGCATCATGACCGTGTAGGCGATCACCGCATTCAGCGGCGCCCTCAGCTCGTGCGAGACAAAACCCAGGAACTCGTCCTTGACTTTGCTGGCCTTCTCCAGCTCCCCTGCCTGGTGAACGGTCTGTTCGTGAAGTTGAGAATTGTGGATTGCCATGGCCGCCTGGCCTGCCAACGTGGAGAGAAACTCGATTTCTTCTTTAGTAAACTGCCGCTCTTCCCTTGTGAGGAAAACTATCACACCTAGCACTTGCCCCTTAACGATCAGGGGAACCCCAAGATAAGAGACCAACCCATGCCGGATGTAAAAATCGCGGTTCAGCGTCCGAGGATCGGTTTGGAGATTTCCAACCGTCACGGGCGCTTTCCCTTCGACCGCCGCCTTAACGAGGAGCGGCGTGCCTCTTATGCTTCTTCCCTTCCACTCCGCTTCGTCGAGGTTCCAACAGGCCGTGCGCTCCAAAACCCCGGTTTCCTTGTTCATCAACCAAACCTGAACAACGGAATAGGGCAGTAGGAGATCGATCTTCTCCATCAGGACCTTCAACACGGCATGGAGGTCTAAAGTCGAGGTAACGGCCTGATCAATGTCGCGCAGAGCTTGGATACGCTCCAAATCGCGCTGGGTCTGTTCGAACAACCTGGCGTTCTCCACAGCTACTCCGATCACGTTACCGACCGCCTTCAAGAGCTCCACTTCACGAGGCTGGAAGGGAATAGGACGAGTCGTGGAGACGTTCATAATCCCCACCGCTCTCCCTCGCACCTTCATCGGAAACCAGCTCATGGCGCGACTCCCCTCACGGCGGGTCTCCTCTTTCTGGAGGGAGCCTGCTGGATCGTTAATGACCAGTGGCTCTCCCGATTCGAAGACCTGATCACTTTTTCCTCCCGGAGTTCGCTCATGCAAAAGCGTTTCGACATACTTCTGCGAAATCCCCCGGTGAGCGGCGAGCGTGACGTTTCCTGTGACCGGGTCCTTTAATCTTATATATCCTTGCTCCCGCCCCGTGACCTCCAACACCTTGTCCAGGGCGATCCGGAGCATATCATCGATGCGAAGCGACTGACTTGTCGCGGTCGCAATCGCATTCAGCGCCGCCTGCTCCCGCGCTCGGTGCCCCGTCTCCTCGAACAGCCGGGCGTTCTCCAGGGCCAGGGCCACTTGATCCGCAAACGTTTGAACCAGCGCTACTTCGCGGTCGGAGTAGATCCGCCCCTTATGGTCCGAGAGCGCGAGCGCGCCGATGATCTTTTCGTGCGCCCGGAGCGGCACCGCGATCATGGAGCTGTTCCCGGACCGCAGTTGGGAATCCCGCATCTGGTCAGTGAGGCGCACCTTGGGATCGTTCAACATGTCCGCAGACCAGACCGGCCTTCCCTCGGCGATAGCCCGGCTCGTGAGCCCCGTACCAGAGGGCACGGTCTGCCCTCCCCCAGGACTTCGGGGGGAGCCCTCGCCTCTCGATGCAAGGGCGCGCAACGATCCGTCGGACTGGAGGAGCCTGAGCGTCGAGGTCTTGACGTCTAAGATGTCCCGAACGCTCGTGACGACCCGCTCTGCGACAGCCGTCATATCCAGGGTCTCCGTAAGGGTTTTCGCCACTCGCGCCAGCTCCTCCGCCTCGCGCCTCCGGCGCTCGGTCTCTTCGTAGAGTCTGGCGTTCTCCAAAGCGGCGCCCGCCTGGGCGGCCAGCAATCCAAGGAGATTTAAGGTTTCCGCCTCGTAGGCGCGCGGGATCGGCGAGTAGACAAGAATCGCCCCGTAGGGCTCTTCTTGCACCACCAGGGGCACGGCCACCAGAGAGCGAATCCCGCGCTCCGAAGCGATCTCCCGCCAAGTCACAAAAAGGGGATCACTCAGCACATCTTCACAGACGACTGATTTGCGACTGCGTATTGCCCGACCGAGGGGACCTTGACCATACGGCGAGTCAGGGTCATCGGAGAGCTTGAGCACATGCCGGTAGCCTTGATCGTCCCCGGCAACGGCCACGAATCTGTAGAAGGGCTTGTCAGGGACCGCAACAAAGGTGAAGAGGGCCCCGACCAGTCGCCGGGCCTCCTCAGCGACCAGGTCTAAGACCTGCTGGGGGTTATGCGTAGCCGTAAGCGAAAGACCAATCTCTCTTAGCGCTTCAGCCTGCTCCCGCCTGCGATTACTCTCTTCAAACAGCCGGGTGTTTTGGATGGCGACAGCCGCCTGGTCAGCGAAGGCGGAAACCAGATCCATCTCTTCCTGAGAAAAGTGTCGATGCTCTTTGGTCAAGATGCTAAGAGTCCCAATAACTTTGTCCTGCAAGCGGAGGGGCACTCCCAGGAACGACCGAAAACCGGCCGCAATGGCAGGGCGGTTATGCTCGGGGATGTGGCGGCTGTCGCTGGTTAGGTCATATACGGCGATAGGCCGACTCTCCAGGGCAATGCGTCCCGAGAGGCTCTCTCCGACTTTAATGCTGGGTTGAATCATGACATCCTCGGCGGCCTCGGTCCGGGCCAAGAGACGAAGCTCGTCTCCCACCACCATGCGGATTCCTACTCCCTCGGCCCGGAGCAGCCGGCTGGCTTCCTCCAGGATCATGGCAAGGAGACGGTCGCTCTCCTGAATTTGAGTGATCTGCTTCGTGATAGCGCTGAGACCCTCAAGCTGTCGAGACTTGGCGCTGATTTTCTCAAAGAGCCGCGCTTTTTGCACGGCAAGACCCATCTGGGAGCCGATGGATTCGAAGAGACTAATCTCCTCGGGCCGGAATCTCCGTGGGGTGCGGCTTCCCAGTTGGATAACTCCCAGAATCTCCTCTCCGGCCCGGACCGGCACCACGATAGCCGATCGCACCCCTTCCTTTTTAAACGACCGCATCCCTTGGGAGCTCGGCACATCCTCGATCCGATACAATCCTTTGGCGGCCATAACCTGGACGAGGATCATTCCGGTTGCCTCATCCTTCGGGTCAGTCGTTTTGCTGTGCAGGTTGGCCAGATCGCGGTATCCTCGGTGCGCCGCAGGTTGGAGAATCTTGCCGCTGGCATCCAGCAGGCGAATCGCCCCCACGTCGAAGGGACCGACCTGGAGGACCTTGTCGAGGATGCGCTCCAGAATGATTTGAATATCCAGGGAAGTGAGGACGGCCTCGCTGATCTCCTGGAGGGTTTGTAATTCCTGATAACGAGCCTCCAGCTTCTTGGATTTTTTTTGTCTTGAAGCCATCTTCGCCCGCAAAATTCGTTTTTTGCCTCTTTTGAGCCGTCTAGCCATTTCGTTCTCGCCGCCCTGTAATCAGCCCTTTAAGAGGGTAGGCCTGCTGTGGACCGTAAGTCATTTCGGTCCAAGGGTATCGTTACCGTGAAGGTCGATCCCTTGCCGACCTCGCTCTCCACTTCGACCTTACCGCCTAAAAGCTCGGTAAACTTCTTCACGGTGTAAAGACCGATCCCGACGCCGCCGTGCCGCCTGGTCTCAGAGCTGTCCACCTGGCGAAATCTCTCAAAAATCATCGACTGGTTCTCCTTGGCAATCCCGATGCCTGTATCGGACACCTTGAGTTCCACCCACGCGTCAGAGGTTTGAGGTGGAAGGCTTGAGGCGGAAGGCTTGAGAAAATTTTTTTCCTCTTGCATGTTTTCGCTGTTGCCTATTGCCTGTTGCCTAATTCTCGCGGAGACTGTCACCTGGCCCCTTGCGGTAAATTTAATAGCGTTATTGATAAGATTGTGCAGTATATGTTTGAGCTTTTCACCGTCTGTATTGATAACCGGAAGGTCAGAAGGATAGTCCCAGATTAAGGAGAGCTCCTTACCCAAAGGAATCGCATAGCCTGACCTAAGATCGTCGAGAAGATCCCCCAGACTAACCTCACCCGTCTCCACTTTAATCCCTTCGGCCTCCAACTGGGTCGCCTGCAATATGCTGCTGATCATGGTTAATTGGTCCCGGGCCCGGCTGATGACCTTTTCCAGCGCCTTTTCCTGTTCCGGGTTAATCTCTCCTAATAACCTATCCCTGATCATCCCCGTATAACCCATGACCACGTTCAGCGGCGTTCGAAGCTCGTGGGACATCACGCTCAAAAATTCATCCTTCACCTTGTTGGACCTCGACAACTGAGCTGCCAAGCTTACCATTTCCTGATAGAGTTGAGAGTTGTGAATCGCTATGGCAGCCTGACCTGCCAGTGTGCTGAGAAACCCGATTTCTTCATTGGTAAATTCATGTTCCTCTTTCGTGTAGAAGGAAAGAACCCCCAGAACCTCGTCTTTAACAAGCAAGGGAACCCCCAGATAAGAAACCAACCCATGTTTGCGGAAAAACTCACGGTCCTGTACCTGTGGGTCGGTTTGAACGTTGCTAACCATCCAAGGAGCTTTATTTTTGAACACCACATTGGGGATGCCACGCCCGCCTCTCCACTGCTCTGCCTTCCACTCCTTTTCATCGAGATTCCGACAGGCTACGGGCTCCAACAGTCCGCTCTCCTTGTTCAATAACCTGACTGTAGCAGTGGCATAAGGTAAAGACAGATCGATTTTCTGCAGCAGCACGTCCAAGACGGTGCGCAGATCCAGCGTTGAGGTAATGGCTTTATCTATCTCCTGTAGGGCCTGTATGTGCTCCAGATTGCGTTTGGTCTCGCCAAACAGCCGCGCATTCTCGATGGCAACACCGATCACGCTCCCGATGGCCTCGAGGAGTTCCACTTCGCTTGGCAAAAAGGGCTTCGATTGATTATCAGAGATGCCTAGAACACCAACAACCCTCGCCCCCGCCCTAATTGGAACCCAGGCGACGGAGCGAGTCCGGTCTAAAAAATCACGAGAACGATTTTCTCCGGTATCATTAATGATCAGCGGGTTTCCGGAGGCGAAAACTTCTTCGCTCATTGGATGCGGTGTTCTGCGACGCAGCTCCTCTATTTCCCCATCCGAAAACCCTCGATGGGCAATCATCTCAACCCTCCCCGTCAGGGGATCCTTGAGCCTGATGTTGACCCGTTGCCTCCCGCTTACTTCCACTGTCTTATCCAGGGCAATCTCAAAAAGCTCCTTCAGATCCAGCGACTGACTCGTAGCCATAGCGATGGCGTTCAGCGCTTGCAACTGCCGGGTCTTCTCCTCAGCTTCGGCGCCGCGCAACTGCAGCGCCCCGGCCATCCGGTTAATCGACTCTGCCAAGGTGGCAAACTCATCACCCCTTTTCATGGTCAAGCGGGTATCCAAATGGCCCTGACCAATCGCCAGCGCCGCCTTGACAATAGATTCGATGGGCCGGCTGAAACCCGTAGCCACGACAAAGGCCAGAGCGGCGCCAATAATCAGACAAGCAAGGGTGATGTAGAGACTGGCCCTGGTCGTAACATGAACGATTCTATAAGCACGATCCAGAGAGAATCCCACCTGGAGATGCCCGATTCGCACCCCGTCACTCGTAACAAGCGGGAGGCCAACCTTGAACATTTCGTCCTCGACCTGGGACACCCAGCCTTTCGATTGTAGAAGCTCGCGGGTAAGATTATCCGTTAGCTTTTGGCCGCCCAGAGGATTCTGCCCAGTCCCATCGGTAAGCAGTATCCCCTCGCTATCCATGACATAGGTGTGGCTAATGTCAGGGTTCACCCGCGCGTTCCGCAATCTGTGGCGCAGAGAACTGATGTCAAGAAAGTAGAGATCATTGATGAGGGTCCCGGAGAGCAGCGTCGTAGTCTGCAAGGCATCCTCTTTAAAAGTTTCAAGGATTCTCTGGCGCCCTTGATAGATGAAATAAAGCGAGATGCTGCCACCCACAAGGAGGATGATGCAAAAGGTAAAGGCTATGAGTTTGATCCGAATGTTAAACTTCATCTGATGCCGAGCTCTGCGTCGATCCACTTTCCCGCTTTTAATAGGGGGACCATAGCCTGATCGGGTATTTCATCGAACCTAGTGGTCCGCTCGAAACTCTGCAGCACCTTTTTCCCTTCCTCCGATTGCTCCATTTGGATCAGCGTCTGCTTGATTTTCGCCGCCAAATCGGAAGGGAGATCGCCGCGGTGGCTGACGACCTGGCGCGGGAAAGAAAAGCTCTGGTAGACAACCTTGAGGTTGCTGAGATGCGCCATGGCTTGCTTCACATACGTTTGATTATCCATCACGGACGCGCTCACTCTTCCCCGCAACACCCAGGCCATGGCGTTCTCATCATCAAGGCTAAAGATATAACCGACCTCATGGGGCGCGACGGGGTCCGCGGGGTTCTTCTTTGGGACCAGTTTCAGTCCTTGCTGCATCATCACCAACTTGGGAACGAAATAGCCGGAAGTCGAAAACTCTTCTTCAAAGGCGATGATCTTTCCTTTGAGATCCTCCAAGCGGGCAATGCCGCTGGCCGCCTTGGCAAAAATGACCGAACGGTACTCGCTGATCCCTTTCTTCCACCGTCGCAGGAAGAGTTTGCTGCCCGAAAGACGGCTTACGGCCAGAGCGGGATAAGGGCTATCGATGTAGAGATCGATCTTTCCATGTTTTAAGAATTGGGCCATCTCGGGTATGCCCTTGGCCACAACCACTTTTCCTTGATCGACCCCTTCGGCTTGGAGCGCCCTTGCCAGATAGGTGGCAAGAGGCATATATTTTTGGATTTCCTGCTCAACCTCAAGCCCCACCGAGCCAACGTGGAGCGGCCTAGCCCAGGCGAGCTGGGACAACAGCAGAATGGCCCCGGCAAAAAAGAGAATTTTTCCTGAACAACGTCGCAGCGCGCGCATCGTCTCTCACACCTCCAATCCCGGCAAGGAAGTTTTCCTTTCTTTATCCCTACCCCAACCCGCCGCTTTCTTTGTTCTCAACCCATTTTCGAAACTGGCTTTCCCGGATGCGCCACTGACCGCCGACTTTAAAAGCCGGCACCTCTTTCTTTTGGATCATCCTCATAAGGGTCCGTTTAGAAACCTGAAGGATCTCGGCTGAGGCTTCCAGGGTTAGAAGTCTGAATTCTTCTTGAGTATTGCTCATAATTTAACCCATCCCTGCCTGTTCAAATGAGCAATCTCTATGCCATAAACAAAGACGATCTGTAACCAACTGTTTTCACATACTTTCCTTTTTTAGCCAGAGAAAATCCGGGCAATAATAGTGACAAATATTGACAAAAGGGAACTCCGATGGAAAAGAATGACAAACTATGAGATATGGATCGACCCTTCTCTGCCATTACTCATCGATGTGGAAAATCAAATGTGGGATGGGGAAGAAGGTAGGAGTCAGCGCTGGGGTTCGATAATGACTTTGATGGAATCCTGAGCGGTCGCGACTAACTGAAATCCGTGACCCGCCTCCGCTAAGCTCAACCGGTGAGTGATCATCTCGCGCACGCGCACGCGCCGGCTGCGGATCATTTCGATCGCCTCGGTAATGTCCTGAGGACTGGCGGCGTAGGAAGTGGTGATCGTGACTTCATCGCGCCACAACTCGAACAGCGGAATGGGGACCTCGACTCCCGCTGCCGTCGGAGCAAAAAAGAGGATAGTCCCCCCCCTCTCTACTGATCGGACGCCCTGTTGAATGGCCGGCATCGCCCCGGCGCAGACAATCACCAGATCAGCGAGACGCCCGTCGTTCACCTCGCGCAGCCGGGCGGGAACATCCTCGGCGGCATGAATCACCGTATCGGCGCCAAATTCTCTTGCCGCTTTGAGACGGAAATCATTGATATCGGTCGCCACTACACGAGCCGCGTCGTGCCCGCGCGCCATCTGCACATGGAGAAGGCCGGAGAGGCCGCTGCCGATCACCAGGACGGTTTGTCCAACGTGGAGCCGGGCAAATCTCTGTGCCCGCACAACGCATCCCACGGGCTCGATGAAAGAGCCCTCTTCAAAAGAGATTTCTTCGGGCAAGAGGAAGGCGCCTAACTCGACGTTGATCTTCGGCACGCGGATATACTCGGCGAAGCCGCCGGGATCGAAATGGGTCCGACGCAGGGTATCGCACACCGAGTGGTGACCGCTTAGGCAATATCGGCAGCTCATGCAGGGAACATGATGAGATACGAAGACGCGGTTTCCAACTCGATAATCCCCCACTCCCTTCCCCACGCCCACAATCTCGCCCGCGATCTCGTGTCCCAAAACGAGGGGGGCCTTTTGAATGCGGTACCATTCCATCACGTCCGTGCCGCAGATACCGCTGGCCCTGACGCGCACCAGCAACTCGCCGGGGCCAATCGCAGGCACGGGCATCTCCTCTAGGCGCACGTCCCGGTTGTTGTAGTACATGGCAACGCGCATATTTTTTTAAGTGCGCTCCTCGGGTGCGACTCGTCCGAGCGCAGCCGATGGCATAGCTCCCTCGGGGAACGCGCTCTCGGCTGCGGCCGATGGAGCAGTGCTTTAACTGAACCTTTTCGTCTCTACGTCCGCAGCCTCATTCGCACTCCCCTCGCTCGCTTTCGAATCCTCCGTCCCTCAGAAAGGCATCCAGACCTCTTCCATCTCCGGAACCTCCCTGTCCTTGTAAACGAACATCGGCTCGGAGGCGTTGGAACCCTCTGCGAGCCGAGCTTCATGAGTGAGGGGGCTTGCCGAGCAAGCCGAAAGCACCGGGAGTGAACGGTTCAAAGAACCCACTGACCCATTGCTTTCGGCGCGCGAGGTGAGTCCCCGAACGAACCTTCCAGCCGGCGAGACGCTGGAGCCGAGGGGATAGGGAGGTCCCTTCTTTGTACTTGGTCTATTTACCCTGCCGCCTTTCTGGCCTTTCCGCCCTTGGCGCTCTCGTAAATTTTATAAGCCTCCTTCACAGAGACCTTTTCGTGCACGATCGCCCTTACCGCGCGGATCATGCCCACCGGGCAATCGGACTGAAAAATGTTTCGACCCATATCCACGCCCACCGCGCCTCCCTGCACGGCGTTAAAGGCAAGCTCCAGGGCCTCGATCTCAGGCGTCTTCTTGCCGCCGGCGATGATCACCGGGACAGGGCAACTCTCGACCAACTTTTCAAACTCCTCGCAATAATAGGTTTTCACGATATGGGCCCCCAGCTCCGCGGCGATGCGGCAAGAGAGCCCGAGGTAACGGACATCTCGCGCCATATCCTTGCCTACGGCAGTGACAGCCAACACGGGAATACCGTGCCGCTCTCCTTCGTCCACGAGCCTCGCCAGGCTCACCAAAGTCTGTTTCTCGAACTCCGAGCCGACAAAGATAGAAAGGGCCATAGCCGAGACGTTCAGGCGAATCGCATCTTCGATGGAGACCGTGATATCTTCGTTGGAAAGCTCTTTGAGAATGCTCGTCCCTCCCGATACCCGAAGGACAATCGGGGTATGGGAGCCGGGATCCACGGATGTCCTCAAAACCCCGCGCGTGAGCATGAGGGAATCGGCATAAGGGAGAAGCGGCTCAATGGTCTTGCGCGGCTCCTCGAGACCGCTCGTGGGTCCCAAGAAGTATCCGTGGTCCACCGCCAGCATCACCGCACGGCCATCCTCAGGTTTAATAATCCTCGCCAACCTGTTTTTCATTCCCCAATCCATAGTGATCTATACCCTCCTTCTCCGGAACAATGGAATGTCGAAACCTATCATAGAATCCCCTAAAAAGTGAAATCGGAGGAGCAGCGGTAAAAAACAATCGTTAGCGGATGGAGCTCCAGGGATTTAATGAAGACCCCGGCCAGGCTCCATAGAAGGCCGGCAAGCAGAACGTAGATCCTTCCCCGGTTGAGAGCGGCGCTCGTCGCAGCGGGCCTTGCCTCTGTTGACAATTTATTTTCTCCTGCCTTAACCTTCTCTATCATGCCCTCTTGGAAAAAAGAATTTGTTCCCGAGATGGTCCTGATTCCCGAAGGGGCATTCCTGATGGGAAGCGAGGATGGACCGGACAACGAAAAACCGGTTCACCAGGTATGGGTGGATAGCTTTTTAATCGGCAAATTTCCTGTAACCAACGCCGAGTACGGGGTCTTTGTCGATGAGACTGGCGCCCCAGAGCCGCCCTTTTGGCGTGAACCGATGTTTTCTCACCCGGATCAACCGGTCGTCGGCGCCAGTTGGCACGATGCGATTGTGTATTGCGACTGGCTAAACAGGCGCGTTGGAAAGGGCTTCCGCCTGCCCACCGAGGCGGAGCGGGAGCGAGCAGCACGAGGCCAAAGCGAAGGCGAAAAATATCCTTGGGGAGATGAGCCGCCTTGGGAAAGGCCCTATCCGGGCTATGATCTTGAGACCGGAGGGCCACAGCGCGTGGGCCTCAATGAGTCAAACGGCTTTGGCCTCTATGATATGAGCGAGGGGGTTCACGAGTGGTGCAGTGATTTTTATGATCCCGGCTACTACCGGAATTCACCGGAGCGGAACCCGAAGGGGCCGCCGTCGGGACAAAGACGGGTCTCACGCGGCGGCTCCTGGCGCCACCACATTAAATTCAGCCGCTGCGCGGCCAGGAGTTCGCTCAACCCCTCCTTCAGATATGCGGATTACGGCTTTAGAGTGGCGATGAGTCTTTGATGTGCCGGAATAGAATACGAAGGAAAGTTGTCCCAGAGATGGAGTAGTGTTATAGGAGGAGAAACAATGATGAGGCTCCCGACCATCACCCTGGCCGCTCTGTCGCTGGCCGCCGCGCTCGCGGTCGCGCCGCCCCTCGGCGCGCAGACGCTCGACCCGCTAACCGCGAAAGCGCTCGCGGAAGCGCTCCGGGTCATCCAGGACCCGGCGCTGCGCCAGACGGCCATCGCGAAGGACCCCAAGGCGGTGGAGGCGGACCGGCAAGCCCGCGCGCTGGCCGGCTCCGACAAGACCACCCAGGATTTCTACGAGTTCGCCATCGACATCTTCGTCGACTTGATGCTGAGCGCGGGCGGCGACATGAAGAAAATCAACGAGACGCTCGAGCGCGCGAAGGCCGATCCGGCCGCGTTCGCCGCGACCCTCTCCCCGCGGAACCGTGAACGGCTCAAGGAGATCTCGACGAAAGTCGGCGAGCGAGCGCGCTGACCATATTGACATTCCGGTTTGAGAAGGAGAGAGTTCGCTGAACTTCCGTTTTTACGTTCTACTCAGCCACTACTGAGATCTTTATAGTCGCGGTCACGTCCGCACCGAGACGGATGGGCACTTCGTAATTTCCCAGGCTCTTGATCGGCTCGTCGAGGTGAATCTTCCGACGCTCTATGTTGAAACCTTCCGCTTTAAGGGCTTTCTCAATATCCATGTTGGTCACCGAGCCGAAGAGCTTCCCCTCTTCTCCGGTCTTGACCGGTATTATCAGCGCAACCGCAGCCAATTGTTCACTCAAGCCTTGTGCATGTTTCACAACCCGCTCTCTCTGAGCCGCAATGACCCGCTTCTGGTGCTCAAAACCCTTCTGGTTTTTGTTGTTGGAGACAAGCACCAAACCGCGCGGCAAGAGGTAGTTGCGCGCATAACCGTCTCGCACCCGCACTACCTCTCCCATCTTGCCAAGGTTAACAATATCTTCCTTCAAAATAACTTCCATAGTATGACTCCTCCTAATTCCGTTACTCGTTATTGGTTATTCGTTAACTCGATTAACGAATACACGAGTATGCGATGAACGGTTATTCCCCTTTAAGAGACTTGGCTCGGATTCAAATCCTTTTTGTTCAAGCGGCGAAAATCGCCCCAGAGATCAAAGAGTCCGAGACCCACCACAAAAAGCGTGAAGAGCTGTTCGAAAACGATAAGGACATAAGCCAGGCTGCGCAAGAAATACGGGATATTCTTGCGATGAAAGTAGTACGCAACAATAGCCAGACCCTGTAAAAAATAAAAAACCGCGGTCACCAGGAAAACGTTCAAAGCCAATGCCTTGACGACCTCCCCCGCGGGAAAGAAAAGGAAGAAACCCGAAAGGATAAAACCCCAGATGAGAGGCTCGGGGGCCTTCCATTCCCTGATATCGCCGCTGGCGGCAAAAAAAGAGCTGTGATCGGGAAAACGGCGGTAGAGAAAAAACAGGTTGATGAGTATCGCGGCCACAAAACCCGCAAAGGCGAGAGCCGGCATCATTTGAAGGACCATATCGATGATTTGCGGCGCACGCTCTCTGAGAGCTTCCAGGCCCTCTCCCGAAAAACCAACCTGCTCGTAGACCTTAAGCGAAATTTCCAGATTCTCTCTAAGGGCTGCTCTGAGAACCAGCTGCAGCGCAGAGAGGGAACCAAAAAAATACCACAGGAAACCAAAGGCGGCAGCGAGCATTCCCGCAGCGGTGCCTACCACCACTGATTCTATCGACCAACCGCGGCCGAAGGAGAGGGTAAGCAAAACCGCCAAAAGAGCCAGAAGGGAAAACCCCAGGGCCAACTCCTTACCGCTGACGAAAAAAAGCACCAGGGTTACTATCAGGAGGAGGGCCACACCGTAGCCTTTCCCCTGCTTCAGTCCCAACGCCAGGGCCGGCTGGGGGACCAGAGGAATCAATAAAAAACCGACGAGGGGGATAGCTACACCGGATAGAAAAAGCACCATCGTGAAGAACAAGGCGGGAAGAAAACTCTTAATGATTTCTCGGCGGCCCATAGAGACCTGTTTCGGGAAAAGCCCGGCTAGTTTCTGGCCGTGCTGAAAGGGAGGAGGGCAATGCTGCGTGCCCTCTTGATCGCAGTCGTAACCAGCCGCTGGTGATGCGCGCAGTTGCCCGTAATACGACTCGGGGTCATCTTTCCCCTCTCCGTGACGAACTGGGTCAAGGTCCTCGTGTCCTTGTAGTCGATCTTGAGCTCTTTATCCGCACAAAACCGACATACCTTCCGCCGAACCATAAACCGGCGCCGGCCCGGACCCTGTTCCTCGTCCATCCGTTCGCGGTTCATTCTCTGAGCTGGAGCCCTCTGTGCCATCTTTTAATTACACCTCATCCTTTCACAGCGGGAGACCTTCCTCTTGTCCTGGAGTCGGGAGGCCTCCCAGATCGATAAATTGAACCGTATTGGCAACCCCCTCATACTTGCTTTTCTTCTGTCCCTCGGAAGTCTCCCACCTTTTCTGCGTCAGCCGTCCGTCCACTAACACACGGGACCCGCGCTGGAGATGCTCCTTGCTACGTTCCCCCACACGGCCAAAGACCACAACGTCAATGTAACAGACATCTTCCTTAAGCTCGTCATGGATCCGGTATTTATGATGGACAGCAAGCGGAAATTCGCAAACTGCCAATCCCGCGGGGGTGTACCGGAGCTCAGGATCTCGAGTCAGGTTTCCCAAAAGGATAACCTTGTTGTACTCCCCCATCGGGCGCTCATTCTCCGACGATTGAAAAAACTACGATTGTGGCTCTAGCTTTGCTCCATCCTCCTCGGTGCTTTTCCTGCTTTCTTGGGGAATGTCTTTCTGTCTCGGCTGCGGCGGCTCCTTCGTCTCTTCATCCAAGCGCACCGTCAGGTAGCGCAACACCTCATCGCTGAGCCTCATATTTCGTTCCAGCTCCTCCACCGCGCGGGCAGAGGATTGATATCGAAGAAGGGAATAATAGCCCTTACCCTGTTTTCGGATACGATAGGCAAGATCCATCAGTCCCCACTCATCCGCTTGGGACACGGCTCCTTCCAATCCTTCGATAATCTTTTTAAACCTATCGATAAACTCCTTTACCTTTCCCCCCCGATCGGGATGGACGATAAAGATGGTCTCATAACTTGTCACGATCGCAATTTTCTCCTTTAATTCAATTATTTAATGCTTATCACAAGAACTTTTGTTTTACAATTAGCCCTCGAGGCACCCAGCCGGCATTACCCTCTAACCCAGCCACGGCAACTGCAGCGCAATGAGCAACATCGCCACAAAGAGAGTGGGCACGGCCACAACAGCGCCTGGCCCAATCCATTCCGAGAACGAGACATGCTTCTTCTCGCGCCGCTCCAGAAGACCGACAGCGATTATATTGGCCGTGCTGCCTATGACCGTGAGATTTCCCAGCAGTGTCCCGCCAAACAGCAAACCCCACCAAAGGGGTCGCACGTTGATGCCTGCCTGCTCCAGGTCGCTAAGGATGGGAACGAAGGTGGCAACCGCCAAGACATTGTCCATGACCGCGCTGAGCAACCCGCTGGTCCAGGTTATGGTTATCAGAAGAGCAACCGGTCCGCCACCGGTCAAACCCAGAATGCCCTTGGCGAGGATCTGGGTAACCCCCATATAACGGAGAGTTCCAACGGAAGCAAAGAGGAACATGAAAAATGTCAACGTCCACCAGTCAACACGCCGTTCGACTAGCTTGGCAGCCCCCTTTCCCTCAAAAAACAGCGCCAACCCCGCTGCGGCGAGCGCAACGCCGAGAAGTAAGGTGTTGCGCTCAAGACTAAGGACCGCTTCGAACCGTCCGTGCAGTATCAAACCCAGAATGGTCAGGGCAAAGAGACAGCCGCAAAGGATCAGATCTCGGCGCGGCACCTTCTCCACTTCCACCACGTCGTGATTCTTTCTCAATCCTTTACCCAGGGCCTCCGTTTCCTTTCTGAAGTACCACCAGCATAAGGGCACGGTCAGGGCCAACGCAACAATAGAAATGGGGGTTGCCCAGCGCAGAAAGTCGACAAAGGTTAAGCCGCCTCGAAGGGCAATCAGAACGCCAATAGGGTTCCCCACGACAGTGGCGCTGCTGCCGATATTCGTGGCAAAAACGACCATGATGAGAAACGGCACCGGGTTGACCTTATATCGGCGGGTGATGTGAAGAGTAAGGGTTGTCATGAAGAGGATCGAGGTCACCTCGTCAACCAGCGCTGCTGACAGGGCGCTAAGCCCCATGAGCGTCGCCGTAAGACGCTTGGCGCCTGAGCCGGCATGTCGCATAACGGTTTCGACCACCACCTCAAAGAAGCGCCGTTCCTCCAAAAAACCGATCACGATCATCATGCCTACTAAAAAAAGAATAATATCCAGACTGGCGAACTCAATCAGAGTCTCAAGATTAATCAGACCCGCTGCCAGAAGGATCGCCACACCTACAAGGGCAAATGCCAGACGGAACTGCCAGTAGAGAAGCGTGCCTAAGATGAAGGCAGCGAACACAGCGACACTGAGGGTCTGCCTCCCATCCAATCCGCCCAATACTGCCAGGGCACTTACAGCTCCGAGTCCCAAAAGGTAACCCACTCGCCGCGGCCAGCTTCGGGAAACGTCGATTTGGGCAGCGTCGCTCAGCGTCCCAGCGATTACGCTGAGACCCTCTGTATCAACTTCTGTCGGTTCCTTTTTGATCATGCCGTGCCTCCGTTTATGCTCGATTAAATTTCTCCATTGCCCGCTGGGGACTTTCTTTCAGAAGGCATACCACGGCATCCGCCGCCCTGGAGATAACCCCCTCTAGACCCGATCTCTCGGCTGGAGAAAAAGGCTCCAGCACGTAATCGACGGGATCGGCGCCCGGCGGGGGGCGACCAATCCCCACACGGACTCTGAAAAAACCTTCCTCCCCCAACATCTCGAGGATAGAAAGCATGCCCCGATGTCCTCCCGCCCCGCCGCCTGGACGGATACGGATTCGACCGAAGGGGAGATCGAGATCGTCATGGATAACCACCAGATCCGTGACGGTGATCGGGAAGTAGCGGAAGAGCTGTTTTACAGCCACGCCGCTGTGGTTCATATAGGTCTGGGGTTTGACCAGCAGGATTTTTTCCCCGTCGGTCCGCCAGTCACCAATCAGAGAGTCGTGTTTTATCTTCTTAACTGCGATCTGATTTTCCGAGGCGACCCGGTCGACAACCAAAAACCCCAAGTTGTGCCTGCTCCGTTCATATTTCTTGCCTGGATTACCCAGACCGAGAACGACTTTCACGGCTAAATTATCACTTACGTTGTTCGTGTTCGTGTTCGTGGCTCGTGTTCGTGAACGAGCACGATAACCGAGCACGAGCACGGATAACCAGGCAAACTAGGATTCGGAGCTCTCCTCCTTTTTCTTTTCCTCAGGGGCAGCCGCAGGCGCCTCCGCTCCCTCAACGACAACCGCAGGGGCGGCCTCCGCAGCCGGCGCCTCTTCAACCGTCGGCGGCACAACCGTCACAAGGGTAAAGTTGGTCTCATAGACGGCCACGACCCCCTCCCGCATCGGTAAATCGGTAATGTGGAGAGAATGGCCGATATCCAAGGCGGAGACCTCCACATTGAAGTACTCCGGTATATCCATCGGCAAACACTCGACTTCGACCTCGCGCACGACCGGTTGCAGGATGCCTCCCCGCACCACGCCTTCCGCCTTGCCCACGAAATGAAGCGGGACTTTGACCCGGATCTTCGCCGTAAGATCGACCTCGTAGAAATCGGCATGAACGACTTCTCCCGTGACGGGATGGAACTGCATCTCTTTAACCAAGGCCACCCGGTCTGCCAGCAGCGGCGATGCGGATTTAATCCGAATCAGGCGCGACCCTTCGAGATCGGCGACGCGGCTCAAGAACTCTTTCCTATCGAGCTCCAAAGGAACGGTCTGGGCCTTCGGGCCGTAAAAAACGCCCGGCAACTTTCCCTGCCGGCGAAGTTCTTTCACCTTGCCCTTGCTTCCGGAATCACGCGGCTCAATTTGGATTTCAACGGTTTCCAATGAAATGCACCTCCTACATTATTCGATGTCAAAAAAAATTTGCTCAGACAAACAGGGAAGTGACGGACTTTTCCATGTGCGTGCGCCGGATGGCCTCCCCGATCAGATGGGCCACCGACAGGACCTTGATTTTTTTGCATTTCTCCGCCTCGGCTCTGAGCGGGATGGAGTTGGTTACAATCAACTCCTCCAGGGGAGATTCCTTGATTTTCCGAATCGCCGGGCCCGAGAGCACCGGGTGAGTGCAACAACCAAGAATCCTTTTTGCCCCCTCTCTCTTCAAGGCCTCCGCCGCCATGGTTAATGTCCCTGCAGTATCCACCATGTCGTCCAACAGGATCGCCGTCTGCCCTTTGACCTCGCCGATGATATTCATTTCCGCCACTACGTTAGGCCCGCTCCTCCGTTTATCAATAATGGCCAGGGAGACATTCAGCCGGGTAGCAAAATCCCTGGCCCGTTCCACTCCGCCGGCGTCAGGAGAGACGATCGTTACCTCATTACGATTCAAATGCCGCTTGAGGTATTGAAGCAACACGGGCGTGGCATAGAGGTTATCCACCGGGATGTTGAAAAATCCTTGGATCTGACCCGAGTGGAGATCCATGGTAAGAATGCGCGAAGCCCCTGCGGTCGTGATCAAGTCCGCAACGAGTTTCGCGCTTATCGGCACCCGGGGGGCTACCTTCCGGTCCTGGCGGGCATAGCCGAAATAGGGCATGACTGCGGTAATCCTTTTTGCCGAGGCCCGCTTGAAGGCGTCCAACATCAAAAGCATCTCCATCAGATTGTCGTTCCCCGGGGCACAGGTCGACTGAATTACGAATACATCTCCTCCCCGAACGTTCTCCTTGACTTCAACCTTGCTCTCCCCATCACTAAACGTCTCCACCAACGCTTCCCCTAGAGGAACCTTTAGATAATGACTGATTTCCCGGGCCAACGGGGCATTCGAATTCCCGGCAAATATTTTGAGATCGTCTATTACCTGTCTCATACCCACAAAAAACAATTCTTCAAAAAAAAGAATAGCCCTCACGGGCTAAACCATCGCCTGGACATCTTACGCAATACCAGGGAGATGAAATCTGGCTGGGCGGGAAGGATTCGAACCTTCGATACCGGATCCAAAGTCCGGGGCCTTACCGCTTGGCGACCGCCCACTCCCGAACTTTTTTCCTAAGGAAACTCATCCGACCCCTGGGAAAATATCCTCATCCCCCTCCCAGCGCTCTTCGGCTGCCCCTTCCCGCAAGCACTTTCTCGTATTCCACGATGATTTTTTCCTCGATCATTCTACGGGTTTCATTATTAATAGGATGGGCGATGTCCTTATAGGTGCCATCCTTATGCTTTTTACTCGGCATGGAAACAAAGAATCCAGTCGTTCCTTGAATAATCTTTAGGTCCCTTATGACAAAACAATGGTCGAACGTAATCGTCACGTAAGCCCTGAGCTTCTCTTCATCTACAGGAAAGACCCTAACATCCGTAACCTCCATAGGGACCTCCTTCACGTCAGGTCCAGCAAGACCCGATGGATTATGGACGGGCTCTTATTCTAGCTCAACGACCGTACCAGATACGCCTCTACTCCCTCCTTACGCAAGCGATGAAAGGCCCCCCTGGCTATTTGCCGCGATGGAAAAACTCCAAAGACGGAGGAACCGCTCCCAGACATAAGGGCCCCCACTGCACCTTCCTGAATTAACCTCTGTTTAAGGAAAGCTATTCGCGGGTAACGACGCATGGCGACTTTTTCCAGGTCATTAACCAGAAGGCGCTTAAGCCCTTCAGAATCCCTCAGGGAGATTTGAATGCTAGTATTTTCAATAGCTTTTGTCAACTTACCAAAACGGAAGTGACGATAAACCCAGCGCGTGGAAACCGGGAATCCCGGGTAGAGGATAACCATCCAGAGTCGAGGAAAAAAGGGCAGGCGGCGAAGTAACTCCCCGATGCCGCAGGCCCTTGCCGGACGCGCATCAATAAAGAAAGGTACGTCGGCGCCCAGCGAAGCAGCCAGGGAAAGGATTTCCCTGCGCTTCAAGCCAAAACCGAAAAGCCGGTCGAGTCCTTTCAACGTGGCAGCGGCGTCACTGCTGCCGCCACCCAACCCTCCCCCTACGGGAATTCCCTTGCGGATATGAATGTGAACAGGGTCTAGAATGCCCTTTCTTGTCAGCAGCAGAGATGCCGCCTGGTAGGCAAGGTTTGCCGTTCCGGATGGAACCAGCGGGTGATTGCACGTCACCTTCAAATCTCCCAGCGCTGCCTTTTTCGACTTGGACCTGCTAATTTGAACCTCGTCGTAGAGATCGACCGGAATCATCACCGTGTTCAAGAGATGGTAGCCGTCTTTTCTCTTTCCTACGATCCGAAGGGAGAGATTGACCTTTGCGGGCGCTCGAATCCTCATCGTTCTTTAGGTAACATAGTGGCCCGGAGTTGCCAAGGATCTCACGCAGAGGAAACGCGCATGGATACCAAGGAACATTGACTCGTTCCCGGTCGAATGATAGAAAATTCACGGCGCCCGTAGTGAAAAGGATATCACGAGGGTCTCCGGAACCCTAAGTCCGAGTTCGATTCTCGGCGGGCGCACCATTAATTTCCGCCTGCTCTCCGGTATTGCCCTTCCGTGCTCATTCCCAAATGCCTCTGGAGTACTTCCGCAAAGACCTTCGGGGGAGTGGGCTTGGGCAAGAATTCCACCATGCCGGCCTTTAGGGCTTCAGCTTTACAATTCTCCTCTCTCGATGCGGAGTGGGCAATGACGGGTATATGGGATGTATTTGAACTCTGCTTAAGAACAACGGTGGCCTCGATCCCATTTATCCCCGGTAATCTCAAGTCCATTATGATCAGGTCTGGGTTCTGAGCCAAGGCTTTTTCTATGGCTTCCTCGCCACTCCTTGCCTCTATGACCCCATAGCCCAGACGCTCGATCTGTATCCTGAGAATCTCTCGAGAATCCGGATGGTCTTCAACAATCAGAATCCTTGCCAGCATATAGACTCTTCCTAGGAAGGATCACGCGGAAAGTGCTTCCCCTGCCCACCTCACTTTCAACCTCTATTCTCCCTCCCAACAGGCTTGCTAATTTTTTACTTAACGCCAGCCCCAATCCCATTCCCCCGTATGCGCGGGTCTCAGAGCTATCCCCTTGACGGAAGTCGTCAAAAATGAATTGTTGGGACTCTCTACTGATGCCTATCCCGGTATCGGCTACCCACGCCTCCAAGACATCTCCCCGCGAACAGGCCCCAAGCGTAATTTTCCCCTCGGCCGTAAACTTCAAGGCGTTGTCGAGAAGGTTATCCAGGATCCTCCTCAAATAAGTTTCATTGGTCTCGATTGGCGGAAGCGAAGAAGAAATTTCCTTCAGCAAAACCAGGGAACGGTCTTTAACCCGAGCGTCCCACCGTTGTGCCACGTCCTCCAGAAAGGGTCCCAGCTCCACGACCCCTCTTTCAACGTCTACATCCCCTGCTGACAAGAATGCCACATCCACAAGATTATTAACCAGGCTCAACATCTGGCCGCTAGCTCTCATTGCCTTGGTTAGACTGTGGCGCACCTCACCGTTGAGGTTTCCCATGACCCCATCGACCAGCAGGGAGAGGTGACCGCTGATGATATGTAAGGGGGTGCGAAGCTCGTGGGACATAATGGAAAGGAGCTGCGACTTGAGGAGCTCGAATTTTTCCTGCTCTGAGCGGCCGCGAGAGTCAGCAGTATTCGTGTATTGCGCTGTGTCACTGACGCTCTTAATTCTTCTGGCCAGAATCAGGTGACGGCGTACACCTTCAAGCGGGACTCTCAAAAAGGATGGGCCCTTCATCGGCAACAGACGGCTGGGGTGATGAATCGAGCCTCTCGACGGGCCTGCGTGTATGCGTGTCTGTTTGTGCAATGTTGATCTCATAGAAGTCCTCCTATGACTTTCAGGGACTAATGTTCGCCGCGTCATGCCTTTCCATTGCAAGGAGGTGGTTGGGAATCAAGATTTGATTGAGCGCAAGCTTCTTGCGGAGGTTCATAATCTTTTTGGCATAATCTCCATTCTGAAGGACGACCCCCTGGTTGTAATGATTGAAAAAGAACGGGATGACATCGCCCTTGCTTGTGTTTTTCCGGCTAAACTCACGCCAAAAGTTCAGCATTTCCACGCCGATTCTAAGGTTCGTCTCAACAGTAAGAAGATCTCTCTTGTCTTTCACGCGGTGTCTCCCAACGTAGTGCCAGTTGATGCCCATGAGGCCGTAGTCGCCGGTAGGAGAGATGGCTTGAGGGTTGAAGCTCGATTCCTGGTATATTACGGAAACTATATCCAGAGGATCCAGTTCGAATAAGGAAGCATATTTGGCTATAAGAGCGGCGTACCTATACGCCAGTTCATCATCCATCTCCTTAATCTTAAGGCTATCTATGGCCTTCTTGGTTTCCAAGACCTTGAGATCGAAATCCGCTATCCTCAGATACTCGGACCGCTCGTAATGCTTGAGAATACCTCCCAGGGAGTAAAGGGAGAAAAGGGTAGGCAAGAGAAGCAGGGAAAAAATACCCAGGAGTAGGGTGCAATGGAACTTTAGCCCCATGAGAAAGTTCGCTTTCTCTGCCTTTATCTCTTGGTCGTCCAATTCGTGCCTTATCCATTAGGAAGACGCATCTCTCCCAGTGCCGTGCGCACGTAGCACTTTTCCTCAAGGGCCTCAAACACCCTGATAAGATGCCGAACGTTATACCCCAGGCCGTCCAGGGCCATGGCAACATCCTCAGCGTCGATGACTGCCACTCGGGTGCTTTCAGGCAAGAAGAGGAAGAAATTCACATCGGTCTCTTTTAGGATTATCATATATCTAACCTCCTTCACCGTCCTTCTTCCTCAACCGGATTTCCAGGATACCATTGCGCCAAGTTGTTCTCAGAGTATCGGCGTCGACTTCGGAGCTGAGTCCAATTTCCTTTCTATAGTTCATGCCGGCTTTTGATTTCGTCGATAGGGAAAGGACTTTGCCCTGAATTTTTAGCTTCAAGTCATTGAGACCCACACCGGGCACCTCAGCCACGACCACGACTTCCCTGGCCTCATCGAAAACGTCAACTGCCGGCTCCACCACATCGGGGGGTTTGGTTGCCTTTGGCGGCGGCCGCACCCCTGTCCCGATGTGGTATTCCCTCTCTCCGAGAACGCCGTGGGTCTTTACGTGCCCTCTTACGCTCACCCCCTGTCTCCACTCCTCGTCCGTTTGGGTCTCTTTCCCGCCGGCCTGTTTGAGCTTCTCCCGCAATGCGTCAAGTCGTTCCCTTACCTCATCGGGGGAGGAGAGCAACTTGCCGAGGTCTAACTTGACGCCGAAGATATCGAGCGCTCCGCCGATCACTTGAGAGAGATCAAACTCTTTGTTATCTTTTTTCATAATGACTCTTTCTTGCTCGTCCTTGCTTACGCTTTTTGGACACCTGGAGAGCTTCTAACTGCTCAACCCGTTGTTTCAGAGTCTCGACCTCTTCTCCCTTTCCATTCTCTTTCGCCCTGGAGGAGAGAAAGGGATCCAGTTGCCACCAGTCGATTCCCATCTCCTTGGCCTTATCCACGGAAGCGATCACCAGGCGGAGCTGGAGGGTGAGAAGCTCGATGTCTAATAGCTTGATCCTGATATCCCCGGCGATGACCACCCCCTTGTCCAATACCCTCTCCAGGATATCGGCCAGGTTGGTGGCCTGCGTTGCATGGATAATCGCTCCCGTCTGCATCTTAACTGTCCGAGGTTAATCGATCAGCTTCCCCAAAGGGCCCAGATCGAGGTTCAGATCGTCGATACCAAAGTGCTCTTTTAGCTCCTCCATCCTCTTCTCCAGCTTCATGAGGGTCGTCCCCAATCTCTCTATCTCGTCTGGACTCAGAGAGCCGCCTTCCATCCTGCGAATGGCCTGCCTCTCCATAAGTTGCCTGAGCAGCTCAATCAGGGAGAGAACCAACCTCGCCAGCCCCTGCTCTACTTTTTCAGGTTCCAGGTTCAACCGACCTGCCTGTGCGGGGCCTGACTGCGCAGGCAGGCACGCAGACAGGGAGGGCCGGGGGTTACTGAGATCAGCCTCCATAAACTTTTTCTCCGGTAGTGAAAAACTCTGTGCGACCTGCCTGTGCTGTGTCCGGCACGGCAGACTGGTGCCGCGCCAGCGTTTCTACAGACGCAATGAGGAGGTTTAAGCCCACGTATATAAGGGGGATGTCGGCCACGGAGATCGTGATACCTCCGGTCAGCACCGCCCCTTTGTTTAGAACCCTGTCTAGGACTTCCACCAGAGAGACTTGCCTACCTGAGAGCCAGGCCTGCTCTCCGGTAGGGACCTCGGCACTTGAGATTTCTTTTTGCGCAAGCATAAAACTCAGGCGGCCTTATCCTTTTTGTACTCCTCGATCTCCTCCAATCTCTTGACCAGATCCTCTTCCCTTTTTTCGAATTCCCTTTCGGTAATCCGCCCGCTTTCAAGCTGTTCGTAAAGCTCTCTGAGCTCCTGCCTTACCTCATCCTCATTCATCAGCTCCTTTTCGGCCTGCTCAAGGATCTTTTCCGCAATAAACAGAAGAAAACTGTCGATTAAAAATGCCATATCTCCCTATAGGCCCCTATGGAGCCTGGCCGGCGATTCCTGCGGTGAGGGAATCGACCCCAGCTCGGCTATCTTAAGCTCGATGAAGTTGTGCGGCGCCCACGGCCCGCTGTAGTCAAAGCCGAAGTTCCCATCAAAAAGGCCTGCCGCTAAGTGAACTCGCTCCTCAAAAGGCCTCTCCTTCCCTTTCTCAACGAGAAAGACCCCGTTCATCACCATCTTCTCGTGGGTCGGCGGATTGACCTTGACATCCACCGTGCAGCGGCTGAGGGCTCTGATCACCTTCTCGGTATGGATTTGTCTCTCCCTGCTGAGTTTGCTTTCAAACAGACGTCCCAGCTCAATCTTTTCCCCTTGTGTGGGCTGGCGGGAGCGCCCGAAGATCCGGTCGCGGAAATCGCGCAGATCCCTATCTCTGCTGACAAAGTATTCAAAGATGTTGTCCACGTCCCATAGAATCTTTAACCCCATCTCCACCTTGTTGCTGAGCCGGTTTAACTCCTGATCAATTTCCGGGTAGTTAACTTCGAGAAGCCTGCGGATCTCCTTAGCGCTTCGAACGATGTGACCGAAGGCCATGGGAATAATGGTAAAATCCTGAATTGCCTCCTTGATTACCTGGTGGTGCGCGGTGAGGGTTTCTCTTAGCGGCTTTATCTTGGTCAGGGGATGGTCACTGACCAGGGCCGCGATGTTCCTAAAGCCAATACTGTAAACCTTGGCCCTTCTGAGACCGATCGGTCCGAGATCCTGGGTGTCTCCCGCCCGTATGATCCCGTAGAAATACCTCCCCTTCGGGAGATATGCAGGAAGATATTCCATGGAGCCCTTCATTCGTTAAGCCGCCTTTTCTCCATTTCCTTCATTTGCTTCATCTTCCCCGTTAAGCACCTGAAAGAGCTCGATGCGTCTTATGAAGCTAAAAGGAGCCCAGGGGCCATCCACCTTCACGACGTAATCTTTGCCCAACAGTTCTGCCACTTTTTGGGACGAGGCGGCAAAATCGTTCTGGCGATCCTTGCGGACCAAAAAGGCGCCATGCATCACCATCTTCTCCTCGGTGACTTGGTTGATCTCTAGCTCCTCCACAGAGTCTTGCACCAGAGTGATCGCCTTTTCCGTAATCGCATTCTTCATCTCGTTCAGCTTGTCGTAGACGAGGGCGCCGATATCGATCCGCTGCTGGCGCGTGAGGGAAGCGGAACTCTTAAGAAGCCTATCGCGCAGATGTCTCAGCCCGCTACTCTCCTCCACCACGTACTCAAAGACGTTCTCTACAGTCCAAGAGATCTTCAGTCCCATCTCCACCTTGTCCCGTAGCCTGATGAGTTCCTCTTTCAGCTCATCGTAGTTGGCCTTAAGCACCCTCCTGACCTTATCGGCATCGTTAGCCACTTGACCGAATTTTGCCGGGATGGCAGTGCACTCCTGGGAAACCCTTCTGATCGTTAGATGATAGGGAGAGAGATTCTTTCTCAGGAACTTGATCTCCGTAACCGGATAGTCGCTCACCACCGCGGCGATGTCCTGGTAAGGAATCGAGTAAACCCTGCCACCCTCCAGGCCGATTGGGCCAAACTCCCGCTCTCTATCTGAGAGAATCACCGCGTAAAGAAATTTCCCTCGCGGAGCCTCCTCTTCCTTTTCAGGCAACACGTCACGAGCTGGCATTTCTATCGTCATTTAACGCCCCCATCCCTCACCATCACGGCGCTTTCTACGTCCTCCCTGGCGAATGGATAGATCCGGCCCTTCTCAAGCCAGCGATTATTTTCACAGTAAGCCTCGAGGATCTCATAGGCCTGAGCAACGTTTCTGAAGCGTTCCTCTGCCCCTGGGTCGGCGGGATTCCTGTCCGGGTGATGCATGAGGCTGAGCCTCCTGTAGGAGGCCTTGATCTCCTCAAGAGAGCTCCTTTCCGCTAACCCCAGAGCCTTCCTGGCTTCATCCACCACCTCAAAGTTTCCCTGGGCAATCTCCAAACGGGCAAAGCTATAGGGCGGGAGGGGACCAATGCATTTGAACGTGATCGTTCTTTCGTACTCGTTCGCTATACGGTTGACTGCCTCATCAAAAGAGGTCTCTTTTCCTCTCCGAACGAGGTAGCTGCAGTCAAATATCATCTCCTCCGACTCGCGCATGCTACCCACGGAGAAATCGACCGCCAAAGGATAAAGACCATGGTGGATCGTATCTATGATGCTCCTTTTTCTCTTTTCTACGGCCTCAAAGAGCCTTCTTCCAATGGTAATTTTTTCTTGGAGATCCGTGGCGCCGGCGTTTTCTATCGTGATCTCTCCTTTGACCTCCTGAATAACAGCGTGAAGATCCCAAGAGGTACGCACAACCAGTTCGATTTTCCCCTCTAACCTCTTGAGCGCCGCTTTGACTTGGAGGTAGATCTTTTGCAGAAGCTCTTTGACCTCGAAGGAATCATCAGCAATGGTTCCGAATCGTACCGGCACTACCGTTTTACTTGAGGAGATGTGCCCGTTCACCTCCTGATGCTTTAAAATAGATTCCCATACGGCCTCTTTCTCCAATTGATTGAGGCTGGTAGTTCTGAGGGGACTTATAACCGCAGCGATATCCCCATAGGAGATTGTCTCTAGCTTTGCACCCTCAAGCCCGGTAAAAGGGTAAGCCTCTTCTCCACGCTCCGTAAAGCAGTAGATAAATCTCCCTTCTTGGGGCGACACCACCTTGCCAGAGCCATTCAAACCCTCGGGGTCGTGCTGGACTTGAGAATCCACGGCTAACTCCTTATCGGCGCAACACAGAGTCCTCAGCGCCGGCCTTCGAAAGCTTTACAAAATCCATAAATTTGAGTTTGCCGTCCTCAATCTTCACGCTGAGAATGGCCGAGCAGGCATTGCACTTGATTTGGCCGTCATAGTCCGCATAGACGTTCTCATCCAAACCGACGTTGTGACCACAATTTATGCAGTTCAGCTTCAGGTCGTATCTCACCCTCTCCTCCTCTAATATTTCAGGATCATTTCCTTGTTGCTGCGTTTTCCTCTTGTGCTTTCGGTCGAACCGTTGTCCTTACTCCTAGATGACGATTGATGAGCTTCGACGAAGCGTTCCAGCCACGCTTCGATCTTCTCTATCTCCTCAAGCCGATTCTTGATCACGCCCATCCGCCTCCGCAGCCTATCCAGCTCATTCCACAATCGTTCCTCCTCTTGATTCAATCGGGCGCGCTCCATAAGGGCGCCGCGAGAGGTCATGGGCATGGAGTTATTAACCATGCTCCTCAAGGTGCGGATATTCTCCAGTCCTTTTCTGACCGCCTTCATGACGCCCTCATGGCCCTGGGAAGTCTGTGCTTTCCCTTCGAATTGAAACGGGCCTTGATCAGCCTCAGGACTTCCTCTCTGGCAACGGAGACCCCGTCCTTTTTTACCTTCAAGCTATCGCACCCGAGGACATCCGTGCAGGTAGCGAGAAAGATGGGGTCGTCAACCACCACCTTCCCCCCTTGGCCGGCTATCACCTTGGCGATCATGATGCAGGCCCTGACCGTGGGCCGGGAATTGTTGACTCCCAACCGGCGGAATTCATCCACGATGGCCACAATCTTCTTGGCCTCATCTTCGGAGAGCCCCGACTTCGCCGCAGTAATGGCAGTCTCGGTCTCCCGGTCGTAGTGGCCCAGCTCGATAGTGATCATCCGGTCGAGTAGCGCATCCTGGGTCTTGTGGACGCCGGCGTATTCTTCCGGGTTGCTGGTGAAGATGGCGCGAAAATCAGGGTTAACCCGCATGTAGGTCTCGCCATAGCGAGTCTCAGGGAGCGCCAGGACCCCTTCTTCAAGGATCGCCAGCAGGACATTGTTCGCCTCCGGGCGGGAGCGCGAGAACTCATCGTAGACCAAAGTGAAACCGTTCTTACAGGCTGTCGTGAGGCGGTTGTCTACCCATTGGGTGCGCACGCTCTCCTCCGTCTTGAGGACCGAGTGGACGAAATTGTCGATCAATTTCTTGGAGACGATTCCCTTCTCTCCGCCCACAAGGTCCGAGGTGCCGAACTCCTCGTCGCCATAAATCAACATCACCGGCTTTGCCCTGAGTGCGGCTATATGCATGGCCAGTGTGGTCTTCCCCGTTCCTGCCGGGCCGGCCAGGTGGATGGGGTAGCCGGCATCCATGTAAGCCACCGCCCTTTGGCACAGAGCCTCAATCGGCGGCGTCAGGACAAAATCCTCCCTCGGTTCAAGCCGAAGGATAGTTAAACCGTCATCACTCATAGTTCACCTCGTCGCTAGCTCAGACTGGGTAGTAGGTGCCATCCATCTTCCCGATTTTCCCGTCCTCCAGAAGGGTTCCTACAGCACGGATAAGCCTACGCCAGTTCACTCCTAGCGCGTTGCCGAGATCGACCAGCTTAATCCCTGCCGGATGCTTTTCAATCTCTGTGAGGAGTCTATCGGCCTCGGTGTTTAACAGGGCGGCTTCTACGCCCGCTTTTTTTTTCTGCTTTCCTTGGGAAAGGAAGCTGCGCTGTTCCCTCTAAAGATCTCCCCTCCCCGGTGCAGGTCGTCGGCTAAGTCACGGAGCATGCCATGGGTGGCCGAGAAAATCCCGCCGATTCTTGTCCGAATCTCTCCCATCATCTCGTGCGCCGCTTTAACCCTGGCTTTGTCGTCACCCCCGAGTTTCCTCCTGAGATCTTTGGCCTCATGCTTCAGGGCTCTTGCCATCTGCTTATGCTTGGAGCGAAACGTATCGAGGAAATCCTCGACATTCCCTCTTATCTCCTGAATATGCGCCTTGATACCCTCTATGCCTGCCCTACGGCCTGCCCGTGAATTGTTGATCTCGTGCGACAGATTCTCAAAAAACTGATTAAAACTCATTGCTCATCCTCCTTCTTGTTTTGTCTACCTTTTTCTGCCTCCGCGGGGGCAGTAGGTGCTGCCCCCGCGACTACAGAGCGGGTCTCTCTCGCGCCTCTTACGCTGGAGATGCCGCTGTGGCCGTCAGGCCGATTGCCTCGGCGTACTTGAGATAGGTCTCCACCGAGGCCACTACCACTCGTGCCTCGATCGCCAGGAGCTCGATCCCAACCAGTGAGACCCTAGCCCAGGCGTCGATGACGATGCCTTTGTCGAGGATCCTGTCCACGACCTCGGCCAAGCTCGAGGAGTCCATCGACTTCTGCACTTGTGCCATATTTCCTCACCTCCTTTCGTCCTGTCACTGACAGTCAAACTAGCAACGAACGTGCCATAGATGGACACGCGGAAAGAGCTTTAAAAATGGGGGCTTTTCTTGCGTGGCTTAAAGAAAGAGAAAAGAAATGGGGAGGATCTTCTCCCCCGATGGGGAGCACTAGCACCAGGCTAAATACGGGTTAATCGGGTCGAACGGGGATTCTGAGGCGGAAGAGAGAGCCTCTGCCTTTCTCGCTCTCTACATCGATCTCGGCGCTTATCTGATCTGCAAGCCGCTTGACGATGTGGAGACCAAGGCCAACTCCTCCGAAAGGGCGCGCGTGAGATTGCTCTCCTTGCCAGAACATATCGAAAATTCGCTGCTGATCCTTTTCATCTATGCCGATCCCAGTGTCGCGGACACTAAGCTCCATCATCTGCTCTTTCGGATCGCAACGAGCAGCGATCGTTATTTTTCCCCTATGGGTAAATTTAATCGCATTTCCTACGAGGTTACGTAAAATGATCTTCAGCTTATCTCTGTCACTAAACAGCGGCGGAAGCCCCGGAGTTCTCTTTAACTCTAAATGCGCACCATCGGCCTTGGGCATGAATTGGGTCATAGCTTCCACTTCTTCCAAGAGCCCATCAACGTTAATCTCCTCCCGCCGGGCCGGCCCCATCCTCCCATCGGGCCGATTGAGCTCTATCAGTTCGGTAATGAGGTCTAAAAGATAGCAGGCGTTTTGCTTGATCTTGGCCAGGATAGTCTTCTGGTTTTCCGGCAGCACTCCCCAGGCGCCGTCCAGGAGAAGGTCGCCACAACCGACAATCACATGGATGGGCATGCGTAGCTCGTGCGAAAGGGTATTGATAAAATCTGCCTCGGTCCAATTCGCCTCTAAGGCCTTGCCATCATCTGCCTGAAGCCCATGCGCTTGCTCGATAAGCGTCTTTTGGCCATTGCGTGTGCCTCGTCGCAATTTGGCTTTGGCTAGATTCTGCCGAGCGCCGCCGGCTCCGTTCATTTCATTGTGGGCACGTTCCATGACTTTCCTCACTCCTAGGCATTGGAGTGAGCAAAAAATATACCAACCTGAGCTTGGGAGAAACACTAGGATAACTATGAGTTAAAACGATTAGCAGGACCGAAAGACTGGGGGAAGGAGATTCCCATAATGGGGTCTCGATGCCCCATTGACTTAAGGATTTCTGTGGCCGAGAAGGGCATTGACTTTGGCCTTGAGACTCTCCATCGAAAAAGGCTTGGATAAGAAATCGTCAAAACCCGCCGCTAAACACATTTTGCGGTTCTCGGACGTGTCCAGCGCCGTGGCTGCTAGAAGGGGAATGTGCTTTGTCCTTGGGTTATTCTTTAGTAACTTCGCCACTTCCCTGCCGGACACAAACGGTATGGCAATGTCTATAACCATGAGGTCGAAATTACCCGACTCAAGCCGGGCCAATGCCTCTTTACCATCGCGCGCCTCTACCACCTCATATCCCCATTTCTCCAGCACCATTACCATGATGAGACGGCTATCCGGATGGTCATCGACAACGAGGATCCTGGGCTTGCCTGAAGTCACCTAATGCTCTTTCCGATCCAGAGATATTCCCAATTTACGTATCTTGGCCCTGAGGGTCTTTCTATCTACGCCGAGCTGTTTTGCAATCTCGGATTTGTTTTGAGAAGAATTTCTCAACAGATCCCTGATGATTCTCTTTTCAGCTTCCTCCGCAGCCTGTTCCCGCATCTTTTTTAAATCGACTCTTTCTCCCGACCCTAAATTCATCCCACACATAAAGCTAAATTCAAACTGGTTCACCTCGGCCCCTGCTTTTCCGGTTTGCCTGATTCCCTTGTTAAAATATGAAAGCAAATCCCGTTCCATCACTTGCTCCCCGGCCAGAAGGACGGCGGACTTTATGACGTTCTCCAATTCCCTGACATTCCCTGGCCAGCAATGGGAACAAAGGATCTCCATCGCGCCACTGCTAATCCCGCTTACCTCCTTGCCATATCTCTGACTATAGAGGTTCACGAAGTATTGGACCAAGGGAGGGATGTCTCCTTCTCTTTCACGTAAGGGCGGGATAATAAGCGGCAACGCGCTCAGGCGGTAGTAGAGATCGGCGCGAAAGCCGCCCTCGGAGACTGCGTGTTGCAGATCGATATTGGTCGCTGAAACCACCCTTGCGTCCACCGACCTGTGGCTTCTTGACCCGATCGGGGAGATGGTCGATTCCTGCAAACTCCTGAGCAGCTTGGCCTGAACAGTGGAAGAAAGATTTCCCACTTCGTCGAGGAACAGCGTTCCTTTATGGGCGGTCTCGAACCAGCCTGGTCTTCCTACGCTGGCCCCGGTAAAAGCCCCCTTTTCATAACCGAAAAGCTCACTCTCTACCAGGGACTCCGGAATTGTGGCGCAATCAACCGGCACGAAGGGCCCGTGACTCCTTTTGCTCATCTCGTGAATGGCCCGGGCGAATAGCTCCTTCCCGGTGCCGCTCTCTCCTATTAAAAGAATGCCGATGTCTGAGGGGGCAAACTTTTCAATCAAGCTCCACACCTGTTGCATCTGGGCACTGTTCCCTACGATGCTTTCTTTAAAGAGCTTCTCTCCAGGCCTTTTGGAGGAAGAAAAGAAGATCTCAATGTCCTCTTTGAGCTTTTCATCATTAAATGGCTTGGCGATGAAATCCACTGCCCCAAGCTTCATGGCCTGGACTACAGACGCCACATCTGCATACGCGCTCATAACTATGGCAGGGATGTGGTCCGCCATTCTCTTTAATTCCCTGAGAAACTCGATGCCACCCATTTGAGGCATCTTTAAGTCGAGAAGGATAAGATCAGGTCGAGCGCTCTTTGCCCGGTGCAAGCCCTCACGGGCGGAGGACACCCCCTCAACCTGATAGTCGCCGCCTAAAAGCCGGCGGAGATGAGCTAAGAGAGCAGGCTCGTCATCAATAATGAGAATAGTTTTCTGCTTCATAAAGCTTGATCACTGGGAATCTCAACGATAAAGCGGGACCCTTTGCCTTCTTGGCTCTCCACGCGGATGCGTCCTCCGTGCTTTTCTATAATCCCCTTGCACAATGACAGGCCAAGGCCCATACCTTTTTGTTTGGTGGAATAAAAAGGTTTAAATATCGTTTCCAGGTCACGGGACGGCACCCCGATCCCGGTATCCTCCACTTCAACAGTGACTGCCCCCTCATTTGCCGAGATCCCATTGGGACTATACCCGCAGCGCACAGTAATGGTTCCTCCCTTCGGCATAGCCTCCATGGCATTTTTTAGTAGATTGAGAAACACCTGCCTAAGCTGCCTTAAATCGACAAGGCAGGGGGGCAATGCAGAGGCAAGATCGCTCTTTACCGTGATCCCTGACTTCTCCGCCATTTTTTCCACAAAGGAGAGGACCGGGATGACAGCTTTGCGGATGTCTTCCCTCTCAAATCGAAGTCTTCCCAGACCGCTCATGTCGGATAGGCTGGTGAGAAGCTCATGCATCCGCAACACATTTTGCTGTATCACCTCCAAATGTCCTTCAAGCTCACTGTGGGACTGTTGGAGAGAGCAGCGCAGAAATTCCAGGGAGGTGATCATGATGCTCAGGGGGTTTCCCAACTCATGGGCAACAGTGGCTGCCATCTGTCCGATAGCAGACTGCTTTTCAGCCTGAAGGAGCTGCTCTTCCAGGCGGACCCTCTCACTCACGTCCTCCAGGCTGACAAGGAAGAGAGAATCCAGCTCGCTACCCAAACCAAAAGGAATAATGGCGGTCTTAAAGAAAGCGCTGCCACCATGGGAGAGGCGAAGCTTAAGCTCGGCCTCCTTGGGCTTTCTATCCCTGCCAGCGCGACCCATTAAGCCTTTTACCTCCACAAAGGGCAAGAAGCTCCCGATCTCCCGACCTGCAATATCGGCCTCCACAGCAAATAGCTTGGTAAAATTTCTGTTGGAGTATTGGATGATGAGCTCCTGATTCACAACCGCCAGGGCTACGGGAAAGGCGCCAAATAGACTATCGTAGAGTTGAAAATCCGACGACCGTTCCTCGGGCACAACCACCGTCCTATCTCAGACTTCTCAGTTGCGGAGTGATTCTTCCCTTGCCTGCTCAAAATGTCTTTGACTGACACGGAAGCGCGAATAGTCTCCTTCCGGCGCCTGTTTTTCTTCGAGAAACTCACGGATCGCCGACATCACCGCCCGCCGGCAAAGGGCCTCAAGCTCGGCTCCTGCGACATTCTCCATCCTTTTTGCTAGCTTGGCAAGATCGATATCCGAGGCCATGGGCCGTCCCCGGGTGTGGATCTTCAAGATATCGAGACGGCTCTTTTCGTCCGGCAGAGGAAGCTCCAGGACCAGGTCGAATCTACCCGGGCGCAAAACGGCGGGGTCAACCATGTCCAGCCGATTGGTCGCTCCAAGAACCCATACCCCTTTTAGCTCCTCGATGCCATCGATCTCTGTCAGAATCTGGCTCACAACCCGCTCCGCAACATGGGAGTCCGCCCCACCGATCCCCCTGGTCGGAGCGATAGCATCGATCTCGTCCAGAAAGATGATGCAGGGGGCAGCCTGTTTTGCCTTCTTAAAGACTTCCCGAACTCCCCGCTCCGACTCCCCGACATACTTGGAAAGAAGCTGCGGCCCCTTAATCGCGATGAAGTTAATTCCTACCTCAGTGGCAAGTGCCCGCGCCAGAAGCGTCTTCCCGGTTCCTGGTGGCCCGTGCAGAACTATCCCCTTGGGGGGACGAAGCTGAGCATAGGCAAAGAGGGCGGCATGCTCCAATGGCCAGGCCACCGCCTCTTTAAGCTTTGCTTTGATCTCCTCCAGCCCTCCAACATCTTCCCATTTCACCTTTGGGATCTCCACGAAAACCTCGCGGATGGCCGAGGGCTCTACCTCCTTGAGCGCTGACAAAAAGTCGTCCATGGTAACTTTAAGGCTGAGCAGAAGCTCATACGGAACTTCGGCCTCGTCAAACTCAACTCGGGGGATGATGCGTCTTAAGGCGGTCATGGCAGACTCACGGCAAAGGGCGGCGAGGTCGGCGCCGGTAAAGCCATGAGTGATATCGCCGATCCTTTCCAGGTTTACATTGTCTTCAAGGGGCATGCCGCGGGTGTGAATTTCCAGAATCTCCAGCCTTGAGTTCCGGTCGGGGATGCCGATCTCGATTTCCCGGTCAAAGCGTCCCGGCCGGCGCAGGGCCGGGTCGAGCATATGGGGAATATTGGAGGCGCCGATCACGATGACCCTTCCGCGACCCTCCAGCCCATCCATCAAGGCCAGGAGCTGAGCGACAACGCGCTTCTCAACTTCTCCCAAGACTTGCTCCCTCTTGGGAGCGATGGAATCGAGCTCGTCAATGAAAATAATGCTCGGGGCGCTACGCTTAGCGCGCTCGAAGACATCCCTCAGCTTGGCCTCACTTTCACCATAGAACTTGTGGATAACCTCAGGGCCGCTAATGGAGAAAAAGTTGGCCTCGGTCTCGTGGGCCACGGCCCGGACAAGAAGGGTTTTCCCGGTCCCTGGAGGGCCGTGAAGTAAAACCCCTTTAGGGGGCTCGATCCCCAGCCGCTCAAAGAGCTCCGGGTACTTCATGGGAAGCTCCACCATCTCCCGAATCCTCTCCACCGCCTTACCGAGCCCACCGATATCCTCATAAGAGATCCGGCTCTCTCTCACCCCCTCGCCCTTCTGCTCCTGAATCTGGATGACGGTCTCCGTGTGAATCACCACAACTCCCTTGGGCACGGTGCTTTCCACGGTAAAGTCCTGAAAGCGCGCGCCAAAAAGGGTCGCCCGAATCCGATCTCCCGCCATTAGGGGAAGACCATCGAGGAGTTTTTCCACATAGGCCATGTCCCGCTCCCGGCTCAGCGCGCTACGTCCGCCAAGGGGTGTCAGGACGACTCTGCCGGCCCTGTGGGCATTAACCTTTCTAACGGAGACCCGCTCGCCCAACCCGATCGCCGCGTTGGTGCGGATTAAACCGTCAATCTGAACGAGCCCCTGGCCCCTCACCTCTTTAAAGGCGGGCATAGCCTTCGCGACGGTCGTCTTTTTACCTTGTATCTCGACAATATCTCCCACCTGAGCACCCAGACGCTCCAGGTCCTCCGGGTCCATCCGGGCAAGCCCCCTGCCCACGTCCTTACTGTCCGCCTCGGCAATTTTAAGCGAGAGACACTCTCTATCTTCCTTCTCCCTTTTCTCCTGCGCGGTGCTCATCTTTTATCCTCTCTTATCTCTTCCCCGTCCCTAAGTAGGTAACTCATCTCTATATCCTGGCTGAGCTTTTCGTCCACCTTGTGCAAGAGACCGATGAAAAGAATCCCGCTCTCTCCTTCACCCAACGTGTCCTTGATCCTTGTAGCGATATAGAGATCTCTACGACTAAGGAGATCCTCGCCTGAGCCTGCCCGATCTCCCGTCTCATCATCTCTCTCCAAACCATCTCTTAAGCGAAGATATTCCTCCACGAGGAGTTGAGCATCTTCTGTTCCCATGATCGTTGCCCCTCTCTCCGCTAATTCCATAAGAAGCAGATGATTCTTGCTTCCCTGCCGTGCCAGGTCCCGGACAATCTCCAATTCTCTGCCACATATGGGAAGACCATCCTGGTAGACTTTTACCCTGCAAAAGTCGATTTCCAGGGCCAAGACCTTTCTCCTGATCTCCTCCCATAAAGCATCTACTCCTTTGATGCGGTCACGCCAACCAGAAAGACCGAAACGGTCGATATATCTTTTCCTGAGATTATGGGTGAGGGAGCCGAAATCGACCTCGGAGTGCACAATGGGTATATAGATCAGTATGGGCAAAGCAGCACTCCTTCAAAAGTCGGTGCCTTTTTCCTGAAACTCAAAAGCCTACAGTCGAGACTGGGAGCGTGATCAGCTCCTTCAAGCAAGAAAGAATTGCCGTCAGCGTCACTGCAACATACTAAAGAACATGACTTTTTTACAATACTTGCAACTGACTCTCTCCCGGCTCTAAGCCGACTGCGACAAGCAGCACCGAAGATGACTCGAACACAGCGTCGTCATTCCCGTGAAAACGGGAATCCAGCCTGCCTGTGCGGGGCACGCAGACAGGTCAAACACCCTGGGCTCCCGCTTTCGCGGGAGCGACGAACTTCTCTTTGCCTAAAGGCGAGGGGTTTCAACCATCCCCGAAGGGGACACTTATTTCATCCCCAAAAACGGGACAGAAATTGTAAGGAGGCCAGGGCCCTGTAAGGTTAAGGTTGAAGCCCCGACCGTGGTATTTTTCCTCGGTCTTCTTAACCTTCTCGTGAAAGATCCTCAAATCACTCTTTCGAACCAAATAGGCCGCGTTGAGGATCATTTCCCTTGTCTCCTCATCCTCCAGCTTAAATGGTCTGTTTTTTACCCCCTTTATTGCGTGGGCAAGCAAGCGCTGAAACACCTCCTCGGCAATTTGGAGCACCTTGCCAGTAAGCCCATCCTTGATGGCCAAATCCCTTTTTTTTCCCAAGAGATAGGCCTTCCCTGGAGAGGCTTCCTGAAGCTTTGTCTCGATCGCCTGTACCCTAGGGCTCAGCCTTTTTAATGCGTCCTCAACTTGACCCCCATTGATATATCCCTTAACTCCCCACTCCTCGTTATCTGCGATGTCAGAGAAAAAACGAATAATTTTCGCACGATGGTTTCCTAAAAGCTCTTCGATCCTGTCCCCAGAAGCAAAGATAGTACAGAACCGCACTGGTATAACGGGATGAGCTGTCATGATTTCTTCGATGATACGCTCGTGGACTATAACCCGGGGAGCAATCCAGTTAAGTTCTGCCATCCTCTGCTCCAATGGCCTTGCGCCAAATTCCTCCAAAGGGACCAAGGAGACAGCGGCGTTAAGATCGCCGTACCGAAGGGCGAAAACTTTATGATCTCCGTCAATCCCCACAAGGTCAGGGAGGCTCCCCCCACCCCGGTAAAAGCAATAAAGATAAAACCCTAACTTTTCTTTTTGCATATCCTGATCTCTAGAATCCCGTTGCGATAAGAGTGGGTTAGCCCCTCGGAAGTGACCGGAACCTCAAGCAAAATCTCCTTGTAGTATTTCCGCTCTCCGGTTTCAGCAGCAAGAGTCAAGATATCGTCGCGTAGCTCCACGGTGATATCCTTCTCACTTACGCCTGGCAGCTCCCCCACTACCACTACAGTCTCCTTTTCGTCAAAAACATCCACCATTGGCTCACGCACCTCCTCAACCACCGGCCCTTTTCCTTTTTCTCTTCTTATATTTCCAAAAGGCTCTACCCTTGGCTGTCCCTCACCCCCCAGTTTTATCGAAAAACCATAAACCGCCTTCATCCCTTTTTTCTGCCCCAGCTCGCCCTCCCGCCTTATCTCCGTCTCCCCCTTCTCCACCATATCGGAGAGGAGATCCAAAAACGAGCCAACAGTTCGAAAAATCCCCCCTACCCCTTCTTCACTCTTCATACCCTTCTTGTCTTTGTCTCTCCCTCTGGCCATGATGCTCCCTTTAATAGAGTTGTCTTCCCCGCCAGACTATACTCCGAGCTGGCGGTTGGAGAACTGCTCTCTCTGTAAACTAGAACAGGAAATGTCGAAACTATATTCAGGAAAAATCTGAGCTACGTAGCGATTTTCCACACCAATCCTCTTCCGCATTGGATGACGACAAAGAAAAGTGGGCGACGACAAAGTCAGTGAGAGCAATCTTTATGCCACTAGATACTAATAGCCATTTTTGGTTTTCCTTACTTCAACTAACCTTTTCGCCCGGATACGGTCACTCAGAGAAAATTAGGAAAGTCTAAAACGAGACAGTCACCAAGGGATGGGGAGCTTGCGCCCCAAAATAGGGAGTCGGCTCCCCATGTCACTAACGTCTTTTAGTTAAGTGGCTAACGAAAGCCAGAGGTCACTTTCCTGCAAGAAGCGCCTCAATCCTGGCCTTGAGGTCGTCAAAAGAAAAAGGCTTCGGCAGATAGTCGTTACAGCCCGCCTCTAAACACCTATCACGGTCTTCCGGCGCACCAAGGGCTGTTACGGCTAAAATCGGTGTGTTTTTTGACTGCGAGCGGGCCCGCACCCTCTTTGCAAGCTCGAACCCATCCATCAACGGCATAGCCATGTCCACAACCATGAGATCAAAATCGCTTGCCTCGATCACGGCCATCGCCTCCCTGCCATTTCGGGCCCCCACCACCTCAAAACCCCATCGCTCTATCATCAGCAAGAGAACTGAGTGCGTGTCGGGATGATCCTCGACCACCAGAACCTTCTTCTGCATCACAGCTCTCCCCTATCACTCCTTCGATTCCCCTCAGGATGGTGAGGCTCTCGAACCATAAGCCCGGGGCTCACAGGGACTCGGACCCGGAACATGGACCCCTCACCTTTTTCGCTTTCTACCTGGATTTCGCCCACGATATCCTCCACTAGCCTTTTTACGATATGGAGGCCTAACCCAATACCCGCCATTGCATGTGTATGCGATTTGTCCTTCTGCCAGAACATGTCGAAGATAAAGGGCATATCTTCTTCGTCGATACCCGTGCCTGTATCCCGAACGCTGAACCCGACTGTCTGGGTTTCGGGATCAAAATCGGCACGGACCATTATCAGCCCCTTTTCGGTAAATTTAATGGCATTCCCCACAAGGTTCCGAAGAATGATTTTTAGCTTATCCCTGTCGCTGACGATCATAGGGATACCCGGCACCGCATAGAACTCAAGGACAACATCACCGGCTCGGGGCATATGCCTGGTCATTCTTCCCACTTCGCCTAAAAGGCCGGGCACGTCAATCTCTTCCCATCGAACTGGGGCCCTCCCTGCCTCAAGTCGATTCAAATCCAAGATACCCAAAATGAGGTCCAAAATATATAGCCCGTTTTCCCTTATCCTATCCAGTACCCTTTTCTGGCTGCTTTGCAGAGCGCCCATGGCCCCATCCAAAAGTGCCTCAATATAACCCATGACCGCCTGAAGCGGTGTACGCAACTCGTGTGACACCGTGGCGACAAACTCGGCCTTCAGCCGGCTCGTCTCCAGGGCCTTCTCGTAATTCATGCGGAACTCCTCCGCCTGTTCCCGAAGATCCTTAGTCTGGGCGTGCACAACGTGTGCCATCTTTTCCGCAAACTCCTTTTCCATCAGCGCATAGCGCCGTTCGCGCTTTATGTTCTCTGTAAGATGGCCGTAGAAGAGCGCCGCAGTGAAAATGAACGGAATGCGAACTAAGGATGAAAAGGTCCAGATGGATCTATCCTGACCCGGAATCATGACAAAGGTCAGATCAACACCGCTTAGAAGTACGGCAGCAATAACTATAAGAATAAGATTCTCTCCCATTGCAGCCATGAATAGGACGAAAAAATAGAGAAGAATAATGTCGCTCCCGAAGCTGCCTTGGTACCAAAGCCCCGCGACTATCCAGCCTATATCCACGCATACGATGAGTCCCACAGTAAACGGACGCAACAGGAGGTTGACCGGGAGGTGGGAGAGCAAGACGTTGGATGCAAGGGCCCCGGCAATCAACGTGATAACGACAATAGGCGCCTCCATCTCACCTTCGAACAGAAACAAATACGCCGCACCGATGATCAGGACATACCGGAGGAGGACGAAGAGTCGCTTCTCATCTTCATTTCGGGAGAGAGGCGCTTCTCGGTTCGGTGGGGTGACAAGAGACGGTGCTGATTTTAACTGCATTGACATAAGGTTTGAATGTTACCCTCCTTGACCTTCGCATACAAACCTCTGTATGGTTCAGGGCATACGAGACTGGGAGGTAAGCGCTTGATAGATGCTGTTTATAGGTTAAGATATGACCTTGAAAGTTCGGTTGACAACACAGAGATTTCAAGGAACGCGTTATCCGACCTGAAGCTTCAACGTCTGGACGTTATCCATGCGGGAGAGGAGACCTTTCTAATGGAGAGGCGGGTACGTGCGGTCGCGTTGTCGCGCTTGCTAGACGACCTCCAACCGCTAATTTAGGCTGAAGAAAGTGTCTCCGGAACCCTAAGTCCGAGTTCGATTCTCGCCGGCCGGGACCTACTTTTTCTTGAGTTCCACATCCAAAGCGAGCACTTCACCCTCGCGCACCAGTTCAAAAGGCGCCTCCCTGCTCCCAAACTCGGGATGCCATACCTCCAGCCGGTACTTCCCCAACACCACTCCACTCAAACTGTAGTTGCCACGACTGTCGGTCACCACAAAATAACTGTGCCCCTTCACCACCACATACGCCTCCATGCTCGGATGCACGTTACATAAAACCTTCACCACTCCGGCCCTATCAAACGTAACACTCCGGCTCTTCCCGGGCGCATAAAGTCCTAAATCAAACTTCTTCGCCTCCGAGGTCGAAAATACGTTGTGAAATGTCTTGTCGTTGTTCGGAAACTCCACCACCGCCCCAACCTGTACCGCCAACACCCGCGGCACAAACTTTAGCTCCCGCTGATCCATCAGCCCCTTCTTCGATTTGAGATTTGAGATCTGAGATTTGAGATACTTCTCCGGCAGCCCCTCAACGGAGACGACAACATCCGAGGTCGGCCTTCCCCCTATGGTTATGCTCCCCTTCACAATCCCCGTCTTGGCTGGCTCTGCACCCAAAGCTACGGCGGGAAAAACTAGCCCAAAAGCTACTACCCACAACCAATAGCCCCTCATCTCTTCTTTACCCCCTGGGATGTCGAAAGCATAAAGTCCACCTTCGATACCGCTCCCCCCTTTATCTCTACCCGCTTCTCCTCTACCCCCAAACTCTCATGCCATACCTTCAACCGATAGCTCCCCGCCGGTATATCAGTGATCTGGTACTCCCCGTATAAATCCGTCACCGCATAATACGGATGCTCGCTTACCGCCACATACGCCCTCATCCACGGATGCGCTTCACATAGTATCTTGATCACCCCGGAACTCACTAATGCCTTGCGGCTTACTCTCCCGGGATAAAGCCCTACGTTAAATTGCGGCTGCCCGTCCGGCGTGTACGCATGAACCGTGTGCAATATCGGATCGCTGTTCTTCATCATTAAAAATTGCCCTACACTCGCCGCCTGAACGTGTGGAACAAACCGGCACTTCGCATTGTCCAGCTCATGCACCGCCTCCCGCTCCACCACCTTGCCTTTGCTCACCCCCTCCAATGTCACCACCGCATACCTCACCCCCTGCCCTACCCCTACCACCAAACTCTCATCGACTACCTTCCCGCATACCTCCCGGTTCTTGGTTACCTCCAAATACCCGCCCTTCACTACCTTCCCCTCTACCTTCACAAATCCGCCAACCCTCCCGCCATTCGCTACCACTACCTCCTCGTACCCCATCGCAGGTGAGGAAAAGGACATGAGAATGAATAACAACAACCAATACATAAGACTCCCCTTTGCACTGCCGATCATAGCAGGAGAATTATTAGCATAATCAGCGGGCAATATGCCAGAAAATTATTTCCTATTTTCTTTTGCTCTTTCTTATTTCCCGATTCCCCATTCAGGCCAAGATGACCCTTTGGCCGTTTTTTGGAATCTCCGTGTTCCATCGTAGCTTCTTACCGATAAGCTCGGCTAACGCCGAACTCGCAGGGAATTCTCCATGGACTACAAAGGTCTTTTGCGGCGCCCTGGTAAAATTCCCCAACCAGCGGAGAATCTCTTGCTGATCGGCATGGGCCGAAAAGCCGTCGATCGTTTTGATTTTCGCGCGAACGGGGACCATCTCCCCGAACATCTTGATCTCCTTTTTCCCGTCCTGAAGCGTTCTGCCGCGTGTCCCTTCAGCCTGAAATCCCACGAAAAGAACCGTTGTCCTTGGATCCGGGAGCCGAAGCCTGAGATGGTGCAGGACCCGCCCGCCGGTCGCCATGCCGCTCGCCGAGACGATGATCAAAGGACCCGACAGGTCATTGATGGCCCTCGACTCTTCCGGCGAGCGGGCAAGATGAAACTGCCGGCAGCAGAGGGGACAAAGCTTCTGGTCCATTAAAAGCTTCATATCGAGGTCGTGCTCCTCCGGATGAGCACAGTAGATATCTGTGACATTGATGGCCATCGGGCTATCGACATAAACCGGGAGAGAAGGGATCCTTCCCTGATCCTCCAACTGCCTGATAAAGTAGATCAGCTCCTGGGTTCGTCCCACGGCAAAAGAAGGTATGATCAGGCATCCCCTTTCCTCCGCCACATCATGGATCACTCTTGCCAGCTCCTCCTCCGGCTTGTCCGGATGGATGCGATCCCCGTAAGTGGACTCGACAAGAAGCCAATCCGCCTGTCCCACCGGTTCAGGATCTCTCAGGATCGGCCTGTGATAGCGCCCTAGATCTCCCGAATCGACAAGGCACCTTTTTCTTCCGTCAATCTCTAAAGTAATTCGCACCGCCGCGGCGCCGAGAATGTGTCCCGTGCGGAAGAAGCGGAGTGAGACCCCTTGCGCCAGCTCCACCTCCCCGGAGTAGTTTGTGCGGCGGAGGAGATCCAAAGAACGGTAGGCGTCCTCAACCGTATAAAGCGACAAAGCGGGCTTGTGCTTTGAATAACCCCGCTGGTTGGCGTAGCGCGCCTCTTCCTCCTGCAAGTGAGCCGCGTCCGGGAGCAACACTCTCAGAAGATCGCAGGTGGCGGGCGTTGCATAAACATCGCCCCTAAACCCTTGCTGCACGAACTTGGGAAGGAAACCGGAATGATCGATATGGGCATGAGTGAGGATAACGGCCCTTAGCTCCTTGGGACGTATCGGCAGAGGAGCCCAGTTGCGAAGCCTGTATTCCTTCAACCCTTGGAACAGGCCGCAATCCAGTAGAAACCGATCTTCGCCGGCGGTCAGAAGAAACTTGGACCCCGTAACCGTGCCGCTGCCACCGAGGAATTGCAGTGTCAGTTGATTGCTCATACTATCTTGAAGCAGGCCGCGGCCTGAGACTCAACCCGGCCCGTGCGGGAGAGCGCAAGAACGGCCCCGGAAATAGCAGCATCCTCTCTAGGAACGGGCGCCGATCAGCATCCAGAGCCCGATTGCGACAAATCCTAAACCGGCCACAACCCTAAGGGTCGAGGGAGGCACGACGCGTGAAACTTGAGCTCCAAAAAGAACCGCTAGAAGACTTGCGAAAACCAGAGCCGCGGAGGCAGCGGCGAAAACTTCCCACCGGCTAAGGTTTTGGTCCGCCGCAAACAGCAGAGTTGCCACCTGGGTCTTATCGCCAAGTTCAGCCATAAAGACACTCAAAAAAACCACCAGCAGTGCTTTCAATGAGAACCTCCCTAAGCTAGTTATTGAGGCGGGAGTGTATCATTTACGTGCCCTTTGTGACAAATTTCTGCGCTACCGCTGCAAGCCAGAATAAGCCTAAGGCCATCCCCGCTATTAGCATTGCGATTACCCACGAAGGTAGTCCAAATAATCCCGGCAGAGTTTCATGACCCATACCGCCGCTCCAGGCAAAGTCGTAGATAACCGGGTAGATCTCAGCGAAGCCAAGGATGCCGAGAATGATTCCGATCATGAAAACCAGAGCATCTAATTTTCCGCTGGCCGCGCCCACGGCCGCAGTACCGGGGCAATAACCTCCTACGACAAAGCCGAGCCCTATCAGCAATCCTCCCAGGGCCTGAGGCCATAGGTAGGTGCCGGGAATCGCCAGCATACTGAGATCTATCCGCCCTACTGCTCCCAACAAGAGCAAACCAACCGCTCCCACTACAACCGCGGTGAACATGACCCGAAGGAGCGCAAAATCCCGGAAGTAAAACATAGCCGTCAGCTTCCTTGCGCTGCCAAAGCCGGCCCTTTCGAGAAAAAACCCAAAGAGGAGCCCGGCAACCAGCGCGAAAACGAGTCCAATCTCCGGAGTTAAGATCTCATTGGGCACAAGGGGACCATTCATTGCCACTCTCTCCTAACCAACCAAGCAAACATGTATCCGCCCAGAAAAAAAGCCAGGGTAAAGAGCCAGCTCCCCACCGCCAGGACAGCTCCGCCGGAGAGAGCCTGCCCGCTGGTGCAGCCCTGAGCCAGGCGCGAGCCGAATCCGACAGAGATCCCGCCGCCAAGGGCAAAGAGCAGTCGATCTACTTCTCCGATCTTTGGGCCGCGCTCGATTTGAAATTGGAACCGTCTAGCAGTCAGCGCGCCGAGGAAACCACCGAGCAGCACCCCGAGCATCTCGATCACGATCCAGCTCTGCGAAAGCGGCCCGAGCTCGAGATAGCGCCTGAGGTAGATATTGGTTTGGGCATGCTCCGGCGCTTCGGTCTCGAGCATCCTGGCGGCGAGTTGAGTATAGGCCCCGGAGGCGCCGACGCCGTGGCCCATGACGTAGTAGGTGAGAATCAACGTCAGACCGATAGCCAGCCCCGCCACGTAGGCAGACCAGTAGGCGGGTTTTTCCGCAGGCGGATTATCGCGCTCCATGATCTTGCTCGCTGCCGACCACTGTGCACGAAGCGGGCAAATTCACCCTACTTGGCTTCTTCCATGGCCTTGCCGTGCTTCATCATCACCTCGCCCATCGCCTTGAGCAGCTCACCTCGGAACTGAAGCATCTTGCCCATGGTCTTGGGGTCCATCTGACCACTACCCATCATCCGCATCATGCCCATACCGGATGGCCTCATTTGACCGCCCATCATGCCGGGCATCATCCCCATGCCGCCGCTCATCCCGCTCATCATTGGGCACATCATGCCCATCATTCCCTGTCCCATCATTCCCCCACCCATCATGGGTGGCTGGCCCGTGGGCTGATCCTGCTGCCCGGTCTGGCCCATCATTGGCATCTGCCCGCCCATTTGCGCCTGCGCACTTACATCGGCTAATCCGATCAGGATCAGCGCGATCAGAGACATTACCATTATCATCCTTTTCATCCTGAGCCCTCCTTTTTGAATCTACATATGCCCCGTCTTATCCATCAATTTCAGGTACCAATCTGGAAGCCCATATTCGTCAGTTCTGTACTCCGGGCGGTAGCCCTTGATGTCTAGGATAGGGGTACCGTCGAAGTAGTCAAGTCCCTTTACAAACAGTCGCCTGCCCTTCCGGCTTATCAGCCGGACGAGGGTGAGTCCGATCGGGTTGGGGCGGCTGGGAGAATCGAGCGCAAAGACTCCCAGCAGGGGCAGATCCTCCAACTTGAAACCTCTTTGCACTAGCCGCTTTGCTTTTACTTGAAGAGGCCCAATCTGTTCCGCCCTAAGTTTGTGGAAGTAGCAGATCAGGAACAGGTGAGAGTAGCCATCTATGCCTTCCAGCGCCGGTTCATATTCAGGATAAAACTCCAGCTCACCCTCGATCTCCCCTTCCTCTTCTCGCACTTGATCATCGGTGGCATTCACCCTGACCACACCCACAGGTTTCAAAGAGATCTCCACGCGCCCCCCTCCTATCTCCTCATCCACTGGAAACAACCCGGCCCTGAACCGGCGGACAAGGGTAGGTCGGGCTCTGTTCGTTGAAAATCTCCGGCTCGAGTTTAATCGCCGTCTTGATGGAGTTGGAAACGAGACAAACTTTCTCCGCCTTTTCCAGGATCCGCGCGGCGCGCTCGAGATCCTTTGGCAAGCGGACCACAACCCTGGGTCGAAGGATAATCTCCGTGATCTGAAAACCCACGCCTTCCACCTTCTCCAGCTTGCCTCTGGCCGAAGCGCAGAAGCTGACAACGTCGAGCTTGGAATTTTCCGCTATGGCCAGAAAAGTGGTCATGAAGCAGACGTTGACCGAGGCAACGTAGAGATGCTCCGGGGTCCAAATCCCCTCATGCCCTTGGAATTCCGGCGGGGCGGCGACTGGAAACGGAGGCAAACTCGGAGATCGGAGCTCGCCCCTCCGCTCCCCCGTCCACTCAATTTCCGTCTCGTAAAACAAAGGTGTTGGATCCTTCAACCTGATCTCTCCTTATTATTAGCTCTTCTTGTCCCTAGCCAGAAACTCCCGCAGCAAGTCGGCATAGGTGATGATCCCGACAAGGACATTTCCTTTATCTACCACCGGCAACGCGCCGATTTCCCAGTGCAGTATGAGCTTGGTCGCCTCTTCCAAAGACGCTTCAGGGCCGATGACGACGGGATTGAGCACAGCGGCCTGGCGCACCTTGATCATGAGGAGCTGCGCCGGCGCGTGTTCGGGCCGGACAAAGAGGGGCGAAGGATGAATCAGCCGGATGTCGCGGTCCGAAATAATGCCGACCAGTTTCCCATCTCCATCCACTACAGGCAAATGACGAAATTTACCTTTCTCGATCTTGTCCAGCGCCTCTTTGATAGCGTCGGAGGGCTTGACCGTGACCGGATGCATTGTCATGAATTCCCGGACCTTAACTGGTCTTCTTTCCGTTCCGGAAAGTCTTCGCTCTGCAAAAACAAAGAGAAAGTGCTTGATGTACTCTTTCTCCAGACTCTCGCCCTCCACCAGGGGTACCCCGCTGGCGGCAAGAATTTTCTTTATCTCCGGACCGGCATGTCCCTCTTCGAGCCACAAGAGTTTGGCGCCTTTCTCGACCGCCTCATGTGCCAGCGCCGCAAGGTCCATCGCCGCTCTTGAGTAGACTTGCACAATGTCCACAGCGCCAGGGACATCTCTCAAGTGGTCGTAACAGACAAGGCCTAAAAAATCCTGGCGCCCGGCAAAGATCGGAACGACCTCCAGCCCCAACCCGAGGAACTTTTCGATGGAGAGATAACTGCTACTGTCCGGATCCGCGCTCGCTCCCACGACCGCTATCCGCCGGCACTTCTCGAGAAGGGCTTTTCTTTGCCGCTTGAGAAGATCCCCGTGCATGGATTTTAGATGCCCGGTCTGTCTGGTAGCAAGACTTTCCTGCATGGCCCTCGCTCCTCTTCATTATTGGAAAGTGCAAGGCCTATGCCAGCGGATTTTGCTAGGTTTTGCTGAAGCAAACGGTTGAATCTTTGCAGACTTGGGAAGATCAGGAAGGTGGTTATGGCAGACTTGCGAACTCGATACCAACCGCCAAATCCGCTAGGGTCAAAAATCACCGTGAGTAATATTGACCATAGTCGAAAATTACCGCGAGGTGGACTTCGTCGTAGTCGAGGGACGACGGCCGCAGTTACTTGTTGAATGCAAGTGGGCAGACACCGATGTTGATCGGGGTCTTCGCTACCTGAAAGCGCGGTTCCCCGAGGCTGAGGCATGGCAGGTGTCGGGAACCGGCAGCAAGGACTATCTTACTCCCGAGGGGATTCGAGTCAGCCCAGCGCTGGCCTTGCTGGACCGGCTAATCTAATACAAACGAAATAAACAAAGTGACCCCTAAGCTATTCTAAGCCTCTATTATTTTTTCCTTTGGGAAGCCGCCGCAACGCGCGACTTACCCTGCTCAACTTTTTGATACTTTCCCCGCCCAATCCTTTTGGTCTTCCCCTGCTTCGCCCACCTCACCGCGACTTGGCGGACATAGCCGGACGATTTTCGTCTGGCACCCGCTTCCTTGGCGAGATCCCCAACGGTGAAACGGCTGGGAAGCTGATCCAACATGGCATTCCAATTTGCCGGAGTGGTTCTTCTGGCCCTGCCACGCCTTCTTCCCGGTCGCTGTGCCTTCGTGTCCCTGCCTGCCAGGAGTCGATAGGCCCTTTGGTGCTTTATTAGCTCATCCTTTGAAGCGGCCAGTTCGAAAGCTCGCTGACCTATCTCCTTCTTAAGCCGGTCGATCTCTCTTTTTACAGACGTGATCAGATTTTGGGGCATAGGGTTCCTCCAAATATGTTTCTCGTTCTCCTAACACCTCAGGGTTTAGAAAACAACTCGATCCTCTATGCCCTTTAGGCCACGAGGGAGCCTGGCATCCGCGTTGCCACATATTCTCTGGTGATCAATCAGTGGCGTTAGCTTTTATGGCCGCGGGGAGACCTGCCTGCGTGTCCGCACAGGCAGATAGACAGCGCTCCGAGGTCATGCCGTGGGTTACGTGAAAAGACCCCCTTTAGATTTCCCGAAACCAAGAATCACAAATATCACGCCGGATTCCGTACCCTAACCCCAAGCTCAAGCTCGGTCAGGATCAGGTGTTTTTTGAGGAAACCGGGGAAAGGAGAGGTGATGGGGCAAACGCTTCCGGTCGGACAGTAGCAAGTATATGCTGCGGTGAATAGTGCCCGTATTCTCCGCATAGAGCGCGGTGAACACGGTTGAAAGATGCGGTGATTATATGCTATATTCTCCGCATGTGGTGCGGTGAATGAATCGCTATATCCATGAATTGCCGGATTGGCCGGATTTCCAGTGGGACCAGGAAAAGTTGGCCGGCCCGCTGGCGACGTTGCGCCACCGGCAGGGGCGCCTGATCGGCCGGATGGAGACTCTGGGCTTCCCCTTGCGGGCGGAAGCAAACCTGCGGACCCTGACTCTGGATGTTATTAAATCTTCCGAAATCGAAGGCGAAATTCTGGATCACGATCAGGTGCGCTCTTCTATTGCACGACGGTTGGGTATGGATATTGGCGGGTTGGCACCTGCCGACCGCAACGTCGAGGGCGTCGTCGAAATGATGCTGGACGCCACGCAGAAATACAGTGCGCCGCTGACCGCCGAACGGTTGGCGGGCTGGCAT